>Ga0214472_10009103_pt1 | contig 10356 bp, 7 predicted proteins | sample RVTome_6_FD_207662 | JGI IMG/M metagenome (GOLD analysis project Ga0214472, IMG submission 207662) | Soil microbial communities from uranium-contaminated site in the Upper Colorado River Basin, Wyoming, United States - RVT140D175 | ecosystem: Environmental > Terrestrial > Soil > Contaminated >...
GAGGGCTTCGCCGTCCCGGTGAAATTCTTCGATATAACGCGCGGTAAGGGTATCCCAGCCGATCTTCTCCTCGTTTGCTCTATTGATAATCTTGTCATCCACATCGGTGAAGTTGCGCACGAACTCGACCTTGTAGCCGAGAAACTTTAGATAACGGTAAATGACGTCGAAGCTGATCAAGGATCGGGCGTGGCCGATATGGGACGAGTCATAGACCGTCACGCCGCAGACATACATGCGCACTTCGCCCGGCTTAAGCGGCACGAATTCTTGCTTTTCTCCGGCCAGGGTGTTGAAAATCTTGAGGGCCATGGGCGAGAGTTAAATTGTTGCGGATCGAACCTTTATTTGCAACCCGTTTGCGCGCGTATCTACTTGCCAAAGCGTGGAAAAAAGCATAGACAAAAAATTTATGAATTTCGCAAAACCCTACAAGGACCTTCGGGAGTTCATCGCGGCGCTGGATGCGAATCAAAAATTATACCGCATCCAGCGCGAAATTAACAAAGACACCGAGCTTCAGCCCCTCGTCCGCTGGCAATTCAGAGGCTTGCCGGAAGAAGCGCGGCGGGGATTTCTCTTCGACAACGTCACCGACGGTAAAAAGCACAAGTATAACTGCCGGGTGCTCGTCGGCGGCCTGTCGAGCTCTGAAGAGATCTATAGTATGGGCTTGAAGTGCCAGCCCGACGAAGTCCCCGACCGCTGGATTTATGCCCTCGATCATCTGATACCGCCGGTGATGGTCGACCATGGGCCGGCCCAGGAAGAAGTGCACATGGGAGCGGCATTGCTCGAACATGGCGGTATCAATGAATTTGCGATTCCGATGTCGACGCCGGGGTTCGACAATGGGCCCTATATCACAGCCGGCCACTGGATCACCAAGGACCCCGAAACCGGCCAGCGCAACGTCGGCAACTATCGCGGCCTGATCAAAGGCCCGGACCGCAGCGGACTCATGACCGGCACGCCCCAAGACCTATCCAACCAATGGGAAAAATGCCGGCGCAAAGGCATCCCCTTGGAAGTCGCCATCGTGATCGGAACCGTACCGGCGGTTTCTTACGCGGCGACTCAAAAAGTTCCCCCCGACGTCGACGAGATCGCCCTCGCCGGCGGCCTCATGGGCGCGCCGGTGGAGATGATCAAGTGCAAGACCGTGGACCTCGAAGTGCCGGCGACCTCGGAGATCGTGCTCGAAGGCATTATTCCGACGAACTACATGGAAGAAGAAGGGCCCTACGGTGAATCGATGGGCTATATCGATCCGCGCACCTTGAGCATGGTGTTCGAGCTCAAGTGCGTCACCCACCGCAAGGATCCCATCTGGGTGTCAATTATCAGTCAGGTAACGCCCAGTGAGAGCTCCAAAATCAAAGCGATGGGCATGGGAACCTTGATCAAACGCTATCTGGTCCGGAAAGGCTTCGACACTGTAGAAGAGGTTCATCTGATCGAGCCCTTGGTCAATCTCCGGCCCTATGTCGCGGTAAGACTGAAGAAGCGCAACGACCAGGAACCCTGGGACGTCATGCAGGGTATTCTCGATTACGGCGACCGGGTCGGCAAGATGGTCGTTGCGGTAGACGAAGACATCAACGTCAAGGACCCCGTCGCTGTCATCTGGGCGATTACGCACCGCTCTCAGCCTCATAAGGATTTCAAGATCATCGGCGACCGCCCCTTTGGCGCCACGCCCATCGGCATGGTGGCGACCCACCCGTCGAGCCGCTACGACAACTGCGAGTCATCGGTGTTGATCGACGCCACGCGCAAAGCCGACTTTCCGCCGTTGTCGCTGCCGAAAAGAGAATTTATGGTGCGGGCCCGGGAGATATGGGAAGAGCTGGGGTTACCGAAGCTAAACCCGCAAGAACCGTGGCATGGCTATCTCATGGGATTATGGCCCGACGAGCTCGCCCAGGAAGCCGACCTCGCCGCCCAAAGCGAACATGAAAAAGTTTGGGAGAAGCTCCGCCAAACCCGCGTTTCGGTGGGCGAAGGCGATACCCTTAAGACCATGCGCGCGCGCTGGGGAAAGACGCACTCCGGCAGATCGGTATGATATTTGACAAGTACACGTCGCATGTAGTTAGATCATTCGGCCGAAGGACGGCGCTTATTTCAACAAGCGAGGATCAAGCCGATGATGGTATGTCCCTACGATGATTCCAGAGTCTTATTGATTCTTCAGACAGATCACTCGCGCATCGCTGGAGTGCTGGCAGCTCACTGGGGCAACGATCAATTCGCCAAACTTCAACCCTACACCTCGATGGTGCTGGCTGCTCAGGAGCACGACAGCGGATGGTGGGACTGGGAAATCAAACCATCCGTCAACGAGCAGGGCTACCCATCCGATTACATCGGCAGCATAAAACACCTGGGGCAAGGCGTGTGGCTGGATCTCTATCGCCGCGCCGTTGAGCGGCTGGCGACGCGGGATCTCTACGCCGCCTATTTTGTATCGATGCATGGCCAGGCGTTGTTGACAAAAGGCATGGGCCTGCTGCCGTCCATGCCCGACTATACCAGCCACCCTGAGGTACAGGAGTTCATCGCCCAGCAAAAGGAGTTGCGCGCCGGATGGCTACCGATTTTGCAAAAAAATCAAGCATTGACTGCTGTGACCACCGAGAAGCACGTTTGGACAAATTTCAATCTGATGGAGGTTTTCGACCAGTTCGCGCAGTTCGTCTGCAACCGTTACCCATTTAATAGTCAGGCCAGAAAAAATGGTCCGACAAACACGCTGAGCGGGATGTCCGTGCCGGTTTCCCCCGAACGGCCGAACGTCACTCTGACGATCTACGTTCTAAACGAAACCGACGCGGTAGTGCGTCCTTTCCCCTTCGACGTGAATCCTCTGAGGCTATCCTTCGAGGGCCGCCTCGTGCCCAACCAGCCTTACGCCAATCAGGAGGAATTCTTACAGAAGTTTTACGGCGGTGAGAAGATCCCCATCAATTATACGCTGAGTGCGGCTTGAAAGATCAGAGCCATCGGAGAGAGTGGCTAGCCACGCGCAGCGATGAAGGGATTTGACTCGTTCCGGGAGAATTCAAGGCGGTAACCCGGATGAATTTTGCTTCAGAAGAAGCGAAGGGAGAAACCAAAATGGCGCGGCAGCCGGCATTAACAGAGGTAGCGGGCCAGAGTGAAACGCGGATTGACAAGGCCTTACCAGCGCCAAAAGAGCTGCGCGGTTACCTGCAAAAGCTGATTGAATACGATCCGAAACAGTTGATGGTCGTCGATAAAGAAATCGATCCGGTCTTCGAGGCAACGGCGATCGTCGATCAGATGCGAACTGATGGTCGCTATGCTAACTATCCCGCCGTACTATTTCGCAACATCAAGGGCTCATCGATTCCGCTGCTGATCAATCTGCAAGGCACCTATGAACGTCTGGCGCTCGCCATCGACTCCAATCTTCAAGGCATGGTCGAAGAGTTTGGCCGTCGCGAGAATTCACCGATTCCCACCAAACGGGTCGATAGATCGCAGGCATCGGTAAAGGAAGTGGTCTGGAAAGGCGCCGACGCCGATGTAACTAAGCTTCCGATCTTGCGCCATCAGGAGCTCGATTCCGGCAAATACATCACCTCGGCGGTTTTTATCCTGCGCGATCCTAAAACCGGCGTGCAAAATGCTGGCATCTATCGCTCCATGCTGCACGGTCCGCATGAAGTCGGTTTCATGACGGGCGCGTTTCAAGGCGGAAACTATATTCTGGTTGAGCACCGTGAGCGCAAGCAGCCGATGCAAGTCGCGATGGCAATCGGCCATCATCCGTGCCTCCTGCTCGCGGGGACAACGAATCCTCCCGGCATGGGCGGCGAGTTGGAAGTGGCCGGCGGGCTCTTGCAGCAGCCACTGGAAGTTGTGCCGGGTGAGACCGTTGATCTCGACGTGCCCGCGCACGCGGAAATCGTGATAGAAGGCGTGCTCGATCCAAGCCCGGAAAACATGCGCGAGGAAGGTCCATTCGGGGAATACCCGCGTTACTACACTGGCATCGGTCCCTACCCGGTCATCAAAGTGACGGCGATCACCATGCGGCGCGATCCGATCTATGTTGACGTGTTCAACGCCAGCAGCGAACATTCGGCGATCGGTGGATTGGCGCGCATGGGTTTTTTGCTCAACCGCGCGCGTGACGTATGCCCCAATGTGAAAAATCTTTATCTGCCGATTTCCGGCGTGGCGCGCAATCATGCCTATATTTCGATGAAAAAAGTCGCCGACGGCGAGCCCCATCTGGCCGCCTTCAACGTAATGGCTTATAGCCCGGCGACCAAGCATGTTTTTATTGTTGACGATGACATCGACGTTACCAATGAAGCCGATGTGCTCTGGGCCTTGGCGACGCGATTCCAAGCCGACAAAGATCTAGTCGTTATCAATAACTCGATCGGTAGCCGGTTGAATCCACCGACCTATGGTTATCGACGCGATGACAAGGGCACGCTTGAAACCAAGCTGATTTTTGATTGCACCCGACCTCTGTCGGCAGGAAAATTCCCCGACGCCACCCGCGTTCCGCCGGACGTGAAAGCGCGCATGAACCCCGGCGATTACGTGCGTCCGCTATCTGAAGGGGACCTGGCGTTTATTAGAGGAGGCAAATAAATGGCAAAGCCGCTGCAAGCCCAAGCCGCTGATACCAGGTGGCGCGACTTGCGCGAATGGCTCGCGCGGGTGGATACGCTCGGTGAACTGAAGCGAGTCACAGGCGCCAACTCCGAAGAAGATATTGGTGCCATCACCGAGATGCTCGATCATACCGAGGGCAGTCCCTGTGTGCTCTTCGATGAGATTCCGAATTTCAAGCCCGGCTACCGCGTGCTGGTCAACAGCATGGGGTCGACCAAGCGGCAATCCGTAACCTTGGGATTAGATCCCGCCGAGGCCTCTCATGATCGATTATTACAATTCTGGCGCGAGCGTTTGAAGGGCTTTGCGCCGATTGTGCCGGTGGTCGTCAAACGCGGAGCGGTTCAGGAAAATATTTTGCGCGATAGTGACGTTGATTTGACGCGCTTCCCCGCGCCGATCTGGCACCCGGGCGACGGCGGTCGCTTCATCGGTACGGCGAGCTTTAATATCATGCGTGATCCCGACACGGGCAGTATCAATGTCGGCACCTACCGCAATCAGGTGTTCGACAAAAACGCTATCGGCATCCGCGCCGCGCCGCCGCACCACGGCGGCATCATCAAAGAAAAATATATGCAGCGCGGACAGCCCTGCCCCCTCGTCACCGTCGTCGGCGCTGATCCTCTGCTGTTTTTGGCTGCGTGCGTCGAGGGGCCAATCTACGGCGAGAGCGAGCTGGACTGGGCGGGCGGCGTGCGCGGCGAGCCCATCGAAGTCATTCAGGCGGAACTCACCGGACTGCCGATTCCGGCCCAAGCGGAAATTGCTCTCGAGGGTTTCATTACGACGGACGAATTTACCAAAGAGGGTCCCTACGGCGAATGGATGGGCTACTATCAGGACGGCTACGCAAAAGAGCGTGTCGTGCGCATTCATCGGATCTACCATCGTAACGAGCCGATCATTTTAGGCTGTCCACAAGGCAAGCCGCCGCACGAGGATAATCGGTTCCTCGTTTATCTGCGCTCCGGCATGATCTGGGACCAACTGGAAAAGGCCGGCGTACCGGGAGTGTGCGGCGTCTGGTGCCCGCCTGAAGGCGGCAATCGCTTGATGACCGTCGTAGCGCTCAAAACTCAATATCTCGGCCATGCGAAACAAGCGGGGCTGATCGCCTCGCAGTGTGGCGGTGGCATCGATATGAATCGGTTGACCGTGGTGGTGGACGATCACGTCGACGTGACCAGTATTCAGGACGTGGTCTGGGCCATCGTCGCGCGCTGCGATCCGGAACGCAGCGTCGAGATCATCAAGGACACGAAAGGCAGCCGCATCGATATGGCCATCGCGCCTGATCGGCGCGAGTTGAATGCCAATTCGCGCATGATCATCGATGCCACCACGCCATTCACATGGAAGCACCATCCGCTCGCCGGCGATATCATCAGCACTCCGGAGCGGACGCGAAAAATTCATGAAAAGTGGGGTTGGATACTGAATCGGTAAGGAGAATGACGCTCTTATTTTCAATCCGCTCTCCGATGATTCCGGCTCTCCAAGCAGATGATAAAGTACGTCACTCCCGCGGAAGCGGGAGTCCAGGGACTGGACGGGAGTCTGGATTCCCGTTTTCACGGGAATGACGCGCAAAGCATCAACGAGGTGATTTGTGTCAGTGTCGTCACTGAGTTCTGACTGACAGTGTGTTCTCTGAGGTAAAGACATGGCGGTTGGGCAATCGATCAGCATGGTGGACTCGCAGCTGCGGGTGAGCGGCAGCATCGACTACACTTTGAATTTCGAATTGCCACGGATGCTCCATGCCTGCATGCTCCGTAGTCCCCACGCGCACGCGCGCGTTGTCAAAGTCGATGCCTCGCGGGCGGCAAAACTGCCCGGCGTAATCGCTGTGCTGACGCGCGATGATCTGATCGGCGACCACATCGATCCTTATTTCGGTCTCATTCTTCAAGACCAGACGCCGGTGGCGTTGGATCGAGTCCGCTTTGTCGGCGAGCCGGTGGCCGCCGTAGCCGCGGTAGACGCCGACACGGCAGCGGAGGCGCTGGAACTTGTCGACGTCGAATACGAGGCATTGCCGGCAGTGTTCGACGCCGAAGAAGCGCTGAAGCCCGAAGCTCCATTGCTCTACCCTGGGCCGCGTCGGGTAATTTCCGGGCGCCCCGATGTCACTGCGCGTTCTCTGGAAGGGACGAATATCGTACACCTCTTCAAGCAACGCAAAGGCGATCTCGACCAAGGTTTTCGCGAATCCGATCAAGTTTTCGAAAACACCTATAGTTCGCCCGCGGTCAATCACGTCGCGCTCGAACCCCACGTCGTCGTTGCCCAGGTAGCCGACGGGCGAATCACGGTGTGGACATGCAATCAGAATCCGCATGTCATCCAACGCCAATTGGCGGGCATTTTCAAAGTTCCCATCGCCGACGTGCGCGTGATCGTGTTTACGCTCGGCGGCGGCTTTGGAGGCAAGCTCAATTCCAAACTCGAACCCGCAGCAGTGTTGCTTGCTAAAAAGACCGGCAGGCCCGTGCGCATAGCAGCCCGGCGCGACGAATGTTTTCTGCTCGGCGTGCAGCATGAATGTAAAATCAAGCTCAAAACCGGAGTTAAACGGGATGGCACTTTGTTGGCCGTGGAAGCGTACTGCTATTATAACTCCGGCGCGTACGGCGATACCTCGCCGAATCTGATCACGCGCGGCTACGCCGCGACAGGCCCCTATCGCGTGCCTCATCTCTACATGGATTCGTACGGTGTCTACACTAACACGGCGCCGTCGGCGGCGTTTCGCGGTTACGGCATTACGCAGGTGGCGTGGGCTCATGAGACCCAGATGGATATCATCGCCGATGCACTGGACCTCGATCCGGTGGAGTTGAGGCTCAAAAATGTTTTACAAAAGGGCGACCCTTTCACCACCGGCGAGCCGATGCCTGAAATGCACTACAACGAATTGATCGCCTCGGCGGTGGAAAAGATCGGTTGGAAAAAAGGCCCGTTGGTGGCGCGCCAGGGCAACAAGGTTCGCGCCAAAGGCATTGGCGTCATCGTTAAAGGCATGGCCACGCCGACGACGTCGACTTCCACCGTGAAGCTGAACTCCGACGGCAGTTTGAACGTTCTCACGAGCTCCGTCGAGATGGGACAGGGGTTAAAAACCGCACTGGCGCAAATCGCCGCGAGTGAAATCGGCCTGCCGGTCGAACGCGTGCGCATTTCCGAGCCCGACACGGCCTTCACTCCCTTCGATTTGATGACGGCGGCAAGCCGCGCGACGTTCTGTATGGGTAACGCGATTCGGGAAGCCGTGAAAGATATCAGGGAGCAGCTTTTCGACATCGCGGCGACGCAGCTCGAAGCCGCCAAGGAAGACTTGGTGCTGCACGAGGGCAAGATTATGGTGCGCGGCGTCGCCGGGAAGTCCCTCGCCTACGTCGATGCCATTCGCCTGAGCAAGGCGAGTAATCTATTGGGCCATGGTGTTTTTGTTTCGGGATCGGGTCCGGATGGCAGCCCCGTGGTGATGGACTTTGAAACCGGCCAGGGTTACGGCTCGGCGGAATGGCATCCGGCGGTGGTCGTATGCGAAGTCGAAGTCGACACCGAGACAGGTCAAGTGAAGGTGCCCCGGATGCATGCCGAGATCTACGCCGGTAAAGTGATCAATCCTCGCCTTTGCGCGCTGCAGATCGAGGGTGCGTCGATCTTTGGTCTGGGGCAAGTGCTATACGAAGAGTTGGTCCAAGATACCAACGGCAGTATCACCAATCCCAACCTGTCCGATTACATGATTCCATCGTTCGAGGACGTTCCTGCCGCGATGACGGTTCATTTGCTCGAACCGCACGGCGTCACTGACGTCCACGGCGTCGGCGAAACCGCCATACCGCCGGCTCGACCGGCGATTGGTAACGCGATCAGCCGCGCCGTCGGTCATCATTTTCTCGATCTGCCGATTACACCGGAAAAGATACTGCGCGCGCTGGAGAATCAGAAACAGCGCTAAATAAATAGGGTTTACCATCATGCCAAACATCAAACTTTTACAACCCGGCTCGCTCAATGAAGCAGTTTCGCTGCTCAGCGCGCCGAGCGATGAGATGAAAATCATCTCGGGTGGCACAGCTTTGGTCATCATGCTGAAGAATCGGCTCATCGCCCCGGCAACGCTCCTGAGCCTCGGCCGGTTGGCGGAGCTGCGCAGCATCCAGCACGAGCGTGGCACGGGTCTTCGTATCGGCGCGCTGGCGACCCTTCGCGAGGCCGAGCTATCTCCGATCATCCGCGAGAAGAATCCCACATTGGCTGACACATTCGCCAAAGTTGGCAATGTGCGTGTGCGCCACGCGGCTACGGTCGGCGGTAATCTGAGCGAAGCCGACTATGCTTCCGATCCGCCCTGCGTTTTGATCGCCATGGGCGCGCGCGTTAAAGCGCGCAACGCCAAGGGCGAGCGTGAGATTCCCTTGGCAACTCTGTTTAAAGGATTTTATGAAACCGCGCTCGCATCCGATGAAATCCTTACCGAGTTGATCGTGCCCGACTTGGCGCCCGGCAGCCGTTCGGCGTATCTAAAATACGTTTCACGCTCGTCCGAAGATCGCCCGTGCGTGGGCATGGCGGCGGTGTTGGAAACCCAAGCCGACGGGACTTGCAAAGAACTGCGCCTGGTGGCGGGCGCCGTTTGCGAAATTCCCCAGGAAATCACCGCCGCAGAGGAACAGGCGCGCGGCCAGCGTCTGACCGGCCCGTTGATCGAAAAAATCGCCCAGGCATACGCCGAGGCGATCGAGCCCTTGTCGGATCTGCGCGGTTCGGCATGGTACCGCAAACAAATCATCCGGGTGTTGGCGCGGCGCGCCATTAAGCAAGTGAGCGCGGCAAACTAGTCGGGGCGGATAGTTACAGTGTCAGCCATCGGCCAAAACCTACCTATGATCGATGCGCAGGAGCGCGTTACCGGCCGCGTCAATTACGCGCTCAACGTCGAGCTGCCGGGTATGCTCCAGGGAAAAATTTTGCGCAGCCCGTTGCCCCATGCCCGGATAGTGCATATCGATACCTCGGCCGCCGAGCGCATGACCGGAGTCGCAACCGTACTGACGCGCGGCGATTTCACCCCGGCGAGTGGCTATAGCGCGAGATACGGCAGAATTTTTCGCGATCAATCTGTGGTTGCACTGGACAAGGTTCGCTTTGTCGGCGAACCGGTGGCCGCCGTAGCTGCGCTCAACGATGATATCGCCGAGGAGGCGTTGGCGCTCATCAAAGTCGACTACCAAGAGCTGCCAGCCGTGTTCGACGAAGCAGCGGCGCTCAAGGCGGATGCGCCGCTGGTGCATGAACCGCGGCCCGAGCAGCAACCGATCTTCAGCAATTTGATTCAGGACCTGCCGGGAGGCGGCAATCTATGCAGCCACTTCAAGCTGCGCCGCGGCGAGGTCGAAGCAGGCTTTCGCCAGTCCGACTTTGTTTACGAAGATGTGTTTCGTTCGCCGGCGGCGCAACATGTGCCGCTCGAACCCCATGTGACGGTGGCGCAGTTTTTTCAAGACAAGTTAACGCTCTGGACTTCGACGCAGATGCCCCACGCGGTGCGCTCGCAGATGGCGGAGCTGTTACATTTGCCCCTGGTCCGAGTCAGAGTGATCGTGGAGACATTGGGCGGCGGATTTGGCTCGAAGGGCTCGCTTCGATTGGAACCGATCGCTGCATTCTTGGCGCTCAAAG
>Ga0214472_10009104_pt1 | contig 10355 bp, 6 predicted proteins | sample RVTome_6_FD_207662 | JGI IMG/M metagenome (GOLD analysis project Ga0214472, IMG submission 207662) | Soil microbial communities from uranium-contaminated site in the Upper Colorado River Basin, Wyoming, United States - RVT140D175 | ecosystem: Environmental > Terrestrial > Soil > Contaminated >...
TCCGGCGACGACGCAGGAGGCGCGGCCCGAGGCGGCGCGCGGAGAAACCGGGACCGCGAATCGAGGTGACGAGCAGCCCGCGGCGTCGCCCGACGCCGACTCCGCGACCCCCCGCTTCGAGTCCGCGATCGACGTCGAGGCGGTGCCGCCGTCGGTCCCTCCCGTGAGCACGGCGGCCACCCGGATGCCGGCGTCGGCCCAGGACCTTCCGCTCTCGGTCACCGTGGTCCCCGGGCGCCTGATCGAGGAGCAGGGCTCCCTGGTCGTCGGCGACGCGCTGAAGAACGTGAGCGGCGTCAACGTGGCCACCGGCTTCGGCGTCTTCGACTTCTTCGTGATCCGCGGGTTCGACTCCCTGACGAGCGGGCTCGTCCTCACCGACGGCCTCCTCGAGCCCGAGGCGACCTTCTACCCGCTGTACAACGTGCGCCAGGTCGACGTGATCAAGGGACCGGCCAGCTTTCTCCACGGAGGCAACCCGCTCTCGGGCGCCGTCCTGCTCGAGCGCAAGCAGCCGCTCGCCAAGCGCTTCGCCGATCTCACCCTGGGCTACGGGCGATACGGGACCTTCGACACGGCGCTGGACCTCAACGCCGCCACCGCGGATGGACGGCTGGCCGCGCGCTTGAACGCGACGTGGCAGGGCACCGACGGCTATCGCGACCTGCCCGACGGCTCGATCGCGGGGTTGAACCCTACCGTCTCCTGGGAGCCGGACGCGAAGACGCGCCTCTTCCTCGACTACGAGTTCGTGCGGAGCGAGTGGCCGCCCGACACCGGGATCCCGTTCGTCGGAGACTCGGGATCGCGGCTCGCGCCGGTCCCGCGCACCCGCTCCTACCAGACGCCGTACGACGCCTCGTCGCAGGACGTCCACCGCTTCCGCTTCGAGGCGGAGAGGGAGATCGGCGACTCCGTCGTCCTGCGCAACCGCGTCTACTACTCGGAGCTGTCCTGGGACTCGGACGGTACGCTCGTGAACGGCGCGTTTCCCTTCCCCGACGGCCGGACCTACGTGGCGAGGACGCTCGTCCTGCTCGACGACCGCCAGCGCCTGCTCGGCGACCAGCTCGAGCTCGGCGCGACGTTTCGGACGGGCCCGGTGCGGCACGACCTGCTCGCCGGCTTCGAGGTCCGGAGCCTGAAGGACCGCTTCACCCAGGACGTGGCGTTTCTCCCGTTCGTCGACCTGCTCGAGCCGGTCGAGACGGCCCGGCCGCCCTTCACCACGGTGCCGTTCCTCGCCCAGCGCGGCGACTCGCGCGCGCGGGTGCTGGCCCCCTACGTCGTCGACCGCCTGCGTCTCTCCTCGAGCCTCCAGGCGTTCCTCGGCGCCCGCCTCGACGTCCTCGACTACGAGGACCCGGAGAACGCGACCAAGCGCGACGACACCCGCCTCAACCCGATGGTCGGCCTCATGCTTTCGCCGACGAAGGACCTGAGCCTGCACGCGAGCTGGGGCACGGCCTCCGCTCCGCCGTCGACCCAGGTCGTTGGTCCCCGGGAGCCGGAGAAGAGCCGGCAGGCCGAGGTCGGGGCCAAGCTCAGCCTTCCCGGCGGCAAGGCTTTCGCCAGCGTGGCCCTCTACCACCTCGAGCGCGACAACATCGCGGTCCCCGACTCCACCGGGCTCTCCCGCCAGACCGGGAACCAGCGCTCGCGGGGGGTCGAGCTGGACCTGCAGGCGCAGCCCTTCTCCGACTGGGTGACGACGGCGAGCTACGCCTACACCGATGCCGAGCTTTCGAGCTTCACCGAGCTCGTGCCTCTCGACCCTCCGAACTTCGTGGTGATCGACCGTTCCGGAAACCGGGCCCCGCTCGCCCCGCGGCACATGTTCTCGCTGTGGACGTCGAAGCAGCTCGACTGGGGCCTCGGCATCGCGCTGGGCATCCGCGCGCTCGGCGAGCAGCCGATCGCCGAGGACAACCGCTACTCGATCGGGGGCTACACGACCCTCGACGCGATGATCTCCTACGAGATGCGGCGGGTCCGGCTGCAGGTGAACCTGCGGAACCTGACCGGCGCCGAGTACGAGACCCGGGGCTTCGGCGCCGTCTCCGCCATCCCCGCCCGCCCGTTCGAGATGATGGCCCGCCTCGAGCTGCGCCTCGGGAGCCACTAGGTTGACAATCGGGGCGAAGGCACTAGAATCGCGGTTGATGCGCCACGTCACGCCCGCCGCCGGCCGCACCGGGTCGCGGGCCGCCGTGTGCGCGCACGTGATTATCATTGGACCCAAGCGGGGTCCTCTGATCTAGCACGGCAACGCCGGCAAGATCCCAAAGGCCCCGAGGAAGCCACCTCGGGGCCTTTTGCTTTTCGAGGCAGGGGAACCATGGAGATCAAGCTCTTCGACACCACCCTTCGCGACGGGACCCAGGGCGAGGGAGTCAGCCTGTCCGTCGAGGACAAGCTCAAGATCGCGCGCCTTCTCGACCAGTTCGGCGTGCACTTCATCGAGGGAGGCTGGCCGGCGTCGAACCCGAAGGACACGGAGTTCTTCGATCGTGCGCGACGCCTGCGCCTGCGCCAGGCCAAGCTCACCGCCTTCGGGAGCACGCGTCGGGCGAACAGCCGGGCCGAGGACGACCGCAACCTCCGGGGGCTCCTCGAGGCCGAGACCCCGGCCGTCGCCATCTTCGGCAAGTCCTGGCTCCTGCACGTGCTGCGAGTGCTCGGGACGACACCCGAGGAGAACCTCGCCATGATCGGCGACAGCGTCTCCTTCCTCAAGGGGCGCGGCAAGGAGGTCGTCTACGACGCCGAGCACTTCTTCGACGGCTTCCGTGCCGACCGTGAATACGCGCTGCGGACCGTCTCCGCCGCCGCCGCCGCCGGCGCCGACTGGGTGGTGCTGTGCGACACCAACGGGGGAAGCCTGCCGTCGAGGGTGGGAGAGGTCGTGAGGACGGTGAAGGGGCACATCCCCGGTACCGCCCTCGGGATCCACACGCACAACGACGGCGAGCTGGCGGTGGCCAACGCGCTGGCCGCGGTCGAGGCGGGGTGCGTGCAGGTGCAGGGGACGATCAACGGCTACGGGGAGCGGTGCGGCAACGCCAACCTCGTCTCCGTGATCCCCGCCCTCCAGCTCAAGCTCGGGCACGTGTGTGTGGAGCCCGACCGGCTGACTCGCCTGACCGAGCTCTCGCGTGCCGTCGCCGAGATCGCGAACATGCGCCCCGACTCCCGTGCGGCGTACGTGGGCGACTCCGCCTTCGCCCACAAGGGCGGCGTGCACGTGGCCGCGGTCGAGAAAGTGACCGCGAGCTACGAGCACATCCCGCCCGAGCAGGTGGGCAACCGCCGAAAGGTGGTGGTCTCGGAGCTCTCCGGACGGGTCAACGTGCGGGTACGCGCGGCGGAGATGGGGCTCGACGTCCTGGGCTCGGAGCCGGCGGTGCTGGCCCGCGTCAAGGACCTCGAGAGCCGCGGATACCAGTTCGAGGCGGCGGAGGGCTCGTTCGAGCTGCTCGTGCGCCGCAGCCGCCCCGACTACACGCCGCCCTTCGAGATCCTGGACGTCGTCGTGATCGGCGAGCGCCGCCGGGGCCACGGCGAGATGTTCGCCGAAGCCACGGTCAAGGTGCGGATCGGATCCCACGTCATGCACGAGGTGGCGGAGGGCGAGGGTCCGGTCCACGCGCTCGATGGCGCGCTGCGCAAGGCCCTCGAGCCGCACTACCCCGGCCTGCGCGAGGTTCGCCTCGCCGACTACAAGGTGCGGATCCTGGACCCCGAGTCGGCGACGGGAGCCAAGACGCGCGTCCTCATCGAGGGGGCCCACGACGAGGAGCGCTGGAGCACGATCGGGGTGTCGCGGAACATCATCGAGGCGAGCTGCGAGGCCCTGACCGACAACCTGGAGCTGCACCTGCTCCGAGTGGCCGAGGCGTCCAAAGCCGGCGTGGACCGGGCGGCAAGCTGACCGGGCCCGACCTCTCGCTCTGCTCGGGCGCTCCGACCGTGGTCTTTGTCGGGCGGGACCGGGAGGGGGGACGGGCCTCGCGCGCCCGGCGCCAGGGGCTCGAAAGCGAAGCCCTCTAGCTCTCGTCGGCCCGATCTGGTGCCCCTGCCGTCCCGGGTGCCGCACCGGCCGACGGCGGGCGGTGGACGAGGTCCTGCTGGCACAGATCCATCGCGACCGGGGCCAGGACCGTGCGCTGGTCCTCCGGCAGCGCGGTCACGAAGGGCGGGATCGGGCCCGTCTCCGCCACACCGGCGAGGGCGAAGGCGGCGTGCAGGACCGGGGCGGGACCCCACGCATCGCGCAGGTCCTCGAGGGGCATGAAGAATCCACGGAGCTTCTGCGCGCCCGCGTCGTCGCCGCGCGACTGGGCGTCGAAGATCCCCGTGGCGAGGGTCGGAGCCAGGCACCCGGCGCCCGTGGTGAATCCGGGAAGCTCGAAGTGCGTCATGTGGGCGATCGCGGGACGCTCCCCCATCCCGCTGATCACACGCGTTCGGTCGACTCGTCTCAGGAGAGACTCGAGATAGGCGTCCCGCCGGGGATCCGGCCGGACGATTGCGTACTTGATCGCCACGCAGACGCCGCTGTCCACCAGGCGCGCCACCGCATCGAGGCCGGCATCGAGGTCCGGGCCGAAATTCCGCTCGTCCTTCAGGTAGACGACGAGAGCGAGCCCGGCGGCTTCGGCGATCTCCCGCAGCCCCTGCTCGAGGCCGGCGGCGTCGCGAGGATCGCCGCACGGCAGGGCCATCGCGCACGGGAAACGGTGGCGGCGCAGGATCCGGGCCTGGTCGAGCGCCCGGCCGAACGATGGTCCGAGGCTGGGGATCACCCACTCCTCGAGGCGAGAGAGCCAGCCGAGGAGGTCCTCGTACTCGGGCAGCGTCACGTGGTGGAGGAAGGCGTTGCCCCCGTAGAGGAGGCGAGCGAGCCCTCCGCTCGACATGTGACGGACGATCCTTTCGTTCTCCTCGAAGTCGATGGCCCGGCCCGGCTCGGGCTGGCGCGCGAGCGGGGGCACGGCAAACACGCCGCGGAGGTCCTCGGCGGTGACAGGCGTGGTCTTCATGGTCAGGTCTCGAGACTCGGAGCGAGGGCGCCCATTCTAGTTCGAAGAGCCCTTCGCCGGTGTCCCTCCACAGGACGCCTCTGGGGGCCGAGGGCGCAGCCCGTCGTGGGATAATCCGCGCCGTGGCCCCGCCCCGACGAAAGCGCGCCGTCGACCTTCGCAGCCACCGCTGGTTCGGACGTGACGACCTCCGGACCTTCGGCCACCGCTCCCGCGCCAAGCAGCTCGGGTACGCGTCGGAGGACTTTCTGGGCAAACCCATCATCGCCATCCTCAACACCTGGAGCGACGCCAACACCTGCCACGCGCACTTCCGCACCCGAGCCGAGGAGATCAAGCGGGGCGTGTGGCAGGCCGGCGGCTTCCCCCTGGAGATGCCGGTCCTCTCCCTGGGCGAGACGTACATGAAGCCGAGCACCATGCTCTATCGCAATCTCCTCGCCATGGAAGCCGAGGAGATCCTGCGCTCGAACCCTATCGACGGCGTCGTGCTCATGGGCGGCTGCGACAAGACGGTCCCCGCCCTCCTGATGGGGGCGACGAGCATGAACCTGCCGGCGATCTTTCTCCCCGCCGGCCCCATGCTGCGGGGGACCTGGCGGGGGCAGGTCCTCGGCAGCGGGAGCGACGTCTGGAAGTACTGGACGGAGAAGCGAGCGGGGGGGCTCGACGAGTGTGCCCTGAGGGAGATCGAGGACGGGATCGCCCGCTCTCCTGGCACCTGCATGACGATGGGCACGGCCTCGACAATGGCCGCCGCCGTCGAGGCTCTCGGGATGAGCCTGCCGGGAGCGTCGTCGGTCCCCGCCGTCGACTCCTCTCACTCGCGCCTGGCGTCGGCCAGCGGGCGACGCATCGTCGAGATGGTCTTCGAGGACCTCAAGCCGCGAGACATCCTCACCACCGAGGCGTTCGAGAACGCGGTCACCAGCACGATGGCCCTCGGGGGCTCGACCAACGCGATCGTGCACCTGATCGCCATGGCGGGACGTGCCGGAGCACGCCTCGATCTCGACCGCTTCGACGCGCTCTCGCGCCGCACGCCTTTCCTCGCGAACGTCCGTCCCTCGGGCGCCTACCTGATGGAGGACTTCTACTACGCGGGCGGGCTCCGCGGCCTGATGAGCCGCATCCGCGACCTTCTCCATCTCGAGTGCATCACCGCCTCCGGGGGGACGATGGGAGAGTGCCTGGAAGGAGCCGAGGTGCACGACGACCGGGTGATCGCTCCCCGGGAGAAGCCGCTGGGGCCCGAGGGCGGACTCGCGGTGCTGCGCGGCAGCCTCGCGCCCGACGGCGCCGTCATCAAGCACACGGCGATGGACCCTGGTCTTCGGGTCCATTCGGGACCAGCGGTCGTCTTCCGCGACTACAACGACCTCGACCGGCGGATCGACGACCCCGCGCTCGACGTGACCCCGACCTCCGTGCTCGTCCTGCAGAACGCCGGCCCCCTCGGAGGACCGGGAATGCCGGAGTGGGGCATGCTGCCTCTGCCGAAGAAGCTGCTCCAGCAGGGAGTGCGGGACATGGTCCGCGTCTCGGACGCCCGGATGAGCGGCACCGCCTACGGAGCGTGCGTGCTCCACGTGGCTCCCGAGTCGTTCGTGGGTGGCCCGCTCGCTCTCGTCCGCGACGGAGACACGATCGATCTGGACGTGCCGGGACGGCGCCTCGATCTCCGCGTGGACCGCATCGAGCTCCAGAGGCGACGCGCCGCGTGGACGCCCCCCCCGCCCACCTACCCTCGTGGCTTCGGCGCGCTGCACGCCCGCCACGTCTCCCAGGCCGACACCGGCTGCGACTTCGATTTCCTGCGGGGGACGGCGTCGGTACCGGAGCCCGAGATTCACTGAGTCCGGGGCGGGGCGAGCCGCCCGGTCTCGTGTCCCCCTTCAGACGAGAGGCAGCAGGCGGCTGGCGAGAAGGGTGATCGCCATCGCCGTGAACCCGAGCACCGCCATCATCACCGACTTGGTCTTGAGCGTCTCGACTTCGGTGAGCCCGGTCATGGTCCGGAAGATCCAGAAGCCACTGTCGTTCATCCACTGCCCCACGAGCGAGCCCGCTCCCACGGCCATCACGACGTAGACGACGTGATGCGAGGGCGGTGAGGCATCCACCAGCGGCTTGAGGATGGCCGACACCGTGATCATGGTGACCGTCCCCGAACCCTGGGCGGTCTTGAAGAGCGCGGCGAGCAGGAAGCCGAGGACGAGGGGAGACAGGTGGATCGCCGCCGAGAGCCCGCCAAGCGCCTCTCCGACCCCCGCCCGGACCAGCATTCCCCCGAATGCGCCCCCGGCGCCCGTGATGAGGATGATCATGCCCGCACTCGCGACCGCCGTCTCGAGAGTCCCCGACAGCTGGGCAACGGTCAGACGGCGGTGACGGGCCAGCACCCAGAGGGCAGCCACTGCCGCCACCATGAGCGCGAGGTTGGGATTGCCGAGGAAGGCGAGCGGGACGGCGGTCACGCCAGCGCCACCGAAGCCCCGCGCGAGAGTGCCGGCGGTGATGAGGCCGACGGGAAGAGCGATCGGGAGAGCCGAGGCCAACACACTCGGCAGCTCCGACTCGGGCCGTGACGCCGTGTCCTCGAGCCGCTCCAGGGTCTCTCCTGGCGCGGGCCGGATCGTGATACCGAGGCGCCGGTCGATCCACACCGCATAGAGCCAACCGCAGAGCGAGGCGGGCAGGGCCACGAGGAGGCCCACGAGCATGACGAGACCCACGTCGACCCCGAGGGTGGCCGCCATCACGAGAGGTCCCGGCGTCGGCGGGACGAAAACGTGGGTGGAGGACGCGCCGGCGGAGATCGCGAGGACCAGCCGCACGTACTGCCGGCCCCCCAGGCGCATGCTCATGGCTCGGGCGAGCGGAACGAGCAGGTAGAAGACCGTGTCGAAGAAGACCGGCACCGAGAGAACGTAGCCGCTCGCCACGAGCGAGAGCGAGGCGCGCTTTTCGCCGAGCCAGGCCACGAAGCGCCGCACGATGCGGTCGGCGGCTCCGCTCGCGGTCAGGCATTGGCCCACGATCGCCGCCATGGCGAGGGCGATCCCGATGCGCCCCACCATGCCCCCGAACTGCTGGGCCGTCTCGGTCATGACCTCGGCGAGTGGCACGCGTGGCGAGAGGAGACCGACCAGCACCGTCGAAGCGAGGAGGGCGAGGAAGGCGTTGAGCCTCAGGCGCACGATGAGCACCATGACCACCAGGGTGGCCACCGCGAGGATCGCGAGAGGCTCGGTCAAGAGCACGGTCGGGATGTTCGTTCCCTTCTCGGGCTTCGGGGGTGTGATCGCGGGTCACCGCCCGCGAGTCGTTCCGGATCAATCCCCTCGTGTGCGGTAGACCTCGCGATGCCCCCTGGAGGGCACGGCCAGGGAGTAGGAGCGTCCGTCCGGGGCCACCGAGAGCTTGACGAAGTGCGCCGCGCAGTCCTCGAGCTCGTTGGCGATCCGGTCAGGGGCGGTGTTGCTCTCGGGCGAGACGAGGTTTCGGTGGACCTGGTAGACCGCCTGCACCGAGGGCATCTTGCGGACCGCGGCGAAGGAGGCGGGCCCGTTCCCCTTGCGGGGACCATTGTTCACGACCACCACGGTCGGCTCCAGCGTCCGGAGGAGGACAGGATTGTTGCTGGTGTCGAGCCCGTGATGGTCGATCTGGAACACGTCCACCGCCCCTCCCACCCGGTCGCGGGGGCACACGAGGCTGGCCTCGGCGTTCCAGGTCAGGTCGCCGCCGTCGAAGAACCGGAACGGCCCGAAACCGAGCAGCATGACCGCGCTGTTGCGGTTGTCGCTGGTGTCGGGTTCCCTGGGCTCCTGGCCGGCGCAACGCTTGTCGTTGTCCCGGGGCGACTCCGGCGCCACGAACTCCTCGTCGGCTCCCAGGAACGCGAGCTCGAGCGGTGCCGTCCCACTCCGCGCCCCTGTCTCGTCCGACACGGCGGCGCCGGCAAACAGCAGCGCCAACGGCAACGGAATCATCCTGCGTGTCCGCATCTTCCCCTTCCGAAGGTCATGGCGCCACGCTGGCGGTGCTTGCCCGTCCTCCCCGGGTGCCGGGCAAGCAGAAAGCCCGGGTCCGGGAGGGTAGCAGAGTTGGGCCTATTGCATCGGCTCCGGGGGCGCGCCCCAGCGGGCTACAGGCCGAAGCCGACGCCCCAGCTCACAAGCGCGGACGCGCCCGCGTGGCCCCCGAGGCGCCAGAGCACGCCGAGTGTGAGGTCGACCTTCATGATCGAAAGGTCGAGCTCGGGACCCAGATAGGTCAGTCCTGGCTCGGTCGCCAGAGGCGATCCCCACGTCCGGACGAGGGATGCGCGGAGGCCAAACCCGACGGTGCCGTGAAAGTCCTCCTCGTCCACGCGGGCCCGGGCGCCGACCCCCATGCTCACCTTCCCTCCACCCGATCCGGCTTCGACCTGGAAGAGGAAACCCTGGGCGCAGTGCGCGATCGGCGCCGCGCAGACCCCTTCGACCCGGGTCTCGTCGTCGCGCACGTCGGCGGAGAGACCGTGCAGGAACAAGACGCTGGCGGCCGCCCCGATCGGGCCGCCGAACGCGAGACCGGCCGCGACCCGGGTGCTCCGATCGAGCGTGACCTCGGTCTCGGCTTCCAGGGCACTCCCCGCCGGCGGGGGACCGGCGATCTCGCCAGGAGGAGACGGGGAGGCGATGGAGGCCGCCTCGGGCGCGCGGATCGGCGCGTTCTCCCCGGCGGCCGCCCCGGTCGAGAGCAGACACGCCGCCACGACCAGGCCCCGCGCACGCCGCATAGACCCGCCCCCTTTGCCGGTCCTCGAAGGAGAAGACGCACGAGCGGGTCCCAGGGTTCCCGAGGGGCCGCGTCCCGCGGCGGCGGTTCACGACCTGGCTCTCCCCCTTGGCCCGCGGTCCCCCGGCCCCTTCCCGTACCGGTGGGATGCGGCTCGCCGCAGCGGGTGCGGCGGCAGCCTGGGGGGCGTCTCGACGAAGCCTTCACGCCGCGGTCCGGGTGCCCATCGGGGTGCAGTTCTACTCGGTGCGCCACGACTGCGCGCGGGACCTGCCGGGCACGCTCGGGGCGCTCGCGAAGATGGGCTACGAGGCGGTGGAGTTCGCCGGATACCACGGCCGCACTGCGGCCGAGCTGCGCGCGATGCTCGACGCGAACGGGCTGCGGTGCTGCGGGACGCACACCGGACTCGACACCCTCGAGGGCGAGGCGCTCGCGAAGACGATCGAGTTCAACGCCACGATCGGAAACCGGCTCCTGATCGTGCCGTGGATCCCCGAGGAGCGCCGCCGGACCACCGGAGATTGG
>Ga0214472_10009105_pt1 | contig 10355 bp, 16 predicted proteins | sample RVTome_6_FD_207662 | JGI IMG/M metagenome (GOLD analysis project Ga0214472, IMG submission 207662) | Soil microbial communities from uranium-contaminated site in the Upper Colorado River Basin, Wyoming, United States - RVT140D175 | ecosystem: Environmental > Terrestrial > Soil > Contaminated >...
TGACCATCAACGCGTTTCGCTATTATTTCAACGGCGCGTGGCAAACATGGGAAGGCGGCGATCTCGACCTAACTGCCAACATACCCGGCGATGCCGGTGAACACGCCTGGGTGCTAGTGGGCATCGACCCTGCCACTAATACGGCGGTCGCCGTGACCGGAACCAGCGTCATCTATGCCACAGAGTTGGAGTACGCCGACCTAGATGCCATTGCGTTTGGCGAGTACATCCCGTGCGGCGCGGTCAAGGTGCGCGACGACGATACGGCGTTGACCGACGTGACCGACTACGTGGACGCGCACGGTTGGTACAATGGCGGCCCGGCAAAGGCTGCGACGGCTACGGTCTATGTTGCAAAGACAGGCGTGGATACGCTGGATGGTCTGCACCCAGAACGCCCCAAGCTGACCATCGGGGCGGCTATCACGGTCGCGGGCACGCTCATTACGGCAGGCGCAGACAAGGTTCGCGTCGAGGTGCTGGACGGCGGGACCTATAGTGAGAATCTCGTGTTGGGTCCCGACATGATTTTGCACGCGCCCGCGGCGACAGTGGTGGGCACGCTACAACTGGATGACGGCTGTTCTGCGTTATTGGATAGACAATATCCATCCGCCTCCAATGATCAGGTCATGCTTTCACGCATCACGACCGGGGGCGGCGAAATATCGTCTTATCGTGCCAATATTGTAGATGGGCGCGGCGTGGGCGGAGCAGTCACCGGAACGATTAACATTCAGAACGAGGCTGAAACTGGCGTCATCTTTTGTTGGGTGGGCCAAGTTTTTGTAGCGCAGGGCGGTTTCGGCGTTCGTGATAGTGCCGGGGCCGGATTCGGGCATGTCCATTTCATTTTTAACGACCTCTATTTGGCTGGCAACAACGCCATCGGCCTCCGCAACACCAACGCCGCCACGAACCTGATTGGCTACATCGACCACATCTTGGAGATCGGAACGCCAACTGGGACGAAGGGCGTGCAGATTCTGGCATCGGGTGGCGTGGTCAAGCTGACCGCCAGCGAGATCATAGCCGATGAAGCATACGACATCGCCGGCGGCACATTCTACTTGTCCTGTCCGAAAGTGACGGGCACGCTGACGGGTACGCCAACGTCTATCCAAAGTAATCGTCTGGTCATTACTGATGAATCCCGCCCGACTACTTTGACAGCTACGGCGGAAAAGACAACGCCGGTTGACGCCGACAAGTTTTTCGAGGGTGACAGTGCGGCGGGTGGCGTACTCAAATGGGTATCCTGGGCCAACATCAAGGCGACGTTGGCAGCCTATTTCAACGGGCTATATCTGGTGTTGTTGGGTGTGGCTGGCGGACAGACGGCCTACGGCGGGACGGCGGCCAGTAACGCGCTCACGTTGGAGGGGACCAGCCACGCGACGAAGGGGCCGATCAAGCTCAATCCGTCCGGCGGGGGCGTCGATGTCGGCTCGCCGTCTGCGTCTTTATGGGGCACTAATTATGATGTAGTGCAGGCTGGTCAGGCATCGGCCTTCGTCGGTCTTAAAACTGGTATTACCACGTATTTTTCTTCCAATGCCTATTTTGACGGTACGAATTGGCGACGAAAGACAGCGGCAGCCGCCAGTCTGTTTCTTACTGCCTCCGGCGCAGTTTCCTTCTTGGTGACTGCCACCGGCGCGGCAGACAGCGTAATCACCTGGACCACGGCCTGGGCAATGGACATCAACGGTCAGGTCGGCAATATCACGCCCGAAGACCAAATGACCATCTCCGATCTGGTCAGCACAGACGCCGCTGTTGCTAGGTTCCGTGGGGGTGCGAGCTATGGCGGTGGTGTCATCTTTGAGCGTGGAACGAACTATCGTTGGTGGACCGGGATCGGTGGGGCATCCGGCACGCATGGCATACCCGCATCTTTTTGGGGAGTCTCTGAGGCGCTTACTACACTTCGTCTGGTCATTGCCCACACGACAGGTTTCATCGGCAACATGATTGCCCCGCAAGGCCAACTCCATCTCCACGACGGCACGGGCGGGATGCTGTTCGTCACCAAGACGGGCATCGTCGGTTCAGCGCAGACGATTATTCCCAATGGGACGGGGGATGTAACAAAAGGTCTGAGATTATCAGGTGTAGTCAGTGACGGAACAACCTCACTTTCCGTTGAATTTGGAATTTTAACGGGTAATAATCAAGATGCTATCGTAGGTACACTAACATTACGTTTCGCTGTTGCGGCAGATGGAAGTTTCACGGTTATACGTCAATCTGGCACAGGAAGTGGGATTGTAGGATTGAAAATAGTTTGGCTCTAGGAGATCATCTTGGCAACGCTCAGTCTCACTGTCGGCACAATCACATCTACCATCACGGTCACCAACGCCAAAGCGCAGCAGCTTATCGGCCTGGCGCTGCCGGCGTGGGGTTATCCGCCACAGCCGCCGAGCAAAGAGGACGGCACGCCTGGAGATCCGCTGCCGGACACGCCTCAGACACAGTTAGATTGGGCGCTGCGCGAACTAGCAAGTTACCTGGTTGAGACGGCCAGGCGCGCGCATAGGCAGGCATTGGAGACGGCAGAGCAGGGTGCTATTAATAAGGCGGTAAATGATCTTGGGCTATAGATGGCAACCACAGCATACGCGGTCGCGTACCATGCCCCAGGCCATCCCACGGAATTGTAACGTACGGTACGGGCGATGGCTGAGGATAGGGCGTCGGCGTCAAATAGCCAGGTGCAGAGGGTATCGACGTGGGTTTAGGGACAGTCTGCATCATTGGTGAAATGACCGGAGTAGCCCATATGGTATTACCGAAATAGAAAACAAAAATTAGGGTGATGAAGATAGCGCGGAGCATCTAGTGCAGCCATTCGATTCTAGGAAAAGATAACGCCGCCGGTATGCGTCGCCGGCGGCGTGTGGGCTAGGACGTGGTGCGGCGGCAGAGACGGAGCCAATCCGGCAGCCACACGTTCCACTCAATCGTATCATCCTCATCACCCACAAATCCGACGGCGACAATATGCCCATCGACAATCCGTATCGATTCTGTAGGCAAATCCTCAAGTTCAATCATCTCGTCATTGCCGACCGGCTGCCAGGACTCCGTCAGTTGGGTACGCAGGGCGTCCCGTTCGGTCTCTAGGGCAACGGTCACGGCACGCAGGGCTTCATACTCACCATGTTTGATCTGTGCCGCCTGGGCGGATATTTCAAGCGCATTGCGGAGCCGGGTGTTTTCGGCTTGCAGCATCGCAATCGCCTGCTGAGCAATATCCAGTCTGATTTCATCAGTCAATGGCATGATAATTCTCCTCTGCCGGTCTGTCCGCGTGCGGTATATGGTGACGACCCACGCGTAAGGATTAGCGGCGTAGGGGTACTGCTTGCCGTAGCGGGTGTCCCAGTAGTCCATAAAGACATTTTCCGCCGGATAGTATGTTGATGTCTGATAGGTTTTGGCAATCAATCGCTCCTGAACCCCCATTGATGCTAAATCGGCTGCGCTCAACTCCTCCACCCGCACCACCCACACATTTCGCACGGTCACGTTACATCTCGACGCCCAGCGGGGCATGGTGATGGGGCTGCGCCAAGAAACCAACGGGTTATCACCATCTGCCCGATAGAGCACCCGATAGAGCAATCTCGCATTGACGTGCATACGGATTCCATGCTCAGGTTCCAGATACACCCACGTCTCCCGCACCCAATGTTCCGTGCCGGGCACGCCGAAGGAACAACCAATGTCATCTACCAGTTCGCCTGTGCCATCGAAGTGATCAATACTCAATTCCCAGCGCCCGTTATTCCAGGGTTCGATCATGTTAACCCCGGCTGGCGGCTGCGGCTTGACGGGCCGCATGAGCAGCACGCTGCCATGCGCGAGCAGGCGGCGTACCTCGTGAGCGTAGAGAGTTAGAGCAGTCATACCAGCATCGCCCGAAACGCGTTGGTCATCAAGTCCATCGCACGCGTCCTCAATATTCATCGCTGTCTGCCATAATTCGCTTTTCATGATCATTCCTCCTCTGCCGGGCTGTCCGGCGTTATGCGGCGGCGCAGTTCCTCATTTTCCAGATATAGCAGCCAGGTTGCTTCGGCGAGATGATGTAGCGTCTCAGAGGTTGTCCGATCTATCTTCGCCGCGCGTTCCAGTTCCTCGACAAGTATTAAAAGCTTGCGCCGATCACGATAATGGAACCTTTCCGTAGCCAGCACAATCGACCAACGCCGTTCGGCGAGGGCGTGCATTGATCGCAGCTTAGCATTTTCTGTTTCCAATTCGGCAATGCGTGCACAAGGTCGAATATCCGCAACTTTGCGGACTTCATCCTCTGTTCCTGCACTGTCTTTTGGCGGCGTATACTTACGATCATTAGACATTGCTGCCATCACTCCTCCTTCACCCGGCTGTCCGGCGTGCGGCGCGGCCCGTGTGTGTGCATTAGGATTCAATAAGTACCGAGCCTACGCCACTCAGATGGTGGAGTGACTCCAGACCTATCCACCGGATTGTATCTTCGCCCGGTACTTGCACGCCTGCCTCAGTCTCCAGGCATCGGATGAGCAAGCCAAGCCGCCCATCCTTGCATCGTACTGGCGTGTTGTTTGGCAATTCTAGCAATTTGGTATAGCTAATCATCATTTCTCCAGTTGAGGCCGCCCCCGGTTGTGTGTACTAGGCTATTCAACCTGTTTTCGTCCCTTTTCCCAGGTCGCCCCAGGCACAAGATCGCAATGCCACCACTCCAACTCAATCCCCAACCGCTGCGCCACGAGTTGCGCGAGGTCCGCCTCGCGGAGGTCCGCCCCGCTGAGATTGATATAGTGGAGGATCGCGCGCTGACCGTCATCATGGCCCTCCCGATACATTTTATGCAGGCGCAAAACCTCGGCAAGCTCCTCTGTGGTATACGTTTTCATGTTTTCTCCCTTCAGGTAGGGCCGCGTCACGGGGCGCGGCCCGATGTGTGTGTTAGGCGAGCATGATGCAGAGCGCAATCACATGCCCGCAGGTCTCGACATCCATCATCCCGATATGACATTCTTCTGCCGGGATGCCCAACGCCCCGGCCAACCATTCATACGCCTGCGTCCGTGACATTGGCCCGCTCCGCCATAGCGGATCGAAGGCGGTATGGGCGACGAGGCGCGCGCGCCGTGTGGCATGGTCCGCCATTTTGCCAAGCGGCTTGTCCGTACCAGGATGGACGCCGACCGACGCTCGACACGTATTGTTGGTGCATAGGTAGAGATAGGGCCACTCGCCATATTGTCGCCCATAGAGAGCATCGTTGGTCGTATAGATGACCGGCGATCCACAGAGCGGGCAACCGGCAGGAATAGGTAGGTCGTTCATACGGAGACGCCGTTGGCGTGCATCACCGCGGGCTGCGTCGTGTGCGCTGCGGCTTTTGCCAACTGGTGACGCACATACTCGGCCAGGATGGCCGGCCCGGTCTGCGGGCTGAGACCGCCGTGCGCGTCGCGGATCTTGGCCCAACTATTCTTGGCCTCGAACTCGTTGGCGCAGCCGCCGCAACTGACGCCCCACGCGTAGATCACCTTGAACGGCTGGCCCGTCAACTCGGAGACGGCGATTTCGGCGGCGCTGGGCGCGTTATCGTCCCAGGGGTTGTTGCCGTCGGGCTGCGTGCCTTGCGTGGGCGGCCTGGGAGCGGCGTTGGGAGGTGGGGCTGCCTGTTGCGATGCGACCACACCACCGTCGTTGTCCAGGGGCTTCTGGGGTGGTTGCGGCGCGCCACCGAGCCAAGTCGCCAGAATGCCCGCTACATCCGCGCCCGGCTTGGCAAATACACGGCTGGTCAGGGCCGGGCAGCGGGTCTTGCCGACGATGGCATTGTTTTCGATGTCCATATCCAGCACAACATCAAATTCGTACTCAAACTGATCTCGTTGGACCGGAGCCATGCCGACTTTGCGCGGGGCCTGCTTGCCATTGCCGGTATCGACCAGGATGTACTCGGTCTTGCTTCGCATGGTGGCGATGACGTGTACGCCCGACTGCACGATGGCGTCAATCATGCGGTTTTGCAGCGGCGTGCCTTCCTTCCAGGCCATGTAGGTGTTTCCCGATTTGCTGCGCTTGGCAGCCTCATCTACCACATCCAAGACACCGCCCGTTCCACTCCAGGCATGGCTGATGCTGTCCAAGATAACGACGGCGTATCCAGAATTAGCGGCCTCTTGCAAGGCAAGAATGAATTTGTCCGGGTGAAACGGCGGATGCATTTCCGCTACGTCGAAGGTGAACAGGTCTGCGTACTTGCTGGCGCTACCGTGTTCGGTGTCCACTAGAGCGACGGACTGGCCGGCGGCTAGGGCGGTGGCGATTGCCAGGGCGGTGTAGGTCTTGCCTGCCCCACTAGGGCCAGTGATTGCCATTCGTAGTTTGGCCTCGGCTTTGACGGCCTGTCGAAACATACTCATCGTGCGTTCTCCTCGTGCTAAGGGCCTTGCGCGGCCCGGCGAGTGCGGGGGGGCTAGAAGTCCCAGACATTAGCCATTTCTTGGCAGCCATCGACGGCCATACACTCCCAATACTGGTCCTCGCCGTGGGCGAATTGCCAGCCGTCCAGATATGCTTGTTTGACCCAAGCGGGCGGCGTGAGATCCGCGGTATAGAGGCGATACCCGGCGGCCCATCGTCGTGCAAATTCAGCGGCGGTGTAGGCTGAACTTCCGTCATTTCGCATCATGCGGACAATGCGGCGCAAGAAGGCGACTGCTTCCTGGCTCAGATTCTCGCAACGAACGCGGTAGTTAAGTCGAATGTGCTGTGCGGCCAGATTGCGAGCGGTGACATCGGTGCTATTGCTATACTCTTTGGTAATCATGTGATATACTCCTGTTGTCTTTGGATGGATGGTTGGTTATGGCCCCGGCACGTTGCGAGCGTGCCGGGGCCGATTATTTTTAGCGGCTTCCAATCAATTGCCGGGACAACCGACCAGGTCTGTAACCGGCCTGCGCCAGTGCGTAGGCCTCAGTTTCGGCCACGTAGCGCACCGCGCCGTCGGGCCGGTAGCTGCGCACGATGCGACCTGCGCGAACTAGGATTTCTTGCTCCGTCGCCGCCGGGCGTGCCTCTCGCGTCGCCCGGATAAGTTCCGAAAATGTTAATTTTTCCATCATCTCTATCTCCTGTTGTGTCTTAGCGGCTGCTTACGAAATGTAGCAGTATCATCAAAGCGATGCCCATTGCCGGGAATACTAGCACGGCGGGCAATAACATGTGCGGCATGGTGCTGGTGATTTGTACGATTGCGTCCACGTTCAGTCTCCTCGTGTGGTTGGTGGTCCCGGTGGCGTTGGTCGTCGCCGGGACCGTTTGCATTTGTTACAGTCGGATAATGTCTAGTACGGTGGCATCACGTAAGATCAATTCGCCATCATCCTCTCCGCACTCACTGCGATTGCTTCCCAAAACGAGGATTATGTTGCCCATGTATGCCCCAAATGATAAGATGCGTCGGGCGGCCTCTTCTGCCCCGATGCAGCAAATCCCGTCGAGCAGATCCTCTGTTATCTCGCCATCAATCCAAACATTGGACTGATACTCGATTTTGTCGCCGACAGTCATGCCATAATCTGATTCCTGCACTCGCAGACCCACATCATCGTAGTCGTAATCCGGTAGGTTTTTTGCGATTTCATGAATTTGCTTGGCCGTGGTGATCATCGTATCTGTTTCCTCCTCGTTGCGGGTCGCCCGTTGCGTCCCTGTCTGACTCAATTATAGCATTATTATGGCGGATGTCAAGAGGCAATTTGACCAGTTTTTGCTATTTGACAAAACTCGTTTTGAGGTCTATACTAGACACAGGAGGACGTGACCATGAATGAAAAACGAACGGAAGTATTGCGGCTGGCGATGACACCGACCGAAATCCAAACGGCTGATCGTTTGGCTTACAGTTATGGCTTGACGTTGCCTGAGTTCGCCCGCGTATTGTTTCGCCACGCGGCTATGACCAAACCAGAATTGGCAATCCAAGCTGCCCCGCGCCGGCCAGGTCGCCCCGCGAAACGTTACAGCCGCGTCCGCACCGAAGCGCCGGAAGCCAACGGCCATCCCCAACCCGCGAAGTAAACTGGAGGACAACATGCACTTCGATATGTTTGTCGGCACTCTCATTCTCATTGCGCTCGGGCTGCTTGGCATAGCGGCGCTGGTCGCGGGAGGTGCGCTGTGACGACCACCGAAACAACCTATGTCGCGTGGATGAAACAATGGCGCGTCTCAGTTTTTGTAGATGGCATATATCAATCTGAGCGTTGGTTCACCGATGAGCGCGCCGCGGACGCCTATGCCGACGCGTGGCGAACATGAATGACGATCAATTCGAGCATGGCCCGCAAACCATCGCTTGGACATGCGGCGCTACTATGCTGACGGTCATCATCGTTATGCTGTTGCTGGCCGCGTCTAGCTGGCTGATGTGGCTCGCACCGGAAACGACAGGAATGCTGCCGTGATTTGGTGGCTGTTATTTTGATATACCCCGCGGACGGTTCCCCGCCTTTGGCGGCGCTGGTCGGCACAGCGGCGGAGGTCCATTATCGGAAGGGGAGTGGTAATCCGTGTCCGATGATAGTCCGCGATGCCGGGCTTAACACGACATCTTCTGGTTCATCCGCACCGCGTCAGCCGGCGGCGAAGAATGCATTGTAGCGTCGTCACTCCATGCGGGATGGGTTGCCTCATTATCCCGGCTTGAAAGGCAGCTTGCGGTATATCCTCCTTTTGACGAAGCCCCTGGGCGCAAGCCTAGGGGCGGGGAGAAAAAACGGTATGAACGACAGATCAATTAGCTGGAGTTACGGAGGTGGAACCCAGACTGTCGCTATTCTGGTTCTCATCGCGCAGGGCAAACTGCCCGTTCCACGGCTGGCTATCATGGCGGATACGGGCCGCGAGCGGTCATCCACCTGGCGCTATCTGGAGCAGCACGCGTTGCCTCTCATGCAGCAGCTCGGCATCGAGTTCCACCGCGCCGGGCATGACCTGGCAACCGTGGACTTGTACGCCGGGACCGGCGACTTGCTGTTGCCCGCGTTCACGACCACGGGCAAATTGCCGACTTTTTGCAGCGACAAGTGGAAGCGCCTGGTTGTGCGGCGTCATCTGCGCCAACTTGGCTATGGTCCCACTAAACCAATCGTCGAATGGCTAGGTATGAGTCTGGATGAAATCCACCGCATGAAACAGTCCGACGTGCAGTGGATTGAAACGCGCTGGCCGCTGGTGTTTGACGTGCCCCTGCGCCGGGTCGAATGCGAGACCATCATTCAACGCTACGGGCTACCGCTACCGGCAAAAAGCGCATGCTGGGCATGTCCGCATTTGAGCAACGACGAATGGCGCGATATTCGCGACCACGATCCGGATGATTTTGACCGGGCCATTCGGTTAGACGCAGAGATACGAGTGGCCGACAAACACGGCGGCGTGTTTTTACATCGCGACCGCGTGCCGTTGGCGCACGCGGACATTGATACGCAACAACCGGAGTTGCCATTATTTGAGTGCGCCAACAGTTGCTGGACGTAGCGGGGCGTAAGCCTGGGGGGGGGGGGGGAATAATATGCAACAACTCACTGACCACCAACTGGCGGCCCTGCGCCGTCTCGCCAATCTCAGCGATATTATGCCATACAGAGACGCCGAGGAGATTCAGGCGGCGGGCGCAACGCTGGCGAGTCTGGTCCGGCGCGGATATCTCCGCCGGGTCCGCAACGCAGATGCACATTGTCATCTGTACCGGCTGACTGACGCTGGATATGAGGCACTCCATGACACTCACAGTTAATCAACTGGCGGCCCTGCGCCGCATACGCACGGCGTCTGGCGTGTGGCGGCACTGGGTACAGACGAACGGCCTCGGCATCAATAGCTGGACCTGGACGCGCCTACTTGCGTTAGAGCTGCTGGAGCGCCGTCCACACAACGGCATGTTAAGCGCCCACGAGTACCGGCTCACCGACTCCGGGCATGATGCGGTGGAGGCGAGTATGGAAACCGAGCATTTGCTGCAATGGATAGCAAGCTACCAAAAGGAAAAACAAGATGCTGCACTCCGTTGTGTCATATGGGGGCATGATATAAAGATAATTCCCGATGTCGAAGGGCATGAGGCAATAGAGGAGGCTAAGCGTGCAAACCTGGCATGATATTGTGTGCGCCGAACTCAAACGCCGTAACTGGTCGCAGCGCGAGGCTGCGCGGCGACTTGGCATTAGCGCCAGTTATATGAGTGATTTGCTGCATAGCAGACGCAGATTAACTGCAAAAACGGCGATACGGATTGAATATGTACTCGGCATCCCGGCAATGGTCCTACTGCA
>Ga0214472_10009106_pt1 | contig 10355 bp, 9 predicted proteins | sample RVTome_6_FD_207662 | JGI IMG/M metagenome (GOLD analysis project Ga0214472, IMG submission 207662) | Soil microbial communities from uranium-contaminated site in the Upper Colorado River Basin, Wyoming, United States - RVT140D175 | ecosystem: Environmental > Terrestrial > Soil > Contaminated >...
CGGCAGATCTTCCTCGCGACGACCGCCCTCACCGTCCTCGGAGCCGTCCTCCTGGCCGTGCCCGGGCAGGGCCAGGTGGCGCTCGCGCTCACGATCTTCGTGCTCGGCAACATCGCCTTCGAGCTCTCGGCCGTCCTCTACAACTCGTATCTGCCGGACGTCGCGCCTCCGGAGAAGATCGGGCGCGTCTCGGGCTACGGCTGGGCGCTGGGGTACATGGGCGGGCTCGTGCTCATGGCGCTCGCGCTGGTCGGATTCGTCCGCCCGGAGCAGCCCTGGTTCGGGGTGCCGAAGTCGGACGGCTGGGACGTGCGCGCGACGATGGTGCTCGCGGGCGTGTGGACCGCGGTGTTCGCCGTGCCGATGTTCCTGTGGGTGAAGGACCCGAAGAAGCCGCAGACCGTCGATCCCGGCCGGGTGGTCCGCGGGACCGCCCGCCAGCTTGCGGCGACGTTCAGGGACATCCGCCGCTACGCGCAGATCTTCCGGCTCCTGGTGGCGCGGCTGGTCTACAACGACGGGCTCGTGACCATCTTCGCGTTCGGGCCCATCTACGCCGCGGAGACCTTCGGCTTCTCCCTGACCGAGGTGATGCTCTGGGGGCTCGCGCTCAACTTCACGGGCGGCGTCGGCGCGTTCGCGATGGGCTTCCTCGACGACAGGATCGGCGGGAGGAAGACGATCCTCCTCTCGCTCGTGGGCCTCACCCTCGCCAGCGTGGCGGCCGTGATGGCCGACACGAAGACGGGCCTGTGGATCGCGGGGCTCGTGGTGGGCGTGTTCGTGGGCCCCAACCAGGCCGCCAGCCGTTCGCTCCTCGGGCGCTTCGTGCCGCACCGGAAGGAGACCGAGTTCTACGGCTTCTTCGCCTTCTCGGGGAAGGTAACGGCGTTCATGGGCCCCTTCCTGCTCGCCCAGACCACGGGGCTCTTCCAGTCGCAGCGCGTGGGCGTGGCGACCATCATCGTCTTCTTCGTGGTGGGTGGGGCGATCCTGCTCGGCGTGGACGAGGCCGAGGGGATCAGGGTCGCCCGGGCGGGGGACGCGGCGTCGTAGCAGGTCACCGGACAGGAGCGGTCACATGGACGAGCGGGGACGCGAGCTCGGCAGGATGCCGAAGCTGGAACACGAGCCGGCGCGCGCCTTCGTCGAGCGCTCGCGCCGGTACCTGGTGCGCGACTACCTCCCGCGGATCCGTGCGGCGCTCGCGCGCATCCCCGACGAAGACGTGTGGTGGCGTCCCGACGAAGCCTCGAACAGCGTAGGCAATCTCCTCCTCCACCTGGCGGGGAACGCGCGCCAGTGGATCGTGAGCGGGGTGGGTGGTTCCGTCGACCTGCGGCGGCGGGAGGAGGAGTTCGCCGCGCGCGGCGGGATGAGCGGCGCGGAGGCGCTCGCCGTCCTGGAGGAGGCGGTGCGGGACGTGGACGAGGTGCTCGAGACGCTGGACCCGGCCCGGCTCGGCGAGCGGCGCACCATCCAGGGCCACGACGTGACCGTGCTCGAGGCGATCTACCACGTGGTCGAGCACTTCTCGATGCACACCGGGCAGATCCTGTACGTCGTCAAGTTGCGCTCGGGCGAGGATCTGGGATTCTGGCGCATCGGCGCGGACGGGACGGCCGAACCGCGCTGGTGAGGGGCGCGCCTTGCCTCCCCGCCCTCCGGCGGGGCATGATGCAGGGCGTCACGCCGTCTCCCGGAGAAGTCGCCATGTCGCTCTCCCGAAGGAGCTTCCTCGGCGCGGCAGCGGCCGCCGGTCTCGCCGGCGCGCGCCTGCCCGCGGCCGCGCCCACGTCCTCGCTCCCGGACGCGATCCCCGCCGACCGCTTCGACCCCTGGGTGGAGGTGGACCCGCAGGCGCTCCTGCGGAACGTGGAGACCGTGGGGAGGCTGAGCGGCGGGCGTCCCGTCCTGGCGGTCGTGAAGAACAACGCCTACGGCCTGGAGCTGGAGGTAGCGAGCAAGCTCCTGGAGCCGCTCCCCTCCATCGCCGGGTTCGCCGTGGTGAAGCCCTCCTCCGCGCTCGCCCTGCGGCACGCGGGGGTGCGGAAGCCCGTCCTCCTCATGGGGATGGCCACGGACGAGGAGTCGTCCGAGCTGGCGCGGCGGGACGTCCGGCTCAGCGTCTACACCGACGACGATGCCCGGCGCATGGCGGCCGTCCGACGCGTGACGGGGAAACCCGTCGACGTGCACGTCTACGTGGACACCGGGCTGGGCCGGATGGGGATCCCCTACCACCGCGCCCTCCCCTGGCTGGAGACCCTGGTGGCGGCCGGGGACGTGAGCGTGGAGGGCACGTTCACGACCTTCACCGAGGAGACCGACTTCGACCCCGAGCAGCTCGACCGCTTCCTCGCGCTCGGGCGCCAGGCCGGGGCGCGCGGAATCACGCTGGGCCGCTTGCACGCCGCGTCCTCCAACGCCGTCTTCCACCTGCCCGACGCCCACCTGGATCTGGTGCGTCCCGGGATCGCGCTCTACGGCGCCTACCCGAGCCGGCCGGAGGAGGAGCGGGCGAAGGCCGAGCTGGTGCCGGCGTTCCGCCTGAGGACGCGCGTGGTGCGCGTGGAGCGGCTCCGCCCCGGGGACGGCGTGAGCTACGGCCGGAACTACGTCGCTGAGCGCCCCGTGTGGACCGCGACGCTGCCCGTGGGCCACGCGGACGGTTACCCGCGCAGGGCGGTGGAGGGCGCGCGCGTCCTCATCGGCGAGGGGCTGCATCCCGTGATCGGAGCGGTCAGCGCGAGCCACGCGATCGTCGAGCTGGGGGACGAGACGACCGTCCGCGTGGGCGACGTCGCCACGCTCGTGGGCCCCGACCACCCCGACATCCACCCCAACGCCATCGCCGCCGCCACGGGCGTGTCGGTCTACGACATCCTGATGCACCTGAGCCCGGAGCTCCCGCGCGTCGTGGTGTGAGCCACGCACGCCGCGGCTCCGACCTCCACTCCCCCCCGTCACGGAGCGGTTCCATGCGCGGCCTCATGATGGACTGGCCCCTCCTCGTGTCACGGCTCATCCGCCACGCCGACCTCATCCACGGGGAACGGCCCGTCGTGTCGAGGGAGACGGACGGCCTCGTGCGCTGGAGCACCTGGCGGGAAGTGCACCGGGGTTCACGGCGCCTCGCGAACGCGCTCACGGCCCTCGGGCTCCGGCACGGGGACCGCATCGGCACCCTCGCCTGGAACGACCTCCGGCACCTCGAGCTCTACTACGCGGTGTCCGGAATGGGCGCGGTGTGCCACACCATGAACCCGCGCCTGCACCCGGCCCAGCTCGCGTGGGTGGTCAACCACGCCGAGGACCGCTGGCTCTTCGTCGACACGACCTTCGTCCCGCTCGTGGAGGCGATCTGGCCTGGCCTGAAGGGCGTCGAGGGTGTGGTGGTCATGGCGCCGGCGGAGCGCATGCCGGACACGAAGCTCCCCCGCGTCCTCTGCTACGACACGCTGGTCGGCGAGCACGACGACGCGTACGACTGGCCGGTCTTCGACGAGCACACCGCGGCCGCGCTGTGCTACACGTCGGGGACGACGGGACAGCCCAAGGGCGTCCTCTACAGCCACCGCTCGACGGTGCTGCACGCCTTCGGGATCTCGCTCCCGGGCGTCCTGCCGCTTGGCCCCGACGACGTCTTCCTCCCCGTCGTCCCGATGTTCCACGCCAACGCGTGGGGCACCGCGTACTCCACGGCGATGAACGGGACGGCGCTCGTCCTGCCGGGTCCGGGGCTCGACGGGAAGAGCCTGACGGCGCTCATGAACGAGGCCGGGGTCACGTGCACCGCGGGCGTGCCGACGGTGTGGATGGGGCTCCTGAACCACTGGAGGCAGACGGGGGAGCGGGTGCCCTCGCTCAAGTCCGTGCTGGTGGGCGGGGCCGCTCCGCCTCCCTCCATGGTGCGCGCGTTCGTCGAGGAGTTCGGGGTCGAGTTCCGCCACGGCTGGGGGATGACCGAGATGAGCCCGTTGGGATCGCTGAACGCCCTCCACGCCGCGGACCAGGAGCTCCCGCCGGAAGAGCGCGTGGAGCTTCTGACCAGCCAGGGCCGGCCGCCCTTCGGCGTCGAGATGAGGATCCTCGGCGAGGCGGGCGAGGAGCTCCCCTGGGACGGAAGCTCCTTCGGCGAGCTCCAGGTGCGCGGGCCGTGGGTGTGCTCGGGGTATTACCTGCTCGACGACTCCGACGCCCACGACGGGGAGGGCTGGTTCTCCACCGGGGACGTCGCGACGCTGGACGGCGAGGGGCGCATGCGGATCACGGACCGCAAGAAGGACGTCATCAAGTCCGGCGGCGAGTGGATCAGCTCCATCGAGCTGGAGAACCTCGCGATGAGCCATCCCGACGTCGCGCACGCCGCGGTCGTGGGCGTCCCCCACGCCAAGTGGGGGGAGCGGCCGGTGCTGTTCGTCGTGCCGAAGCCCGGGCGGGTCCCCGTCAGGGACGAGCTCCTCGGCTTCTACGAGGGGAAGGTGGCCACGTGGTGGATCCCCGACGACGTGGTCGTCCGGGACGAGCTCCCGGTCGGAGGCACCGGAAAGGTCCAGAAGGTCCGCCTCAGGGAAGCGTGGCTGGCCGAGACGGAAGCGCGGGAGCCCGAGGCGGCGCCGCGCGCGGGTGGCGACTGAGTCATCCTCCGCCCTGCCACGGCATCTTGGCGCCATGGAGCCGATCACGTTCGAGGCGGTGGTCCGGGAGGGCCGGGGCGGGGGCGCCTACGTGGAGGTGCCCTTCGACGTGAAGGCGACGTTCGGGAGCGGACGCCCCAGGGTGGTAGCGACGTTCGAGGGCCACACCTACCGGGGCTCCGTGGCGTCCATGGGGGGCGCGTGGCTGCTCGGGATCACCAGGGAGATGCGCTCCGCCATCGGCAAAGACGTGGGGGACACGGTCCTGGTGACGCTCGCGCCGGACGAGTCCCCACGCGTGGTCGAGGTCCCTGAAGACCTCGCCGGCGCGCTCGAGGGGGAACCGGAGGCGCGCGCCTTCTTCGAAGGTCTCGCCTACACGTATCGGAAGGAATACGCGCGCTGGATCGCCGGGGCGAAGCGCGAGGAGACCCGCCGCCGGCGCATCGAGCAGGCCATCGAGAAGCTGCGGCGAGGGGAGAGGGCTCCCTGAGCGGGCTCCGGCGGGCGGCGCGGACGCTCCTCCGGAGCCCCGGCTTCGCCTCGCTGGTGGTGCTCGTCCTGGCGCTCGGGATCGGAGCCACGACCGCCATGTTCACGGTCCTGCACCAGGTCGTGCTCCGCCCCCTGGTCCTCGGGGACTTCTTCGGCGTGCTGGGCACGACGCCCGCCGCGGGGCGGACGCTCCGGCCCGAGGACGACGTGCCCGGCGCCGCCCGCGTGGTCATGGTGTCGCACGGCCTCTGGGTCCGGCGCTGGGGCGGAGACCCCGCCGCCGTGGGCGGCACCCTGACCATCCGGGGGGTGCCCTTCACGGTGGTCGGCGTGCTCCCCGAGGGCTTCGACTACCCGCGGGGGGCGGACGTGTGGACGCCAACCATCCCCGCGGTGCCCGGCTGGAGCGCGGACGATCCTCCCGGGATGGAGCTCGATCTGGTCGCGCGCCTGGCGCCGGGAGCCACGCCCGAGCAGGTCGCGCTGGAGATGGAGCGCTTCTTCCGGGAGGATCCGGAGCTGGCCGGCGCGTACGGCCCCGACGTCGCGGCCGTCGTGCGCACGCTCCCGGAGGTGGTGCTCGGGGACGTCCGGCCCACGGTGCTCCTCCTCTTCCTCGGCGCGCTGCTCGTGCTCGGCGTGGCGCTGTTCAACGTCACCAACCTCGTCTTCGTGCGGGCGGCGGGGCGTGAGACCTCGCTCGCGGTGCGGCGCGCGCTGGGTGCGGACCTCGCGCGCCCGATCCGCGAAGCGCTCGCGGAGGGCGCCCTGCTGGCCGCTCTGGCGGGGATCGCGGGGGGCGTGCTCGCGGTGGCAGCGCTAGCGCCGTGTCCCCCGTGACCCGCGTGGGGGTCCTCTCGGACACGCACGGGCTGCTCCGCCCGGAAGCGCTCGCCGCCCTGGAGGGGAGCGACCTCATCGTGCACGCCGGCGACGTCGGCGACCCCGCGATCCTGGAGCGTCTCGCCGAGCTGGCTCCCGTGACCGCGGTCCGGGGGAACGTCGACGGGGGCGCGTGGGCCCGGGTGCTCCCGGAGACGGCAGTGGTCGACGCCGGCGGCGCCTCGCTCTGGGTCCTGCACGTCCTGGAGGAGCTGGACCTCGACCCGGCCGCGGCGGGGATGGCCGCGGTGATCTACGGCCACACCCACCGCCCCGCCCTCGAGCGCAAGGGTGGCGTCCTCTACCTGAACCCGGGGAGCGCCGGCCACCGCCGCTTCCACCTTCCGGTGAGCGTCGCGCGTCTCGCCGTGGAGGACGGGAGTCTCGAGGCGGAGCTCGTCGAGCTGGAGGTCCGCTCGTGAAGGACCCCGCGCTGCTCGAGCTGCAGCGCTACCTGCACCGGGAGATCCCCCTCTCCGAGGCGATGGGCGTCGCGGTGACGCACAGCGGTCCCGACGGCGTGCGGCTCGCGATGCCTCTCGGGCCGAACCTGAACCATCGGGGAGGGCTCTTCGGCGGGAGCGCCGCCGCGCTCGCCATCCTGGCGGGATGGACGCTCGTGCACGAGAAGCTCCGCGACGACGAAGGGCTCGACCCGCACCTCGTCATCCAGCGCAGCCTGGTGAGCTACCTCGAGCCGGTCACCGGCGACGTGGAGGCGCGCTCCATCCCCCCCTCGCCGGAGGCTTGGGAACGCTTCGTCCGCACCTTCCGGAGGAGGGGGCGGGGGAGGATCGAGGTGGAGGCGCGCCTCGCCCGTGAGGGAGGACGCGTGGCGGGACGCTTCCACGGCACCTTCGTGGCGCTCGAGCGGCTGGAGGAGGAAGGCTCGGACGGGTAGTCCGCGTCCGCTTTCATTCCCGTCGCCGTCTCGTCGGACCCTCACGCCGCGGCCTTCTCCCGCAGCGATCTCATCTCGCTTTTCCGGACGCGCCTCCCCGGGCTATTCTCTCCGCGGCGCCCGTCCCTCCGTCTTCCCAGGAGAAGCAGCCCATGGCCAAGCTCCGCCGGACCCTCGCGGTCGCGACCGTCGCCGTGGTCCCCGCGCTCGTCGTGTCGGCCCAGCAGCAGGTCGCCACGCGCCGCATCCCGCAGCTCGAGAACGAGCAGGTGCGGGTGTGGAAGAGCATCATCGCGCCCCACCAGCCGCTCTCCATGCACCGGCACGACCACGGGCGCGTGATCGTCGCGCTCAAGGGGGGCGCGCTGAAGGTGGTGCCGGAGGAGGGGGAGCCGAAGGTGGTGGAGTGGGAGACGGGCAAGGCGTACTGGCTCCCCGCCGATCCGCCGGAAGCGCTGCACGGTGACGTGAACGAGGGGGACCACGCGATCGAGGTGATGGTGATCGAGGTGCAGCGCTGAGGGCGGAGGGCGAGGGGGTGGGTGAGGAGGTGGTTCGCGGAGCGGCCGCCCCGGCGCTCTCCGGGGACGGCCGTTCCTCACCCGAGGACGGGATGCCTCTCTAGCGCGTCTCCTCCACCGCGCGCCTCGCGTTGACCCGGCCGTAGCCGAACAGCGGGTCCCAGCCGGGGGTGCCCAGGTCGTCCGAGCTGGCGCGCAGGATGGCGCGTACCTCGTCCGGCGTCAGGCCCGGGCTCTTGCCCAGCACCAGCGCGGCGACCCCCGCGACGTGGGGCGACGCCATCGAGGTCCCGCCGAAGACCGCGAGGTTGCCGGCGGCGTTGACGAAGGTCAGGACGGTGGGTCCCGACGCGATCCGGTCGCGCAGGTAGAGCCCGTCGTCCAGCGTGACCGAGGCCACGGGCACCCAGGGACGACCGTCGGTCGTCGTCGGCGCGCCGAGCGTGCCGTTGAAGTTCCCCGGCTGGTTGTTGTGGATGATGACCGCGGCGCACCCCGCGTCCATGGCGGCCTGCGCCTTCTCGGCGAAGGTGGTCCCGCCGCGGGCGACCACCGCGATGTTGCCCGCGCAGTCGAGCGTCTCGAACTCGACCGCCGTCCCCAGGCCGGCGTAGACGGCGGCGGACGTGATCCCCGCCTTCTTCGTCATGCCGGCGAACTCCATCGGGATGATCTCGAGCTCCAGCCCGCCGTCCGTGTCGACCGTGAGCGTTGCGTCCACGCCCAGGCCGACCAGGTAGGACGACAGGTTGGCCACGCCGGGGGCGGTGAGCTCCTGCTCGGTGCCGTACTGCGAGAAGTCGGACAGGGCGTCCTGGTCGTCGGTGGCGCCGACCGCGATCACGGCCGGGTGCGAGGCGGGCCACCCCACGTACGGCAGGTTGTCCTTGACCGGGAGCCCGGCGCTGTTGCCCGAGGCCGCGACGAGGACGATGCCGGCGTCGTACGCCGCCTGGAACGCCGCGTCGGCGGCGGGGTCGAGGGCGGTGAACAGGGGGACGCCGCCGCCCGTCGGTAGGCCGATGCCCACCCCGAACGACATGTTGATCACGTCCATGCCGTTGTCGATCGCCCACTCGAGGCCCTGGATCATCTTGCTCGTCGTGCCCCCGCCCCAACCGCAGTCGGCGAGGCGCATCGAATAGAGGCGTGCGCGCGGCGCCACGCCGACCGTGTGGTTGCCGTTGGCGTTCGCTCCCACGATCCCCGCGACGTGCGTGCCGTGGCCGTTGCAGTCGTCGAGGCCACGGCCGTCGCCTACCAGGTCGACGCCGCCGTGGACGGTCAGGTCCGGGTGATCGACGTCGATCCCCGAGTCGAAGATCCCCACCTTGGCGCCCTCGCCGCGGTAGCCGAGCGCCCACGCCTGCGGGGCTTCCACGAGTCGGACGCCGTAGTCGACGATCTGCTTGCCGCCGAGGGGGAAGATGGTGAAGTCGTCCTGGACCCAGGCCACGCCCGCCTGGGCGGCGAGCGCCTCCTGCTCGGCCGCCGGGATCGTCGCGGCCAGCGCCGGGATGTACTTGTAGCGGTAGGTGACCCGGCCGCCGTGTGCTTCGACGAGGGCGGCCTCGGCGTCTCCCGGAGCCGCCGTGAAGCCCACCAGCACGTCCTTGTCCGCGGCGGACAGGAGGGAGTGGGAGGCCGGCGGCACGACAGGTGCGTCAGGGCCGGTGGGTCCCTGGTCCCCGCAGCCTGCGAGGACCACGAGGGCCGCCAGGAAGGTGAGACCCCTGGAAGTGTCGTTCCGAAGGGGGCCGGGGGAGGGGCGGAGCATTTCGCCTCCATCGTTGGGGGGGCAGGTTTGAAACAGTACCGCGGCGGAAAAGCAGAATCCGGGCCAGGCGCGCCGATGCACCGTTGGTGCCAGGAGTGGAAGACGCTGTGGTCATTGGAAATAGGCGTTTGACCCCGAAACACCGGCGTCCCCCCCCTCGGGTCGCCTGGATCCTCCTGGTCACGGGTTTCGTGGCGCTCGAGGTCCTGAGGCCGACCGCCCTGCGGGCGCAGGTGGACACCGTCCGGGTCGAGGACCTGCGGGAGCGCCTCCAGGGCGACTCGCCATACGCCACGCCGGCGCTCCGCGCCTTCGTAGCCCGGGCGGCGGAGGCGAACCGGCTCCTCCCCGACCTCCTCGACAGCTACCTGGCCAGGGTGGAGAGCGAGATCTCGATCCTGCAGATGGAGGGGAGCGGCCGCGAGGTCGTCTACCAGGTCGAGCAGGTGGCGAGCGAAGTGCTTTGGCGGAGGGCCGAGCCGCCCGTGCAGCAGGTCGTGGGGTACCGATCGCGCTCGAGCGGCCTGATCCCCTCGCTGCTCACGATGTTCGAGGTGCCGTGGGTGGTGCCGACCCTGTACGGCGACCGGCTCGACCTCCTGCAGTGGAGCGCCCCCCGAACGGACGAGGAGGGGCGCGTCCTGAGACGGCGCGCGGTGCACCCGCTCGGCGAGGACCGCGAGGACGTCTACCGCTTCAGCGGCGGCGACACCGTGCTCGTGCTCCACCTCCCCGGCAGGACGCTCCCGCTCGTGCGCGTGGAGGTGGAGCCGGTGCGAACGCCCGACCGCACCACGCTCGTCTTCGAGGGTTACCTCGACGTCGACGCCACCCGCCACCAGATCGTGCGCATGCGCGGGAGGATGATCCGCGCCGACCCGCACCCCCCGCCCGGACAGCGGCTGTTGGACGCCGTCTTCGGCGGGGCCACGTTCGTGGACTTCGAGAGCTCCGAGGTCGACCAGCGCTTCTGGCTCCCGCGCTACCAGAGGGTCGAGATCCACGCGATCTCTCGCCTCAGCGAGGGGCGGATCGTGATGCGCGTGGTGTCGCGCTTCGGCTTCCCCGAGACGACCGACCCGGGGCCGCTGGCGGCCCTCCACCCCTCGCCTCCTCCCGGGGGGCTGCTCCTGCTGGGC
>Ga0214472_10009107_pt1 | contig 10352 bp, 5 predicted proteins | sample RVTome_6_FD_207662 | JGI IMG/M metagenome (GOLD analysis project Ga0214472, IMG submission 207662) | Soil microbial communities from uranium-contaminated site in the Upper Colorado River Basin, Wyoming, United States - RVT140D175 | ecosystem: Environmental > Terrestrial > Soil > Contaminated >...
CATTGGCACGATGCAGCGTGGCGGGGAAGGCCATGGGAGGAAACGGTAATTTATGAGCTGCATGTTGGTACCTTTTCCCCCGCGGGAACCTTTAAGGGCGTCACTAAGCGACTAGATTATCTTGCAAATTTGGGGATAACCGCCATTGAACTTATGCCTGTGGCCCAATTCCCCGGCAACTATAACTGGGGCTATGACGGCGCGCTTCTCTTTGCGCCGTGCAGCATTTATGGGGACCCGGCGGATCTGAAAGAATTGGTCGACGCGGCACATCAGAGAGGTCTCATGGTCTTTCTTGATGTCGTGTACAACCATTTTGGACCGGAGGGCAATTATCTTTACGTCTACGCACGGGAGGCTTTTTTTACTGAAAAGTTCCATACTCCGTGGGGCGCGGCAATTAATTTTTCCGGCAGGCAGAGCAGGATCGTCCGGGATTTTTATATTGCCAATGCCTTGTACTGGCTTGAGGAATATCATATGGATGGCCTCCGCTTCGATGCTGTGCACTCTATTTTTGATCAGTCTCAGCCGGACATTCTGGAAGAAATAGCCCGGAAGGTGGCCGATGGACCCGGCAGTCGGCGCCATATCCATTTGATTCTGGAAAATGATAACAACTGCGCCCGCTATCTTGCCCGAAAAGCCGACGGGCGGCCCCGATCTTTCACCGCTCAATGGAATGATGATTTTCACCATGCCTGTCACATTCTTTTGACTGGCGAATCAGAGGGTTACTACCAGGATTATAGTGACAGACCGATTCAGCATCTGGGCCGGTGCCTCACCGAAGGCTTTGCCTATCAAGGTGAAAAGTCCCCTTATCGGCAGAACAAAAAACGCGGGGAGCCGAGTGCTCATCTGCCACCGCCGGCATTTGTCTCTTTTTTGCAAAATCATGATCAGATCGGCAACCGCGCTCTGGGAGAAAGACTTGTTTCTCTCTGCGGCCCACGGGACCTGGATATCCTTGTTTCCCTGTTCCTTCTCGCTCCTGCTCCGCCGCTTCTTTTCATGGGGGAAGAATTCGGAGCCCAAAGTCCCTTCTTCTTTTTTTGTAACTTTGCTGCGGAACTGGCTGAAAGTGTCACTGCCGGTAGAAAAAAGGAGTTTGAAAAATTTGCTCAGTTCAGTTCACCAAAAAGCCGGGAATTCATTCCCGATCCAACCTCGGAAAAAACCTTCCAAAGGTCCAAGCTTGACTGGCGGACAGTTGATGAAAATGGTGGCAATTCTTTTTTGTTGTTATACCGAAAACTATTGAGTCTTCGCCAACAGGTTATTGTCCCTCATTTGAAAAACATGCCGAAAAATGAAGCAGGTTTTCATATCTTTGCTGAGAAAGCTCTCAAGGCCTGGTGGAAACTGGCAAATGGTGACATCCTCTCGGTAATCCTTAGCCTACACGACCAGGGCGTCAGTATCGATCCCGAAACTGCCGGCACGTTATGGGTCAATGAAGTCAATAACATGCCCGATGAGCGCCCGCAGCTTATATATCAATACAGGGCGGAGGACAGTTATGCTTCGTCTCCCCGCTGTATTTTCCCCAAGAGTATTGTCTGGTTGATAGAAAAAAGAGGGAGTCGGAATGCATGAAAAGGCTTTGAGGGAAATTGCTGCCTTTTTAGGCATAACAGTTGAGACGATAGCCGTAGATAAAGATCAGGCTGATGTAGAACAATATCTTGTCTCCCTTTTGCAGGCAGCGAACCTGCCGATCACCACGGCAGCGGGCGCAGATAAACTGCTGCGGCAGTTGCAGGAGGAGCAGTGGCAGCAGATTATCGATCCCGTGCGGGTTGTCGAGGAAACGCAGATGCCGGTGACCCTGCCTGTGCGGCTGGTAAATGGCGATGAACGGGAGTACCTTTGGACACTCACGGAGGAGAGCGGAAGAAAACACGAAGGAAGTTTTAAACAAGATGACCTGGCTGTAACCTCGCGTCTTGAAGGCAATAATGGCCGGACATATATTCTCCATTCCCTTGCCCTGGAAATAGCCCTGCCCACCGGTTACCATGAGTTTGGTGTCCGTTTGGCAGAGCAACCAGGCGACGGGACGCCGGCAACCTCTCTGCTGATTGTAACGCCGAGCCATTGTTATGTGTCGCCCGGCATCTCAGGGGACGGTCGGGTATGGGGGCTCGGTGTCCATCTGCATGCGGTTCGCTCGAGGAATAATTGGGGAATCGGTGATTTCTCCGATTTAATGAAAATTCTCGGCAGAAGCGCTGAAGCGGGAGCCGGTACGGTCCATATCGCCCCATTGTCGAGTTGTGTGATCGCCCGCGGAGATCACCAGGGGGTGCCGAATCCTTACAGTCCTTCCTGCCGTTCGCAGTTGAATGTTCTATTTATCGATGTTGAGGCAGTGGCCGATTTTGCCGAATGCGAGGCGGTAAGTGAGATCATTCAGCAAACCGAATTCCAGGCCCGATTGACCATGATAAAGGATCGGGACCGGATCGATTATTCGGAAGTATGCAAAATAAAAAAGGAAATTTTACAAAAACTTTGGGAGTATTTTTATACGAATCATCTGTATCCCGAAACCTCCCGAGGCACCGAATTTCGACGTTTCCAGGAAAGAGGAAGGGAGACTCTCCGCCATTTCGGAGTTTTTGCTTCACTTCATGAAAAATTCAGTTCCGATGAGCGGTACCAGACGGGCTGGAACAGCTGGCCCGCTGCATTCAGGGATTTTGCTTCCAGGGAGGTACAGGAATTTGCCCTGGAGCATGAGCATGAAATTGAATACCACCATTATCTGCAATGGCAGGCCGAAATACAATTGGCGGCTATTGGCCGTCGTTCTATGGAGCTGGGTCTCAAGGTCGGGCTTCTGTCCGAATTTCCCTTTGGTGTGGACGGAAACGGTTTTGAATCCTGGCGTTATAAGGAAGCGTTGCTGCATGGGGCACTGGCGGCAAAACAGCCGCTTGATGGACCTGGAAATGATCCTGCAACCGGCCTGCCGCTTTTTTTGCCGCATTGTCTGAAAAAGAATCGCTTTCGACCATTTATTGAAGGACTTCGACGGAGTATGCGATATGTCGGAGCCTTGAAAATCAACTCCATCGCTAACTATTACCAGACTTTTTTTTCATTTGCCGGGATGGATGAAAAGTTTCAATCCTCGGTCTCTTTTCCTTTTTCCGACATGCTCGGCATTATCACTCTGGAGAGCCGAAGGAGTCGCTGCCTGATTATTGCGGACAATGTTCATTTACTGCCGAAAGATCAGCAAGAGGAGTTGCTGCAAAGAAATATTTTTGCCGGCAAAGTCTTTTTTCAAGCCGCAAACGATCGGGGAGAGTGGCTGGCAGCCGCCGATTATCCGGCAAATGCCGTGGTGCATTCTTCGGCACCTTTTCTGCTAACCACCGGGGGGTTCTGGAAAAATACGGATATTTCCCTTCTCTCGGAAGAACAACTTTTTGTCGATGATGCACAAAGGGAAAATGCGCTTGTCGCCAGGGCTTCCGGCCGGGTCCATTTTTTGATTACTCTCGATCATGAAGAACTTCTACCGGACGGCTACACTGTCGAGCAAACCACTTCGGCGGAAATGGACCAATCCCTGATCGCAGCCCTGCAGGTCTTTTTGGCCCGCACCCCGGCTAAAATTCTTCTTGTTTATATCAATGATCTTCTCGGGTTGGAGAATCAGGCCGAACCACCTGCCTTGAGGAGTAGGAAGTTCTGGGAAATGAGCTATCCTCTTGATCTAGAAGAGTTACTTAGCAAACAGGAAAACGTGTTACTTTTCAAGTCGCTCTGCCGCGAACGGGGAGTCGGCAATGTCCGGCCTTCCGCCTTGATCTCCGATCGAAAAAAGAGACAGGGACAGAAACCGCCTCGCTCCTTTTATCGTCTGCAACTGCATAAGGATTTTAATTTTCAACAAGCTGCCGCAAGCGTTCCCTATCTTAAAAAACTGGGAATAAGCCATTGCTATGTCTCGCCTTTTCTGATGGCTCGGCCGGGCAGTTCCCACGGATACGATATTATCGATCATTCCATAATAAATCCTGAAATCGGCAGCAGGGAGGATTTTGAACGATTTCTTGCCGTGGTCGAACAACAGGGGATGGCCCTGGTTCTTGATCTTGTTCCCAATCACATGGGAATCGGTTCCGATAATCAATGGTGGATGGATGTCCTGGAAAATGGAGAAGCGTCGAAATACGCCCAATTTTTCGATATAAACTGGCTGCCTCAGCAACCGGATCTTGCCGGACGTCTCCTGTTGCCGGTTCTTGGCGATTATTACGGTAAAATCCTTGAAGATGGCCAGTTGACTATCTGTTTCCAGGAGAATTCAGGAAGCTTTTCCATCAAATATTACGAACATCGATTTCCCATCAGCCCCAGGTCCTATCCTGCATTGCTCGGCTATGACTTAGAGCGTCTCGGCAATCGACTGGGGGAAGACCACCATAACTACCAGGAATTCCAGAACCTTATTCAAGCATTTGCCAACCTGCCGGGACACGGAGAAACCTCGCTTGAAAGGATGCAGGTTCGTCACCGCAGTAAAGAAGTGAGCAAAAGGACACTCGCCCGACTTTGCCGGAACCATTCCGAAATAAAACAGTTTATTGAGGAAAATGTCATCTTGTTCAATGGAGCGCCCGGCAGGTCTGAAAGTTTTGATCTCCTTCATTCGCTGCTCGAAGAACAACCTTACCGCCTGGCTTTCTGGCAGGTAGCTGCCGACGAAATAAATTACCGCAGGTTTTTTGATATCAACGACCTGGCGGCTCTGCGCATGGAAGATGTTGAGGTCTTCAACGAAACACATAAGTTGATTCTGGATCTGGTTGCCACCGGCAAACTCGACGGTCTGCGGATAGACCACCCGGATGGGCTCTATGATCCCCATCAGTATTTTTGTCGACTTCAGGCCTTTGCCGCAGGAGAAGATCTCGATGATCCTTCCCAATGCTCCCGGGATTCAGGTGATCCCGACAGGGTGCCGTTGTATGTTGTGGTAGAAAAAATACTGGCTGATTTTGAATCTCTTCCGGAAAATTGGCCGATCAGCGGCACAACCGGATATGAATTCTCTAATCTGCTCAATGGGCTATTTGTCAATGCAGCGGCCGAAAAGACAATGACTTCAAGCTATCATCGGTTCATCGGCATCAAAATAGATTATGACCAGCTGCTGTATGACAGCAAGAAGCTGATTATTCGCTCTTCGATGGCCGGCGAACTCAACGTACTGGCCAGCTTGTTATATCGATTGGCCCAGGAGGATCGCCGCACCAGGGATTTAACCTTTAACAGCCTCCGCGAAGGATTAATTGAGGTCGTCTGTTTTTTTCCAGTCTACAGGACCTATACCTGTTCAGGCGCTATTGCCGAACGTGATGTGCAATTTATAGAATGGGCACTGGCAAAGGCGCACTCCAGACAACACCTGGAAGACGCGAATGTCTTGGGTTTCATCAAAGCTGTTTTACTGTTGCAGGTTGAAGGTGACGATATCCAAAAGGAAAGATATCTTAGTTTTGTTATGAAATTTCAACAGTATACTGGACCGGTAATGGCAAAAGGCCTGGAAGATACCTTCTTTTACAGATACAACCGGCTTCTTTCCTTGAATGAGGTTGGAGGAAATCCAAAGTGCTTTGGTATTTCAGTTGCCGCCTTTCATCAGACCAATCAAACCCGGTTGCGGTATTGGCCGCATAGCATGCTGAACACTTCGACACATGACTCCAAACGGAGTGAAGACGTACGGGCCCGGATAAACGTACTCTCCGAAACGGCAACTGAATGGCAGAAGCGAATTAAGCTCTGGAGCATGCAGAACCGGTCTTATAAGATAAAGCTTGATGACACCAGCCCGGCCCCATCGAAAAATGATGAATATGCCTTTTACCAAAATCTGCTTGGAGCATGGCCTGTTATTCCCCTGGATGAACAAACTCGTGGTGAGTGGATCGAGCGCATGAAAAACATGGCTTTAAAAACCAGCAGGGAATCAAAAACACTTACCAGTTGGACGAATCAGAATCTTCCCTATGAACAGGCGCTTAGTCATTTTGTTGAGGGAAGTCTCGGGGAGTCGAACAATCCTTTCCAAAAGGATTTCCTCTCTTTTCTGGAGGATGTAGCCTGGTTTGGCATGTTGAACAGTCTCTCCCAGACCTTTTTGAAACTGGTTTCTCCCGGTATTCCTGATATTTACCAGGGTAACGAGAGCTGGAGATTATGTCTGGTCGATCCTGACAGCAGGCGCCCGGTTGATTTTCAACAAAGGCAGTCAATGCTGTTTCCTCTGCTGGAAAAAATTCAGGCTGATGCCGATCGGAAAACACTGTTGCGGGACCTGCTTGCCAATCTGCCGGATGGTCGGGCAAAAATGTATGTCATAGCCGAAACCCTGCGGCTGAGGAATTCCAGCCCGGATGTTTTTACGGAGGGTTCCTATCTTCCACTTGAGGTAACAGGCTGCAAGCGCAAGCATATCTGCGCCTTTGCCAGGGAAAAAAACGATCAGGTGATTGTGGTTGTCGCGCCACGACTGTACTTGACCCTGATGCAGGGCAAAAAGGATTTGCCTCTTGGCGATACGGTCTGGCAGGATACGGAAGTCAGACTGCCGAAAAACTTCCTTGGTGTGCAATTACAGAACATCTTCTCGGCTGAAACGGAGCATATCACCAAGCCGGAAAACGGCAGGCCGGCACTCGCAGTCGGCCGGCTGTTGCAGTTCTGGCCTGTTGCCCTGTTGAAGGGAGAAGTTCTGCCGGCAGAAAATTTCAAAAAGATACAACAGTGAATGGCTGTGGAATTCAACTGTCTTTTGTGACAGGACAAAATCCTCTTTGATAGGAATCCCCGGTTGTCAACTCCGCATCACCCCAAACCATTCCGTATAAATCATTGGTGATTTGACGCAGGGTAACAAAACAGCGGGCGGGCACGGGGGCCCGCCCGCTTACCGTGAATTGAAGATGGTGGAATTATCCCCGTAGGGGCGGGCCCCTGTGCCCGCCCGCTGCTGTTTTAAAGCAGGCGGTAGGGGGAGGCCCGCCTGGTCCATGGACTGTCGGGATAGTCGCGTAACAGTTTTTCATACGCCTCTTTAAGTTTGCGCGGATTATGGCTTTGTTTATATAAGGTTACTCCACTGAAATAAATAGCCTCCGGAACCGAGTCGCTCCTGGGCAGGGTCTCCTGCAGGTTTTTCAGCGGGATCATTGCGGTATCATATTTCCCTGCATCCATGCGGACTTTGGCGATACCCAGATCCATAGTGGCGATGAACTCTTCCGGTCCCAGAAAACCGATGGTTCGCTGGACTTCTCTACCGTTCAGATCAAGGACGGCGATAGTGGGTGTCCAGATATGATGGTAATCTTCAAGAAGCGATTCATTGTTTACATTGATCCGCAATGGAATCAGATAATTATTTATATAATTGACGACTTCTTGCGCTGGATACGTAACTGCATCCATCTGTTGACATCCTATGCACATCGGATCGTGAAAATCCAGTAAGATGGGTTTTTTCGCTGTTTGAGCAGAATCAAGGGCGTATCCCTCTCTGGTTTGCCAATCAATTGAAGCCATTGTGCAACTCCTTGGTGTTTGTTATTATTTTTCGGGGAGTGGTGATTTTCATTGTTCATTTTGCAGGGTAACGCAATATTTAGTGCAAAATTCTTGCCTGAATCACTCTTGCCGGATGCTCCTGAACTTTACCAGGATATTTTTTTCGCTACCTTCGCTACCTATGGCTGACGGCTTTCATCTCTGAACAATTTCATCAAGTGCGCTGTCTATATCCCCATAAGTGAACTGGAACCCCGCGTTCTGCAGGACATTCGGCTGAACCCGTTGACTGCAGAGCAAGGCTTCTCCGAATTCTCCAAGCAGCGTTTTCATCATAAATGCCGGTGCCGGCAACATCGCCGGCCGATTGAGCTTACGGGACAGGGTTGCCGTCAGCTCCTGATTGCGTATCGGATGAGGCGCACACCAGTTGGCCGGTCCGGTAATTTCCGGGTGGCCGATGGCGAATCGGTAGGCGGCGATCAGATCGTGCAGATGTATCCAGGGGAACCATTGCCGCCCACTGCCCAATTGCCCTCCCAGAAACAACTTGAATGCCGGAATCATTGAGGCCATGGCACCGCCGCCGCGGCCCAGCACTATACCGAACCGGGGCAGGATGATGCGAATGCGATCCGATTTCGCCCTTAGGGCTTCTTCTTCCCAATCCCTGACAAGGGTAGCCATGAAATCAGTCCCCGGCGGTTCGTCTTCGGTGAGAACATCCTCTCCGCGGTCACCATAGTAGCCGACTGCAGAGGTGCTGAAAAATATGATATCTCCTGCTCCCGCCAGGCTGTCTGCCAAATTGCGGGTGGTCAGTATCCGGCTGTTGTACATCTGCTCTTTGGCCTTTTTAGACCAGAAACAGAAAATCGATTTACCAGCCAGGTTGATGATAATATCATGTTTCGCTACCGTCTTCTGCCAGTCTCCCGACTTCGTCGTATCCGCTGCCAGGTAATTGAAGGAAGGATCGACGATCATTGCCGCCGGCTTGTCGGTTCGACCTACGGCGGTGATCTGGTGGCCGTCTTCCAATAAGGCCTTAGAGAGATGGCGGCCGACAAACCCCAGTCCGCCCGTGATGAAAATTTTCATACCGTCCCCTCGAGTTAAATTGTAAGTGAGTTTTTGTCCTGTCTTACCGGATGATTTGTTCGCCATTCAAATCCAGACTTGTCGCCCCTGATTCCTTGTGACTTGCAAGATCTTTACCGGGTTTTTCTCATTTATCGTTACAGGATCTTTTTTCGGCATGATATTTGAAGTGCAGAAGTTGAACGAGGGCCCCTGATGAGCAACGGAGTTCAGATAAGATGGGATGGCGAACCTCCAGGAAATGAAGCGACGGGTCGGCTGTCTTGTTTTTCAGGACGACCGTCTCGTTTTATCGGAACCTTGCAGATGTCCCTTCTTGCAGCATCGCCATGGACCATTACCTTTCGATTGCAATGGAAAGAGCAATAATGGCATGGTTTGTGCTTTTTATAGGGTATCCCTTAAAAAGTTAAAGAAGCTGCTGCAGCCATCGGTGATTATAATATAGAACAGAAAGACAAAGAGAATGCTCGTAACTGCTCTCCCGGTAAGCCGGAAGGTGCTGAAAAGAGAATCATTTCTACTTCTGGAGGTAATTAAAAAATGCATATTCCTTTAGAAATATCCTTTCACGGAATATCCCGCAGTGAATCAATTGAAAAAATTATCAATAATGATGTCGCGAAGCTGGAAAGAGTGTGTGACAGGTTGATCAGTTGCCGGGTTGGTATCAAACTGGACCAGAAAAGCAACGTTACCGCTAATCAATTCAGGGTCAAGATAGAAATGCGGGTTCCGCCCGGACACAATCTGGTGGTCACCAATACATCCGGAACAAAAGAGGCTGCAGACGATCTGCCGACAGTAGTCAGGAATACTTTCAAATCCGCTCATCGACGGCTGAAACAGCTGACGGAAAAGCAACAAGGGGCAAAGAAAAGTCATCCGGAGCAGGAAGTCAGCGGCATCATCACCAAAATCTTCTCTGAAGAAGGGTACGGCTTCCTCCGTACTCTTGAAGGTGATGAGATTTATTTTCACCAAAACAGCATAGTGAATGATGAATTTGACCGGCTGCAACCCGGTACCGGAGTAAGTTATACGGCTGAACTCGGAGAAGAAGGGTTGCAGGCCAGTTCGGTACAGGTTCTCGATAAAACTCCTGAACACTCGAGAGAAGAAAAACCTGCCGATGATGTTGCTTCTCCTCTGGGCTGGCAGCGGCAGAAAAAATAGCCTGCAGGTCGCAGGAGAAAAATGGCTGATCAAAAAAAACCAACTGTCGGAGATGTCGAGCAATTTCCATTATGGAGCCGGTTGCTGATATTTTTTATACTCTGGGGAATCATTTCCTTTGGATATGCATACTTCGGATTTGAAGGCAGGGTTGAGGAGATTCCCTATTCTGTTTTCAAAACCCAGGTCGAAAAGGATCAAGTCGCCGAAATTGAAGTCAAGGGGCAGGAGGTAAAAGGACAATACAGAGACGACATCAGGGAAACCGACTCAGAGTCACAAGCCGCAGGCCGGGGGAAGATTACCTATTTTAAAACGGTGATACCGTCTTTTGAAGACCAGGGACTTATGAAGCTACTGGAACAGCAGAAGGTGACCGTAAACGTCAGCTCCGACAAGATGAACTGGCTGGGAACGCTGATAATCGCGCTGTTGCCGTGGCTGCTTATCATCGGTTTTTTTGTCTATATTAATAAACGAATGAAGGATCAGCTGGGAGGAGG
>Ga0214472_10009108_pt1 | contig 10352 bp, 8 predicted proteins | sample RVTome_6_FD_207662 | JGI IMG/M metagenome (GOLD analysis project Ga0214472, IMG submission 207662) | Soil microbial communities from uranium-contaminated site in the Upper Colorado River Basin, Wyoming, United States - RVT140D175 | ecosystem: Environmental > Terrestrial > Soil > Contaminated >...
TCGTGGCCTTGCTCGGGCCAAACGGAGCGGGCAAGACCACAGCCGTGGAGATCCTCGAGGGATACCGACGTCCCGATTCGGGGACCGTCGAGGTTCTGGGCAGCAACCCTGTCGATGCCGGCGCCGCCCTGAAGCAGCGGATAGGGATCGTCCTTCAGGAGGCCGGTATCGAGGACGAGTTGACGGTCCGTGAATCGATCGAGCATCTCCGCCCTGCCTACGACCACCCGAGGGAAGTCGACGACTTGATTGCGACAGTGGGTCTCGAGGAGAAGGCCGACGAAAGGGTCAAGCGACTTTCGGGCGGGCAGAAACGCCGTCTCGACCTTGCTCTCGCCCTCGTCGGCAGCCCCGAGCTCTTGTTTCTCGACGAGCCGACTACTGGATTCGACCCAGCGGCACGAAGGGACGCCTGGGCGATGGTCGAAGGCCTGGCAAAGGAGGGCACTACGGTCTTGTTGACGACTCATTATCTGGAGGAGGCCCAGATGCTGGCTGATCGAGTCGTGGTCATTTCCAGCGGCGAGGTGTTGGCCGAGGGCCCGCCGAGCACCCTTGGAAACCGTATGACAGCCGCAGCCACGATCCGGTTTCGTCTCGCCAATCGCGCCCAGCAGGCAGCCATTGGCGTCGTCGCCGATCCGAACGGCTATGTCACCATCAGCACCAACCAACCGACCGAAGAAGTACATCGCCTGACCGGCCGTGCAATTGAGAATCACATCGTCCTCGAGGGCCTGGAAGTGTCCAGGCCATCCCTCGAGGACGTCTATCTGGACCTGATCGGACATCATGGATTTCAAGCCGAAGATTGAAGAGCGTCTCGCTGCCAGCCTTCTCATCTGGCTGACCACTGTCACCGCCGACTGTTTGCCCCAGCCGTCTCCTGTCTGGTTCTGGTGGGATGGCGAGTCGTTCGTCATCTACTCCCAGCCCGCGATGCCGAAGCTGGCCAACATCGCATGGAATCGCGGAGTCACCCTCAACCTGGACGCCATGGGGCGAGGCGAGGAGGAGGTCACCATCATCAACGGCACCGCCTCAGTGGACGACACGCTTCCGTCCGCGAGCGAGAACGCCGATTATCGCGAGAAGTACCGGGACCTGATCGAGAACGACCTGGGGATGACCGTTGAACAGTTCAGCGAGTCATATTCGGTCCCCATCCGCTTCATCCCCCATTCGGTGCGGGCGTGGTGATATCGGCAGCCATGTCGTGGCGCCTGATGCGATCAGAGACTCGGGCCCAGAACAGGATCTTCCTGCGGACCCCGATCGCGGCCTTCTTCACGCTGGTCCTTCCGTTGTTCTTCCTGGTTTTCATCAATCTGCTCAACACGGGAGTCACTATCGACGAGATGGGTGGAATCACGGTGGCTCAGTGGTTCACTCCGGGCATTGCGGTCTTCGGCATGGTCACCGCCACGTTCACCAATCTTTCCATCAACACGGCGGCGGCCAGGGACAGCGGAGTCCTGAAGCGGGTCTTGTCAACACCGGTCCCGATGTCGGTGCATCTCGCGGGGAGGTTGCTCTCCGCAGTGGGCGTGGGGTTGGTCTCGGTGGCGATCATGCTGACTGTGGGAGGCCTGTTGTTCGCGGTCGAGATCCCGTGGAGCGGTCTTCCACTGGTCATCTTGCTGATGGTTCTCGGTGCCGCAACATTCTCGGCGATAGGGCTGGCCTTGGCGGCTGTGGCCCCCAACGCCAGGTCGGCACCGGCTCTGGCCAATGCCTTCATCCTCCCCCTGTCATTCATCTCCGGCATCTTCTTTCCCCTCGAAGCGGCCCCCGGGTGGCTGCAGACACTCGCCAGCCTCTTCCCTCTGGAGCCTTTTGCCGACGCGGTGATCGAGATTTTCAATCCAACTCTCGACCCAGGTTTTCCGTGGCGGGCCGTGCTGACGATGTTGGCGTGGCTGGTGGCCGGGGTGGTGCTTGCGGTGCGCTATTTCTCGTGGGAACCGCGGGCGGGCGGCTCCCTGCGCACGTCCGACTGACCTACTCGGAGTCCGACTCCGAGACTCCGATCGAGATGTACCCACATTCGCTGCAGATGTGACGGATGATCCCGATTCCACCGGGCGCCTCGACGAATTCGTGCTGATGGGAGCCTTTGTTTCTCACAAAGGCGGCGCGAACTGCACCAAAGATGCCTGATTTGTCCGACGCCGGCGCTGTCGTGGCAGCAAGTGCCGGAACCCGAGGCTTGGTGGGAGCTGTCACTGGCTCGGGCTCGGGCGCTCGCGTGACCTCGTAGGCCCCAAGATCGACAACCAAGCGCTTCGGTGTCTCATCCCGATCGTCGTCCGTCGAGGTGTCCAACAGCTCCGCGATCAGTTCCGGGACCTGGGGTGCCGGCTCCGGCTCCGGCTCCGGCTCCGGCTCCGGCGCTGGCGCCGCGGCAACCGGCTCGAGGATCTGAACCGGCTCGGGCTCGAACACCTCGATCGGCTCGGGCTGATTGCTGGCGACCGGTTCCAGCTTGACCGGCTCCGACTCGGGGAGCCCAGTTACGACCGGCTCCGGTCGGAATGCATCGATCGGATCGACTTCGGGAGCGGGCGGGGCGGGCACCTCTGCAGGGGCCCGGGCAACGAGGCCGGGCCCCGGCCGGACCGGGGCGGGTCGCACCTCAGGAGTCACCTCGTCATCGCTCACCTGCGAAGCGGGGGCTTCGACGGGGGGCAGCACCGGCGGCGGCGGCGGCGGCGGCGGTGGCGGCGGCGGAGCAGTCACTTGGCCCGCGGCTGTTTCCAGTTCCTCGACCTCCTGTGTCCAGTCGGCGACTCTTTGAGCCTCGAGGTTCGCCAGCATGGCATCGCGCAGTTCGGCCACACGAGACGGGCTGGTGCCTCTTCGGGAGCGGCCCACGGCGATCATGCGCCGGGGAAGGGTCATCGCCTTGTAGCGGGCCCACGACTCAGCCATGTGATCGACGCCTTTGTAGGCGAAGTCGACTGGTTCGTCTGCGATGAAGGTGATCTCGTCTCCGTCCAGCGACACCGCGAAGGCGGCAGAAACCAGACGTGAGGCATGCACGTCGAACAGCGACCATCGGCCCAGGGATTCCCCATCGAGAAGCACCTCCGCCTGGTCGTCTTCGACCACGAAGGTGGCGGGAACGCCGGGATGGTCGACCTCCGGAACCCTTACCTGACCGGTGAATCTCACCGCATCACCGTTTCTTTGTTGTCCCAGCCTTCACCCGTCCACAACTCACGATCCCATTGTGACCAGGATAGTCAAGGGGAGAATCATTCATAGGCTTGGGGGGGCGGGCACGCACAGATCAGGTTTCGGTCGCCCCCGGGGGCGTCGATTCGGCCCACCGGTGGCCAGTACTTGTCACGATGCAGACTACTCAACGGATAGGCGGCGGTGCTCCGAGCGTAGGGATGTGCCCACTCGTCGGCGATGAGCAGGTCGGCCGGATGGGGGGAATTGACCAGTGGATTGTCGTCTCGGGGCCACTCGCCGGACTCGATCCTCCCCGCTTCTTCGGCGATCGAGATCATGGCGTCGCAGAGTCGGTCCAGTTCAGCGAGGCTTTCCGACTCGGTGGGCTCGACCATGAGCGTGCCGGCAACCGGAAACGACAGGGTCGGTGCGTGCAGCCCGTAGTCGGCGAGACGCTTGGCGACGTCCTCGGCGGTGACACCCGTGGATTGGGTCATCGGTCGCAGGTCGAGAATGCACTCGTGGGCGACGCGGCCCCGAGCCCCGGTGTAAAGCACCGGGAAGTAGGGGTCCAGACGACGGGCTATGTAGTTGGCGGCGAGAATCGCCACCATCGACGCCTCCCGGAGGCCCTCGGAACCCATGAGACGGATGAAGGCGTAGGGGATGGGAAGTATGCCTGCCGAACCGAAGGGAGCCCCGGCAACGGGCCCGATCCCTGTCGAGGGGCCGGCGGCCTGGCTCAAGGGGTGATTGGGCAGGAAGGGAGCCAGATGACTCTTGGCACCGACCGGGCCCACCCCAGGGCCGCCTCCCCCATGGGGAATGGTGAAAGTCTTGTGCAGGTTGAGATGCCCGATGTCGGCGCCGAGGTCGCCGGGACGGGCCAGCCCAACCATCGCGTTCAGGTTCGCCCCATCCACGTACACCTGGCCACCGTTGCGGTGCACGATCTCGGTGAGCTCGAGGATCCGCTCTTCGAAGACTCCATGTGTCGAGGGATAGGTGACCATTACGGCGGCGAGGCGGTCGCCTGCGGCACCGGCCTGGGAGCGGAGATCGTCTATGTCGACATTCCCGTGGTCATCGGTGGCAACCACGACGACTTTCATGCCGGCCATTACTGCCGAGGCGGCATTGGTCCCGTGTGCCGACGCCGGGATCAGGCAGACATCACGCTGATCGTCGCCACGGCTCAGGTGATAGGCGCGGATAGCGAGAAGACCGGCAAGCTCACCCTGAGAGCCGGCGTTGGGTTGGAACGAAACCGCGTCATACCCGGTGGCGGCACAGATATAGCCTTCCAACTCACTGATCATCTCGAGGTACCCGCCTGCTTGAGGATCGGGCACATAGGGATGGAGGCCGGCGAACTCCGGCCAGGTGATCGGAATCATCTCCGTGGTGGCGTTGAGCTTCATCGTGCAGGACCCGAGCGGGATCATGCTGCGATCCAACGCCAGGTCGCGGTCGGCGAGCCGGCGCAAATACCGGAGCATCTCGTGCTCGGACCGATGCAGGTTGAAAACGGGATGCGTGAGGAATTCCGATCGACGATGGAGGTGTTCGGGAATCCCCGAGTCGCCCTGGGGGCCCAACTCTCCCAACCCGAGGGCAACGAGCACCTTGCCCAGGATCTCCGAGGTCGTGGTCTCGTCCAATGCGATGCGGATGTGCTCATCGTCCACCCGGCCAAGGTTCACTCCCACAGCAAGGGCGGCGCGGATCGCAGCTTCGGCGCCCTGGACAGGACGGACCGTCAGTGTGTCGAACCAGGTGTCGTTGACCACCCCGATACCCCCGTCCTTGAAGGTCCGGGCGAGCCTCGACGCCAGCCCGTGCACCTCCGACGCAATCTCGCGAATGCCCTCCGGGCCGTGCCAGCAGGCGTAAAACCCGGCGATGACGGCGAGAAGCACCTGTGCGGTGCAGACGTTGGACGTCGCCTTCTCCCGACGAATGTGCTGCTCGCGGGTTTGCAGGGCCAGTCGGTAAGCCGTGTTCCCGGCGCGATCCGAGGAGACCCCGATCAGACGACCGGGGAGGACCCTGACCATGTCCTTCCTGGTGGCGATGAACCCGGCGTGGGGCCCGCCGTAACCCATGGGGACTCCGAACCTCTGCGCCGACCCAACAACGATGTCGGCTCCCCACTCCCCGGGGGGAACCAGCAGGGCCAGAGCCAAGAGATCACTGGCGACCGTTACCAATACCCTGTCGTCGTGGAGACGGCCAACCAGCTCGGAGTGGTCGTTAACGGCGCCTGAGGATCCCGGATACTGGAGCAACGCGCCGAATCCGACTCCGGGGATGATTCCTTCGGAAACCAGCCGAACCTCGACACCGATCGCTCGGGCTCGGGTTCTCACCACCTCGATGGTTGGAAGATGGCAGTCGTCGTCGACGTAAAAGACATCACGATTGCCTTTGTCCAATCGCCGGCACATCGCCATTGCCTCGGCCGCCGCGGTCGGCTCGTCGAGAAGGGACGCGTTGGCTATGTCGAGACCGGTCAGGTCGGTCACCATCGTTTGGAAGTTGAGAAGGGCCTCCAATCGCCCTTGTGAGATCTCCGCCTGATACGGCGTATAGGCCGTGTACCACGACGGGCTCTCGAGGACGTTGCGCTGGATCACCGGTGGCGTGATGGTGTCGTGATACCCGAGCCCGATCAGCGAGGGCAACACCACGTTCTTCGCAGCCAAAACGGAGAGCCTGGCAACCACCTCACGCTCGGTCATGGCCGGCGGGAGCTCCAGAGTCGTGTCGAGAATCGCCTCGGGCACCGTCTGGGAGACCAGCTCAACGAGACTCGCAGCCCCCACGGTCGCGAGCATCTTCTCGATGTCGTCATGGTTGGGCCCGATGTGACGGTCGGCGAAGCGCTCTCTGGGGTTGGGCATCAGTCTCCTCTAAGGCTGTCAGCCCTCCCCCGCTGTCGTCATCTCCAGCGGCGCCTCACCCGAATGGTCCACGTGCCTGAGAGTTTCCGGGGAGGAGTTGCCCCTTCGGCGCCCCGCATTCCGGGGCTCTCCCATTCGGTGTCGTTGGCAACGCACATCATACGACGATCCGAAACGGACCCTGGAATGGGATATCTCCCATAGACAGGTGCCAGCTCTATTTTGCCGTCCGGGCTGCTCAGACGTTGAATCTGAATTCGACCACATCGTCGGGGCGCAGCACGTACGACCGGCCCTCGGTCCGGACCGTGCCTCGGGCCCGGGCCTCGACCCAGGAGCCGGCCTCGATCAGCAACGGGAAATCGACCACCTCGGCTGCAATGAACCCGTGCTCGAAATCGGTGTGAATGACACCGGCCGCCTCGGGAGCGGTCGCGCCGGAGCGGATCGTCCAGGCCCGGGCCTCCTTCTCCCCGGCGGTGAGGAAGCTCTGCAGGCCAAGTGCCCGGTAGGCGGCTCGGATGACAGAGTTGAGCCCGGGCTCATCCTGGCCCACCGAGGCGAGCATCTCGATTCGGTCCTCCTCGTCGAGATCGTTGAGCTCGGCTTCGATCTGGGCATCGAGGAAGAGCGCCTCGGAGGGGGCGACCGCTTTGGCCAACCCGGACCTCCGGTCGGCGTCGACGAGGAGGCTCGGGTCACTGTTGAACACGTAGATGATCGGTTTGGCCGTCAGCAGATGGAGATCGCCGTGCTCGGTGTAACGAGCCAACACCTCCGGATTGCGGCTGACCATTTCGCCCGAGCCGACGGTCTCTCGAAGCACCCGCAGGTAATCGACCTTGGCTGCCAGCGACCGATCGACTGTCGCCTCCCGCTCGAGTCTTGGCAGCCGCTTCTCGATCGTCTGAAGGTCGGCGAGGGCCAGCTCGGTCTCGATGATTTCGATGTCCGCAGCGGGGCCTTCCGCTTCGCCGATCCGGACGACGCTCTCGGAGTCGAACGCCCGAACCACATGGCAGATGGCATTGACGTCGCGAATGTTGGCCAGGAACTGATTGCCGAGACCTTCTCCTTCGCTGGCGCCCCGCACCAAACCGGCAATGTCGACGAAGGTCACGGTGGCCGGCGTCACCCTTTTCGAGTTGAAGATCGCGGCGAGCTCGTCGAGTCTCGGGTCGGGAATCGGGACCACACCCGTGTTCGGATCGATTGTCGCGAACGGGTAATTGGCCGCCAGAACCCTGGCATTGGTGAGCGCGTTGAACAGCGTTGACTTACCCACATTGGGGAGACCGACGATCCCGATGGTGAGACTCATGGCCCGGCGCAGGTTAGGAAGCGAGACCCGGCGACTAGCTAGCGTGCCGCCGTGGACAGGATCGCAGTTGTCGGAGCCGGGTCATGGGGCACGACCGTGGCGGCACTCGCGGCGCGCTCGACCCCGACCTTGCTTTGGGCACGTCGCCCCGAGCTGGCCGAGGAGATCAACCAGACCAGGGAGAACCGCACCTATCTACCCGGCCTCCCGCTTCCCGACGGGCTGACCACCACCGCCGACCTCGATGCGGTGGTCGACAGTTGCTCCGCGTTGGTGATGGCGGTTCCCTCGCATGGCTTCAGGGAGATCTATTCCCGGATCGCGGAGCGGTTGAATGATGAGGTGCCGGTCTTGTCCCTCACCAAGGGAATCGAACAGGACACCCTGGCCACGATGACCCAGATCATCATGGAGGCATCCCCTGCGAAGGACCGTTCTCTGATCGGGGTGATGACCGGGCCGAATCTCGCCACCGAAGTCGCAGCCGGCCAACCGACGGCGAGTGTCATCGCCATGGCCGACCAACGCACCGCTCGCCTTCTCCAGGACGTTTTCATGGGCCCAACATTCCGCGTCTACACCCATGACGACGTGGTGGGGTGCGAGCTGGGGGGAGCCTTGAAGAATGTGATGGCCATCGCCGCTGGGATGTCCGACGGCCTCGGCTTCGGCGATAACACACGGGCCACGCTGATCACCAGAGCCCTGGCCGAGCTGACCCGGCTCGGAGTGACTCTGGGTGGCAGATCTGCAACCTTCGCCGGCCTTGCCGGTATGGGTGATCTGATCGCGACCTGTATCTCGACAGCCAGTCGCAACCATCAAGTCGGATTCGGCCTTGCGTCGGGCAAGACCCTCACCGAGGTTGTGACCGAGATGAGAATGGTCGCCGAAGGGGTGAAGACGACGCAGGCTGTCCTGGATCTCGCCACGAGGAGCGGCATCGAGATGCCGATCGCCAGTCACGTCGGCTACGTCCTGTACGAGGGTCTCGACCCCAAGGAAGCCGTGCTCAGACTCATGACTCGCGAGGCGAAGCAGGAAGATTGACGATGGCATTCGACAAGACACGGATTCGACGGCTTCCGGAGCTGGCGGTCGAAAAGCGCGGACAAATCGAGGCAATCCTCGACGAAGGATTCGTATGTCACGTCGCATATCTCGTCGACGACCGGCCGGTGGTCATCCCGACTCTCTACGCACGGGACGGCGATCGGGTGCTTCTGCATGGATCGCAGGCCTCGGGGCTGATGATGGCGGTGAAGCGCGGCTCGAGTCTCAGCATCGCGGTGACCCTCGTCGACGGTCTGGTGGTGGCGCGGAGCGGATTCGAGTCGTCGGCCAACTACCGCAGTGTTGTGATTCACGGCACCGGCCGGCTCCTGGAGGGAGATGAGCACGAAAGGGCCCTCGACGTGCTGGTTGAAGCCCTGATCCCGGGACGCCTTGCCGACATCCGGCGCCCGACTACCAAGGAGTTGCGCAAGACCGCAATCATCGCCGTCGGTTTGGACGAGGTCTCGGCCAAGGTCCATGCCGGCCAGCCTGAGGACGCCGAATCCGACCTCGGCACCGGAGTGTGGGCCGGAGTCATTCCAATGGGGTTGGCCGTCGGGGCCCCCCAGCCCGCCCCGGACCTCGAGCCGGAGGTCGAGATCCCGGACTATCTGACCGGCTACCGGCGTTCATAGAGGCCTGCAACCGCTGCAGTGGTCCAGGTGTTCATGTTGGAGAGGAGACGAACGCACGTGTCCAATCAGATCCTGACCACGTCCCACGGGACCAACCGTGAGGCTTTCAGCCCCAAAGACTGGGGTCTCTTCCTCAGCCTTTCTGCCATTTGGGGATCTTCCTTCCTGTTCATGGCAATCGGCCTCGATGCGTTTCACCCCGGTCTGGTCACCTGGCTTCGCCTCGGATTCGGAGCCGCGTTCATGGCAATGTTGCCCCAATCTCGTCAGGGGAAGATCCCCCGTTCGGAGGGACGCCGAATCGCGGTCCTCGGGCTCATCTGGCTCGCGATCCCGTTCGTGATATTCCCCATTGCCCAACAATGGATCGACTCGGCGGTGGCGGGGATGCTCAATGGGGCGACCCCGATCTTCACCGCAGTCGTGGCCTCGATCCTGCTCTGGCATCTTCCCGGGCGGCTCCAGATGATCGGCCTGGTTGTCGGTTTCGGCGGCATTCTGTCCATCGCCCTCCCCTCGGCCGGAGAAGCGTCCACCGCGACAATCGGCGTGGTGCTTGTGGTGCTGGCCACGGTTTGTTACGCCTTTGCGACCAACATCGTGGTTCCCCTCCAACAGCGGTACGGGTCGATCGCGGTGATGGCCCGAGTGCAATGGGTGGCCGTCGCCCTGGTCACCCCGTACGGGATCTTCGGGCTCAGCCAATCGAGCTTCGCCTGGCCTTCCCTGGTGGCGATGCTCGCGGTTGGGGTGCTGGGCACCGGGGTTGCCATGGTGCTGATGGGCTCTCTGGTCGGTAGTGTCGGGCCGACTCGCGCCACTTTCATCACCTACCTCATCCCGATCGTCGCCCTGGTGCTTGGAGTGGTGTTCCGGAACGAGCTCGTTTCGCCGATAGCCATCCTTGGCGTGGTCCTGGTGATCGCCGGCGCGATCCTCGCCTCACGCAGCGAGGTGTCGCTCAAGCCGCTGCCAGCCGAAGCGCCCTGATCACCAGCTCGCGATCCCCCAGCCGTCTTCGCAGTTCCCGCTCCAGGCCTCCGATCGGATAGAGGTTCTGCGGCGCCCGGGGGTCCTTGTGTCGGGCGGAGGCATACCGGGGGAGCGAGGCCGAGACCAGATGAGCGAGGCGGGCTGCGTCCGCCACGTTCATGTCCGCCTTCACCTCACAGCGAACCAGGCCGCCGGCTGGTCCGGTGCCGTTGGCCAGACGCAGGTACCACGAGAATCGGGACCAGGAGGTGGTGGTCAGGAACA
>Ga0214472_10009110_pt1 | contig 10351 bp, 6 predicted proteins | sample RVTome_6_FD_207662 | JGI IMG/M metagenome (GOLD analysis project Ga0214472, IMG submission 207662) | Soil microbial communities from uranium-contaminated site in the Upper Colorado River Basin, Wyoming, United States - RVT140D175 | ecosystem: Environmental > Terrestrial > Soil > Contaminated >...
CGCCGAGCCGCGTGGCGACGAGCGCGCCGATGCCGACGGAAATCGCGAGGAGCTTGAGGCAGAGATTCACGAGTCGCAATGCGAGCAGTTGGTGCGACGAGCTGTCCATGGCGTGAACGCTCACGGCCAGGAGACCCGGCAATTCCAGGATCGCAAGCCCGAGCAGAGCGGCTTTCCAGCCCTGCGATTCTCTCGGACCCGCGGCCATCGCGAGAAGCCGCTCGCCAAGGAGCTGGCAGCTGGCGAAATACGCCCAGAGAACGACGCCCACGAACGCAAGCGTCAGCACGAGGACCACGGGAATGCCGATGACCGTGATGGCCAAGCCGAGCGACGCGACGACGAAGCCACCAAGTAGCATCGAGAGCCAGAAGATTCCGAAGAGCAGATCGCGCACGAATTCCTCGCGGCCGTGGCGCACCAGAATCCGCGTTCGCTGTTCGGCGAGGGCGAACGCGATGAACAGCAGAACCGCCGCCAGCCCGAGCCAGGCGACGTAGAGGATGACGCCCATGCCGCCGCTCGCCGCGCCACCCATGAAGAGTCCAGGCGTCAGACTCCCGAAGTCGTACATCTTTCCCCGCACGACGGAGTCGTCGAGAATCGAGATCTCGCCACCGGCGCTGACTGCGTTCTCGACTTCGCCCTCGTCCTCGAGCACGATATCGCCGAACACACTCACGACGTTGCCGCGGACTTCGCCGACGATGTACGCGCTCGCGCCGATCACATAGACATCGCCGTCGATGATCTCGTCGTCGGCAATTTCGACATCTTCGCCGAAACGAAATCGTGTCCCGCCCACGACATGCCGCTTCTTGTGGTCTTTCTTTCCCTGAAAGAGATCGCGGATGCCACGCGGGCCTTCCTCGTTGAATACGCCCTCGAGCCGTCTCAGCTCTTCGCGCAACGAGCCACTCCCGTCTTCCTCCCAAGCCTGTTGGATTTCCTTCAGGCCTTCCGCGAGGCTCTCTCTCAACTCATCGGGGATCTGGATCTTGACGCGGCTGCCGGAGCGGTCGCGAAACTGGAACGACTCGGGGGAGATTTCGATCTCGGAGCCCTCGAGGACTGCGCCGAGTTCACTCAACGTCTCGCCCACGTCCCCGAGGCCCTTCTCGGCCATACGCGAGAGCGCTTCCCAATCCACTTCATTCTCGAAGTCCTCGAGCCGCGCCGCCCAGTCGGAGGAGTGCGGGCGCGGCGGCGCGTCTGCCGGAGCCGGAAACTCGTCGAGCTTCTCCTCGAGCAGGCGCAGCTCCGAGAGGATCTCGCGGCGCTCTCGTCGGATCTCGGCGAGGCGCTCGGGATCCTCCGAGCGGCCCAACTCGGCGGAGAGCTCGAAGACAGACCGATAGAGTCGGTCGATATGATGGCGAATCTCGTCGACTTGCTCGTGCTCGGCCACAGCATCGACGCGCGGAAGCGGAGCGGGAGTCGGCGGGGGCGACACTTCGCCCTGTTGGGCACCCACGCCAGACGCCGCCAGAATGAGCACACTCACACAGGCAAGCCACCCACGGCTCGATGAGACTGCAAATCGCGGGGACATGTTCCGTCCTATCGCGCAGGGGGGCGCGACCAGCCGTCGGGTCTAGACTCGACTCCGCTGGATGTGGTTGCGACGTCGCACCGACTGTGCGACACCGACGACCAACGCGCCCAAGGCCAATCCCAGGAGCACGGTGGCTCCCGCCTCGCCAAAGAGGGCGCTGCTGAAACCGACGGCGCTCGACACCGCATCGTAGAGGCCACGGGCCCCCAACACAACGGAAGACAACACGGGAATTTCCGCGCTGCGGGCGACCGCATCTGCGAGCCAACTGTCCAGCTGCACCGCCATTTGACGGACGGAGCGGGCGAGGAAGCTGTGACCGACGAGAAGAACAAGGGCGTAGGCTGTGGCGCCGGCGAGCAGCGGGCGCCGCACGCGACGGAAAACGCGCTCGACGATGGCCTCGCGAAGTTCGCCCAGAACGAGGACCCGCTCCGGCTTCCGCGGTGCCGACCGATAGCGCTCGATCGGGACGGAATTGAGAATCGCCGCGTCGAAGTTCGCCGACGGCTCCTCGATGGACATCTGATCGAGAGCGGCGTGGAGCGCCTTGTATGCGTCGACTTCTTGGCGCAGGCGCTCTTCTTTCCGCGCGAGGAGGTAGAACTCCACCGCATCGCGTCGCGACATCGTGCCGTCGACATAATCCTGCACACGGTTCAGGTAGTAGTTCAGGCGATCCATTCTTTCGTTCATCGCCGAGGCTCCTGCTGCTTCCCAGCTGGCGTCGAATCTGGGTGGGAAGGGAGCGGCATTGCCGCGCCCTTCCCCCACGGCGGACGGTACATCCCCCGACGTTACCTTTCCGCCCACCGTGACCAATCCAGCGTCTGCCGCGGTGATCATCCCTCTTGTGGCACGATCCCGCCGTGGCGACGCGAAAGCTTCTCCTTCATCATGGCGCGTGCCCTGTGGATGCGCGCCTTGACCGTGCCCAGCGGAAGCTCCATGAGCTGGGCGATCTCTTCGTAACTCAGGTGCTCCTGATGCCGGAGCACGATCATCGACCTGTAGTGCGGCGGAAGCTCATCGGTCACTTCACGCAGCAGGAGGCCCAGTTCCTTCTCCTCGAGGCTCTGAGCAGGCGTCGGGCCATCGGCCGGAAACTGCCGCTCGATCTCCTCGCCCTTGTAGGCGAGAGGCTCGTCGAGGCTCAAGAGCTTCACCCGGTTCTTGCGGATGAAGTCGATGCACTGATTCGAGGCGATCTTGAACAGCCAGCTCCGAAACGCGTAGCGCTCGTCGTAGCGGTCCAACATCCCGAATACCTTGATGAAGACATCCTGCGCCAGATCCTCCGCATCGTCTCGATTCTTGAGCATGCGAAGGCAGAGATTGAAGACGGGGGCTCTATAGCGGCGCAACAGCTCCGCAAAAGCCTCCTCCTCGCCTCTTCTGGCCCGGGAGATCACCAGGGCATCGTCTTGCACCGAGGCCTCCAAGCCGGGTCGAAGACACCGCGGCCGATGGACTGCGCCGTGGCATCCTCCCCACCGGCCAAAGTGGCGACGGCTCCTGAGCTACGGGGGCCCCACGGGGGAGGTTGCACGGAGTTTTCGCGTCCTGGGGCGGGCAGCCCCGGGCGCGCCGTGTCTGGCATGGTAAACGAAGACTCCTCAAATGCTTAGGCCAGAACTGCCGCTCCTTGACCGCCCTCTCGCCCGGGCCTATCCTCCCCGCGCCACGGCGCCTCTCCAGGAGAGTGCCGCGCCCCCTCAGCCGCAGGTAGCCGTCATGAGCAAAATCGAGCACATCCACGCGCGCCAGATCATCGACTCGCGCGGGAATCCCACCGTCGAGGTCGACGTCCTTCTCGAAGACGGCTCCTTCGGACGCGCTGCCGTGCCGTCTGGCGCCTCGACCGGGGAGCACGAAGCGGTGGAACTCCGCGACGGAGACACGTCGGCGTTCGGGGGCAATGGCGTGCTGAGCGCCGTTGCCAACGTGAACAACGTCCTCGGACCCGAACTCGAAGGCGTGGATGCAATCGACCAGCGGCTGGTCGACCGGCTCCTCATCGACGCCGACGGCAGCGGCAACAAGTCCAAGCTGGGCGCAAACGCGATCCTCGGCTGCAGCCTCGCCGTTGCCCGCGCCGCCGCGAACAGCGTCGGGCTTCCCTTCTATCGCTATCTCGGCGGCGTTTCCGCTCACGTGCTGCCCGTCCCCATGATGAACGTCGTCAACGGCGGGGTTCATGCGGACAACAACGTCGACATCCAGGAGTTCATGATTGTTCCCGTCGGCGCCGCCAGCTTCAGCGACGCGTTGAGGATGGGGTCGGAGACCTTTCACGCGCTGAGAAAGGTCCTGGCGGAGAAGAATTGTGCGACGAGCGTCGGCGATGAAGGGGGCTTCGCGCCGAATCTTGGCAGCAACGCCGAGGCGATCGAGGTCATCCTGACCGCGATCGAGCGCGCCGGCTACGAGGCAGGAAGCGACATCGCGCTGGCCCTCGACGCGGCGAGCACCGAGTTCTACCGCGACGGCAGCTATGTGCTGAACGCCGAGGGCGGGGAGCCCTGGGACAGCGGCCGCATGATTCGGTATTACCAGGAGCTCGTCGAGCGCTATCCCATCGTGTCCATCGAAGACGGACTCGCGCAGGACGATTGGGAAGGCTGGAGCCAACTCACCGACGCCCTGGGCGACCGCGTCCAAATCGTCGGAGACGACATCTTCGTGACGAATCTGAGTCGACTCGAGCGTGGCATCGCCGACGGTGTCGCCAACAGCATCCTGATCAAGCTGAATCAGATCGGCACCGTGAGCGAGACCCTCGAGACCATGGAACGCGCGAAGCAGGCGGGTTATACCAATGTCGTGAGTCATCGCAGCGGCGAGACTGAGGATGTCAGCATCGCGCACCTGGCCGTCGCCACCAACGCCGGCCAGATCAAGACGGGCTCCATGTCCCGTACGGACCGGATCGCCAAGTACAACGAACTCCTCAGGATCGAGGAAGAGCTGGGTGATCTGGCCGAGTATCCCGGCGAAGATTGTTTCTATAGCCTGACCGAGGGCGAAGGAGGCGAAGAATGAGCCTTGGCCAGAAACGATCGGCGCCACCATTTCTGCGGAAGCGCGTGCAGCGCACCGGCAGGATCGACCGGCTCTGGAGGCTCCTCGGGATCGGCGCCGCCTGCCTGGCCCTCTATGCCCTGCTGCTGGGCGACAGTGGCTGGCTCGCGCTCTCGCGTCAGCGGGCGGAGGTCGAGTCTCTCGAGCAACAGATCGAGAGTCTTCGTGCCGCGGAGGCAGGCATCCGCGCGCAGCTGGCCGAACTCCAGTTACCGCGGAGTTTCGAGTTGGAAAGGGTGGCACGCGACGAGTTCGGTCTCGTCCGTGAGGGCGAGCGCGTCCTCCACGTCGTGGAGGCGGCTCCGGCGCCTTGACAGCCCCATCGGCGGCACCTATCGTGTCCGCCTCCAGTTTGCCGCGGGGTGGAGCAGTCTGGTAGCTCGTTGGGCTCATAACCCAAAGGTCGCGGGTTCGAATCCCGCCCCCGCAACCAACTTGGTGAGGGCCGCCCAGGCAGGGTGGCCCTCACATTTTTTGGCCTCCCCCGCACCCTTTCGCCCTGGGTAACCTCAGCTATTTTGTGGCAGTCAGTTCTGGGCAGCTATTCGCGAGGATAGGCCAATGCCGCAGGCGAATTCTCTCATCGAACACCGAAGTCAAAGGAGCCGAGCGATGTCGAATGCCGTCGAACTCTTCATGGAGGGCGTCATCGCCAAGAATCCGGCCGAGCCTGAGTTCCACCAAGCCGTCCAAGAGGTCGTGGAGTCCCTGCTCCCCGTCGTCGATCGGCATCCTGAATTTCAGCAGGCGCGCATCCTCGAGCGCGTCGTCGAACCCGAACGCGTCATCATGTTCCGCGTGCCCTGGCAGGACGACCGCGCGCAGGTCCACGTCAATCGTGGCTTCCGCGTCGAGTTCAACAGCGCGCTCGGTCCCTACAAGGGTGGACTTCGCTTCCACCCGTCGGTCAATCTCGGCATCCTGAAGTTCCTCGGCTTCGAGCAAGTCTTCAAGAACAGCCTCACGACGCTGGCCATGGGCGGCGGCAAGGGCGGCAGCGACTTCGATCCGAAGGGCAAGAGCGACAACGAGGTCATGCGCTTCTGCCAGAGCTTCATGACGGAGCTGCAGCGGCACATCGGACCGAACACCGACGTTCCCGCGGGCGACATCGGCGTCGGCGCGCGCGAGATCGGCTTTCTCTTCGGCCAGTACCGTCGCCTCCGCAATTCCTTCGATGCCGGGGTCCTCACGGGCAAGGGTCTCAACTGGGGCGGCAGCCTGATCCGGCCCGAGGCCACGGGCTATGGCTGCGTCTACTTCGCACAGGAAATGCTCGCGACGCGCAACGAGAGCTTCAAGGGCAAGAAGGTCATGATCTCCGGTTCTGGAAATGTCGCTCAATACGCGGCGGAGAAGGTCATCGAACTCGGCGGAAAGGTCATCAGCCTCTCCGACAGCAGCGGCTTCATCCATGACCCCGACGGCATCGGCGAAGAGAAGTTGCAGTATGTCTTCGATCTCAAGAATGTGCGGCGCGGCCGCATCCGCGAATATGCTGACAAGTACAGTGGCGCGAGCTATCACGAAGGTGCAGGAGTCTGGCGTCTGGGCGGCCACGTGGCCCTCCCCTGCGCGACACAGAATGAACTCAACGCGGAAGATGCCGCGGTGCTCGCGGAGAACAAGACCCTCTGCGTCAGCGAGGGCGCGAACATGCCGAGCACACCCGACGCCGTCGAGGTCATGCAGGCGGGCAAGATCCTGTACGGGCCTGGCAAGGCGGCCAACGCCGGCGGCGTGGCGGTTTCGGGCCTCGAAATGGCTCAGAACAGCGCGCGTATCTCCTGGACACGGGAAGAGGTCGACGCTCGACTCCATGACATCATGAAGAGCATCCATCTTCAGTGCGTGGAGACCGCCGAGCGCTACGACACTCCCGGCAACTACGTGAACGGCGCCAACATCGCGGGCTTCCTGAAGGTCGCACACTCCATGTTGGATCAGGGCTTGATCTAACGGGTCCCGCCGTCGGAGACTGAAGCCGCGAGCCAGCACGACGCTGGCTCGCGGCACGTTTGACGCGGCGGTTCATGGCTTCTCGCCCCCATTCCAGACTGGCGGTCCTGCCGCCTTCCTCGCAGCCATCGTTCGATGGACTGATGCGGCGCCGCGTCCACCAGGTCCTGGTCGTCGCGAGCCCGTATGACGCCTTCGTGCTGGAAGAAGGGGGTCATCTCACCGAGATCATCCTCAACGAGTACATCGCCCTGGGCCTGACGGATCCTCCCCACGTCACGCGCGCCACGTCGGCCGAAGAGGCCTTGGCGTTGCTCCGGCGGCGCCGCTTCGATCTGGTCTTCACGATGATTCGCGTCGGCGGCATGGATGGATTCCGCTTCGGTGCCGCGGTGAAGGAGGTCGAGCCGGATCTTCCCGTCGTTCTCCTCGCCTTCGACACAGGCGAGATGAAGCGGCTCCTCGCCCACAGTTCGCACGAAGGCATCGACCATCTGTTCACATGGCACGGCGATGCCACGCTCTTCCTCGCGATCATCAAGATGTACGAGGACCGCTGGAATGTGGTGGACGATACGCAGAACGGCCAGGTCCGCGTCATCCTGCTGGTCGAGGATTCGCCCAACTTCGCCTCGCGCTATCTGCCCGTCCTGTACACGGAACTCGTCGAACAGACGCGCAGCCTTCTCGACGAGAGTTACAACGTCACGCAGCGTCTCCTCCGCATGCGCGCGCGCCCGAAGGTTCTCTGGGCCCAGAGCTATGAAGAGTTCGTAAGGCTCTACGAGACGCTTCGGCGTTACGTCCTCGGCGCCATCACGGATCTCCGCTTCCCGCGCGAAGGCAAGATGGACCCGCATGCGGGTGTGCATCTCATCGAACGCCTGAGGGCAGACGACCCGACGCTGCCGATCCTACTTCAGAGTTCGCAACAGGATGCGCGCGAGCTGGCCGAGAAACTCAACGTTCGCTTCGTGCACAAGCGCTCGCGCGGACTGCGACGCCAGATGCTCCGCTTCCTCACCGAGGAGTTCGGCTTCGGTGAATTCGTCTTCAGGAATCCGGACGGGAGCGAATGCGGGCGGGCCAAGGACCTCAGGGAACTCGAGGAGGTCCTCAGACTGGTCCCGTCGGCGTCGCTGCAGGCGCATTCACGCAAGAACGACTTCTCAAACTGGCTGCGAGCACGCACCGAATTCCAGCTCGCCTCGCGCATCCGCCCGCGGCAGGTCGAAGAATTCGACGGGATCGAGGAGCTTCGCAACTACCTGATCGAGAGCCTTCAGCTTCACAGGGCCGAGCAGCAGCGCGGAATCATCGCCGACTTCTCGCCGGATCGCTACGACGAGAGCAGCCGCTTCGTCCGGCTGGGAACGGGTTCGCTCGGCGGGAAGGGTCGCGGGCTGGCCTTCGCAAATCTCATGCTGCAACGCGTCGATCTCGCGACAGAGTACCCCCAGCTCGAAATCAGCGTGCCGCGCTCGGCGGTGATTGGGTGCGACGTCTTCGACGCGTTCCTCCAGGAAAACGAGCTCCACGACCTGGCGTATTCGGCGGAAGACGACATCGAGATCATCGACGCATTCGCCCGGGCCGAACTGCCCGAGAACATCCGAAACGATCTGCGGAGTTTCCTGCGCACGGTGCGCGTGCCGCTGGCCGTGCGTTCGTCGTCGCTGCTGGAGGACAGCCAGTCGCAGCCTTTCGCCGGCATCTACAAGACCTATATGCTGCCGAACAATCACTCCGATGACGAGACGCGGCTCCAGCAGCTCTGCCGCGCCATCGCCATGGTCTATGCGTCGACCTTCAGCCGCGAATCGAAGGCCTACATCGAGTCGACCTCGTACAGGATCGAGGACGAGAAGATGGCCGTCATTCTGCAGGAAATCGTCGGCGCACAACATGGCGACCACTTCTATCCCGAAGTCTCCGGCGTCGCCCGCTCGTACAATTACTATCCGGTCGAGCCGATGGTCGCCGAAGATGGTATCGCCGTCCTCGCCCTCGGACTGGGGCGCCAGGTCGTGAGCGGTGGCCAGGCGCTCCGCTTCTCTCCGCCTCATCCCCACAGCATTCTGCAGTTCTCGAGCGTGGACGAGACGCTCCGCTGCTCCCAGCACAACTTCTTCGCGCTGGATCTGGCGCAGTCCGGACGCACGCCCAGCGCCGACGAGAGCGCCAATCTCCTGGAACTCGACCTCAGCACCGCCGAGAAGGACGGGACACTCCGGCTTCTCGCGTCGTCCTATGTCGCGACGGAGCACGCCATCCGCGACGGACTCTCCTGGGGTGGACGGCCCGTGCTGACCTTCGCGCCGCTGCTGAAAGGGCTGGGGCCCCCTCTCCCCGAGGCTCTGCAGTCGATCCTGGACATCGGCAGCATCGGGCTCGGCGGAGCCGTCGAGATCGAGTTCGCCCTCGATCTCAGTTCGGTGAAGCCTCGCTTCGGCTTCCTGCAGATCCGCCGGCTCGTCACGGGCGGAGAACCGGACGACGTTCGGATCTCGGAGGAAAACACCCGCGAGGCCGTCTGCATGAGCAACCGCGCGCTGGGCAACGGCAATCTCGACGCGGCCTACGACATCGTGTTCATCGATCCCGACCGCTTCGATCGCGCGAAGACCGTCGAACTCGCAGAGGAGGTCGGGCGCATCAACGCAGATCTGCGGGCGAAGCGCCGGCCCTATCTGCTCATCGGACCCGGACGTTGGGGTTCGGCGGATCCGTGGCTCGGCGTCCCCGTGCGTTGGGATCAGATCGACGCCGCGCGCCTGATCGTGGAGGCAGCGCTGGAGAAATTCCGCGTGGAGCCGTCACAGGGTACGCACTTCTTTCAGAACATGACCGCGCTAGGTGTCGGCTATTTCACGGTCAACTCCTTCGCCGGCAACGGACACGTCGACTGGGATTGGCTGAAACGTCACTCGGAGTCCAAGGGGGCGGTCTGCCACGTTCGCATGATGGCGCCCATGCGCGTGCGCATCGATGGCCGCAGTGGCAAAGGAGTCATCCTGCCGCCCAAGAAGGAAGAGGAAGAGGAAGAGGAAGAGTAGGTCCGGAAATGGCCCTGAATGCGACCCATCTACGCTTCGATCTCGTGCTGGACTTCGGCGAACACATCGTGCGCGGCTGGGTCGAACACGAGCTGGAGCGCGCGGCGAAGGACGACGAGACCTTCGTCGTACAGACACGCGGCCTCGACATCGAAGCGATCCGCAGCGGGCACGACTCCCGCGAGTTTGAGATGGCCGAGCCGAATCCAATTGACGGATCGGATCTGCGCATACGCCTCCGGCAGGGCGATCGGCACATCAAGATCGAGTATCGCTCGAGGCCAGATGCATGGGGCCTGCAGTGGCTGAGTCCAGGGCAAACTGCGGGGGGCAAGCAGCCGTTTGTCTACAGCCAGGGCGAGACCAATCACAATCGCAGCTGGCTTCCCTGCCAGGACGATCCGGCCTTCCGCGCCACGTTCGATGCGACGCTCCGCGTGCCGGCCGGCATGCGCGCGGTCATGGCCGCCGAGGATCGAAGCAGCGCGACCGAAGAGCGCGTCTTTCGCTATCACATGCCCCAGCCGGTGCCAGCCTATCTCATCGCGCTCGCGGCAGGCGATCTGCGTTTCCGGCCGATGAGCGAGAGAACGGGCGTTTGGGCCGAGCCGAATGTCGTCGACCTTGCTGCGTGGGAGTTCGCCGACACCGAGGCGATGATGCAGGCGACGGAAGAGTTGTACGGACCCTATCGCTGGGG
>Ga0214472_10009111_pt1 | contig 10351 bp, 7 predicted proteins | sample RVTome_6_FD_207662 | JGI IMG/M metagenome (GOLD analysis project Ga0214472, IMG submission 207662) | Soil microbial communities from uranium-contaminated site in the Upper Colorado River Basin, Wyoming, United States - RVT140D175 | ecosystem: Environmental > Terrestrial > Soil > Contaminated >...
CAGCACCAGCACCGCGTCGGCGCCCGGCGCGTCGTCCTCGGCGCGGAAGCTGCGGCCGAGGAGGGGTTGTACGCCCAGGAAGTCGAAGAACCCGTGCGACACGACACCGGTCTGGACCCGCTCGGCCTCGCGGCCGCCGAGCAGCGTGAACGCCATCGTGTGGTACTCGACGAGGTCCTCGAGCGTGCGGCTCGCGGTGCGGTAGTCGAGAAGCTCCTTTTCCGAGAAGCCCAGGCTCGGCGTGGCGGGCACCGACAGGCTCTGGCGCACCACGACCAGCCGCTCGGGCTCGCCGTAGGGAAGCGGGCGCAGCAGCACGCCGTTCACGACGCTGAAGATCGCGGTGTTGGCGCCGATCCCGAGCCCCAGCGTCAGCACCACGGCCGCCGCGAACGCGGGGTTCTGGCGGATGCTGCGCAGCCCGTAGCGGACGTCCTGGCGCACGCCCTCGAGCGCAGACGCGCCCCAGGCGTCGCGCACCTGCTCCTTGACCTGGTCGACTCCGCCCAGGCTGATGCGGGCGGCGCGCTGCGCCTCTCCGGGGCTCATGCCGGCCCGAACGTTCTTCTCGGCCTCGAGCTCGAGGTGCAGGCGCAGCTCGCTGTCGAGCTCGCTCTCGAGGCGCCCTTGGCTGCCCAGCGAGCGCAGCCGGAACCAGAGCTTGCGCGCGGCCGCCACGGCTACGCGGTCTCCAGCACGCGGAAGACGGCCGAGGCGAGGCGCTGCCAGTTCTGCTGCTCGCGCGCGAGCTGGCGCTCGCCCGAGCGCGTCAGCCGGTAGAACTTCGCCCGGCGGTTGTTCTCCGACGCGCCCCACTCGGAGGCGATCCAGCCTTCCTCCTCCAGCCGGTAGAGCGCCGGGTAGAGCGAGCCCTGGTTGACGACGAGCACGCTGTCGCTCACCGCCTGGATCCGCTGCGAGATGCCCCAGCCGTGCATCGGCCCGGAGGAGAGCGTCCGGAGGATCAGCAGGTCGAGCGTTCCTTGCAGCAGGTCGCTGCGGGCGTCCCTGGGTTCGGCCACGGTTCTCTCTCCTAGACGTTCTACAGGGAATATAGTTCCCTCCTGTCGAATGTCAAGGGGAGGGGTCAGGTCTTGGATTGAGGCATGCCATGCGTCAATTCAAGACCTGACCCCTTTAGCGCAGCCAGCGCTCCCAGACCTCGCCCGTCTCGATGCCCGTCGCGTCGCGGACGAGGCCCGGCAGCTCGTCGATCCGGAAGCCGGGGCGATTCGCGGCGCTCCAGGCCATCAGGTGGCGGAAGAAATCGCGCAGCCGCTTGCGGCCGGAGCTTCCCGCGCGGATCGCCTCGTCGAGCTCGGCCGCCAGCAGCGCGCCGCGCGTGAAGAGCGTGCGCCCGGTGCGGAAGTCCTCGGAGTAGCGCGTGGAGGCGATCCGCGACAGCGGGACGAGCGGCATCTCGCGGATGAACGCCGGTATGCCCGGTAGCGTGGCGCGCAGCGACTCGAGCGCCGCTTTGCGGTAGGCGAGCCCCTCGGCCTCGGGCATCGCGTCGGCGAGCGCCTCGATCGCGGCGTAGCGCGCGAAGCCCTCGCTCAGCCAGATCGTGTCGATGAGCGGCGCGAGCTCCCACGAGAACGGAAAGTAGCCCTCGCCGCTGGCGCGCTTGGGGACCCAGGCGTGCGCGACGTGGTGCGCGAAGTTGAACAGCACGCGGCGTCGCAGCGGCTCCGGCGAGAGCGCCGTGACGGCGGAGTCGGCCGCGAGGAAGTAGTGGCTGCTCTCGAGGTGCTCCATGCTGAAGCCGTAGCCGTGCCGCGGCGACAACGGCTTCAGCAGCTCGAGATGGGCCGTGTAGTGCGGGAACGGGGCGCTCCCGAAGTAGGCCACGAGCGCGTCGAGCGCGTGCGCGACGAGGCTCCCGGTGAAGGCCAGCTCGACGGGTCCCTCGGGATACGCCGCCAGGTAGAGCGGCACGCGGCTCTCCAGCTTCAGCACCACGAGCGCAGGGCCCATCGCCACCTGCGAGTCGGCGAGCGCGTAGAAGTCCGCCGCCGCGGCCGTCGCCTTGGCGAGCGGCGGCGTCGCCTGCGGGGCGAGTGTGGTGAAGATCGGCCAGTCGGCGGGCGCCGCGGCCTCGAGCGCCACGGGCCGCGACTCGAAGCCCTCGAGGTAGCCGAAGACCGAGTAGCCGAGCAGGCCCACGTAGCCGGGCCGCGCGCGCGAGGAGTCCGCGGCGCCCAGGATCTCGCGCTCCATGCGCGCGAGGTCGACGCGGTACGCCACGCGGCGGACGCTTCCACCCGACGCGCCGATACGCCAGCGCGGGCCGTCCTCGCCCACCACCGGCACGGCGGCGTCTTCCGCGCCGCTGCCGGTCACGTCCGCCACGTAGCGGTCGTAGAGCTGCTCCGAGTAGCCCATCGGCACGGCGCGCGGGATCACGAGCGTCACCGGCCCCGGGGCGGCGGCGGGCAGCGTGATCGTGACGGCGACCGAGGTGTCGCCGGCCTTCGCGAGCTCCACCCGGTAGGCGACCGGATCGGCGGGAGAGGCGGGGGACTGCGCGGATACGGCGGCGGCGGCAAGGACGGCGGCGAGCAGGTTCATGCGGATGCAGTGTCCGCCGGATGGCACGCGCTCGGCAACGGGCGCACTCCAACTCGCCCCGGGGCGAGTTCAAGTCCGGAGACCGCCTACGCGTCCACCGCCTGGACCGAGACGCGCCCGCCGTGGCGCAGGTGCGGGCAGTCCTGCGCGATCGCCTCGGCCTCGGCCATGTCCCGGGCCCGGATCAGGAAGTAGCCCTGAGGCCCCGGCGCGGGAGAGTCGAGGCGCGCGTCGCCTTCGAGCACGCGGGTGGCGTCTTTCAGCTTCTCGGCGCCGACCAGCTGCCCGGCGCGTCGCAGGCGTCCGGCCCACGCCCCGTACTCCGCCACCCGCGCCGCTTCGTCTTTGGCCTGGCCCTCGACGAAGCGCGGCCCCGGATAGAGAAGGAGGAGGTAGCGCGGCCCAGCGAAAGGCACAGGCGCGGGGCCCTGGCGCCGCGCGGCCACGAACCCCGTGCCGAGGCCGGACCCGAAGAGACCGGCGGCGAGTCCCAGACGCAGGACCTGACGTCGAGGCGGAGAGGCCAGAGGCGGCGCCGTCGCGGCGATCAGGCCCTGCGCGCGCAGTGAGGCGACCACGCGATCCTCGAACCCCGCCGGCACGCGGCTCTCGGCTGGAAGCCCGTCGAGAGCGCGTCGCTCCGCTTCCGTCAGCTCGTCGTCATCCGTCATGGCGATCCTCTCGCACTGAAAGTCCGGTCAGGCGGCGGCGCAGCGCCCGCCGGGCCAGGAACAGCTGGCTCTTCGACGTCCCCTCCTCGATCTCGAGCCGCTCGGCGATCTCGCGGTGGGTGAAGCCCACGAGGTCGTGAAGCACGAACACCGCGCGATAGCCGTCGGCGAGCCCCAGCACGGCCCGCTCGAGATCGAGCGCGCGCGCGGCATCCGCGGGAGCCGCAGCGAGCTCGAAGGAGTGCGAGGCCGCCACGGGCGCCGTCGCGCCGCGGCTGCGCAGGACCTCGCGGCAGCGGTTCACGACGAAACCGCACAGCCAGGTCCGCAGCTTCGACTCGAAGCGGAACCCGGGCAGGCGCGTCGCCGCCCGGATCCACACCTCCTGGACCGCGTCCTCGGCCGCCGCGAGGTCGCCGCCGAGCAGCCGCTGGGCGAGCCGCAGCAGCGCCGGCGTGTGGCGGCGGAACAGCAGGCGGAACGGCTCCTCCGCGCGAGCCGCCAGGAAGGCCCGCACCAGCTCGTCATCCGTTGGCTCGATACCGCCGCCCTTCAGTCAGGCCTCCCCGCTACGTGAGTGACGACCCGGCCCGGGAAGGTTGCATTCGCAACCTTCCGAGGCCCGCGCGCCACAAAGGAGCACATAAGAAGGAGGGATCATGCCAGAGACCGTTTCCCGCCGGAGCGCCCTCGCCGCCACGGGTGCGCTGGCCACGGCGCTGCTCGAACGAGCGACCGCCGCGGTGCACGAGGCCGAGCCCGAGGCGGCCGGGCCCGAGTCGGCTCCGGTCTACGGCCACGGCCTGCTGGTTCAGCTCCAGGTCCAGGACCTAGACCGCTCCGTGCGCTTCTACACCGACGTGCTCGGGTTCCGCGTCACCGAGAGGCGCGACGACCTGCAGTTCGTGCACCTCGACTGCGGCGTCGAGAACCTGCAGCTCGGCCTCTCGGCCGGCGGCACGCAGCCGCCCGCGCCCGGCTCGGTGGTGCTGAACTTCAGCGTGAAGGGCGACGTGGACGCGGTGCGGGCCGGCCTCGAGAAGCAGGGCGTCCGCTTCTCCGGTCCCACGCAGGTCATCCCCGGCAAGGTCCGCCTCGCCGGCTTCGCCGACCCCGACGGCTATCGTCTGCGTCTGGCCGGCGACGACCCGCCCCGCGGCTAAAGGGCCGAGGCGAGAGCGGGCGTTCGCGCGCCCGCGCCGTTAGGGCTTCGGGCTGAGCGCGGCGACCGACGGCAGCTCGCTGCGCGCCAGTGCCTCGTTGAGGCTGGCGAGCCCTTCCTTCTGGAACGCCTCCACGCGAGCCAGGGCCTGTCGCAGCTGTTCCTGCAGCTCCTGGAAGTACGCCCGCTGCGGCGCGGTGGGCGCGGCGAAGGCAGTGTCCACGTCGCCGAAGAGGCCCTGGAGCTGCTCCGACAGCCGTGATCCGGTCGCGTAGCGAGGAACGCCCTCCGGACGCGCCAGCGTCCCGGTGATGTCCTTCAGCTGGCCTTCCGCCTTCACGAGCTGCGCTTCGAGCTCGCCTTCAGGTCCGCGCCCGAGCTGTTTCGCGAGCCGGCGGCGCTCGTCGAGCTGCGCTTTCGTCGCGTCGAGCCCGCGCAGCGAGCGGTTGAGCTCGGACCGCATCGCGAGGAGCGCTCCGGCCACCTCGAACTGCGCCTGGAGCGCGGCGGGAGTCGTCCTGACGAGCGGGTCCACGCGCACCACGACCGGCTTCTCGTACGCCTTGCCGTCGAGCGTGAGGCGCGCTGTGAACGTACCCGGCAGCGCGTACTGGCCCCCCGGAGGCGGGCCGAACTCGGACGGCCCCTCCTCTTCGTCCTTGCGCGGGAAAGGCGCGTCGTAGCGCAGGTCCCACGCGACCCGGTTCAGGCCCTTCTGGAGACCGAGCTTCTTCAGCGTGCGGACGACCTTGCCCGTCGCGTCGAGGATCTCGAGCTTGACGCGCTCGGGCTTCTTCTCCGCCTCCTTGGCGTCAGCGCCCTCGGCCTTGGCTGTCTCCTCGGGCGCCATCCTCTCCGGCAGCGCGTACGTGATGAGGGCGCCGGCCGGTGGGTTGGGGGCTCTGAACTCCTTGTCGCCGAGGCCGTAGCGCGTGAAACGAGACGGGAAGCGCAGCGCGGGCCGCACGTCGAAGAGCTGGGTCTGAAGTGGCGCGGCCGGGTCGAGCTGCTGCAGCGGCGTCGCGTCGTCGAAAACCCAGAGCGCGCGCCCGTGGGTGCCGAGGATCAGGTCGTTCTCGCGCGGGTGGAGCAGGATGTCGTGCACCGCCACCGTCGGCAGGTTCTTGAGCTGCAGCCGCCGCCAGCTCTTGCCCTCGTCGTGCGAGGTGTAGAGCCCGAGCTCGGTGCCGGCCCAGACGAGCCGCGGGTTCTTCGGGTCCTGGCGCACCACCCACACGAAGCCCTGCGGCGGCAGGCCGGCCGTGAGCCGCGTCCACGTCTTGCCGAAGTCCGCGGTCTTGAACACGTGCGGCGCGGGGTCGTCGAACATGTGGCGGTCGAACGCCACCCATGCGGTTCCCGGATCCGTGCGCGAGGGCTCGACGTGCGACACGGGCGAGAACGCCGGAACGCTCGGGAGATTCGCCACGACGTTGGTCCAGCTGGCCCCGTCGTCGCGAGAAAGCTGCAGGTTCCCGTCGTCGGTGCCGGCCCACAGCACGCCCTGCTGCGCGGCCGACTCCGCGAAGCTGATGATCGTGCAGTGGTACTCGGCGGTAGTGTTCTCCTTCCAGACCGGCCCGCCGGCATCCTTCTGCTTCTCCTTGTCGTTGGTCGTGAGGTCCGGGCTGATCGCCTGCCAGGTGTCGCCGAAGTCCCGCGTGCGGAACACCACGTTGCCCGTGAAGTAGACCGTCCTGCCGTCGTGGGGCGAGGCCACGATCGGCGTGTTCCAGTTGAAGCGGTACTGGAGATCGGCCACGGGCCCGCCGTCGTTGCGTTTCGGCTGGGGACTGATGTCCAGCTGCTGGCGGGTCCGGAGGTTGGTGCGCATGATGTTCCCGCCCTGCGACTCGCTGATCATGATGTCGGGGTCGTCAGGGTGGATCACGACGTAGTAGGCGTCCCCGAAGCTCGGCATGCGCCAGTCGTCCTCCAGGATCCCGCCCGGCTCGCGCGTGCGGCTCGGCCCCCACCAGGTGCCGTTGTCCTGCAGCCCGCCGCCCAGGTAGTAGAACGGCTCGCGGTTGTCCACCTGCACCTGGTAGAACTGCGCGAGCGGCAGGTTGCGCACGGGCTCCCAGGCCTTGCCCGCGTCGTAGCTCACCGCGACGCCGCCGTCCTGGCCCTGCCACATGCGGCCCGGGTCGAGCGGGTCGATCCACAGCGCATGGAAGTCGATGTGAGTGTTGCGCGAGATGCGCTCGAAGCTCTTGCCGCCGTCGATCGACTTCTGCAGCAGGCTCGCCACGGCGAACACCACCTCGGGGTTCGTCGGGTGCACGCGCATGTCGGTGTAGTAGAGGCCGCGCGAGACGATCTCGGCCTTGTCGCTCACCTTCTTGAAGCTGTCGCCGCCGTCGTCGGAGCGGTAGAGCGTGCCCTCCTGGCTCTCGGTGATCACGTAGACGATCCTGGGATCCGACGGGGCCAGCTTCACGCCGATGCGGCCCAGCAGCTTCGGCAGGCCCTTGCTGAGCTTCTTCCAGGTGCGGCCGCCGTCGACGCTGCGCCACACGCCGCCCGCTTCGCTGCCGCTCGTGTGAGTCCACGGCTTGCGGTCGAAGTGCCAGAGCGCCGCGAACAGCAGGTTGGGGTTGGTGGGCGACATGTCCATGTCGGCGACGCCGTGGCGGTCGTCGAGGTAGAGCACCTTCTCCCAGGTGGCTCCGCCGTCCTTCGAGCGGAAGACGCCGCGCTCGGGGTTCGGCCCGAACAGGTGGCCGAGGGCGCCCACGTACACGAGGTCGGGATCCTGCGGGTGCACCAGCACGCGTGAGATGTGCCGGGTGTCGGCGAGGCCCACGTGGCTCCAGGTCTTGCCGCCGTCCGTGGACTTGTAGACGCCGTTGCCGGAGGAGACGCTGTTGCGGGCGTTCGACTCGCCGCTGCCGACGTAGACGACCTCGGGATTGCTCGGGGCGAGTGCGATGTCGCCGATCGATGCGACCGGCTGGTCGTCGAAGATCGGCTTGAAGGTGAGACCCGCGTCCTCGGTCTTCCACACGCCGCCCGAGGCGGACCCGACGTACACGACGCGCGGGTTGCCCGGGATTCCCTCGACGTCGGCCACGCGCCCGCTCATGTTGACGGGGCCGACGTTGCGCCACTCGAGCTCGGCGAGCGGGCCCTTGTCTTCCTCGGCGAGAGGCTTCGCGGCCTTGGGTTCCGCGGCCCGTGGCTTGGCGGGTGCTTGTGCGGCCGCTGGGACAGCGGCGACGCTTACGGCCACCACGGCGAACAGGACCGTGATCTCGAGCCTCGGGATGGTAGGCATCCGTGGTCTCCTTCGAATGGGTAGAGCGCGGGATGATAGCAGACAGCCGACTCCGCGCCTGGCAGCTCAGGCAGAGTGCTGAGGAGGAAGTTGACGCTTGTGGCTGCTTCCGGCGGGGAGCAACGCGCTCGAGCCAGGGGGGTGCGAGAGGGGGCGCTCAGAAGCTGAAGGAGAGGTCGGCCCGGAACCCGCCCTTCGTCGGGGCCAGGGCCAGGGCCACCTTTGGGCTCCGCTTCTGGACGAGAACCCACCGATCCGTCTTGATGGCGAGGCCGACGAGAGCGCCCAGCGTCCCCGTGATGGCGCCGCCCACGAGGCCGTAGATCAAGACACCGCTTCGGTCGCAGTCCCGGTAGCAGTCATCTAATGCCACATCCATGAAGCCCATGAAGAGCGCTCCCGGCACGAAACCGATGACCGCCCCTTCACGCCAGCGCGACCGCCGCCCGCGCACCACCTCCAGCTTCGCCATCTGCTGCGGCGACAAACGCAGCGGCGGCTGCCCCGGGTCGTTCGGGCGCACGACGAGCTCGTCGGGTCCCGACGCGTCGAGCGTGCCGCGGACCGTCTTCCCACCGCTGGAAAGTCGCAGGCGGACCCGGTCGCCGCGCGACAAGTTCGCAAGGGTCAGGCTGTCTTCGGCCCCAGCAACCGCAGGTGCGGAAAGAGCACCGAGAATGAGCCAGGTGGCCCACCGTACTCCCATGAGAGCCTCCCTTTCGCCTGCGTCGGAGGATACGCCCGATGCGAGGGTTTGGCGGCACGGCCGCTCGAGAGTGCCTGCTCATGCCTGCAGGATCGACCGTCCGAAGATGGGCTTGCCCGCGAGCGACACGAGGAAACCGTAGACCGCGAGGCCGACGACGATGGCGAGGGAAAGCGCCGAGACGCCGGCGTACCAGACGCTCGGGTCGGTCGTCGATGGCAGGTAGATCTGTGTGAAACAAACGTAGACCATGATGGCAGTCGCCAACAGGCCGGACCGGAAGACGACAGCGACGATCAGCCCCGACACGGCTGCTGGCATGATCCCGGCACTCTGGTCGTCGAACATGGTCATGGCGACGAGGAACAGGACGAGCCAGAGCAGGAACCGAGCTATTCGCTGGCTGTGTGTGAGACGAAAGGCGACCAGCGCACCCAATAGCCAGTAGACGGCCAACAGGACCGACGGATACAGGTACTGGAGCAGGACGGACAGTGCCGCGCGGTTCGAGGCGAGCGCGGGTGTGGCGAGGGCCAGCGCCGGCGCGGTGCGGGAAACGACCCCCGTCAGCATCGGAATGGGGTCGGGCATGACGACGCCGCCCAGCCAGAGACAGGCCCAGATGAGGCCGGCCGTCACGCCCACGAGGACGTCTCGGCCGACGAGCGGATCACGCAGCCGGCCCGAAAGCAGCCGGGACCACGAGATGAGGGTGTGCGGCCAGGTACGTCGCACCTCGGGCTCGAGGGCAATGTAGTAAAGCCAGCCGATAAAGGCCCATTGAATCGGTTGCGCGTCGGTCACGATCCAGAAGTCGATGAGATCGTAGAGCGACGAAGGAAGGTGGATGCCGATCTTGAGCGCCACGTATCCGGTCAGGGCGCCGAAGACGGCAATCCGGAAGGCTCCGCGGCGATCACCCCGCTTCAGGCGGAGGTTCCGGATCGCAAGCGCGATCACCCCGACGGTGGCCGGGAGAGCGAGCACCAGCATCGAGCGCAGCGTGATCTCGAGCGTCATATCCGAGATCACCTGCCCGTAGGTCGTCGGCGCCTGAGCGGAGTCGTCGCGACCGACCGCGAAGAGCGAGACCCGTCCGTCGCGGATCGATGCGTCGATGCGCGCCGTCCCAGGGGCATCGGGAAACGGGCCACGCCAGGCGATGGCATCCTCCCCGCCGCGACCCGCGGAAGTCTGGCGAGTGAGCTTCGCCGCTCCGAGGCCGGCCTCCGAGAACAGGGAGAGGAGTGTCGCCTGGACGTCCACGTCGGGGGAGTCTCCGCGAACGGGGACGCGCTGCCATCCGAGGAGTCTGCCACTCGGGTCCAGCACGACTTCCTGCATCCCGGGAACGATCGGCGGGGGCTCCTGGCGCGTGACACGTCCCACGGGCCGGGCGCCAGGGATCCAGGGGGGAAGCGGCAGCCACGTGCGCGCGACGAGGGGCACGCGGCTCGCTCGGTACCAGAACCGCAGGGGTCCGGGCCGCTCGACCTTTAGTCGCTTCCAGCGTTCCGGCAGAGGGTCGCCCTCGGCCATCTCCCTGAGGTAGTTCAGATCCGCATCGAGTCCCCAAGCGCTGTCGGCGATCGCGTCGGCCGGTGCGAGTTTCGCCGCCAGCGTCTTGGCTCGATCCAGCAGCACCTCGGGCGACTTGGGCAACGGCACCAGCCGGTGCAGGATCACTCGGTCGCCGAGCCACAGGACCGCGAGGAGCGCTAGTAGAGCGCTCCCGAGCCACGCCCACGCAGCCCTGGCGCTGAGATCGCCCACGACCCCGGCCGCCGCTACCATCTCCGGCGACGGCGTCTCTCCCTTCGCGATCGCCGCCTGCAGCGGATCGCCCCCTGGGAGCGTCGCCAGCACCGCCAGCGCCGTGCTCGGCCGCTCCGACGGCGCGCGCGCCAGACAACCCATGATCACGCGCTCGACCCCGCGATCCAGGTCGGGCACGAGGCTCGACG
>Ga0214472_10009112_pt1 | contig 10349 bp, 7 predicted proteins | sample RVTome_6_FD_207662 | JGI IMG/M metagenome (GOLD analysis project Ga0214472, IMG submission 207662) | Soil microbial communities from uranium-contaminated site in the Upper Colorado River Basin, Wyoming, United States - RVT140D175 | ecosystem: Environmental > Terrestrial > Soil > Contaminated >...
GTAGGCGAAGCAGTTGTCGCCGGTACTGATTTCCAATTTATTCGGATAGGCTCCGTTTTCAACGTTGTTCACGGCGCCATTGACGGGAATGGTCGCCAGGGAGATGGTATTGTAGCTCACCTCGCCGCTGAGCACGCTGGCGGCGACCTTCACACTGATATCCTTGATGTTTACGCTGTTGTCGGTATTGCCGACATTTTCGATATCGCCGACCACCAGGGAATGATCGTTGGCCGCCTGCGTGGCCAACTGGGTGTCATTACCGATGATGTTGGTGGACTTGTCGTTGCCGACATCCGTGACATCATCGACCACAATCGAATGGTCGTTGGCGGCCTGCTTGGCGAACTGGGTGTCGTTTCCTTTGATTTCGGTGGTCTTGGTGTTGCCGACATCCTTAACGGTGACATCGTCAATTACCACGGATTGATCGTTGGCCGCCTGCTTGGCGACCTGGGTGTCGTTGCCTTGAATGTCGGTGGTTTTGGTGTTGCCGACATCCTCGACCTTAATATCGTCGACGACGATGGAGTTGTCGTTGGCGGCCTGCTTGGCAAGCTGGGTGTCGTTGCCGATGGGACCGTTGAGGTTATCCTCGACAATGGTGGATTGATCCACGGCGACATCGTTGCCGTTCAGGTTGTCCTGGAAGGCGGCGGAGGAACTATCGGCCGCGTTGGAGTTGTTGTCGGTGGTGTTCTGCGCCAAGCTTTGCAGCGGGCTGCCAAGGGCGAAGAGGGCGATAGCCAGCGGTAATGCCAACACGATCCATCTTTTCATGTTTTCCTCCTGGGTTGTGGGATACCTTGGTTAAGCCGATTTATTTACCAACTCTCGAAAATTGTACGGAATGCTTCATGGGCCTGCCGCTCCCGGGCCCGGCAAAAGGTACGTCACATTCGCCAGTTCATTGGCCCGCAAGGCCGACCCCATGGGTGTCCGCCCCTTGACTTTCCATTCATCGAGGCGATTGAAGTTGCCTTCCGCCAGATTGACTTTGTTGCGAACAAGGAACACCAGACCGTTCCACATCTTTTCGAAATCGGCCCGCGGCAGGACCTTGATTCCCGAGGCCGGGTCTCCGACCAGGACCCGTTTGTCGGTAACGCCCTTGACCACCACGAAGTGCCGGTACCCTTTGAGGTTGATCAGAACGATAGCCGGCACCCCGACCCCTGCGAGCTTGTCCAGATCGACATAGTACCCATCCGCCAGAAAGTCCCTGGCTTCCAGGTAATTTTTCATGTCGAGAAGCGAAAACCCTTCCCGGCGGATTTTTTCCTTGTCCCCCTTCTCGTACATCCAGGCAAACACGTCCTGTTCCGTGACGCGAGTGCCGTAGTGATGGGTGAGCAAGGTGGCAAGGGCCGCGGATCCGCAACTGAAATCATACTGCTGGTGAACGGTGGTTTGGAAAAGCGCTTCCTTGCGGCTGGTGACCTGAACGTTCATCCCGCTGCCGGACAGGCCCGGAACCACCACCAGCCCCGCTGCCGCCCGGGAGGCCATGCCGCCCTCCAGAACCAGGACGAACAGCAGAATCAGGAATATTCCACATTCTCTCTTCATTACCACGCCTTTTCCCAATCAGGTTTAATGCATGTTCACGTTGACAATCAGGTCGCTTTGAATGATCACCTGGTTGCCCGAGTTCTGAATGACCGTGGCGAAACCGTTCATGTCGGAGAATGCGTCGTAACCGATGAGGTTCATACCGGTCATGTTGCTGTTCAGAACGTTGTTGTCCATATCCGCATTCAGTCCGACGTTGTTGAGCTGCATGTAGATCTTGTCGATCTCCATGGCCTGGCCTCCCGATTCAAGGACCAGTTCGTCCTCGGAAGCCGCCTGGCCGAACCCGACAATTTCCTCTTTCTGCAGGTCCTCATTCATGGCCAGACAACTCTGAGCTGCCAGAAGGGCGGTGGCAAAAGCCATTGCAGCCATCAGAGATGTTATTGTGTGTCTCATCTTCCCGCCTCCTCATATGAGGTTGCACCGGATCTCGAATGCCCCGGCAAGCGATCCCGGCGGCGGCCGAAACCGCCGCCGGATGAACTATCCTTACTGAGCACTCGGAACACCCGCGTTATACACGTTGGCCTGAACGGCGATGGACTGCTGGGTCTGGGACATGAGACCCGTGTTCTGGGAATTCACGAATATTCCGTTCGAGGTGAAATTATCACCGGATGCGAAGCAGTTGTCGCCCGTATAGATCTTCAATTCATTCCCGTAAGAGAGGTTTTCCATGGCGATATAGTTGCCGCTGACGGCGCCATTGAGCACGCTGGCGGCGACTTTTACGTCAATATCCTTGATGTTTATGCTGTTATCGGTGTTGCCGACATCCTTGATATCGCCGACCACGAAGGAATGGTCGTTGGCTGCCTGATCGGCAACCTGGGTGTCGTTGTACTTGACGTTGGTGGACTTGTCGTTGCCGACATCGGTGACATCATCGACCACGATCGAATGGTCGTTGGCGGCCTGCTTGGCAACCTGGGTGTCGTTGTACTTGATCTCGGTGGTATCGGTGTTGCCGACATCTTCGACCTTGATGTCGTCAACGACGATCGAATTGTCGTTGGCGGCCTGCTTGGCAACCTGGGTGTCGTTGTACTTGACCTCGGTGGTATCGGTATTGCCGACATCCTTGACCTTGATGTCGTCGATTACCACGGACTGGTCGTTGGCGGCCTGCTTGGCAACCTGGGTGTCGTTACCGATGGGACCGTTGAGGTTGTCCTCGATGATGGCCGAATTGTTTGCCGCGACATCGTTGTTATTCAGGTTGTTCTGGGCGGCCAGGGACATGTCATCGGCAGCGTTGGAATTGTTGTCGGTGATGTTCTCGGCCCAGCTTTGCATCGGATTGCCGAGAGTCAGAAGGGCAATAGCCAAGGGCAATGCATAAACGATCCATCTTTTCATTTGTCTACCTCCTTTGTTAAAGACCTGGGTTTCATCGGTTGGTGCCTCTGCCGAAAAGGGTACGGTATTGGACCAATAACTTATCTTCCTTAAGGGCAAGAGCCGTGCCAAGAGGCCTTGCAGTCAATAACCAATTGTTTTTACATGGTTTTTTCTTTGAATAGAACCTGGAGCCATATCCGGGGAGGAGAGAGAACTGTAAAGACCATGAAACAGGCAGGAGGGACGGAAGGCCTGAAAACCCAGCCCATATCGCCTATTTTTCAGGGAATTCCTTCATTCCGAACACCGTCCGGCCCTTGTAACGCTTTTGTTACACCGGCGTCGGGGTCCCTGCGCCGGATTCGGGATTCGGGCGGCGCGCATTCATTCGGAGGAAAAATTTTCCGGTATGTTCTTCAGCAAAAGAAACTTCCCGAGGGGGATTTTCGGCATTATTGGCGGTTTTGCGTTTAATTTTCATCGAGTTTTCCGAGCCTGGAAACCTCCCCGAGCCAGGCGACAAAATATTGCCGGTCAAGCCCGGAAATTAAACCCGACCCACTGGTTCACCTTTCTTTTTAGAGACAGGTGGAATGCGGCAAAAGGTCGGTTGACATCAGGAATTTACCTAATAGGATATAAAAAGATTTGAGCCGGAATTCCATCTGAGAAATCGAAAACAAAACAGGCTCTTCTTCAGAATGAAATCTACTTGATGATTTTAATATTTTACAAATGGCCAGGAGATATCTTCTTTTCAATTTCTATTCTTGCGACCTCTCCTGCCCGACAGCCTCGCCTAAAAGACCTTTTTGTAATACTGCAGCCTCTTTTTGCAGTCATTTCGCGTCTGGTTGGTTCCTGCCTGAAGGAAAAGGCTGGAAAATGCGAATTATTATTACCGGAGCCCGACCATGTTGAACCGAAAGGTACTCGTACTGCAGTTCAATGACACCTCGCACGTCCCGCTGGACGGGATTTGCGAGGAGGGATGGAAAATCCTTCAGGCTAAAAATTTCGACCAGGTAAAAGAATTGAAATCGGCCAACGAGGATTGTGTTGTCGGACTTGTGGCCATGCCCCAATTTAACGAGACCTTCCTGGACGACATTGAAAGGGTTTTTTCCGCCGGAAGATCCATGGAATGGATTGCACTGCTACCCGGCGACTGCCTGACGAAATTGATGTTATGCAAATTTGTCGCACATAATTTTTACGATTATCACACCCTTCCCGCTGACCCTCCTCGCCTGCTGGTTACCCTTGGCCGCGCCTACGGCAAAGGCATGCTTAAGAGTCGGTTTCTGAGTAAAGACCAGCAGGACAGCACTTATCAGATGATGGGCAAAAGCCCGGTCATGCTCGACCTTTTTTCAAACCTGGCCAAGGTTCAGAATGCTGATTCGGCTGTTCTCCTCCTCGGGGAGAGCGGCACGGGCAAAGAATTGGCGGCACGGGCGATCCACATGCACTCAGCCCGGTCCAGAGGGCCTTTCGTCGCCGTGAATTGCGGAGCCTTGCCGACTCATCTCATCCAGTCGGAACTTTTCGGCCACGAAAAAGGTTCCTTTACCGGCGCCGGACAACGGAAGATCGGGCGATTGGAATCGGCAGCGGGCGGCACGATCTTCCTCGATGAAATCGGCGACCTGCCGCTGGATCTCCAGGTGAATCTGCTGCGGTTTCTGCAGGAGAAAACCATCGAGCGGATCGGCTCAACCCGAAGCATTCCCATTGACCTTCGGGTTATTGCCGCAACCCATGTCGACCTGGACAAAGCCATGCACCAGGGTACCTTTCGCGAGGACCTTTTTTATCGTCTTAACGTGCTGCATTTGAAAATGCCCCCATTGCGGGAGCGCGAGGGAGACATCGAATTGCTGGCCCAGTCCTTCTTCGAGCAATTTTCCAGGGAACAGAATTCCAGGGTCAAAGGATTCAGCCGCCAGGCCATGAATGCCATGAAGGCCTATGACTGGCCGGGTAATGTGCGCGAATTGATCAACAGGGTTCAACGGGCCGTGATAATGAGCGAAAACCAGATGATTACACCGGCCGACCTCGGTTTGGAAAAACGAACCGACCAGAGAACCAATATCTCGCTGGACGACGCCCGGGAGAAAGCCGAACTGGAAACGATCCAGCGCTGTCTGAAAATGAATGACAACAATGTCTCAAAAACCGCCCGTCACCTCGGCGTGTCGCGGGTAACCCTGTATCGGCTGATGAATAAGCTCAACATCATTTAAACCCTGCCTGCCGCATTCGAGAGGCAGGGCAAAGTGCCCGCATCCTTTTTTTGAGAAATCCAATTTTTTCGGCAGGAGGGACAGATGACAGGAAAGGCTCTGGTGTTGTTTCTTGCGGTATCCCTTTCGTTCCCAACCTTCGGCATGGCCGAAAACCCTCCGCCGAATCCGACGGATATGAACCAACTGGGTCAATTCCTGGAAGCCGAGCGGGAACAGCTCAAGCGACTGCATCAGCAATTCGCGGAAGAGGAAGCGAAATACCGGGCCTACCGGAAAGGTCTGGAACAGTCCATGGCCGAGCAGCAGCGTCGCATAGAAGCCATGCAGGAAAAACTGGGCATGATCAGAGGGGCGGGAACAACGGGTTCCGACGGGGGCACCGCCAGGATGGCGGCCGCTAAAACCCAAACCGGCCCAAAACCCGTCCAACCGGTCGGGCGTCCTCCGGAAAAGAAACCGACGGAAGAGAAGTACCAGGAGATTGAGGCAATTTTCGAAAGGCAGGGGGTGCTGACTCCCCGGGGGAAATTCGTTCTGGAACCTTCCCTTCAATATTCCTATTCTTCGTCGACAAGGGTGGCCCTGATCGGCTACACGATCCTTGGCGTCCTTCACCTCGGCCCGATCGACATAAGAAGAGTCAACCGAAACTCCTTCGTGGGAGCCCTGGCCACCCGCTACGGACTGACCAACCGCCTCGAAATTGAAGTGAAGGTCCCCTATGTCTACCGGGACGAGTCCAGTGTCGAAACTCCAACCGGCCCCAGCGAAAACGAAGAGGTGTTCGATACCGAAGGCGACGGCCTCGGCGATATCGAATTCGGCTTCCGTTACCAGTTCAATATCCCGAAAAGTACCGGACCCATATTTATCGGCGGCATCCGGGTCAAGTCGGATACCGGCACGGACCCCTTTGAGGTGGACATTGCGGATTCAGGTCTGCCGACCGAATTGGCCACCGGTTCCGGCTTCTGGGGCATCCAACCCAGCCTGACGGCGATCTTCCCGTCGGATCCTGCGGTCTTCTTCGGCTCGGTCAGCTACATGTACTATGTCGATCGCGATATTTCGGCGCGAAAATTAGGTTTGGATATACCGGGGAAGATCAATGTCGACCCGGGCGATACCATCGGGTTCAACTTCGGGGTGGGCTACGGGATCAACGAAAAAGCCTCCTTCAGTCTCGGCTATGAACACAATATCCTTCTAAAAACCGAGTTTGACGGGGAGGAACCAGCCGGTTCCCAGACTATTCACGTTGGTAGCCTGCTGCTGGGCGGATCCTATCGGTTAAGCAACAACACCAATCTGAATCTTTCTCTCTCAGGAGGTTTGACCGAAGACGCACCGGACGTGCAGCTGACCCTGCGGGTGCCGATGACTTTTTAGCCAAGGGGGTTTTTCGCCGGGAAGTTGCACACCAGGCCAGGCGGTAGTATACTGAAACTGTAGATTCCGCCCGTACCGCATTGCCGGGAAAAACACTGACCAACGGTACGAAAGGATGAGAGGTTAAAATCTTTCATAACGGCGGAATCAGCACCCCCGCACCCACATCGAAAAAACCGCAAATAGCGGATGTCAGCGATGTGCATAACTGAGGGAAAAGAAATTTTCCGGAAGAATCGGGGGAAAAGAGCCTGATGAACGCTGGGGTCCCCTTGAAAAAGGGACGTTTTCAGCGCCGACATCGGGCTCTTTTGCGTTATGCCCCTCGGCTACTCCGCGCCGACCCCTTTCAGGGCCGCATGGTCCTCGGCGGCAGGCTGCTTGATCAGGCGGTGCCTGATCCGGCGAACCGTCCACCAGACGGACGCCAGCACCAGGGGCACCGTAACCGCCATGGCGGTTTTCTTCTCCAGGCGCAGCACATCATGGGGCAGCCCGCCGAGGAGATATCCGATCAATCCCACCAGGTAATAACTGATCGCCGCCACCGAGAGCCCTTCCACCGTCTCCTGCAAACGGAACTGATGGAGGCTGCGCCGGTTCATGGCTGCCAGCAGCCCCTTGTTCTGCTCCTGCAGGGTGAGGTTGACCCGGGTACGCAGCATGTCGCCGGCCCGTTCGATGCGGCGGGAGAGGTCCTCCAGCCAGTTCTGCACCGACTCGCAGGTTCGCAGGCCGGGGTTGAGCCGCCGGGTGATGAACTCGGTCAGGGTCATGTGCCCTTCGACTTCGATTTCGCGGATATGCTCCAGCCGGCTCATCACCAGATCCCGGTAAGCGCAAGTCGCCGAAAACCGGTAATTGGTCTCCGCCCGCCAGGTTTCCAGCCGGGTCGACAATTCGGAAAGCCGATTCAGGAGAACCCGGTCCCCGTTGCCGCTGTCGCTGGTCGGCAAGCGCGCCAGCGACTCCGCGAGTTCCCGGTCCATCTCGTGAAGTTCGGGGGCCAGGCGCTTGGCGATGGGCAGGGAGAGCTGGGCAAACAGCCGGTAGGTCTCCAATTCGTAGAGCCGCTGCACCAGGTGCCCCATCTGGTAATCGTTGATGCCGCGATTCTGAATCAGGATGCGCCCGAAACCGTCGCGATGCAGTTTGACCGCCGTGCAGAGCAGCGCCTTGCCATCCCTGGGTTGGCTGACCACCAGCCGTTCCCCCTCGAATGCCCGCTCCAGGGTTTCGGTGCCGACATCCATCTCGGGCCCCCCGACATCCAGGTGCAGGGCGGCCACGGCCTGCCCCGGCAGGACGGCCAGCCAGTCGTCCGGCAGCAGGTCGACCGCCCGGCGGGCAAAAGGTTCCCCGGTCGATTCCCCGGATTTCATGAAGGTCAGGGTATAAAACTCCATGTGCCGCTCCCAGCGCACCACGAAGCCGCCGAAATCTCCGAGGAAGGAAACTCCGGCGCTCTCCGGCGGAACCAGACCGAATCGGCGGCACAATTCGCAGACCAGGGCAAAGGCTTCGTCCAACTCCTTCGGCGTGGACTTGAAGGCCAGATGAGAGAGCTGCTGCGGGGTGGTGACCGGTTGAAAAGGCCGGGCATGCAGTTCGTCATAAAGCTGATCCCGCAGGGGATGGGCCGAAAACGGCAGGCAATAATAATCTGGCATGAGGCATACTCCTGTCCGGGCGATTCACCCGGTTCCTTCGCGATCCGGACCAGAATTATAACATAGCGGAAGGGAAGGCTCCCCGGCAACTGGTGAGCGAGTCCATCAAAGTTGATGGCGTCGCAAAAGCATCAAAATTGCCGGGGCCTGAAGAAATACTTAAGATTTTCGGGGAAGAGGTCGATTTTCCATATAAGGCCAAATCATCGCCAACCAGCGGCAAGACCCCTTCTCCAGTTGGAGAAGTTTCCCTTTCCCCTCCCCCCGGACCTCTCCCCGGCGGGAGGGGGCTTTTTTCTCCGGAAAGGCTGTCGGAACTTCCGGAACCGGCAACCCGGATGATTTATGTTACAAATTGAAATGAAGGGTTCCCGGGAAACGGGGACCGACTCTCCGCGAAAGGTTCGTAATGATCAAGGTGTTGATTCTGGCCGGCGATCCGGAAGCCCGTTCGGTCATACGAAAAAAGCTGGATCAATCGGGAGTCTTTCATGATGAGGCGCGGGATGCCTTGGAGATGTGGGAAAAGATCATTTGCTCACCCTTCAACGGGGTGATTCTCGACGTTCTGACCTCGGCAAAAGCTCCCCCCGGGGAAAAAGTGCTCATCCAAGAGGTATCCGAACTGTATCCGACCCTGCGGGTTCGCTGGGACTCCAGAAATCGGAACCTTCGGGGGCTGGTCATGGGGGAATCCCTCGACAAGAACCAAATTCTCGACGATTTTCTGAACAGGTTCTGCCGCCCCTGGCCCGCCCGGCTTTACCGGCAACACAAACGGGTGTCCCTCAATTTGAATGTCCTGTTGAGCCGGGACGAGAGCTTTCGCGAGGGACAGGTCGAAAAATCGGTCACTCTCGACATTTCCGAAGGTGGATGTTTCCTGTTCTCCACCCAGACCTGGGAGAAATCCGATCTTGCCTGGGTTCGCTTTCAGGAAATCGCCGATTCGACCCCCATCCGGGCCGAAATCCGCCGCTCCCGCCCCTGGAACACCGGAATGCACATCCCCGGCATCGGCATCCGCTTCGAGAATCTCAATCCTTGCCAGCTTTGGGAACTCTGCCAGCATCTGAAGGGCAACAAACCCTGACACCTCCTCCTATTTCCTTTCGTCGCCCCTTCCCTCTCCCGCCAGATCGCCCAAGATCATTTTTTCCAGCGCCTTGTTGTCGCGCATAAAAGAATATTGCAGGGATACCCCTTGCGGATATCCTGACTTTGGGCACCCGCAAGGGGCGCTCCTGCAAAATCCGTCACGTATTCTGGAAATCGATACTTTGGCGGAAAAAGCCCCCCCGCCCTGGGGAGAGGGCCAGGGCGAGGGGAAACCCGGGATTTCTCTTTGCCGAAATTCAGATCCCCCGGAAACCGATCAAGGTCACGAACCCTTCCCCCTTGGTGATGTGATGGATCACGCTGCGCACCTGGAAGGTGCCGTTGAGTTTGCTTTCAGGAATCTGCTGCACCCGGACGGCATCCCCCAGCCTGACCGCGGGATTGCCGGGGACCATCAGCTTGCCTAGCAGGGCCGGGTCGCCGCGGCCTGCCAGACCGCGACTGCCGTTGAAATCCCTGGGCCGCCAGGCCCAGGCGTCGTCCCCTTCCGATCCTGCCGGGTTTTCCCCCCAGATCTGCACCGTTGTGGCCCGAGGCGGGTTTCGCCGGCAATCGAAGGAGATCAGGTGGCGCCCGTAGTCGAACAGGTGCACCGTGCGGCCACCGGTAAAGCGTTGAAACACCAGTTCGCCCCGGCCATCGACGTACAGATCGAAACCGCACAGGTCGGCCAGGTCTCGCAGGTGGTGCCAGAAGCTGCGACGGCCATCGATCACGTAGGCGGGAAAGGCGATGGCGTCCTCGGCCGCCGCCACCTCCACTCCGGCGCGGCCGGCGAGATCCTGCACGATCTCCCCGGCTTTTCTGCCCTCCAGGGTGAAATCGGCAAAGCAGCGCAACAGGTTAATTGCGGGGCTGTGGCCGATCACCCGACGTTCGATCAGGTCGGGCCGCACGGTGGTGACGGTGCCGGTCAGGACCAGCTCCAGGCCACCGTCGTCGGCATAGCCCAGTTCGATGGCGGCATCGTCCTCCTGCCGCGGACGCCAGCTTCCCACCTGCC
>Ga0214472_10009114_pt1 | contig 10348 bp, 8 predicted proteins | sample RVTome_6_FD_207662 | JGI IMG/M metagenome (GOLD analysis project Ga0214472, IMG submission 207662) | Soil microbial communities from uranium-contaminated site in the Upper Colorado River Basin, Wyoming, United States - RVT140D175 | ecosystem: Environmental > Terrestrial > Soil > Contaminated >...
TGGTGATGCTCCAGGAGGCCGGCATCGAGCCTGGCGAGCAACTCCAAACGGGCGGCCACAACCAGTCCGTGCAGGCCCTGTACAACGGCGAGGTCGACTTCTCGACGTCGTTCTACTCGCCGCCGACGCTGGTTGACACGGGCGGCGTGGCCTGGGAAGAAGGCCAAGATCCCGATATCCCAGCCGACCTGGTTGATAGCTGCGGTCTGAATGCGGACGGCAACCTGGTGTGCGGCAACTACCGCGTGCGCGATGCCCGCGCCAACATCCGCGAAGCGGCACCGGACGTCGTTCAGGAGACCCGCATCCTGATGATTTCGCCGCCGATCCCGAACGACACATTGTCCTTCGGACCGGAGTTTCCGGCCGACCTGCGTACTCAGATCGAAGACGCCCTGGTCGCCTTCGCCGAAACCGAGACGTGGGGCGCCTCGATCGGCAGCCAGGACTTCTACAACTGGACCGGCCTCAGCGTTGCCACGGATGAGGAATACGACTTCATCCGCGCGATGGTGGCGGCCGTCGGAATCACCATCGAAAGCCTCGGGCAGTAACCCGCCCGACCGAATCACCGACGTGGCCCCGGGGGGACGTCCCCCGGGGCCACGTCCCCACCGAACCCGCCGGGTGCTTCCTGAGGGAACCCCCTGATCCTGGGAGTCCCCAAATGCTGAGCGTTCGCAATCTGACCAAGGTCTACGAGGGCGGCGTCGTGGCGCTCCGAGACGTCTCCTTCGACGTACCCCAGGGGCAGTTCCTGGCCATCATCGGCCTGAGCGGGTCCGGCAAGTCCACTCTGCTCCGCTGCATCAACCGTCTGATCGAGCCGACCTCCGGTCAGATTCTGTGGAACGACCTCGACATCACGGCCGCCCCCCAGGACGACCTGCGCCGCATCCGGCGGCGCATCGGAATGGTGTTTCAGCACTTCAACCTCGTTCATCGCTCGAAGGTTCTCACCAATGTCCTCGCCGGGCGGCTCGGCTACGTCAACCCGGCCTGGAGCCTGGTCAACCGATTCCCGGCCCGCGACGTGGAGCATGCCATCCTCCAGCTCGACCGGTTGGGCATCGCCGACAAGGCCCAGCAGCGCGCCGATGAGCTGAGCGGCGGGCAACAGCAGCGCGTCGGCGTCGCCCGAGCCATGATGCAGGATCCAGAGATGATCCTGGCCGACGAGCCGGTCGCCAGCCTCGATCCGGTGCTGGCCCACAGCATCATGCAGTACCTCGAGCAGATCAACAAACAGGACGGGATGACCGTCCTGTGCAGCCTGCACTTCCTCGACCTGGTCCATCGCTACGCCGACCGGGCCATCGCCTTGAACGAGGGCATGCTGGTCTTCGACGGACTGCCCAAAGAGATCGACGACGCCAAGTTCAAGGAGATCTACGGCAAGGAAGCGGAGCGAGTCGGATGAAACCGCCAGCCTCTGGCGGCCTGCGCCGCCTCGCCCGCTCGCTCGGCCTCGGCCTGGCCGTCATCCTGGTCGTGGTCATCTATGCCTATGGCTTCGAGGTCACCAAAGTCGACCTCGAGGAAACCCGATCGGAGCGGCGGCAGACCCAGTTGGTTCGGATTCTGCGGGCCTTGGCCAAGCCGGAGATCATCGAGTTCCGCCAGGACGAGTTGGCGGTGGCGGCTCCCTTCTTCATGCCCTGCCCACCGACCCCGGTGCAGTTGCACGAGCCCAATCCCCTTCAGCCCTACATCCTGCTGAATCCATCCTGCGCCGAGCCGGGAGGAGAGATCCAGGTCGAGGGCTTCAACTTCGTGCCGAATTCGACGGCCAACATCTTCCTGGTTCCTCCGAGCTTGGTCACGCTTCGCCTGAGCCAGGCGGTGGCGGAGGCCGACGGCCACTTCTCGACGCACGTGGAACTCCCGGAACGCTCGAGCTCCGAGGTGCAGTCGATCCGGGTCATCGTTCGTCAAAATGTCGGGAGCCCGACGCTCACCCGAACGGCATACGATACATGGGACAAGATCATCGAGACGGTGTTCCTGGCCCTGCTGGCGACGACGTTAAGCACGGCGATCGCCGTCCCGCTGAGTTTCCTGGCGGCTCGCAACTTGATGAAAGGCATTACCAGCCCGCTGTTAGGGGTGGCGCTCTCGTTGCTGGCCGCTCCGGCGGGCTTCGTCCTGGGGGCGACTGCGGCCCGCCTGGCGGGCCAATGGGGCGCCATGGTGGCCGTTGGCGTTCAGGCGAATCTGGCGGGCGCCGTCATTGCGCCCCTGGTCGCCTGGGGCGCCGCGCGCTGGGCCCTGCCCTCGGAGGAATTGTCTTCGCCATCGTTAGGCATCCGCCTGGCCCGCATTTTCGCCCTGGTCACGGCGGCGGTCGCCGGCATCTTCATGCTGGTGTTTATCGCCGAATTTCTCCTGCAAATGGGCGACCGCCTGGAGGCGACCCTCGGGAACCTATCGTTCCTGGGGAGCTTCATCTTCAACCTGGGCGAGATCCTTCAGATCGCCCTCGGCGCCGGAACGGCTTTGGCCGGGGCGGGCATCCTGGCCAGCTTTGCCGGTCGACTGGGGAAGTGGCTGACGACGACCCTGCCTCGGGCCGGAGTCCGACTCGCGGAGTTCGGCCTGGCGGCGGCCGCCGGGGCGGCCTTGCTCGCCGGCCTGGGCGCGGCGATCGATTGGTTCTACCAGGTCGGAGAGCCTCGCTGGACGCTCTATTGGCCGTCCGCCGTCGGTGCGATCTGTGGGCTTGCCCTGAGCCTGCGCCTGGCGGGCCGCGACACCCTGCCGGTGGGTCTGGTCATCTACTACGTCTCCCGTACGATCTTCAACGCGCTGCGCTCGATCGAAGCCCTGATCATGGTCATCGTGTTCGCCGTCTGGGTCGGCATCGGTCCGTTCGCCGGGGTCCTGGCCTTGTCGCTGCACAGCATCGCCGCGCTGGCCAAGCTGTACTCCGAGCAGGTCGAGAGCATCATGCCCGGGCCCCTGGAAGCGATCACCGCCACCGGCGCCACCCGCGTGCAGACCATCATCTACGCCGTCGTTCCGCAGATCATCCCGCCGTACATTTCCTTTACCATGTACCGTTGGGACATCAACGTCCGCATGTCCACCATCATCGGCTTCGCCGGCGGCGGCGGCATCGGCTTCCTGCTTCAGCAGAACATCAATTTGCTCAACTACCGGGCGGCCAGCGCCCAGATGCTGGCGATCGCCATCGTCGTCGCCGCCATGGACTACCTCAGCTCGTATTTGCGCGAGAGAGTCGTCTAGCCGTTCGTCGGGCCCCACGCCCGGACGGGATGTTATAATCCGCCGGATTGCGCCAGGCGACCGATGAACGAGCCCGTCCTCGTCATCAATGTGAATTACGAGCCGCTCAACGTGTGCTCGACGCGCCGCGCCTTGGGTCTGCTGCTCACCGGCCGGGCCGAGATGGTCGCCAACGGGCGCGGCTATGTCCGCACCGTCCGGCTGAGCATTCCCCGCCCCTCCGTCATTCGCCTCGATCGCATGGTCCGGCGCCCGCGGCCGAAGGTGCGCCTGACCAAACGCGAACTCTTCCGGCGCGACAACTACACCTGCCAGTACTGCGGCCAGCGGGTGGCGCGCCTCACGATCGATCACGTCGTTCCCCGCCATCGGGGCGGCGAGCACATCTGGTCGAACCTGGTGACCGCCTGCCCGGCATGCAACCTGCACAAGGGCGGGCGCACGCTGGGTGAGGCGCACATGGCGTTGCGGCGGCGCCCGTGGGAGCCATTGGCGACGACCGCCTACTTGTTCGGCCCGATGATGGAAACCAACCAGGAGTGGCGCCCTTACTTGGAGGGCTGGTAGGGGTTCGCCAGGCGTACCTCGTCCGATCGCGTCGTAGGGGCGAAGCACCCAGCACCCCGTTCGGGCCGCAAGCCCCCGTCCGGGCCGGCGGCTCGCCGGGGCGAGACGGCCTGCGGTTCTGGGCAGGTGTGCTTCGCCCCTACGTTTTCTGCTCCGGCGTCACCGTCTCGACAAAGGCCCGCAGGCTGCCGGCGACGACCCCCTGCCCGCCGGTCACGATCGGTACGCGCGCGGCGAGGATGGCTGCGGTCAGCGTCCGCAGCCCGGGGTCGGCGATCTCCTCCGGCCATCCGATATCGGCCGCCATGCGGTCGGCCGCGCTCGGCCAAGGGCCGCGATGCGCCATCCAGACCCGCGTGTCCCACATGACCCCGTGCACCAGCTCCGACAGACGCGCCACGAACGCTTCGGCCCCGCGCTGCTCGACCATCTCGGCCAGGAGCGATTGCACTTCCCCGCGGGCCAGACGACCGCTGGCCCGCATGCCGCGCTCCTCGGCGAACACCCGCACCCAGACCTGAGTGCGCTGGACGATCTCGCGCCAGGCCGCTTCTGAGACGCGGCCGATCAGGGCCAGCGACTCGGCCGGGGTCCGCAGCACCTGCGCCAACCCATCGGCCCGCCGACCGAGTTCTTCCGGTAATGTCTCGAGCATCTGCCTTAGATTCGGACCCAGATCCGGGTGACGTCGCAGCAGAGCCAGATCCCCGGGCGTATCGATGTCGGCGCGAGCCGCCACAGTCGCCGGCGGTGTTTGCACCGTCAGTCCGGCTTCCTGGCGCGACACCCAACCCAGGGGGTTGTCGGTCGGCAAGCGCTCGGCCAGGCCGACGAGGCGCCGGGCATTCCGCAGGATCGCCCAGTCCGTCGAGTGCAGATTGTTGACGAGGACGCCGTCGGGCGGAAGCCGCTGCGCCAGGTATCGCCACGCCGCCAGACTCTCCACGGTCGCCAGGGGCGCGGCGGCGCCTCCGAAGTAGGCCAGCTCCTTGAAGCCGCCCGACTCGATGACCTGCACCAGGGCGCGGCCGAAATGGAAGGGGGACGTGGGATCCGGGAGGGCCTCGAGTCCCGGTGCGGCCAGGGCTTCCCGATCCGACGACTCGGCAGCCACCAGATGGATCGGACCGAAGCCGCTGGCCCGCAGCCGATCAAGAAGATCGGCGGCGCAGGCGCGCCGCGCAGCGGCCATCCACTGCTCGGCTCGCGAGCCTCCCGCGGACGGCAGAAAGACGAGGACCGGAATGGACCGAGGAAGCGGCGCGGCCATCGGCGCGGATCCGGTCGGCCGGGGCTAGCGGCCCGCCTCGGGGAGAGCCGGGAAAATCCCGTCGGCCAGGGCTCCGGCAGCGTGACTCCGCCAAGCGCCGCCACCGACGACTCGCCTCCCAGCGAGACCGGACACCTTCGTCATCGGTCGTCTGAGGCGGGACTCCAGGAGGGTGCGGAAAAGACCGCCTCCGGTTCCTCCCCCCACCCCCTCTCCGCGGACTGTGGGGCCAAGATCCGAAGATACATGACGGGGAGGGACAGGAGGTCTGGGGGTTAGATGGCGGTCGCCGTCTTTCCGCAACCTGCTAGTCGATCTCCGGCTCGATGAGACCCAGAGCGCCGTCACGGCGCCGATAGAGCACGTTCACCAGACCGGTGGCCGAGTTCATGAAGACGAAGAAGTCCTCGTGGCTGAGCAGGATCATCTGCTCGATCGCTTCCCCTTCGTCCATCGGCGTCAGCGGGAACCGCTTTCGCCGGACGATGGCCGGCCCGAGGTCCCCGGTATCGGGTTCCGTCGAAGGTGCATCCAGCGCCACCTGGGCCGCCGAACGCCCGTCCCCCCGGTTGCGCCAGTGCTTCCCCTTGTAGCGCTCCGCCTGGCGTTCGATCTTGTCGAGGGTCTGATCGAAGGCGGCGTAGATATCGTCCGCCCGATTCTCGGCCCGCAGCAGCATGCCCTTGCCGCGGACGGTGACCTGGGCCACCTGTCGGTCGGCGGCGGAGCGCGCCGTCTTGCGGTAATCGAGGTCGACCTTGACTTCCTCGATCGCATCGAGATAGCGGTCGAGTTTGACGGCTTTCTTGGTGACGTAGTCGCGCAGGCGTTCGTTCAGTTCGAGGTTGCGAGCATTGATCTCGACTCGGACAGTCATTCCGCCTCCGTGAGGTTGCCGCGGGGCAGCCGGGTTCACGCGCGGCCGACGGTGAGGGCCAGCACCCGCCGGGCGCCGGCCTGCGACAGGGCCTGGGAGCAGGCCGCCAGGGTGGCGCCGGTGGTATGCACGTCGTCGATGAGCAGGACGGTTTCGTCTCGGACAAGGGACGCGTCGGCGGCGAACGCCCCGTCCACATTGGCCCACCGGTCGCCGGCCTCCAGCCCGACCTGCGATCCGGTTTCGCGGATACGCGCAGCCGCCGAAGGCAGGCTCGGGAGTCCCAGCAGCCCGGCCAAGGCACGGCCAAGAACTTCAGCCTGATTATAACCCCGCTGTCGCAGGCGCCGTCGACTCAGAGGCACCGGGACGAGGCAGGTGGCCGAGAGTCGCGCCCGGTCGTACACCTCCGCCATCGATTGGGCCAGCGCCTGCGCCAGACGCGCGTCGGGACGGTACTTGAGATGCGTGATGGCCCGGTCGAGCGGCGCGCGGTACACGGCCACGGCCCAGGCGTGAGGCGCCGCCGGGCCGCAGCGATCGCCGTCGCCGCCGGCGGGGAACACACGCAGGCAGGCCAGGCAGACCAGGCTGGTTACCGGCACCAGGCGGAGGCGGCAACCGTCGCACCAGATCGCGCCTGGGGCTCGGCAGCCGGCGCACTTCGTCGGGAAGAGAACTTCGAGGAACGGCTCCAGGCTGCGGCGCCACGCCGCCGGCAACGGCATGCGGCCCCTCCCCCTCGTTCGGGCCGCAAGCCCCGGTCCGCCGTCCCTTCGGGATGCTGCGCCAGGGCGAGACGGCCCGTGGGCGGCCCGGCAATCGGTGCGAACTACCTGCCGGTGAGGATGGCGCCGAGCTGGGACTGAAGCAAGATGAGCGCCGCCGGCCCCAACAGCAAGATCAGGATCGAAGGGAAGATCAGCAGGGCGATGGGGAAGATCATCTTGATCGGCGCTCGATGGGCTTCCTCTTCCGCGATCTGCCGGCGCCGAACGCGCATCTGATCGGACTGGATGCGCAGCACTTTGGCCAGGCTGACGCCGAGCTGCTCCGACTGGATGACGGCGGCTACGAAGCTGGTCAGCTCGGCCACGCCGATTCGCTCGGCCATGTCGCGCAGCCCATCGCGCCGCAGCTTGCCCAGGCGGATCTCCTGGATGACGCGGCCGAACTCGAGCGCCAGCTCGTTATCCCACTTTTCCTGGACCTTGGCCATGGCGCCGTCGAAGCCCAGCCCGGCCTCGACGCACACCGTCAACAAATCCAGGGCGTCCGGCATCGCCCGGAAGACGCTCTTCTGCCGGCGTGCAATCTTGCTCGTCAGCCACAGCTCGGGGAACATGAAACCCAGCAGCAGGAAGACGACCGTCAGCGCCAGTCCCTGGACCCAGTTGCGCCCGCTGACGAGGAAGACGATGAAGATGAGTCCGCCGAAAACGACGGCCAGGATCAACCGCAGGGTGAGGAAGAAGGACGGATCCATACGCACCGGGTTGCCGGCCATCTCCAGCTTGCGTCGTGTGCTCTTCAACGTCGCCTGCGGTGTGAAGCGCTGCGAGATCTTCCCGACCGAGTTGAAGAAGGGCAGGACGATGCGATCGTAGAAGCCTTGCGAGAGCTCGATCTCTTCCAGCGAGAGCGGTTCCTCGCGAACCGAGAATTCGGCCAAGCGGGCCTGAATCGGATCGCGCGCCTCCGGCGCCCGCATCCCGACGACCACCAGAATGACGGCGACCACCACCGCCACCACCAGCAGGACCCCGATCGCTCCCAGCATGTTGGCTTCCTTTCCTCCAGCGCCCCCGGCGGTCTAGATGTCGATGGCGACGATCTTCTGGGCGATCATGAAGCCGGACACGACCATGCCCGCCGCCAGCAAGAGCATGGAGTAGCCGCAGATCGCCGGATCCGAGTTCCAGAAATTCTCGACATAGGGGCGGTTGACCAGGAACAGGATCAGGATCAGCGCCACCGGCATCATCGAGATGACCCAGGCGGTGGCCCGGCCCTGGGCCGTCAGCGATGAGATCTCGCCCTTGATGCGAACTCGCTCGCGAATGGTGAAGGAGATCACGTCCAGGATTTCGGCCAGATTGCCGCCGACTTCGCGCTGGACGTTGATGGCCGTGACGCACAAATCCAGGTCGGGGCTTTTGATGCGCCGCAGCAAATGGTCGAGGGCATCGTCCATCGACAGGCCGAGCTGCATCTCCTGGACGACGCGGCGGAACTCGTCGCAGATCGGCGACGGCAGCTCGCGGCTGACCGCCTCCAATGCCTGCAGCGTCGAGAAGCCGGCTCGCAGGCCGTTGACGACCAGGTTGAGCATATCGCCGAGCTGGTTGTCGAACTTCTTCAGGCGGCTCTTCTCGGCCCGTCCGACGTAGATCCCGGGCAGGAAGGCGCCGAAGATCCCGGACAGGACGCCGAAGAGGATCGAAAAACTTCCCAGGACGAGCCCCACCAGCGTACAGACCAGGATCGAGGCGCCGATGACGCCCAGGTACTCGGCCGGGCGCAGTTTGATGTCCGCCCGCGCCAGGCGGCGCGAGATCCCCTCGAAGAGGTCGGTGCCCTCGCCCAGCCGGTTGAAGTACTCGGACAGCACATTCGGGCGCTCGGCCTTATCGACGGCTTCCTGCGCGCCGGCCGTGACCATCCCGCCCGACTCGGCGTAGCGTCCCAGCCGTTCTTCGACGACCGAGCGGCTGCCGAAGACGGTAACGGCCACGCCGACGACGAGCAGCGTCAGGCCGAGGCCGCCTCCGATGAGCAAGATCAGATTGGGGAGTGGCATCGTCTCAACCCTCCGCCCGGCGCCGCCTAGCGTCCCGTTCCGGGCAAGAGGAACGTGGCCGCAGCTCGCACCTTTCGGATATCCGTCCAGGGGCGCAACTCAATCATTCTTCTCCAACCTTCCGCCCGGACGAGCCGTCCCCGCCGACCCACCCTTCGAGAACCAGGGCACGGCGGTGCGGGATCCGGAACGGGACGCTAGTAGCGCACCCGCTCGCCGACACCGAAGATCGACGCCGGCAGGCGGATGCCCGACGCCTCGAGCTTGTCCATGAAGCGCGGCCGCAAGCCGGTCGGCCGCAAACGGCCGATCACCCGCCCCTGCTCGAAGCCGGTCTGCTCGAAGATGAAGATATCGGTCATCGTGATGACGTCGCCTTCCATCCCCTGGATCTCGGCGACGTGGGTGACCTTACGCGTCCCGTCCCGCAGGCGCTCCAGATGGACCACCAGCTCGAGTGCCGAAGCGATCTGCTCGCGGATGGCGCGGATCGGGAGCTCCATGCCGGCCATCAGCGTCATCGTCTCGATGCGCGACAGCGTATCGCGCGGGCTGTTGGAGTGGGCGGTGGTCATCGACCCATCGTGGCCGGTGTTCATCGCTTGGAGCATGTCCAGGGCGGCTTCGTCGCGAATCTCGCCCACGATGATGCGGTCGGGGCGCATGCGCAACGAGTTCACGACCAGATTCTGAATAGTGACTTCGCCGCGGCCCTCGATGTTGGGCGGCCGGGACTCGAGCGTCACGACGTGTTCCTGACGCAGCTGAAGCTCGGCGGCGTTCTCGATGGTGATGATGCGCTCGTCGGCCGGGATGTACTGCGACAGGACGTTGAGCATGGTCGTCTTGCCCGAACCGGTGCCGCCCGAGATGACGGCGTTGATGCGCGAGACGACGCACGCCTTGAGGAACTCGACGGCCTCGGCCGTGATCGTGCCGTACTCGATGAGCTGATCGACGGTGATCGGGTTGCGAGCGAACTTCCGGATCGTCAGCACCGGGCCGACCAGCGAGATCGGTGGGATGACGGCGTTGACGCGCGAACCATCCGGCAGACGAGCGTCGACGTAGGGACTGGCCTCGTCGATGCGCCGGCCGAGGGGCGAGACGATGCGGTCGATGATGCGCATCAGGTGGTCGTCGCTCTCGAACGCCGCCGGCTCGCGGGTGATCTTGCCGCGCCGCTCGATGTAGATGTTGCGGGCGCCGTTGACCATGATCTCGGTGATGGTGTCGTCCGACAGCAGCGGCTCGATCGGGCCCAGGCCGAGGATCTCGGCCACGATCTGCTCGAACAGGCGGCGCCGCTCCGGACGCGAAAGGACGATCTTCTCTTCGGCCAGGATCGTCTCGAACAGTTCCTCGATCGTGCGCCGGACTTCGGCGGTCTGGCTGACGTCCATCGACGGGTCGAGCTCGGCCAGCAGCTTGTTCTGAACCCGCGATTTGAGCCCGTGGTACGGGTCGCGCTGATCGCCGCCCGGCGCCGAGACGCGGCGGGTGGACAGGCTTCCGCTGAGACGGGCGGTGCCGGCGGTCGGCGACGCGGGGCCGGGCGCCGCCGGCGCGGCCGCCGGGGCGTTGCCGC
>Ga0214472_10009116_pt1 | contig 10347 bp, 6 predicted proteins | sample RVTome_6_FD_207662 | JGI IMG/M metagenome (GOLD analysis project Ga0214472, IMG submission 207662) | Soil microbial communities from uranium-contaminated site in the Upper Colorado River Basin, Wyoming, United States - RVT140D175 | ecosystem: Environmental > Terrestrial > Soil > Contaminated >...
TGCCAACGCGTCGACCTGGACGGTCACCGTGCCGGGCCCCGCGGCGTTGAACGAGATCCCCATGTACGAGCGGAACGATTGCGCTCGGACGAAGACATCGATACCTGGTCTCAGGTCGCGAATGATGTGTCCCTCGGCCAGTACGCCCATTTGTGCCACGAGATCCTCTTGGCAGGTGGTGACATGCTCGTAGCCGTATGGCTCCAGGGGTGGAGGCAGAGGCTGTAGCGTCTGGTAGACCCTCGCGTACACGCATCGGGATCCGAAGTCGTACGGAGCGGTGCGAACATGGTGTTCGGCCACCGCGGCTCTCGGCGCTCCAAGCGCGAGGAGCGTGGCGACGATCATCGTGGATCGGAATCTCATGTCTCTCTCTCCTCCATCAACACGTGGTGTTCGGCAGGTCGATCTGCGCGCCCACGGTCCATTTCGGTGCGCGCGTGCAGTCCGTGCCCGTTCCACCGTCGTAATCGGAATATGTGTCGATGCCTCCTGCATCCAAGAGGAGCCCGACTCCCAGGCGATAAAACGGCTGGAGCGTGTCGACGAAGCCGGCACCGCTCGACCCGGCTCCGTTCGTGCCGTGAGGCCGGTTCGTGTAGGGATACCCGCCCGCGCCGGCGGTGTAGGTGTCGTTTCCCCCAGCATCAAGAAGGAAGCCGACTCCCGCGGCGGAGGCCTCGATGATGGGAGAGGCATCAAACGCGTATCCCCCTCCATTCGTGCCGTACGCTCCCGCGGAATAGGTGTCGTTTCCCCCTGCATCAAGAAGGAAGCCGCTTCCGGAGAAAGAATTTGCGGTGAACCCGCCTCCGTTCGTGCCGCCCGCGCCGGCGGTGTACGTGTCGTCTCCGCCCGCGTCCAGAAGGAAACCGTTTCCGCCGGAGTACCCACTTCCGTTCGTGCCGAGGTGCCCGGCGGTGTAGGCGTCGTTTCCGCCCGCATCGATTAGGAAGCCGTTCCCGCCGTTCGTGTGATTGCTTCCGGCGGTGTACGTGTCGTCTCCCTCCGCATCCAGAAGGAAACCGGCTCCGTTCTCTGACCCTCCGTTCGTCGCGTAGCTTCCGGCGTTGTACATGTCGCTTCCCGCCGCATCCAGAAGGAAGCCGGATCCGTAGTAGCCGCCTCCGTTCACGCCGCAGGAGCGGGGAGCCGCAGGGTCGCCGTAGATGTCGTCGCCGCTGAGGTCGATGAGCGCGCCTGCGCCCCCCGGGTCGGTCGTGAAGACGCCCGAGCACGACGCGTCGAGGACGTTGCTGCCACCCGCGTTGTTGAAGTACGTGTCGTTGCCGCCTGCGTCGACGAGCAGCGCAATATCTTGGGTGTAGGTGTTGTCGCACATACCGACGTCAATCGAGAAGGCCGGTGGAACCGTGATCGGGCTACACGACTCGGTGTTCGTGACCTCGGGTCCGATTGATTCGCGCAGCGCGCGCACCGCGTCGAGCATGCGGTCGCGTGCCGCGAACACGTCGGCGGGATTCACCTTCCCCCTCACTTGCTCGACCGGCGCCTGAAGCGCGACTGGATCACTCGACCCGAAGGCAGCGCGCGCCGCCGAATTCACAGAAGCGAAGGCATCGATCAGCCTCGTGAGCGCATCCTGCGCGGGGCCGGCGATCTGATCGAGTCGCGCAAGCTGTCGTGGATCGGCGTCGACGCCGTAGAGCGAGGCCAGCGTGGCTGCGGCCTGCGAAGGTGAAGCGTGTGTCGGCGTCATCGAGGCGACGGCGACGTCAATCGACAGGGAGCGTGCTTGAGCCGCCGTGCCCGCCTTGGCAAGAGTGACAGCTCTGGTCAGCGCATCCGGCCATGGGCGTGCGAGCGTTTCGAGGAGCTCGCGTGCGGCTTGGAGTTGCGCTCGCGTCCGATCCTCGTCGCCGCGCGCGGCGAGCATCGCGTCTGCTACATCGAGCGTGGAGCCGCGCGCGCCGGCTTCGAAGCCGTGAGCGCGGCCTGGTGCCGATCCAGCCAGTGCTGCGATCCCGACCACTGCGGCGAGCAGCATGCGCATGGCTCGAACCCTGATAGTCATGTGAGATCCCCCCGTTCCGTGCTCCGGCGCCCGCACCGTCGCGATCTCATCGTCCGTGCCTTGGGCTTTCGCCGGTAGGGGGAGCACCCTGGAACCAAAACCCTGGGAATTCGGACCCGGGGAGACCCTCTTGTCTGGAACTCCCGGCTCGACGACCCTAGAGTCCATGAGGTGGGCGCGGGGACCGTGCGAAATCACGTGATCGGCTGTCGGCTGTCTACGGTGGGAGTTTCGCCGCGTTCGACGGCTCGGCACGGACAGGTCTCAGAGAGCCAACGGCGAATGGATACCTCATGAAGTGGCCACGCGTGATGACAGCCCCGACGATCGCCGTCGGATCACTCGTCGTTCTGCTATCCGCCGTTGTACTCGGCGTCTCTATCTCGGCCGTTCGAATTCTTCCGGCGTTCGGGAGCCGACCTCTCCTTGGGAGGACGCTCGACAGAAGCGGCATCGCTCCGCTTAGCGATCGCTTCGTCGATCAGGTTCTGGGACCGAGCGCGCCCGCAGCGGACCCGAAAGCGAATCGTGTCGGATCGCGAAAGCGACACGAGTTCGGCGGCGTGGACGACACTCGCGCCGAAGTAGCCGATCATGGCTTCACCAACAACGACCAGGCGAACGCGTATCGAGTGACGCGCTTGCCGTTCACTGCTCGCACCTCAACGGCCGACGCGGACCGCGAGGCGGGAGAGCCCGAGTGCGGGACGCAGGTCGGCGGCACGGTCTGGTATCGATACAAAGCAACGCGCAGCGAGGTGCTGCTGGCCGACACGTTCGGGACGAGCTACCAAACGTCGCTCGCGGCCTACGATCAAACATCGGGCGGAGCTGGGCCGCTGGTCGCGTGCGATTTCCAGCCGAACGGGAACTCGCAAATCAGGATCGATACGAGCGCTGAAACAACGTACCTATTTCAGATCGGAGCGGCGGTACGTGGCGGAGCGCTGACGTTTAACCTCAAGAGGTTGGGGGGTGGGATCACGCTCGCGAGCGTGTCAACGGGTGGCCTGCCGAGCAACTCGAACTCGGATAACTCGTCGGTTTCCGTCGACGGTCGATACGTAGCATTCGTTTCTGAAGCGACCAACCTCGACGCTGCACGTATACGCAAGTGCATTCAGCAACGCACGGGCGGCTCGCCGGGGGAGGGCTTGTGCTCCAACGTGTTCTTCCGCGACCGGCAAGCGGGAACGACCAGGCTCGTTTCGGTCGCGCTCGACGGTGCATCGGGAAACGGCAGCAGCGGGGCCCCGCAGGTCTCCGACGACGGACGGTACGTCGTGTTCTGGTCGGGGGCTTCAAATCTCGTGGCAGGAGACAAGAACGACCTGCGAGACATCTTCCTCCGCGATATGCGAACCGGTCGCACCGAGCTTGTCTCGGTGAATTCGAAGGGCGAGCAGGCTCTTCCGAGCCGGCTCGAAGCGTTCCCGCCCCCACTCGGCGCGGAAGCCTCGAGCAATGGCAGCGGCCGGCGCGGAAGCCTCCAGCCTTCGTTGTCGGCGGACGGTCGATACGTCGTCTTCGATTCCACCGCGCCGAACCTGGTCGACGACGACAACGACGACGATTCGCGTGACACCTTCATCCGAGACCGTCAGGAGGGAACAACGCGGATGGTCTCTTTGGGCGACGGAGGAAGGCAGTCGGCAACCGACGTGTTTCTCGATTCGATCTCTCGCGACGGCCGGTGGGTTGTGTTCATCACCGACTTCCCGATGACCGAGGACGACGGGGATCTCTCGCAGGACGTATTTGTGAGAGATCTCAAGACCGGTACGACAGAGCTCGTCAGCCTCCCCCAGCCGGGGCATGAGACCGAAGGGGTCCGTCCCGCAGCAGCCGCCAGTTGGGGGGTCAGTCAACGATCCATCTCAGACGAGGGGCGTTTCATCGTCTTCGGATCCGACGGCGCCCTCGTCAACGGCGACGGCAACGGCGCTCTCGATGTGTTCGTTCGCGATCGTCTACGCCAGACTACCGAACGCGTATCGGTCTCTTCCTCGGGCGGTGAGGGGGTCGGCGGTGGTACCGGAATCGCAGCGCCGGTCGACTCGAGCGGGGGGCAGTGGGCGATCTCCGGGGACGGACGCATGGTGGCGTTCGCGTCGAAACTCAATCTGCTCGAACCGAGCGACAAGAACGAGCTGAGCGACGTCTTCGTCCACGACCGAACCAGCGGGGAGACCCTTCTCATCTCCGGTCTCATTTCCGGGAGCGGCTCCAGTAGTGCCGCGTACAGGCCGCGGATCTCCGGCGACGGTATGAGCACAGCGTTCGACACGTACACGCACCTTACGTTCAACGATACGAACAACTTCAGTGACGTATTCGTGTTCTCTCCTCTCGCGGCCGCCGAAGCCTTTCCCATCGTGGGTTGCACGTCCGGTGCGACAGGCTGCTTCCCGTATGTGGTTGCGGATGCGTCGCTCCCGACGCCACGATGCGGAACGAGTTCCGAGTACGCGGTCGTGGGACCGGCCGGCGCACACGAGGATGTGACGCCGGCCGTGACACCGAGCCTTCTCATCGACATCCTTGCGCACCCGCTCCGCCCGACCGACTACAGCGACTACCCAGAGGGTTCTGTGGTTCGGTTCAAGTACCGCATCGACGTGTCCGGGACTTCTACGAAGCCATTCGCTCGGACGGCGGGGGTCAGGATCGGTCTTCGCTGGGACAACACGACGGACTACGATCTCTATGTCTACGATGCGAACGCTCACCTGCTTGCCCTCAGCATTCACGACAACAATTCGAACCACGACAGCTCCGAAGCAGTATTCATTCCTCATGTGCGTCACTGCGCCGATCTGCGGATCGATGTCGTCAACGCCCTCGGCTTGCCGACGACGGAGATGACGCTTGACACAACGATCGGCGGCCGCAATTGAACGGCCTGTCGAAGAGCGCGGACCGGCGCCCGTGAAGACTCCGGCGAAACTCCTGCGCAATCTCCCTCTCCTGTGGAAGATCCTCGTTCCGTTCATGGCGTTGATGTTGCTGCTCGGCTGGGTGGGAACGTTTGTGATCGTGCGGAACTTGAGCGCTCGGGCAGAAGCTTCGCTGGATCAGGATCTCAGCCGCCGGTCGCTCGACGTTCGCGGCCAGCTTCAATCCGATGAGCTTTCGCTGGTCGAGTCGGTCAACCTGCTGGCGAACCTGCAGGGCATGAGCGACGCCGTCGTGCGCGGCGATGGCGCGGCGATCGCGCGGCTCACCCGGTCCGTGCTCGCACTCAAGGACGACGTCGCCTTCGCGTCGATCTCCGACATGAACGGTAAAGCGCTGGGTGGCTTCTCGCGAGTCGATTCCTTCAATGTTCAGGCGATCGATGCAGGTCGCTGGTCGAGGCTGTTTCCCGCCACGATTGTCGCCGGCAAGCGGCGCGCCTCGCTCGTTGAGCTGGGCGAGACAACGATGCTGGCAATGGAGAGCGCGATCTGCGCCGGGACCCGAGGGTGCGAACCGATCGGTGTCGCGAGAGTCGCCGTCGAGATCGGGGACCTGCTGCAAGAACCCGGCGCCGTCCACGCGGACGCCGGCCTCGCGCTGTACGACGCAGAAGGCCGGCGGCTGGCCTCGCGCGGCAGCGGGATGCCGGAGCGCATGGAACCGTCATCGGGCTCGGCTCTTCACCGGTACTCCGGGGGCGAGACCGCGTTGATGTTGTCTCCGTTCGAAGTGCAAGGGATGCGCGTCGGCTCCGTCGCGGTCGCGATCCCGCAAGCTCCAGCGTTCGCCGCGGTTCGAGGAACGGGGTATCGGCTGGCGGTGATCCTGTTCGCCGCCATGATGGGAGTCGTCGCGCTCGGCGGCCTGCTGTCCAGATTCATCCTCGCGCAAGTCCGTCCGCTGGTCGCGGCGAACCGGGCGCTCGAAGAAGGCAATCTGGCGGCACGCACGACGGTGCTGGGAACCGACGAGCTCGGAGAGCTGGCCCGCGGCCTCAACCGCATGGCGGAGCGGCTCCAGGAAAGCCACGAGACGCTCGAAGCGAAAGTGGCCGAGCGCACCGTCGAAGTCGAGCGGTTGCTTCGCGAACGCACCGAGTTCTTCGCAACGCTCAGCCACGAGCTGCGCACCCCCCTCGCGATCGTCCTCGTGAAGGCCGACCTGCTGCTCGAGCCCTTGAAAGGATCGGTCGATGCGAGCACGCGTGAATCGTCGGAAACGATCCGCCAGTCGACCGAGCAGGTGCTCTCCATCGTCAACGAGATCCTCGACGTCGCCAAAGCTGAAGCCGGACACCTGCCGATCGTCCTCGAGGATGTGCGGCTCGACGGCGTCGTTCACGAGATGCAAACCACGATCGACGGGATTATGGGTCCGGCCGAGCTGACGCTTTCGGTCGAGCTGCCCGAAGACCTGCCGGCCGTCCGCGCCGACCGGGCGCACCTGCACAAGGTGCTCGTCAACCTGCTCGACAACGCAGCCAAATACACGCCGGCCGGCGGCCACGTGACGGTCCGCGGCGCGACGCGCAACGGCTCGGTCGACCTCACCGTGACCGATACGGGATTCGGCATCCCGGCGAAGGCGAAGGATCACATCTTCGAGCCGTTCTTCCGCGTCGAGGGCACGCTCGCGCGTCGAGGCATGGCCTCAACCGGGCTCGGCCTGGCGCTCACGAAACGTCTGATCGAAGCTCAAGGCGGAACGATCCAGGTCACAAGCCGGCCCGGCCGCGGATCGCGATTCACGGTCTCGCTGCCGCGCGCCGGCGGCGCGGGGACCGTGTGAAATCAACGGACCGCACCAAATCGCCGATCCGAAAAGGGAAAGCGGCAGGACCTTCACGGACGGTGCGGATCCTGCTCGTCGACGATCATCCGATGTGGCGCCAGATCATGCGCCAGGTCTTCGAACGGACCGACGGTGTCGAGGTGGTCGCCGAAGCGTCCGACGGCCGTGAAGCAATCGAGGCCGCTGGATCGTCCAAGCCCGATGTCGTGCTCATGGACATCGACATGCCGGGCCTGGACGGCGTGCGCGCGACGCGAGCAATCACCGCCGCGCATCCCAAAGCGAAAGTGCTCGTGCTGTCGGCATCAGACGCGCGTGACGACGTCATCGAGGCGCTCGCAGCCGGGGCGTCCGGGTATCTGCTTAAGACGGCCGGCGCGAACGAGATCCGGGACGGCGTCGCGCGTGTCGCGAGCGGCGAGGTCGCCTTGCCGGCGACGCTCGCCGTCCATCTGATCGAATCGCTTCGCCACCCAACGCGGACCGCCGGCAACCGGCCCGATCCCATGGAGGTGCTCACCGAGCGGGAGCGCGAAGTCCTCGCGCTGATGGCGGAAGGCCATTCGAATCCTGCGATCTGCAATCAGCTTCATCTGAGCCCGAAGACGGTGGAAGGCTACGTCGCCGGCATATTCACCAAGCTCGAGCTCGAGCCGACCCGCGATCAGAATCGGCGCGTCCTCGCCGTCCTGCGATACGTGGAATCGCAGGCGCACGAGACGCAATGAGTCGAGCATTCGCGTCCGAAGCGACCAATCTCGTATCCGGAGACGCCAACGACAGGCGTCCGACCGATATGCGTCTCGACGGTTTTCGGAGCAAGGGACAGGCTCTCGCAGATTGCCGGATTGGATCGACCTTCAGCCATGAGGGCGAGGATCTCGCGCTCACGTTCGGTGAGGTCGTCGAGTGCACTCCTCGTACCTTGCGGTGTCCGCAACTCACCCCGCACTGACTTCTTTCTCATCCGAGGCAGCCACCACCAACATCTTTGCCGTGGGCGAAGCCCGGAGTCAGGTGGGGCAATCGGTATGTGGGAAGTCGATCTGCGCGCCCACGGCCGCTCCACGCTCATCGAAGTCACCATTGGGAGGGCCGCTATTCTTGGGAGCGTCCGTGCACTCGGTTCTTGTTTCGCCGGGGTAACGAGGGCTGCCGGACTGGTACGAGTCGAAGCCGCCTGCGTCGAAGAGCAGCGCGCGTGCGACCCCCGCTGGAAACGAGTGTGAAAAGGCTGCCGCACAGCCGTTGCAGCCTAGGTAGAAGTCGTCGCCGCCAACATCCATGAGGAATCCGGATGAGACCGGTCGGAGCGAGGGGGTTGGGATGATAAAGGGGCCGAGGTCCATGTGCGCAACTGCCGACCCGTTGCCACCGATGTAGGTGTCGTTTCCGGCCGCGTCCAGAAGGAACCCTGACCCAAAGAGTGCTGACCCATTCGTCGCAACGAAGTACCACGGCTTCCAGTCCTGCTCATACAGATCGTCGCCGTCGAGGTCGATCGTCGCGGCTGCCGGCCCTCGGAGCGTCGGGGCTCCCCTTCCGTCGTATGTCGACACGCCTCCAGCATTGTTGCGATAGACGTCGTCGCCGCCGAAGTCGATCGAAAGTGCAACCCAGTCCGAGTCATAGACGTTGTCGCAGCCGGTCACATCGAGCAGCAACACCGGCGTCAGGTCGAGCGGTGCACAGATCCCGGAGTGCTCAACGTCGGCGCCGCCAAACGCCTCGAGCCTGACGACGCTGTCGAGCAGGACGCCCCGTGCAGCCACAACGTCCGCAAACGTTCCCGCCGACGCAGCGATCTTGAACCCCGTAAAGGCTCCGATGGTGTCGGCAAGAGCCGCCTGCAGATCGCCATCGAGCCGACGCAAGGAAGCCACTTGGCCGAGTTGCAATGGGGTGAGTTGCATCCCGAATCGGGTTGCCAGTTCAGTGATCTCCAACGCCGGGTCAGAGTGACGCTGCACGTTCAGTTCGATCGTGGGTGAGATGCCCACGGCTTGCGCGAGGGACGCGGTCTTGGCGAGGCGTACGGCGCGCCCGAGCGCCGACGTCCGAATCCCCAGATAGTCGGTCGTTGTCTGTGCGCCTGCGGGCGCAATGAACGCGGACGACACCACGATCAGCGCAACCAGAATTCGCCTTACGGTCATGAAGCTCTCCCCTTCCCATCTCGTGGCAGCAGGACCTCCGTCGTCGGTATTTCGCCGATCACACGTCCAGTCCGCTGGACGCGGCGACCCATCCTCCGATCGATTTCGAGCCTTCGAGGTCCGCTACTTGCCTACAGCCCGGTCAGGCAGGCGGGCCGGCTCGGGATATCCGCGTCGCTTAGCTCGTAAAGGGCTCGGCGCACGTCCTTGCAGAAGGCCACGGTCGCCCAACTGTGGGCCTGGATACCTGGGGCCTGTTGAGCGATGCTTCCCGTTGCAAAGAGTCGCGACCCGTCCGAACTCACGGCAACGTCGGACCATTCGGCCTCGAACGAGGTGGTCGACACTTCGTTCCCGAGGTAGTCGTAGACGACGAGAGCGGATCGGGAGTGATGGTAATAGGGAAGGGGGTAGAACAGCCCGATCTCGCTGGAGCCAGATGCGCTCACATACACAAGCCCGTCCGGGCTCACGGAAAGAGTCCTCGAAAATCCCGGCAACGAATTCTGGGCGATCCATTGCAGCAAGCCCCGGTCGTCGAAGGCGAGGGTGACGCCCGGCAGAGTCGCAGTTACGAAGACGCGCCGGTCGGGGCCTACGGCCAGTTCCGCGTCCTGAAAATAGTACCCGCTGTATGAGTGGTCGTAGGCCGCGAACGACCATCTCAGCGAACCATCTACCGCATCATATGACGACGTGGTCAGGCGCGTCTTCCAGCCAACCACGTACAAGCTCGCTCCGTCGATGCTCATGGCGAAATCCCCTCCCGATCCGGTGCCAGGCGCGACCCAGATCTGCGATCCGTCGCCGGCGTCGAGGGCCACGGTTGAACTCTCGCCTGACACGTAGACTCGGCTGCTGTCGGGGCTGACGGCCAGATCACTGCCGCTGCCCTCGGGAGCCACCCAGAGCTGCGAGCCATCCGTCGCGTCGTAGGCGACGGTTCCGGAGCCGGCTGCGATGTACGCACGCGTCCCGTCAGGGCTCACGGCCAAGCGCTGCGGTGCCGGCCCCCATTCGCTCCCATAGCCCAGAGCGTCGTCGTAGCGGGCGGTCCATAGTTGCGTCCCTTCCGTTGCGTCGTAGGCGACGGTGGTGGTGGCAGCGATGGCTCGTGCCGTGACGTAGACCCGCGTCCCGTCGGGATTCACTGCGATATCTGCCGCAGGCCACCCGCCGGAGCCAGGGAAGCTTGCGGTCCAGAGCTCCGCCCCGTTTGCCGTGTCGTAGGCAATGGATGCATTGGCGGAATGCGCCAATCCCGTGACGTATGTCCTCGTCCCGTCGGGGCTGACCGCGATCGCCAGCGCTCGCGTAAGGGAGTCACTGGAGACGCCTGCCGAGGGAGGCGTTCTAAGGGTGGGGGAATAGCCGTAGAACGCGGACCAGCGCGGCACCAGCTCTGTC
>Ga0214472_10009117_pt1 | contig 10346 bp, 10 predicted proteins | sample RVTome_6_FD_207662 | JGI IMG/M metagenome (GOLD analysis project Ga0214472, IMG submission 207662) | Soil microbial communities from uranium-contaminated site in the Upper Colorado River Basin, Wyoming, United States - RVT140D175 | ecosystem: Environmental > Terrestrial > Soil > Contaminated >...
GAGACGACGACGATGCGCTCCCGCAGGCCGATCTGTGGGGCGGCGAGGCCGATCCCCTTCGCCGCGCGCATGATGCGCACCATGTTCTCGGCGACGGTCTGGTGGCGCTTGGTGACCCGCTCGACCTCTTCGGCGTGCCCGAGCAGGACCTCGGAAGGGACCTTGACGATCGGATGGTCCTCGTCGGTGACGTAGAGATATTTGAACTCGTCCGGGACCACGACCGTCATACGGCCCGATTATGGCAGGTTCGTTTGAACCTAGCCATGGACGTGCAGGGGCTTGAGGACGAGCACGCGCGCGTTGCCCGACAGGTCGCCGACGACCTGGTCCACGTGCCAGCCGTGCTCTTCGAAGAGGGTTGAGACGCCGTGCAACATGCCGTCGCCGATCTCGACCACCAGGCACCCACCTAGAGTGAGGTGGTCTTGCGACTCTTCAGCGAGGCGTCTGTAGAATGCGAAGGCGTCGTCGCCTGCGAAGAGCGCAAGGTGCGGTTCGTAGTCCTGCACCTCTGGCATCAAGGTCTCGCCTGTGCCGATGTAGGGCGGGTTGCTGACGATGACATCGAACTTCTCTTCTGCAAGGTTGGAGTAGAGGTCGGATAGGACGAATCGGACTGATCCGTCCGATTCGGCTGAAGCGCCGAGTCGTTCGGCGTTAGCCCGGGCAACGTCGAGCGCGGCTGCGCTCGCGTCGCTCGCGGTGACGGCAATTTCGGGCCGCGTCAGCTTGACCGTGACCGCGATGCAGCCCGAGCCTGTGCCGAGGTCGAGCAGGCTCCCTACGTTTGGCTGGCCGCCGGCCACTTCGACGAGGTGCTCCGTCTCCTGCCGCGGGATCAGGACGTCGGGAGTCACCACGAAGCGGCGGCCGTAGAACTCCCTCCAGCCGAGGATGTACGCAAGCGGCTCTCGGGCTTCGCGCCGTTCGCAGAGCACGTCCAGCCCCTCCCCGACGAACTCATCGGCCGAGTGCGCCAGCACCCAGGTACGCTCGACGCCGAGCGCGTGCGCGACGAGCATCTGCGCGTCCAGACGCGGCGCGTCCACGCCTGCGGCGGCAAGGCGGCCCTCCACCCACGACACGGCCTCGCCGACCGTCACGGCACCGCGTACTGCGCGAGCTTTGCCTGCATCTCGGGCACCAGCTCCGCCTCCAGATAGATCCCGTCGTCGCGATAGTCCTTCTTGATGACGCGGCCGAACTTGTAGCAGGCCTCGACCAGCGCGTTCTGGTCGTAGGGGACCAGCGCCTTGACCATCGAGCGCGAGCCCTGGCTCGACTTGACGACCGCGTCGAGCAGGTCTGGGATGCCCGTGCCCAGCTTGGCGCTGATCGCGACGCTCCCGGGCCAGTCTGAGACCAGCGTTCGGGCCATCGTCTGGTCCTCCAGCGCGTCAATCTTGTTGAAAACGGTCACCACCGGCACCTCGGCTCCGCCGAGCGCGGCGACGGTGTCGAGCACGGTGTCGCACTGCGACTCCCACGCATGGTTCGACACGTCCACGACGTGAAGGAGGAGGTCGGCGTGGGCGACCTCTTCCAGGGTCGCGCGGAAGGCGGCGATCAGCTCGGTCGGCAGGTTGCGGATGAACCCGACTGTGTCAACCAGGAAGAAGCTGAAGCCGTCCGGCAGGTCAATCTTGCGCGTCGTGGGGTCGAGGGTGGCGAACGGCATCGCGTCGGCGAGCACGCCCGCGTCGCTCAGGCGGTTCATCAGAGTGGACTTGCCCGCGCTCGTGTAGCCGACGATGGCGACGACCGGGAACGGGTGGCGCGCACGGGACTCTCGCTGCAGCACGCGGTGCCTCTTGACGTCCTCGATCTCCTCTTTGAGCTTCGAGATACGCTTGTTGACCCTTCTGCGGTCGCTCTCGAGCTGCGTCTCGCCCGGGCCCCTCATTCCGATGCCGCCGCGCTGGCGCTCGAACTTGGTGTACACGCTCATCAGGCGCGGGAGCATGTAGCTGAGCTGCGCGAGCTCGACCTGCAACTGACCCTCTCGCGTCTGCGCGCGCCTCGCGAAGATGTCGAGGATGAGCTGCGGCCTGTCTATGACGCGCCGCTCGATCTGTTCCTCCAGGTTTCGCACCTGGACGCCGCTGAGCTCGTCGTCAATGACGACCACCTCGGCCGCTGTGTCGGCCGCGTAGGCTTTAAGCTCCTCCACCTTGCCCTTGCCGATGAACGTGGCGCGGTGGGGCTTCTCGAGCCGTTGGCGCACACTTCCGACGACCTCTCCCCCTGCCGCCTCAACAAGGCCGGCGAGCTCGTCCTCCACGGACTCGTCGTCCGCGGCGTCGGAGTTTACATAGACCAGGAACAGCTTTTCGGGCGAACTCTCTCTGTCAAACAGCTTCGGCATCGTCCTCCAGGATCAGAACCGGAACAGCCCGATCCTAGCCGCGAGGGTCAGCCCGTTGAACGAAAGGCCGTCGAACTCGCTCCAGACGTCGTACCTGACCTCAACGTTGAACCGGTCGCTGAAGTTCATCCCGAGCGCGGCGTTGGCGTTCGCGCCCAGGCGCTTGCCGGAGACCCTGCCGCCGCTCGTTTCCACCGCGTAGTCCATGTAGGCAGCGCCGGCGCGCAGTGCGGCGTAGGGCTGCGTGCTGGATCCGACCGAGCTGAACGGGATGACGTAGCCGAACGAGCCGGTGAAGATGAACACGGTGCTGCCGTCCTTCGACTGGCCGACGCCGTTCCAGTCGAACGCGAGCTTGCTCTCGTTGATCCGGAACAGGCGGATGCGGCTGGCACCGAAGCTGAACCACTGGTCGCCGAGCGCGTCGCGGAGCGCTTGGTCCTGCGGCATGAAGACGCCGACCTGCGGCCCGAAGTAGCTCTCGCTCTGGGCCCTGGCGGTGAATGGCAGCGCGAGCGCGAACACGATCGCGACAGCCGTGAGAAGGCGATGTCGAAGCATGGGCTGATTGTACATGGGTCCGGGCAGGTGTTTTTGGGAGTGAGCCCGAGCGGTTTCAGTCGGGTTCCCTTGAGTTCAGTCCGCCGATGTTGCAGAACTGGGGGTTTTACTAGGGGCGAAGCGGTCAGATTCCGCGGAGGACGAACCCGTCCGCCAGGGCCGACAGCTCCTCGACTGCGCCCTCGACCGCCGCCTCGAAGAGCCGCTTGCCCTTCTCGGCCGTCGCCTGGGTCGCGTATCCGAACGAGCCCTGCTCGGTCACCTCGTCGAACTGGAACGCGAGTCCGCGGACCTCTGGGTCGGGCTTAAGGCCATCGTCGCGGAGCCTGTCCTTTCGCACAAGGCCAGGGTGCAGGTGCAGCATGATGCTTGCCTCGGCTTCGCACGCGTGCTGGATCTTTTTGAGCGGCCCTTCCAACACGGACTCGAGCACCGAGTCGGGGATGTAGGCGAAGTAGCCGGAGTGGCCGAAGGTCAGGTCGGGGTTCTCGGCCTTCAGCCTTCGGCAGGCAATGCCGTTCGGCTCGGAGTTGCCGCCGTGGCCGTTGATGACGAAGAACTTAGTGAAGCCGTGCGCTATGAGGCTCTCGATGACATTGATCAGCGCGTCTTCGTAGCCTTCGAAGCTGGCCGTCATCGAGCCGGAGAACGGAAGGTGGTGGGCGGAGCAGCCGAGCCAGAGCGTGGGGACGAGGAGGACCCTGTCCTTGAGCTTGGATTCAATTGCTTCGGCGGCCGCAGTAACGAGCAGGCTGTCGGTGAACAGCGGGAGGTGCGGGCCGTGCTGTTCCAGCGAACCGGTCGGAACGAGTACGACGACGTCGCGGGGGAGCTCAGAGACGTCTTGCCAAGTGAGCTCCGCGAGCTTCACTGGGCCTCCGGCCAAGCCTCGCGACGCAGAGCGTTGATTGTGTTGGCGAACTCGCGGTCGTGGTTCGCTAGCCCTCGGACCTTGTTGTGCGCGTGCATCATGGACGAGTGGTCGCGGCCCCCGAAGAGCGTACCGATGTGCTTCCACGAGTCGCCGGTGATCTCGCGCACGAGATAGACCGACACGTGGCGCGCGTGCGCGATCGGGGCCTTGCGCGACGTGCCCAGGATGTCGTCCTTGCCGATGCGGTAGTGCCGCGAGACCACGGTGACGATGTCCTCGAAGCCGGGCTTGGGCATGGCCATGGCGCTGTAGTACTTTTCTACGGTCTCCTTAGCAACCTCGACGCTGAGCGGCTTTCCGGAGAAGCTGGCTTCGGCGACGATCTTGTTGAGGGCGCCCTGGAGCGTGCGGATGTTCCCGGGCACGGACTCGGCGAGGAACATGGCGACGTCGTGGGCCAGGGGGATGCTCTCGGTCGTGGCCTTCATCTGGATAATCGCGCAGCGGGTCTCCGTGTCGGGCATCTGGACGTCTGCGACGAGCCCGCACTCCAGGCGGCTACGGAGGCGCTCGTCCATCTGGAGGAGGTCGCGGGGGGCCCGGTCGGCGCATAGCACGATCTGCTTGCCGTCGGCGTGGAGCTCGTTGAAGGTATGGAAGACCTCTTCCTGGGTCTTGTCCTTGCCCATGATGAACTGCACGTCGTCCAGGAGCCAGACGCTGACGCTGCGGTAGCGGCGGCGGAAGTCGTCAATGCGGTTGTTCTGCAGGGCCGAGACGAACTGCTCGGCGAACTGCTGTCCGCTGACGTACATGAGGGGGTAGAAGGGGTCCCGGCTCATGATCTTGTTGGCGATGGCGTGCAGCAGGTGGGTCTTTCCTAGCCCCGAGGGGCCGTAGACGAAGAGGGGGTTGTACTTCATCCCCGGCGAGGCGGCGACCGCCATTGCACCGCCGTGTGCGAGGCGGTTGGACTGCCCTATGACGAAATTGTCGAACGAGAACCCTGGGTTCGGCTTGAAGCGGTTGGGGCCCGAATCGCCCTCTGTGCGCGAGGTGATCGCGACCGCGGTCGGCTCGTCGTCCAGGGGGCGCGGCCTCTCGCGGCTCTCAATGAACACCTTGATCGTCACGACCTCGCCCAGCTCGTCGCTGAGCGCGCTCGAGATCTTCTTGATGTAGCGGTCCTTGACCCATTCGGCGACGAAGTTGCCCGGAGCGGCGAAGTGCACCTCGTCGTTCGTGCGCCTGACCGGGCGCAACGGCTGCAGGAACTTTTTGTGCGCAGTCGCTGGAACCTCTTCTGCGAGGCGTTCCAGGGCCTGCTCCCAAGCTTTGCCTAGCGCGACGGCTCCTTCGTCTACAAAGAACGTGAACTGGTCATCCGACATTAACGAACCACATGCTCAAGTCGAGCAAAGAACGAAGCGATTATACACACGCGACCTCTCGATGTCCACCCGTTTTTTTTCTTCGTGCTGAAGGCCTCATTTTTGTGAAGATACTCGGCGCATGGCCCATTGCAGGACAATGAATGAATGGGGTAAAGCCGCGCGTCGCACCGTCTCTTGCGTTACACTCGCAGGATGCAACAGCGCGTGCTGGGAGTCCTCGGGGGGAACGACGTGGACGACGTCCGTCTCGCCGCGTGGGCGTCGTCTGCGGAGCACACGTATGCGGCCGACTCTGGCGCGGACCGATTGATCGCGCTCGGTTTTTCTCCCGTCGTCGTCGGCGACTTCGATTCGTTTGAATCGCTCCCAAGCGCGTCGCACCTTCGTCTCGTGCAGTCTCTCGACGACGAGACGACGGACTGCGACAAGCTTTTTGCGCTCGTCAAGAGCGACGGGCACGACTCCGTGACGCTGATCGCGACGGAGGGCGACCTGCCCGACCACGTCCTCGCGACGTACTGGAGCGCGATCGAGTCATCGCTCGATGTTCGGTTCGCGTTCCGTCGCGGGATCGGGTGGCTCGTGCGCTCTCGCGGCGTAAGGCGAGTAAAGTCCGCGCCGGACCAGCGCGTCTCGCTGATCCCGCTCGTGCCGTGCGAAGGGGCGGCGCTGAGCGGGGTCGCGTGGCCCCTGGACAACGCCCGGCTGGAGCCGGGAGGGCGGCTGAGCGTGAGCAACCAGGCGGCCTCTGAGGAGGTCGTCGCCTCGCTCCACTCGGGCTGTGCTCTGCTGTTCCTGGAGACCCAGGAGGTCGCCTGGTGAACCTGGGGCCGCTCGACGCGGTCATCGTTTTGATGTTCGTCGCGGCCATCTTCGCCCTCGGGTTCTCCGCCCGTTTGAAGTCGAACACGACCCTTCAGTTCATCGCCGCTGGCCGCGCCCTGACCCTGCCCGTGTTCGTCGCGACGCTGGTCGCGACGTGGTACGGCGGCATCCTGGGGGTCGGAGAGACGGCCAGTTGGTACGGCCTCGGCTCGTGGGTCTTGATCGGGGTTCCCTACTATGTGTTTGCGCTGATCTACGCGCTCGTCCTTGCCAAGCGCGTGCGGTCCGCCGACCAGATCTCGATCCCTGAACGCATCGCCAATTCGTGGGGGAAAGGGCCCGGACTCATCGCCGCGGCGCTTGTGTTCTTGTTGGCGATTCCTGCCGCGCACGTGCTGATGCTCGGCACGCTGACTCAATCGCTCACCGGTTGGAGCCTCCCTGTTTCTGTCGCCATTGCGACGCTCGTCGGAAGCTTGTTCCTCTACAAAGGCGGACTGCTCGCCGACGCGCGCGTATCGCTGCTCGCGTTCGTCATGATGTACGTCGGCTTTGCTGCGATCGCCGTATTCTGTCTCTTGAACTATCCTATTGGTGAAACGTGGAAGCAGTTCGCAGGGACAGAGAAGCTGACGTGGGACGGGGGCGCGGGAATCCTCACCGTCATCAGTTGGTTCATCCTCGGTGCGTGGACCCTGATTGACCCGGGCTTTCACCAAAGAGTGGCGAGCGCAAAGGACCCAGCCACTGGGAAGAAAGGAGTCGTCGTCGCCATCGTTTGCTGGATCGTCTTCGACGTTCTCTCTATAACGACGGCGATGTACGCGCTTGCCCTGGTCGATCCCTTGCCTGAGAACAAGCTCCTTCTCTATCCGCTCCTTGGAAACCAGGTCCTTCCGCAAGGGCTCAAGGCCGTGTTCTTCTGCGGGATGCTCGGCACGATCCTGAGCGGCATGGTCGGTTACGCGCTCGTAAGCGGTGCGACGATCGGCCGGGAGTTCGTCTGCCGCGCGCTTGGGATCAGCGACGAAGCAACAGCCGCGAACCTGGCGCGTGCGGGAATCCTCCTCGCTTGCCTCGTCGCGATCCCCCTTTCTCTGCTGTTCAAGAGCGTCGTTCTGCTCTGGTTGCTGTGGGCGGGCGCGGTCATCGGCGCGCTCCTGATTCCGACCCTCGTCAGCTACCTTAGCAAGCAGCCTGGGCGGATTCCACCCAAGGCAGTCTCTGTTTCGATGCTTTCTGGGTTTATAATCTCAGTAGCGTGGCTCGCCTGGACGATGTCGCGCGGACAGGGCCAGACCGTCAACCTCGCCGAGGGCGTCGAGTTCGACATTGGTACGCTCCTACCAGGAGTTGCCGTCGGAGCGCTTACGCTCGTAGTCGGGACGGCGGTCCTTGGAAGGAGCAGAAAATGAACGACACCCCTATTGACGAGAAAGAGGACCAAGCCGCCGAGGTCGCCGAAACTCAGGCCCCTTACGAACAAGTGGAGGAGGACACCGAGGAACCTGAGGCTGAGGCTCCGACTGGGCCGCGGCTCGTACTCAAGCGCTCTGGGCAGGAGACGGACATCGTGTTCGAGTTCACCGCGCCCGCGACGATCGGTCGGTTCGACCCGGAGGTCGGGCCGGTGGACGTGGACCTCGGCGGCATAGACGAATCAACGTTCGTCTCGCGAAGGCACGCGCAGATCGTGGTCGAGAACGACGTCTACGTGATCAAGGACCTGGGTTCGAGCAACGGCACGTTCGTGCTGAGGGACGACTTTGAGAAGATCGAAGAGGCCGAGCTGAAGGACGGCGACGAGGTCTCACTGGGGAACGCGAGGTTCGTGTTCCACTCATGAGCCCACCGAACAGGGGGACAGACGCATTGGGGACTCAGAACCACTACGAGCGCATCAGGAACTCGCTGGAGGAGCTCCGGTCGGCGCTGGAGCCGTACGTCGAGGAGCGGATGAGGGCGGCCTTCGGCGACGATTGGCAGGCGCACTACGCGATCCCGGGCTGGCCGGACTACGAGTTCAACGCGGACGTCCAGGTGCTGACGAACACGATCGTCAACAACTGGGAGGACGTGTTCGCCAAAGAGATGAAGCGCGAGGCCAAGCACCTCGTACACCAGGTCCGCAAGACGCGCAACCGGTTCGCGCACCAGGAGCGGTTCGACGAGAGCGACACCTACACCGCGCTGCACGAGATGCAGCGGCTGCTCGAGGCGATCGGTTCCGAGTCGGCGCAGGCGATCGAGCGGGCGAAGAACGAGATGGTGCCGGACATGGCGGGCGCAGGCCACTCGCCGGAGGCGATAGAGGCCGCTGCGGACGACGCGCTGGCGAAAGGGGCCTCGCAGCCCGTGCTCCAGGCGCGGCTCGTGAAGCTGCAGCGGGGCCAGCCGACGCAGGTCGAGTACCTGCTGGAGCCGCCGACCGTGATCGGGCGGGCGGACGCCCGCACCGGACAGATTGACGTTGACCTGACCGACCACGACGACGCGGCCTACGTCTCGCGGCAGCACGCGAAGATCGTCCAAGAAGGCGGCGTCTTCGTCCTCGAGGACCTGGGTTCCTCCAACGGCACGTTCGTCAAACGGGGCGAGTACGAGAAAGTGGAGCGGACGGAGCTGAGCGACGGGGACGAGGTCGCATTCGGGAACGCCAAGTTCGTGTTCCGGACCGAGGCCTAGACGATCACCACGTCCGGCGAGCCCGGCAGGAGCTCGCCTATGACTGCGGCGCGCTCTCCGTTGACCTCAAGGTGGCGCACGATGGCTTCCGCCGAGTCCTTCTCGACCACCGCGAGCATCCCGACGCCCATGTTGAACGCGCGGTACATCTCGGTCTCCATAACGTTCCCCGTCCTCGCGATGGTGCGGAAGATCTCGGGCGGCGTCCAGGTCGTCTTCTCGATCACCGCGCGCAGGCCCGAGGGCAGGACCCTCGGCAGGTTGTCGTAGAGCCCCCCTCCCGTGACGTGCGCTAGGGCGCAGAGCTCCGGCTTGCCCAGCAGCGCCTTGAGAGGCTCGTAGTAGCAGCGGTGCGGGACGAGGAGCGCCTCTCCGACCGGCACCCCGGACTCTTGGAGCTTGTCGCGGACGGAAAGGCCACCGAGCTCGAAGAGCGCGCGGCGGGCGAGCGAAAAGCCGTTGGTGTGCAGCCCGTCCGAGGCGATCCCGACGATGCGGTCGCCGGCCTTGGCGGTGTTGCGAGGCAGGCGCACGTCGTAGTCCACGACGCCGACTATGCAGCCCACGATGTCGGTCTCGCCGTCGTGGTACACGCCGGGCATCTCTGCGGTCTCCCCTCCGATCAGCGCACACCCGACCTTGTAGCACGCCTCGGCCGCGCCGGTCACGACCGCGTTGAACACGGCCCCATCGAGGCGGGAACAGCCGAAGTAGTCGAGGAAGAACAGCGGCCGCGCGCCCTGGCAGAGCACGTCGTTCACGCAGTGGTTGACGATATCGTGCCCGATCCCCGAATAGTCGCCGACCATCGCGGCGACCTTGGTCTTGGTCCCGACGCCGTCCACGCTGCTGACGAGGACCGGCCTCGACATGCCGCCGAGGTCCGCCTCGAACATCCCGCCGAAACCGCCGACCCCGCTCAGGACCTGAGGGCCGTGCGTCGCCGTCACAAAGTCCTGCACGGAGCGGAGCGCGCGCGCGGCCCCCTCGATGTCAACGCCGGCTGCTGCGTAGGCGGAACCCTCGTCGGACATGACCGGACTTTACCCCTGCTTGAACCTGCGGGCAGGGGTATCGTAGGTGCGGCGAGCCGGTAGCTCAGTTGGTAGAGCAACGCCCTTTTAAGGCGTGGGTCCTGGGTTCGAGTCCCAGCCGGCTCACCACTTCTCCTCGAGCAAGACGCGCAGCAGTTCGCTGCCCGACGGGTTGCGCGAGGCCCCGAACGGCTGCGCGCCGTGGCCGCCCTGCGGGCGCAGCGTCGTGACGATCACGTTTCCCGCCTTGACCACGTAAGGGTGCTCGCGGTACGTCCGCGTGTCCACGCGATTCATCAGGACTTCGTAGCCTGGAAGCGCGTGCTCCAACCATTTGGTGTCGAGCGCCCGGTCGGGGGCGATCGCCCAAAGCCGCTCCCACTTGTCCGCCCAAGGGTCGAGCAGCCCTGGTGCGAACTCCTGCGCGCACTCGCGCCAGAACGGCATGGGGAGGGTGCCATCGTGCTCCAGCACCGCGACGACGCGCGCGCCAGAGCGCGCGCGGTCGAGTGCGACGTCGTCAAAGCGCGTCGTCAGCAAGTTGTCACCGCCGGGAAGGTCAAAGTCGTCGAACGAGTGATAAGGATCGTGCTTCGACCAGTTTG
>Ga0214472_10009118_pt1 | contig 10346 bp, 8 predicted proteins | sample RVTome_6_FD_207662 | JGI IMG/M metagenome (GOLD analysis project Ga0214472, IMG submission 207662) | Soil microbial communities from uranium-contaminated site in the Upper Colorado River Basin, Wyoming, United States - RVT140D175 | ecosystem: Environmental > Terrestrial > Soil > Contaminated >...
AATCAATGAAAACAAGGCGGAGCAGAAGGAGATCAACGCGGTGCCGCAGATCCAAAAGCTTGAATCGCGCAGCTCCGAGTGGGGCAAGCACTACCAGCGCCAGTATGATTCATACCGGCAGACCAGGAAAAGCGACAAGATCGACGACATGCTGCAAGCCAACCCGGCCCTGGTGGTCCTGTGGGCCGGATATGGTTTTTCCAAGGATTACAATGCACCGCGCGGCCATTTCTACATGCTCGAAGACAATATCAACTCCCTGCGGACCGGCGGCCCGGTGGATGCGGTCACCGGCCCCATGCCGACCGCCTGCTGGACCTGCAAATCAACCGATGTGCCCAGGCTGATAGACAAAATAGGCGAGAATGATTTCTTCACCGGCAAATGGGCCAGACATGGCAGCGAGATCGCCAACCCCGTGGGCTGCGGCGATTGTCATGACAACGAGACCATGAAGCTGACGATCACCCGGGATTTTCTCAAGAGGGGACTGGATGCCGAAGGCAGCCTGAAAGCGGCGGAGGCCACCCACCAGGATATGCGAACGCTGGTCTGTGCCCAATGCCATGTCGAATACTACTTCAAGAGTACCGAATGGACCGATAAAAACGGCCAGAAGCAAACCGCCGGTGTCGTGACCCTGCCGTGGGCCAACGGCTTCAGCGTCGAGGCCATGGAAAAATACTACGATGACATAAACTTTTCGGACTGGACCCACGCGATCAGCAAGACCCCCATGCTCAAGGCCCAGCATCCCGGTTATGAACTCTATAAAACCGGCACCCACGGTCTGAACAACGTGGCCTGCGCCGACTGCCATATGCCGTACGTCCGCGAGGGCGGCGTGAAATATTCGTCCCACGATGTCGGCAGCCCGCTGGACCACATGGCCAACACCTGCCTGAACTGCCACACTGTCGATGAAAAAACCTTCAGGGAGACCGTGGCCCGGAAGCTGGCGAGGAAGACGGAACTCAACAATACCGCGATGGACGTGATCGCCAAGGCGCACCTCGAAGCGGGAAAAGCCCTGGAACTCGGCGCCACCGAGGCGGAGATGCAGGAGATCCGGCGGGATCTCCGCCATGCCCAGTGGCGTTGGGACTTCTCCATCGCCAGCCATGGCTCGTTCTTCCACGCCCCGGAAGAAACCTTGCGGATTCTGGGTTCGGCCATCAACAAGGGCCAGGAGGCCCGGATCAAATTGCGCGCCGTCCTGGCCAAGTACAACGCCGGCGACTATGCGGCCCCGGATTTCTCCACCAAGGAAAAGGCCCAGGCGGTCATCGGCCTGCCATACCAGAAGCTGATCGACGAAAAGACGACCTTCCTGAACGGCCTGCGCAAGGAATGGCTTGAGCAACAGATGCAGAAAGGGCTGTACGATCCCCAATCACGAGAGGGCATGACCTTCAAGACCTCTTACGCCCCGGCGCGCTAAACGGCACCATCACCGCCACCAACCAAAACGACCTCTGCGTTGCCGCCCGGTGACGCAGAGGTCGTTTGCGTGATTGGCACAAGAAACATCCCATGGATCAGCAAGTCCGGAATCGCGTAAAAGCGATATTTAAAACCCACCCACCGCCCTTGCCTCACCCCTCATCACTCAGCACCGCTTTCCCCCTCACCCCGGTCACTCGTCCTTGAAAAAAGGGACCGAGGGGAAGAGGGTCCGGTCGGTGTGGGGGATGAAGCGGCCGCCCGAGAAACGCATCATGAATTCCTGATTCACATTCAATTCCATGTAGGTGATCCGCTCCGCCACCTCGCGGCAGCGCTTTCTGATGTCGCCATCCAGCAGCACCTTTTCGGCGCCGGCCAGGGAGGTGTTGCCCTGCGGCGCGAAGATGGCCGGATCGAGGTCCGGCAGCATCCCGAGGACGATGGCCTGGCGGGGGGCGATGTGCTGACCAAAGGCCCCGGCCACGTAGATCCTTTCCAGATCGCGGAATTCCAGCCCCACCTGCCGGGTGATGGTGGTCAGGATGGCATACATGGCCGCCTTGGAGCGCATCAGGGCATCGAGATCGGTCTGGCCGAGAGCAACATCCTCCGCCCCTTCGATTGCCACGACGTATTCCATGCCGTCGTCCCGCCGCCGCAGCCGTTCGCGGATGGCCGGCAACAGACCGGCGGTGCGGAATTTGCCGCGCATGTCGATACCCCGGGCCAGGTAGAGACCGGCCACCAGATCGATGAGGCCGGAGCCGCAAATTCCCCGGGCCGGGGACCGGTCGATGGTGGAGTAGCGCAACTCGCCGGAGAGCGGATCGATGGTCACATGGTCAACCGCTCCCGGCCCGGCCCGCATGCCCATGCGGGCTACTCCGCCCTCCAGGGCCGGACCGGCGGCGCCGGCGCAGGCGATCAACCAGTCGCGATTGCCCACCACCACTTCGGCATTGGTGCCCACATCGATCAGCATGGCGGGTTCCGGGTGCCGATCCAGGCCGGTGGCCAGGATACCGGCCACCAGGTCGCCGCCGAAGTAACTGCCCCGGCTGGGCAGCACCCAGACCACCCCCCCCGGATGGATCGCCAGATCGAGATCGATCCCGCGGCACGGATCCGGGGCGTTGACCACCGGGATATAGGGTTCGCGGCAGAGATGGCGCGGATCGAGTCCCAACAGGAAATGCACCATGGTGGTGTTGCCGGCCACGCTTACGGCCCGGATCTCCCCGGCGTCGAGGGAACTCCGGGAGGCCAGATCCAGGATCAAGGCGTTGAGGTCGGCGATGACGGTCCGTTGCAGTAAAACAAGACCCTGGCTACCGGAATCAGGGTCGCGGCGGCCGGCGAAATGGATCCTGGCCAGGATATCGGCGCCATGCTCGATCTGGCCGTTTTCCCGGGTGGCGCGGGCCAGGGTGGCGCCGGTGAGCAGATCCACCAGGGTCGCTTCCAGCAGGGTGGTGCCCAGATCCAGGGCCACGGCCGGCAGGCAGCGAGGCCGGGCGGGCAGGAAATCGACCAGTTCCGGACCGCTTTCCAGATCGTTGACCACGGCCGCCCCCTTGAAAGCCGCGGCCCGGAAAGCGGCGGCCACGGCGGCCAGACGAGCGAAAGGCACCATCACGGGACGGGCTCCCGGCAGCAAAGGGGCCAGGCAACGCCGCAACCGATCCAGATCGCCGGTATTGTCGTTCAGACTGGGCCGTGGCGCCGCCACCTCCACCAGCCTCACCAGAGGTCCGGCAGGTGGCCGGCTATGCGAAGAGATATCGTGGCGCATCATTTTCGCGGCTGAAGCCGCTCCCACCCCCACCATAAATCGCCTGTCCGGAACCTTGACGAAGCAAATCAGTAATGGTATGAGACCACCTTCGAGGTCAGGTGGCCTGACCTTGTTTCCGGCTTAACCCCTCCCCCGGACCCGGCCTCATGCTCAATGTTCTTGCCATTATGATCGGCGGTTCCCTTGGCGCCGTCTGCCGACACGGCATGTTCCTGCTGGTACAGGGGCTGACCGGCGAACTCTTCCCGGCCGGCACCCTGGCAGTCAACCTGACCGGTTCCTTTCTGATCGGCATCCTGTGGAGCCTGTTCGACCGGCTGCATCTGAGCCATGAAATGCGGCTCTTCATTTTCACCGGTTTCCTGGGCGGCTTCACCACCTTTTCCACCTTTACCCGGGAAACCACCCAGCTCATCAAGATCGGGGCCTGGAAAACGGCCCTGATCTACGTCTCGATCAGCAATATCGCCGGCATCGCCCTGGTGATGGCCGGTTTTTTTCTCGTCCGGCGTCTGTCCCTCCGCTGACCATTGTCAATTACCCCTGCCCAGCCCCATGCCGCATAGCCGTCAGGCTAAGCCAAAAAAACCTACTGATAATATCATTGCCGTTAGGCCCTCAGCCTGACGGCTATGCCCCATGCCGGCCATTCCCGTTGAAATCGAAAAATGGAGCCAGGGCCAGACCGCTGAAGTAAACGAATCCCCAGGACCAGATCACGTCGGTGGCAAAATGGCCCCCCTGACCCATGCGGGCGTAACCGACCAGACCGCCGGCCACCGTGCCGCCGACCAGCCAGACCAGGGCCCAACCCGTCTGGCGCCGTCGCAGGATGAAATAGGGCGCCATCATAAAAAAGCCGATGGCGGCGTGACCGGAGGGAAAGGAGCTGTTGCCCTTGGCCGCGCCCGGCTGCCAGACCTTGTGGTAGCGATACGAGCCGTCGTATTGGATCATTTCCTTGGGCCGGGGCCGGCCCCAGTGTTCCTTGAACACCAGGTTGACCAATAGACCCGGCCCCAGGGCCAGGAAAAGCACCACGAAAAGGCCCATGCGGCGATAGCGCCGCATCGCCAGGGCCGCGAAGGCGGTCACGGTCAGCGCCGCGGCCGGCACCCAGGCATACTCGTAGATGAAGGCCCAGGGCTGCTTGAAGAGATACTCCCAGCCGCCCAACCCCCCACCGTTATAAAAACGGGCCTCAAAGCCCAGGTCGGCCCCGCTCTCCTGGAGCAAAACGGTCACACCGACCAGCAGCAGTAAGGGGAGTCCTATTTCGAGCACTGATTTTTTTTTCACCTGTCCCTCTTCGGAAAATCAAAAAAATGCACGGCGGACGTCCGACACCGATTGTTTTTTCATTCCGTCCCCGCTGGCCCACTGTCTGCATCGCAGTTGCCAGTCGATACAATGGATGGCCGGCCGTGTCAAGGGGAAACGGGCCGGGCCAGCGCTGACGCATGGATTCTGGCGTATCTCGTCAATCTATTAAGACTTGTGAGGCAAATTTGCGCGAAGGAAATTTTTCCCGGTTGCCTGCAATGCCTTGCCGCCGGAGATGGTGCGCACGGCGCACCCTACTACCTGAGCCGGGTCGTAGGGTGCGCCGCGCGCACCGAATATGGCCGCCGGAGGGATGTCAAATCCATGCGTCAGCCTTGAGGCCGGGCGCGACTCAGGAGGGAAGCGACAATCGTAGCGCCACCCTCGCCGGTTGCCAAAAAAAGTCGGGCGGTTTTGCATCGAAATCGAAATCGCTGTCGAAATCGAAAAAATAAAGGGCGGCATGAAAAGCCGATTTCGATCCCGATTTCGATCCCGATCCCGATTTCGATTTCGATTTCGATTTGGATTCTTTCATGCGGGATGGGTGGCGGCTGAACGATTATATTCGTTATCCCCGGCAAACTGCCGGCCTTATTAACGAGACCGGCAACACTTGATATCTTTTCCGTTAAAAAAATGCTATATAAACCGCCATAGTGCGGAACACTCCAGCCTGCATCGGCGAGTTGGCGCCGGAACGGCTTCAGGGCGATTTTCTGGGCGATTCTTCGTTTCCATTCAGAATTCGATGATGGACGTTCGTCTTCGCCCCGGACAGGCATCCCGCCAGGACGGAACCCCTGCGGTCCATCCCGCCGCGGCGGGATTTCTGGTTTTTAATTCGACGTTCGACGTTGGACGTTCGATGTTCGATGTTCGTCCTCGACCTTCATCTTTTCAGATTCTATGCCTCTGCTGCTCTACACATATCTCACCACCCAGATCCTGGCACCCTTCTACGCCAGCCTGGCGATCATCGGCTCGGTGCTGCTGCTCGGCAACCTGATACCGGTCCTGAAGGTCATCATCGATTACAACATCGGCCTGGCCGATTTCCTCCGCCTCTACCTCTACCTCTCGCCCCAGCTTCTGCTCTTCGCCATTCCCATGGCCGCGATGATGGGTGTCATCCTCGGTTTCACCCGGCTGACCAATGACAACGAAATCATGGTGCTGAAATCGAGCGGCACCGGGCTTTGGCGTCTGCTGCCGCCGGTGGCGGCGGTGGCCCTGTGCACCGCGCTCCTGACCGGACTTTTTTCCGTGCACCTGATTCCGGCCGGCACCCGGACCATGCAGGGGCTGCTCTTCCACCTGGCCCGGGAAAAGGTCGCCCACGGGTTGCAGGAAAAGGGTTTCAGCGAGAGCTTCGGGGACGTGGTCATCTATGCCGACCGCATCGACCGGGAAAACCGCGGCTGGCACGGGGTCATGGTGTCGGATCTACGCGACCCCGAGACGCCGGTGCAGGTCTTCGCCGCCTCCGGGAGCCTGACCACCGCGCCGGACAACCGCGCCGTCACCCTGAAACTGCGGGACGGCAGCCTGCACCGGACCAAGGACGACATCAGCCAGACCCTGCGCTTCGAACGCTATTTCCTGCACCTGCCCTTGCCCGGGACCGCCGCCGGCCCGCCGATCAAGGTGGGCAAGAACATCATGACCCTCGACCAGTTACGGCAACAGGCCGGCCGGATAGGTATCGACACCCCCTGGGGCGCCGATCTGCTGCGGGAGTTTCACAAGCGCCTGGTCCTGCCGGTCTCCTGCTTCATTTTCACCCTGCTGGGCTTTCCCCTCGGCCTCATGGCCGGTCCCGGCCGGCGGGGCATCGGCATTCCCCTGGGCATCGCGGTCTTCATCCTCTACTATATCCTGCTGACCGCGGCCGAAGTCATGAGCGAGGGGCTCATTCTGCCGGTGGGAGTGGCCATGTGGCTGCCCAACGCGATCTTTCTGCTTCTCACCCTGCTGCTGATCCGCGCCGCGGCCCGGGAGAGCCTCGGCCCCTCCCTGGAACGGCTGGGCGAGATCCCGCACCGTCTCGCAGGCCGGCTGCGCTCCGGTCGCCGAAGATTGCCATGAAGCTGCTGGATCGGTATCTGCTGCGAGAATTCGCCCGCACCCTGACCCTGGTGCTGGTGGTGCTGGCGGCCATCTATCTGCTGGTCGATTTCTTCGAGCGTATCGACGATTTCATCAACGCCGGCAAGCCCATGACCCTGGCAACTCGCTACTTCCTGCTCAAGCTCCCGCTCATGGTGGAACAACTGCTGCCGGTCTGCCTGTTGCTGGGCGCGGTACTCACCATGGGACTGCTCAACCACCACGGCGAACTCACGTCCCTGAAGGCCGGCGGCATCCGCCTGACCCGCATCGCCGCCCCCCTGATCGGCGCGGCCCTGTTCTTCACCCTGGCCGGTCTGGCCTGGGGTCAGTGGGTCCTGCCACCCGCCGCGGCCATCACCAACCGGATCCTGCATGAGGAAGTGGGGGGCAACATCCCCAAGGGCATCATCCGCCAGGGCCGCCATTTCTTCAGCGGCCGGGAGGGGATCTACTCCTTCATCCGTCCCGACCCGGCCGGCCATACCTATCTCCGTTTCAGTTATGCGGCCTGGGACGGCGAACTCCGCCTCGACCGGCTGCTGCACGCCGCCACCGCCACCTGGCGGGAGGGACGCTGGCATCTCACCGGGGTGGAGATCAAGCAGCGGAATGAACGTGGCGACTTCACCATCTCGACCCAGCCGCGGCTCGATTTGACCCTGCCGGATTCGCCGGCCGATTTTTTCCTGCCGGAATACACCATCGACGAGATGTCCCTCACCGAACTGTATCGCGCCGCCAAGGGGTACGGCGGGGGCATAGCACCCGCCGCGGCCCGCCTCAAACTCCACGAAAAACTTTCCTACCTCTTCCTGGGGCTGCCGCTTTTGCTGCTGGGCATGCCGGTCGTGCTGCTGGTGCACCGGCGCTGGGGCCACGACCTCTCGGTGGGCGTGCCCATGAGCTGCGGTCTGGCCTTCGCCGCCTGGGGCGGCTGGGCCGCCCTGCAGGCCCTGGTCAGGGCGGGACATATGCCCCCGCTGGCCGGAGCCCTGACCGTCCATGTCCTGGCCGCCTCCCTGGGCACCTACCTGCTGCTGCTTCAGGATCGTTGACCCCGCGCCCCTTGGTTTTCGGTAACCGTTCACCGGGTGGGAATTTCTGATTGATTTGGCGAGGTTTGGTGGCATCGAAATCGAAATCGCTATCGAAATCGGCTTTTAATGCGGTCTTTTTTCGATCCCGATTTCGATTTCGATTTCGATCCCGATTTCGATTTCGATTTCGATTTTTTGTCCCAGCATGCAGCGTTGCTGAACGATTACGTTTTTCGCGGCTGAAGCAGCCCTTACAACCACACCGCATTCTTTTGGCCGATACCATTTGGCGCTTGCCGGTATAAGGGATATAATGTGGAGTTATCGCATTTTTCAACATCTTGCCTTTCTTGGCGATCTTGACGCCTTGGCAAGAAAAACCTCAAGCCTCATGCGTAACGAATGCAAAACATCGGTATCGTCGGCATCCCGCCGCTGGAGGTCATCCGCGACCTGCGTAAGCGGCAGGCGACCATCCACGACCTCGATATGCCGCTGGCATCCCTGGACATGGAGGCCACGGCCATGTATGTGCCCCGGGTTTACTGCGCCATTCTGCGCACCGTGGTCCGCAATGCCCTGCATCTGCAACTGGATGGCATCTATATCGACGTGGGGCCCGGCAAATGCGACAATGCCCTCTATATCGCCGAGGTCCTGGAGGATATGCTCAAGGTGGAGGTGATCAGAACCGAAAACCGCGACCGCGTCGATTTCGGCACCCCCGTCTGTCGTAGTTCCCTGCCGCTCACCGAAAAACTGCAACGCATCACCGAAGGGGTCAAATCCCCCAAACCTTCGGCCCCCTTGGACTCCTGCCAACCCACAGCCGGCTTCTGGGGGGTACCGCCCCGGGATTTCTCCATCCTCGCCCTCTTTCCCGACACCACCCATGTTTACGGCTGGAGCCGCTGCATGGAGAACAAGACCCCGGCCAACCTGACGCTGGAATCCCACTGCAACAGCTCGGTGCCCACGGTCTTTTTCGCCCAGTCCTTCTGCGGCAAGGCAGCCCTGGCCCAACTGCTGGCCAGGCGTCATCCCCGGGCCCTCTATCTGGACAGCGATGTGCAGGCCGGCGGCAGCGCCAAGGCCAAAATCCAGGCCTTTCTGGAACTTTCGGGGGCCTTTGCATGATGGTCGGCGATTTCGGCACCTCCTACAGCAAAATCGTGGATACCGAGGCTCCCGACCGGCCGCCGCGGGTGATCGCCACCAAGGAACTGGACCGCGCCACCCGGGTGGCCGTGGCCACCGGTCATAACGGCAAACGGTTCGGCGAACGCTATGTCAATGAACTGATCGCCCTGGCCCGGGGCGGCGAGACCCTGATCGACGAGCCGGATTTCGTACTGCTGGACTGCGGCAGCCGCGACATCAAATATGTACGATATGCGGGCGGTCGGCTGGCGGACATGGGCTGGAACAGCGAATGCGGCGCCTCCATGGGCTTTACCATCGAACTGCTGGGCCGCTATTACGATCTCGACTTCAACACCCTGGAGCCGCCGGAGCATCCTTTTTCCGTGACCTGCGGCGTACTGGGCATGAGCCGCATCTTCGACGACGTGGTGGCCGGCATCCCGGACGCCGTGGCCGTGGCCCGCTTCGTCAAGGGCATTGCCGTCAATGCCTTCCGCTTCGCCGGCTCGCCCGGCCGGCTCTATCTTTCCGGCGGCCTCTGCGCCAATCGCCTCTTTGTGGAGAGCTTCCCCTGTCAGGTCGTCTCCCTGGGCCGTTTCGCGCTGCTGGCCGGACTGGCCCATGGGCCAACCTCGCAAAAAGCCGGTTAGCGGCGATCGAAATCGAAATCGAAATCGGGGTCGGGGTCGATTTCGATTTCGATAGCGATTTCGACAGACGAATGAAATTACTTCAAGGACCGACAAACCATCATGAAACTCTCCATCGTCATCCCGGCCTATAACGAGGCCAGACGCATTGTCCCGACCCTGGAACACACCCTGGCTTATCTGGGCCGGCAGCCATACGCCAGCGAGATCCTGGTGGTCTGCGACGGCAATACCGACAATACCCTGGAGGTGGTGGCGGGGTTCGACACCGGAGAGGGGACGGCGGTGCAAGCCTTGCGGTACGAGCCGAATCGCGGCAAGGGCCATGCCGTGCGTTACGGCATGTTGCGGGCGGAAGGTGACAGGGTCTTGTTCATGGACGCGGATTACGCGGTGCCCATCGAGGAGGTGGCCAAGGGGATGGATCTGCTGGACCGGGGATGCGATATCGCCATCGGCTCGCGGGCCCTGGCCGGAGCGAAAATCACCACCCGGCAGAATTTCTTCCGGCAGGTCTCGGCCAGAATCTACACCTTTATCCAGTCGCTCTATCTCGGCATCGACTATCCCGACACCCAGTGCGGCTTCAAACTCTTTTCGCGGCAGGCGGCCCGCGACCTCTTTGGCCGGCAGCAACTGGACAGCGTCATCTTTGATCCGGAAATTCTCTGGCTGGCCAAACGGGCCGGCTACAAGGTCGGCCAGTTCCCGGTGCAATGGCGCCACGTGGAGGAGTCGCAGATCGTCTACGACTCTCTGCGCAAGTCCCTTTTCATCTTTCAGGAACTTTTCAGAATCAGAAAACTGCACAGGTAGGTAGGGACTGGTGATCGGTGATCG
>Ga0214472_10009119_pt1 | contig 10345 bp, 8 predicted proteins | sample RVTome_6_FD_207662 | JGI IMG/M metagenome (GOLD analysis project Ga0214472, IMG submission 207662) | Soil microbial communities from uranium-contaminated site in the Upper Colorado River Basin, Wyoming, United States - RVT140D175 | ecosystem: Environmental > Terrestrial > Soil > Contaminated >...
GGAGGCCGCCCGCCCCCTCCGCGAAGGAGCAGCTCCTATCGGAGGGAGACGTCGTCCACGCGGAAGCTCGTCGCGAGCGAGCCGTCCGTCGTGGCGCGGAACTGCACCCTGATCGTCTGTCCTTTCCACGCCGCCAGGCTGAGGCTGCGCAGCGTGTAGGCCCCGATCGCAGCCTTGTCGAGGTTCGAGAACGTGGCGACGGTGCCGAGCAGGACGCCCGCCGTGCTCCGCGCCTCGACGTAGAGGCGGTCGTAGACGGTGGTGGCGGTGGTCTCGGAGGAGCTGACGTTGAGCCAGAACGAGAGCGTCCCCGCCGCGGTCGCGGGGATCGCGACCGTATGGTATTCGGTCCCGTTCGCGTTGTTGTAGAAGCCGAGCACGCTGTAGCCCGCGCCGGCGTGGGGGTAGCCGCCCGTCGAGCGGTAGGCGTTGCCCGACAGCACCCAGGGCGTGGCGGAGCCCTCGAAGCCGCCGTTCACGACGAGCTCGGAGCCGCCGCTCGGCTGGTTCTGGACGCTTAAGGCGACGCCCGCGCTGGTGCCGACGTTGTTCGAGGGGTCGTAGGCCTTCGCCGTGAGCGTGTGCGGGCCGTCGGCCGCGGTGAGCGTGTCCCAGGCAAACGCGTGCGGCGCCGTCGTGTCGCTCGCCTTGAGCGTCCCGTCGACGAAGAACTCCACGAGCGTCACGATGCCCGCGTTGTCGCTGGCATTCGCCGAGACCGTCACGCTGCCGCTCTGCGTCGAGCCCGCCGCCGGCGCCGTGATCGAGACGCTGGGCGGCGTGAGGTCGGCTGGCCCGCCCGTGGGGAAGCGCGTGTACAAGAGACGGTTCGGCGAACCCGTCCCGGGGCCGCTGACGACGCCCAGAGTGCCCTGGTTGACGACCGCCTGCGCGACCTGCGCCGGCAAACGGCCGCGTCGAGCGCACTCGACGCGCCCCCGCCCAGGCTCATGTTGGCGACGGCGGGCAGCACGCGGTTGGCCGTCACCCAGTCGACACCGGCGATCACGCCGGAGGTGGAGCCCGACCCGTTGCATCCGAGCACCCGCACCGGGTGGAGCGTGACCGCCTTCGCGATTCCATAGCTGGTCCCGCCCACGGTTCCGGCCACGTGGGTGCCGTGGCCGTTGCAGTCGTTCGTGCCCTGGCCGTCGCTCACGGCCGTGAAGCCGTTGCCGACCCGGCCCGTGAACTGCGCGTGGGCCGAGCGCAAGCCGGTGTCGATCACGTAGGCGTGGACACCGGCGCCGGCCTGCTCGTACACGTAGCTTCCGTTCAGGGGCAGGTTGCGCTGGTCGACGCGGTCGAGGCCCCAGGTGGCTCCGGCCTGCGTGGCCACGGCCTCCATCACCCCGTCCTCCTCCACGAACGCGACGCGGGAGTCGTCGGCGAGCTGCTCGGCCTCGGCCGCGGTTGCCTGCACCGCGAAGCCGTAGAGCGCGTATTGGAAGACGCGGGTGCGTTTGCCGCGCCCGGGGATGTCCACCATCTCGGCGGCCACGGCAGCGACGCTCGGCAGGCGCGACAGGCGGTCGCGGACGTCGCGTACGGCGTCCTGGCGCAGCACGACGATGTACGACCCGGGAATCGGCCGCGAGTGCCTGCGGATCGGCCCGGCCTCCAGGACCGTGGAGGCGGCCACGAGAAGAAGGACGGCACCGCCCAGGCGTTTCGCCATGCTTCAACCTCCCGTGTGAATGTGTTGAATAGCGCGACGAATCGTGGATAGCGCGTGAAACCGCGCACAGTGGGCCGTGCACTGTGCGCTGGCTCACACCAGGAGCCTGTCGACCTCCTCGGCGATGGCAGGAGCGGACGTGAGGCCCGGCGAGTCGATTCCGATCAGGTCGACGAAACCCGGCAGGCCGCGGGCCGCTTCCTCCGCGATCACGAAGTCGCGGAAGCCCTCCCCGGGCCCCTGGAGCTTGGGGCGGATCCCGGCGATGTCCGGGGTCAGGTCCTGGGCGCTGATCGCCGGGACGAGACGGTGCACCCCTTCGGCGAAGGCATGGCACTTCGACTCGTCGACGGCGTAGTCGAGCTGGCGCTCGGGCAGGTGCTCGGCGTCGGGGCCGAAGCGCAGCCGGCCCTCGAGCCCGAGGACGGCATGCACGCCCAGGCTGACGTGAGCTGGCACCGGGTAGACGAGCCGCGACACGAGCCGCGCCTTCCGGCCGGTCACGGCGAAGTAGCTGCCCTTCCACCAGTGGAGCCTGTAGCCCGCGGCGACGACGTCGATTCCGGCGAGCGCCGCCACGCGGTCCGCGTCGAGCCCGGCGGCGTTCACGACGCGCTCGCTCGTGAGCGTCTCCGTGCCCTCCGGCGTGCGGATCTCGAGCCGGTAGTCGCAGTCGCGCCTCTCGATCCCGACGAGCTCCGCGCGCGGCTGCAGCATCGCCCCGTGGCCTCTCGCCTCGTGCAGCAGCGCGTCCATCAGGCCGTGGGCGCTCACGATCCCCGTCGTGGGCGAGACCAGCGCCGCGACCGCGGGCACGGCCGGCTCGAGCTGCCGGCACGCGTCCGCGCCGACGAGCTCCTGCTCGACGCCGTTACGCAGCCCCTGCTCGAGCAGACGCTCGAGCTCCGCCGTCTCCTCGGCCTGCATCGCGACGATCAGCTTGCCGATGCGGCGGTGGGGGACGCCCACGCGCTCGCTGAGCTCGTAGAGCAGGTGCTTGCCGCGCACGCACAGGCGCGCTTTCAGCGAGCCCGGGGGGTAGTACATCCCTGCGTGGATCACCTCGCTGTTGCGGCTCGAGGTCTCGCTGCCGTGCCGCTCGCGCCGCTCCAGGATCAGGAGCTCGGGGAAGCGTCCGGCGAGCCGCGCCGCGACCGCGAGGCCCACGACGCCCGCGCCGACGACGGTGAGGGGAGTGTCCGCCACGCAGGCGGATCTTAGTCCGCCGTGCGCGGGCATGGAACGCGTGATCTATGGAGCCGGCCGCGTCCCAGGGGTCACTCTGGACCTCTGAGCATCGGAGGTCCCATGAGCGAGACCGAGCGGATCTGGAACCAACTGCAGCGGTCCTTCGAGGGCAACGAGGCCTGGAAGTGCCCGTCGCTGCGCGACCTGCTGGCGGAGGTGACGGCGGTGCAGGCGGCGGCGCACCCGATCGCCGGGGCGCCCTCGATCTGGGAGCTGCTGCTGCACACGACCGCCCACGAGCGCGTCGCTGGCCGCCGTCTCGCGGGCGAGTCCGTCGCATCGCTTCCCGACGCGCTGGATTGGCCGAAGCCGGCCGCCGTTTCGGCCGACGCCTGGATTCGCGCTCGGCTGGACTTCGGCGACGCCCGCCGGGTGCTGCGGCAGGCCGTGGCAGCGCTCCCCGAGGCGCGCCTCAACCAGCCCGTGCCCGGGCGCGAGTACAGCCACTACGTGATGCTCCACGGCATCGTCGAGCACGCGCTCTACCACGCCGGCCAGGTCGAGATGCTGATGCTGGCGCAGGGCGTGCGGCCGAAGGCCTCGCCGATGGCGGCTAGCCGAGAAGCGCCTCCGCTTCCTGCCTGAGCGCCCGGACCGCGTCAAGGACCCGCTCCTCGTGGGTGCGGAAGCTCAGCACGCACAGGCGCAGTGCGTACCGCCCGCGTAGGCGCGTGCTCGACAGGAACACGCGCTTCCTCTCGTTCACGCGGCGCAGCAGCTCCGGGCCCAGCCGGTCCGCCTGTTCCGCCGGCGCGCGTAGCCGAAACGCCACGACCGAGAGCTGCGGCTCGCCTGTGAGCTCGAAGTGGCGGTCGCTCGCGAGCTCCTGGTACGCCCAGCGGGCGAGCGCGAGCTTCTCGTCGAGCTGCTCGCGAAAGGCGCCCAGGCCGTGGAGCATGAGCGGCAGCCACAGGCGCAGCCCGCGAAACTCGCGCGACAGCTCCGGAGACAGGTCGGCAAAGCCCAGCGTGCCCTCGCGGGTCACGTCCTGCACGTAGCTCGCCCCCTCGCGGTGCACCCTCGCGAGCGCCTCGCCGTCTCGCACCAGGAGCGCCCCGAGCCCGTACGGCAGGAAAAGCCCCTTGTGGGGGTCGAGCGTGATCGAGTCGCACTGCTCGATCCCCGCGAGAAGCCGCTCGCCGGTCGGCGCGAGGCGGAAGAAGCCGCCGTAGGCCGCGTCCGCGTGGAGCCACAGGCCGTGCTCGCGCGCGACGTCGACGAGCTCGGGCAGCGGGTCGACGGCCCCGGTGTTGGTGGTCCCGACGTTGGCCACCACCAGGAACGGGCGCCGGCCGAAGCGCCGGTCCTCCCGGATCGCTTCGACGAGCGCCGCCGGCCGCAGGCGGTAGCGGGCATCGGTCGGCAGGGCGCGCAGGCTGGCGCGCGGGAAGCCGGCGAGGCGCGCGGCCTTCGCGACGCAGTAGTGCGTCTCTTCCGAGAAGTAGAGGACGCCGTCCTGGAACGCCTCGCCGAGCCGCTCGTGGCGTGCCGTGACCACGGCCGAGAAGCTGGAGAGCGAGCCGCCCGAGGTCAGGATGCCGCGCGCCCCGGAAGGGAGGCCCATCAGCCGGCACAGCCACGCGACCGACGTCTCCTCGATCTGAGCGAGGGCGGGCGCCGCCTGCGCCACGCCCATGTAGCGGTTGACGGCGCAGGCGACGAAGTCCGCGAGCGCCGCCGCGTAGACGCCTCCGCCGGGGATGTAGGCGAGGTATCCGGGGCCTGCGGTGTTGTAGCTCTTGGCGATCGCCGGCTTCAGCCGCTCGAGCAGCGGCCCGAGCGAGCTCGGATGCTCGGGCGGGTCTTCGACGAAGCTCGCGCGCAGCGGCTCGGCCCCGTCGAGGTCGAACGACGGCGTGTCGGCAAGGCCGCCGAGCTGGGCCAGCACGAAGTCGGCGACCATGCGAGTCTGCGCTTCGAGCTCTTCCGGGCCAGGCTCGAGCGGCCAGGAGGCGGGCATGCTCGGACTCAGGGAGCGGCGAGCTCCTTGAGCGCGCGCTCGAGCAGGCGGTTGAACTCGGCCGGATCCTCGAGCATGGGGAAGTGGCCGAGGCCCGGCATCACGGCGAGCTGCACGTCCGGCTTGTGCTTGCGGGCCGCCGCGAGGTCGGTGGGCCAGCGGTCGGCGTTGATCAGGCGGAGCGGGACCCTGACCGCAGCGAGCGCCGCGGCCTCGTCGTAGTCGATCAGGTTGTCGAGCGCGGAGAGGGCCACCTCCTTCGGCGCCGCGGCCATGTCCTGCGCGATGCGCTCGGCGAGGGCCGGGTCGCTCTTCGGCGTGAACATGAAGTCGCGGACGAACTTCCGTGTGGCGGCCCCGAAGTCCGCGCGCATCGGCTCGAGGAACGCCCGCTTCTCTTCGGCCGAGGTCTTCTCCCCGACGCGTCCGAGCGTGTCGATCGGTACCAGCGCCACGACCCGCTCCGGCATCAGGCGCGCGGCCTCGAGCGTGACCGGCCCGCCCATCGAGTGGCCGACGAGCACCACCCGCTTGAGGCCGAGCGCATCGACCACCGCCTTCACGTCGGCGCCGAAGGCCTCAACCGAGTAGCGCTGGCGTCCGAGACCCGACTCGCCGTGGCCGGCGAGGTCGATCGCCACGATCCGGCGAGAGCGAGCGAAGTAGGCGGCCTGCCCGCTCCAGTACGTGCGGTCGCACGACCAGCCGTGCACGAACACGATCGCGGGCTCGCCGTTGCCGGCGGCCTCGTAGCGGATCTCGACGCCGTCGGGGGCCTTGACGGAGCCCGTCAGCACGGTGAGCGGCGCGGCAGGAGAAGCCGCGAGCACCGCGGCCAGGACGAGCGCGGGGGTTCTCAAGGGCGCACCTCCGGTCCGATCCTACCCTGCGGAGCCGCGGATGGGGCTCAGGGAGGCGTCGGGCCGTGAGAGAGGCCGCGCAGCCGCTCGGGGCGGTCGACGGTCGCGTCGAGCCGCAGCAGGACGATCACGCCCGGGAGCGCCACGAGCGGCATCAGGCCCCAGAACAGCCGCTCTCCGAGTGCTTCGTGGAGCGGCAGCGTGAGCGCCGGGTTGACCGCGAACGCGACCGACCAGGTGGCCTGGTACAGGCTCAGGTAGCGGCCGCGGGCCTCGGGCGGCGCCCAGTCCGCGATGAACGCCATCTGCTGCGGAGCGGAGAGGATCTCGCCGAGAGTGAAGACCAGCACCGCGAGCAGGAACCAGGCCCAGTGCATCACGAGCCCGATCATGCCGAAGCCCAGCGCGGCGAGGGCGTAGCCGAGAGCCGCGAGCCGCAGCCTGCGGAAGCGCTTGAGCTTGGCCACGATCGTGATCTCGAAGAGTGCGACGAGCACGCCGTTGAGCGCGGCCATCAGGCCGAAGACGACGGCGGGGTAGCCGGCCGACTGGGTCACCGTGAGCGGCAACACCACGAGGTGCGAGCAGAAGATCAGCGTGAACAGGAAGCTCACCGCCACCGACTCGAGGAAGACGAGGTCGGCGAACGGGCTCGTCCGCGGGCGCCTGCGGGAGTCGCGGGGCGCGCTGTCGGGGTCGGGCTTCAGGGCGGCCCCCGCTGTCGCATGCGGCGAGACCGGCACGCTCGCCTGGGGCCGCGTCTCGGGGATCATGAAATAGACGAGCACCCCGTAGGCGAGCGTCGTGAGCCCGTCGCCGAGGAAGAGCAGCCGCCAGTCCCAGTCCGCGAGCAGGCCGCCCAGGGCGGTGCCGGCCGCCCAGCCCAGGTTGACCGCCATGCGCAAGCCGGCGAAGCCGGTCGCCCGCTCGCTCGAGGGCAGCAGGTCGCCGATGATCGCCGAGGCCGCGGGCCGGTAGAGGTCCGCGATGAACCCGAACGCCACGAGCAGCGGCACGAAGAAGCGCGGCGAGGGCAGGAGCCCCATCACGACCGCGAGCACGCCCGACCCCAGCAGGCTCAAAAGCAGCGTGCGCCGCCGGCCGAGGCGATCGGTGAGGACGCCGCCGACGAGGATCGAGACGACGGAGCCCGCGCCGTAGGCGAAGAGCAGCAGGGCCACCTCGCCCTCCGCCATGCGGAAGTCCCGCAGCAGCACGAGCGTCAGGTACGGGACGATGAAGGTCCCGAGCTTGTTGACGAGCGTGCCGACGAGCAGCAGCCGCACGGGCCGCGGGAAGCGCGCGACCACCCGGACCGGGTTCAGGGACATGGGCCTCGGGGGCCACTCTATAATGAGCCCTCGCGATCGGAGGGCTTCATTCCATGTACACGCTGGTCCTGCTGCGCCACGGCGAGAGCACCTGGAACCTCGAGAACCGCTTCACCGGCTGGACGGACGTCGACCTCTCGCCGAAGGGGCTCGAGGAGGCTTCGGCCGCGGCGCAGCTGCTGAAGCAGGGCGGCTACGCCTTCGACGTGGCCCACACGTCGCTCTTGCGCCGCGCGATCCGCACGCTCTGGATCACGCTCGAGGGGATGGACCGGATGTGGATCCCGGTCCGCAAGAGCTGGCGGCTCAACGAGCGCCACTACGGCGCGCTCCAAGGCCTCAACAAGGCCGAGACCGCGAAGAAGTTCGGCGACGAGCAGGTGAAGATCTGGCGCCGCAGCTACGCGACCCCGCCGCCGGCGCTCTCGCCCGACGACGAGCGCCACCCCGGGCGCGATCCCCGCTACGCGAGCCTGCCCAAGGACCTGCTGCCGCTCACGGAATCGCTCGAGAGCACCGTGGCGCGCTTCCTCCCGTACTGGCACGACCAGATCGTGCCCGACGTCCTGGCCGGACGCCGCGTGCTGATCGCCGCCCACGGCAACAGCCTGCGCGCGCTCGTGAAGCACCTCGACGGCGTGTCGCAGGACGAGATCGTCTCGCTCAACATCCCGACCGGGATCCCGCTCGTCTACGAGCTGGACGCCGACCTCAAGCCGCTCGGCAGCCGCTACCTCGGCGACCCCGAGGCGGCGAAGAGGGCGGCCGAGGCCGTCGCGAACCAGTCGAAGACCTGAGGCGGAGGGACCATGACGACGACGAACAAGACCGGCAGGCCACGACGCTGGCCGCGGGTCGTGGGGGGCACGCTCGCCGTGGTGGTGCTCGCCGCGGGCGGATCCGGCGCCTACTTCCACGCGCGCGTGCGCGCGAGCCTGCCGCTCGTCGACGGCGAGCGCAGGCTCGCGGGCCTCGGCGCGCCGGTCCGCATCGAGCGCGACCTTCGCGGCGTGCCGGTGGTGCGCGGCGGAAGTCGGCTGGACGTGGCCCGCGCCACCGGCTTCCTCCACGCGCAGGACCGCTTCTTCCAGATGGACCTCCTGAGGCGCAGCGCCGCCGGCGAGCTCGCCGCGCTCTTCGGCCGGCCCGCGCTGGAGCTGGACCGCGAGGCCCGCGTTCTCCGGCTCCGGCGGGTCGCCCGCAGGGCCGTGACGACGCTGCGGGCCGACGAGCTGGACCTCCTCGCCGCCTACACGGCGGGGGCCAACGCCGGCCTCGGCGCGCTCGGGGCCCCGCCCTTCGAGTATCTCGCGCTTCGCGCGGAGCCTCAGCCGTGGCGGGACGAGGACTCGCTGCTCTGCGCCCTCGCCATGTACCGCGACCTGCAGGGCAGGCAGCCGTGGCAGGAATCCGTGCTCGGCCTGATGCGAGACACGCTCCCAGAGGCGCTCGTGGACTTCCTCGCCCCCGTGGGCACCGAGTGGGACGCGCCGATCGAGGGCGAGGCGATCCCGACGCCCCCCATGCCTGGGCCGGACCTCGTCGACCTCAGGCGGACGGCGCCCGCGGCGGCGGCCCGCGCTCTCTCGCGATCCGAGCCCTTCGCCCTGGCCCTTCTCGGCGTGCCGATGACGGAGAGGCCGTCGGAGGACGACGACGCAGCCCTCGGCAGCAACAACTGGGCGGTGGCGGGGACGCACACGACACACGGCGGTGCCCTCCTCGCCAACGACATGCACCTCGGCATCTCCGTGCCCAACACGTGGTACCGCCTGTCGCTCGTCTTCCCGGGAGCGGACGGCGACAGACGCGTGACGGGTGTGACGCTGCCGGGAGCGCCCTTCGTGGTCGCGGGGAGCAACGGCCGGGTGGCCTGGGGCTTCACGAACAGCGAGGGCGACTGGGCCGACGTCGTCCTCCTCGAGGCCAACCCCCAGAACCCGGGCACCTACCTCACGCCCGAGGGCCCTCGAGAGCTCGAGCGGGCGACCGAGACGATCGAGGTGAAGGGGGAGAAGGCGGAGGCCCTGACCGTCGAGTCCACGATCTGGGGGCCCGTGATCGACACCGACCACGCGGGCCGCCGCCGGGCGCTCGCCTGGGTGGCGCTGCGGGAGGGTGGGCTCAACGCCGCGCTCGTCCGCATGGAGGCGGTCCGCGATCTCGCGGAGGCCCAGGCGCTCGCCCCCGAGGTCGGGATCCCGAACCAGAACTTCGTCGTGGCCGACGCCGCGGGGCGCGTCGGCTGGACGATCATCGGGCGGATCCCGCGCCGCGTGGGCCACGACGGCCGCGCGCCCGCCTCCTGGGCGGACGGCGCGCGGCGCTGGGACGGCTGGCTCGCCCCCGAGGAGTACCCGCGTGTGGTGGACCCGCCGAGCGGCCGCATCTTCACGGCCAACGCGCGGGTGGTCGGCGGCGACGCGCTCGCGCGAGTGGGAGTGGGCGGCTACGATCTCGGGGCGCGCCAGGGGCAGATCCGCGACGACCTGCTCGCCGTCGAGAAGGCGAGCGAGCAGGACATGCTGCGCGTCCAGCTCGACGACCGCGCCCTCTTCCTGGCTCGCTGGCAGAAGCTGCTCACCTCCATCCTGGGCCCGGACGCCGTCGCGAAGGACCCTCGCCGCGCCGAAGCCCGTACGCTCGTGGAAGGCTGGGGGGGGCGGGCCGCGACCGCTTCGGTGGGCTACCGCATCGTCCGCGCCTTCCGCGAGCGGGTGAGGGACTTCGTCCTCGAGCCGCTTGTCGCTCCCGCGCGGGCGAGGGATTCGAAACGCCTGCGCCCGGGCACGGCGCCGAACTCACGCTGGGAGGGGCCGGTGTGGGCGCTCGTCACCGCGCGCCCCGCGCACCTGCTCGACCCGGGCCACGCGAGCTGGGAGGCGCTGTTGCTCGAAGCACTCGACGCGGTCCTCGCGGATCTGACGCAGGACGGTCAGGCCCTGGCCGGGCGCACCTGGGGCGAGCGAAACACCGCGCTCATCCGCCATCCGCTCTCTCGCGCCGTGCCTCGGCTCGGGCCCTGGCTCGACATGCCGAGGCAAGCGCTGCCCGGCGACAACCACATGCCGCGTTTCCAGTCTCCCACGGCGGGCGCGTCCGAGCGCTTCACCGTCTCGCCGGGGCGCGAGGAGCTGGGCTACTTCCACATGCCGGGCGGCCAGAGCGGGCACCCGCTCTCGCCTCACTATTCGGACGGCCACGCGGCCTGGGCGAACGGCGAGCCGACACCGTTCCTGCCGGGGCCCGCCGTGCACGTGCTCACGCT
>Ga0214472_10009121_pt1 | contig 10345 bp, 6 predicted proteins | sample RVTome_6_FD_207662 | JGI IMG/M metagenome (GOLD analysis project Ga0214472, IMG submission 207662) | Soil microbial communities from uranium-contaminated site in the Upper Colorado River Basin, Wyoming, United States - RVT140D175 | ecosystem: Environmental > Terrestrial > Soil > Contaminated >...
GGTTGAACAAGAAAGTCGAGATGTAAAAGTCTGACCCCATCGTCTGCTCCCCCTTTGGCAACCCCATTAATGGTTTCACGCTGCAAGCGGCGTGATCAACCAAAACTCTCACTAAGCCTTAAGCCGCCTGGCGCAGTGTTGCGACTGCCGCGGCTTTGATTGGCAATAGCAATTTAAACACGCTGCCGACACCGACTTCGCTCGCCACTTGTATATCACCGCCGAGGGCCGCAGCGAATTTCCTGCAAAGGCTGAGCCCAAGTCCGGTGCCGCCATAGTGGCGCGTCGACGAGCCATCGAGCTGGCGGAAGTCCTCGAAGATCAACTCCTGATCCTCGAGTCGGATACCAATACCGGTGTCGGCCACCGCAATCTCGAGAGCACCACGCTCGCGGTCTTCTCGAATCGACAGATCGATGCGCCCCTTCTCTGTGAATTTAAGCGCGTTAGTCAGCAATTGAAGCAGAATCTGCTGCAGTTTTTGCCCGTCGCTTTCGATCGCCTCGATGGTGCAATCCATGTGCACGCCAAACTCGATGGGGCGCGCCCTGATTAAGCGCTGCGTCATGAGGGTCAGTCCGGCCAAGACTTCTTTGAGCTTAACAATCTCAAACTGCGGCGCACTGGCGTCCGCCTCCCTGCGCGAATAATTCATCAGACTATCCATCAGGCCGGATAGCTCTTGGCCGTTATTAACTAGACGGTCCAGAATCGGGCGCGTATCGCCCTGATAGCTTGGATCGCGCAACACCTCGGCAAAACCGATGATCGTGCTGACCGGCGTGCGAATTTCATGGCAAATGTTGGCGACGAAATCCTTCTTAAGGCAATCCATCTCGATCAATTTCTGGTTGCTCGCCTCGGCCTTCTCGCGCGCCACCAGCGACTCTTGGTAGAGCCGGCCGTTCTCTAGGGACAGCGCCAACTGCTCCGCCAAGGTCCTTAACAGGCGAAAATCTTCGGCACTGTACTCGAGGCCGGATCGCTTAGCGCCGAAACTGACCATCCCGCGCACTTCACGCTCGTAAACCAGCGGCAACAATATCTCGGCGCTCAAACGCTCGAACACCTGCAAGACTCCCCCGCGCCGGTCACCAAAACGCGGGTCCAACACCACCTCAGCGCGGTGGAGCGCACGATAATCAGAGCGATCCCAAATCTCCAAAATCTCCCTGTTGTCCGCGTCGATTGGCGCCGGGCCCCGATTCCGTGAATCGCTCGATACCGCCTTCCATTGAGGCGCGTTTCCGGCCCGGTAGTAAACCGCCGCCACATCAATGCTAAGCGGCGTAACGATCCGCTCGATAAAGCCCTTTGCGAGGGCCGGCGCAGAGTCCAAGGTGCGTAGAAACATGCTCACCTGGGTTTGCACCTCGGCCGGATCATAGTCTAGACGATAGATGTAACGGTCAACCACGCTCTCGAAGCGGCGCAGTAGCGGATTGAAGAGCATGACGACCAGCAACGAGAAAAACAGCAGCACCAACGGGTCCCTAGCGTTCTCCCCCGCCCAGGGCGCAACCGCGATGGCGACCATGGCATAGGCAGCGACCAAGGCCGCCCACAAAGCGACGCGGCTCAGCGCCAGCCTTAATACCCTGCCGAGATCAAACAGGCTGTATTTTAACAACGCATAGGCAACCGAGATGGGGAAAAACACCGTTGGCACCAAAGCGATATTGTAGGGAATCGGCAGTTGCAACGAACTGGCGAGAACGGTGGTCAACGCAGGGATCAAGAATCCGGCGAGGGCGCCGACAAACATCACCCGGAGCCGCGAACGCTCCAAGTCGGAACCGGCAACACGCAGGGCACTGCCGGTAAGCATGAGAAATACCACCGCGCCGAGAAAAACATAGGCGTAGGCCGCCCGGAAAAACTGCCGCCAGATCTCCACAGGGCCGAAAAAGCTCAGGCTATTGAAAACACCGATCAATGTGCCGAGCGCGTAGATCAACGCGACGACCACCCAATGTGGCGACGCAGTTGGGGATTTTTGTCGCAGCAGCAAGGCTAAATGAATCGCCGCACTCGGCGTCAAGCACAGGGCGAAGAGGCGGATCTCTTTCGGCAGCCAACCCTCGGTCATAAAATCGAAGGTGGTCTGAAACCAGATAAAAACCGATATGACCATGAAGCAGAGCGGCGATGCCACCGGCGATGAGGCGCGATAAAAATAAGGCAGCACACCGATCACTAGAAACGCCAGACCGATCATGACGTAAATACCAAACGCTAACAGCCAGTCGCGCAGGACGAAAAGTTTCGCTGGAATAACAAACTCGAATTTCTGATTACCGCGGACAATTTGGTAGCGAACCGGGGTGTCAGCCGCAAGACTTCGAACATAGGAGTAGAGTGCGTTGCGATCACTGAGCGTTCGTCCATCAACACGCAAGATCCGATCGAGCGACTTTAGGCCCGCCGCGGCTCCGCTCCACCCGGGCAAGGAGTAAGGTCCGACCGTCAGATTCTGATAGATAAAAAAACCTGGAAAGGATTGGCCCAGCCATCGGCTGGACAAAACCATAGTCTGGCCGAAGAGTAACAGAACCAAGATTGCGGTGATAAGTAAGAGCAGGCGTCGTTGCCGAGATTGGTGACCCATGTGCCCCCCCTCGCAAGATCGATCCAACCAAGAGGGCTTTATCAAGGCACGCCGAAGCCTGTCAAGTACCAACTAGATGAATGGGCCGTGATGAAACAGGTAAGCCAAGGGCGATCGTAGCAAACGACCGGGAAATGCCGGCGCGTCAATAAGAAGGCGCTACCGTTGACGGCTCATACTTTGGCGATAGTCTCGCTCGGCAAAACGATACGAGTTTGCCGGCCCAGGATATCGAGGAGCACGGCGACGCGCTCACTACCTTTGAGTTTCTGCTCGAAGATCGCCTCGAGCCCGGAGAACGGGCCCTCATTGATGCGCACCGTATCGCCAGGCTTGGCACGCACCGGGTCGACGTCTGCGATCCCATCCGGACAGCGGTCCTGCAGAGCGGCGATAATATCTTCGCCTACCTCGGCCACGCGACTACCAAAGGTTAAAAAATCTTTGACCCCGGGCGAGTAGCGCGCCGCCTTGCCGGACAACACCATATCCAGCCGGCAGAACATATAACCGGGGAATAATGGCACCTGAACCCAGTGAAACTTGCTGCCGATGCGGCGCCGAGCCCGCATCCAGGGCTGAAACACTTCCAAACGCAGATCCCGAAGCCGCTTTTCGACATCACGTTCGCGGTTAACTTTTATGCGGATCGCATACCATTTGAGACCCGACTCTATCTGCAAAGATTCCTGCGTCATAGAATTGACACTGATTTTACTTTCGATCGCTAAGGTATTTCTGCCGAACGGCGATCATTCTAACAGAGGAAGTCCAAAATGATAACCGGAGACTTGATTGGGCTCTCGAATCGATCGCGAATTGACATGGAATTATCTTGACTTTAATACAGAATAACGTTTTAATATCGATCAACCAGCACCGGGTGTAGTGAACAGATGTTCTTTGGTGGCGTCTAACAATCAAAGAGCCAATTGGCGAGCCGACCACGATGGATGAGGAGGTCGCATGCGAGCCTTAACATACTCCCGGATTATCCCCGCCAGCGCGCTCAGCGCCGATTCCACTTTTTGGTTTTATAGCCATTTACTAAGGTGACACACAAATCACTCATAGTGCGCACGATCGCCTCGCATCCAGGTAATCGTCAATTACAGCTCATCGGTTTTGCCCGCACATCCGGTACTCCGCTCCGCCGCTACGTCCGCGTAAACAATTCCCCGTAAAGATACCATTAAGGGAGGCTGCTGGAATGGACCATAATAAGGAATTCGAGAAGCTGATCAAGAAAGACCGAGACTCGCATCACGCCCGATCCTGGCATGGGAACCTGCTTGGCTATCTCGATCAGGTAAAATCAGACCCGACCGTCGCAAAACTCGCTCACGCGCGCGTCTACGATACGCTCATCAAAGCCGGGGTGCGCGACATTCACGAAAAACACGATCCTCATGTGCAGCGCTTATACAAAGACGAGTCCATCAAACTGTATGATTTCTTCAGTGATGAGTTCTTCGGCATTGAAAAGACCGTCTCGCAGATTGTCCGTTACTTTCACGCAGCATCGTTGAAGGGTGAGGAGAGCCGCCAGGTTCTCTATTTGATGGGTCCGGTAGGCTCCGGCAAAAGCTCGCTGGCAGAGAAGCTCCATCGCGGGCTCGAAGAAAACGAGCCTTTCTACGCGATCGATGGATGCCCGATGTTCGAAGAGCCCTTGCACCTGATCCCGCGCCATCTTCGCAAAGAATTCGAGAAAATGCTTGGCGTCCATATCGAAGGCGACCTCTGCCCGGTATGCCGTTACCGGCTACAAAATGAGTTTGCCGGCAAGTATGAAGAGTTTCCGATTCACACGTTGGAGTTTTCCAAACGCTCGCGCGTCGGCATCGGCGTCGTTCCCCCGGTTGATCCCAACAATCAGGACACCTCGGTGCTGATCGGCAGCGAGGATATTTCAAAATTGGACCTTTACTCGGAGGGCGACCCGCGCGTCCTGGAGCTGAACGGCGCCTTGAACGTGGGCAACCGCGGCATCGTCGAATTCATCGAAGTCTTCAAAAACGAGATCGAGTACCTTCACTGCATGATCACGGCGACCCAGGAAAAGGTCGTCCCGGCGCCCGGCCGCCATGGCCTGGTTTATGTCGATACCGTCATCGTCGCTCATTCGAACGAAGCCGAATGGCAAAAATTCAAGGCTGATCATACCAACGAAGCGATCCTCGACCGCATCGTCGCGATCCGCGTCCCTTACAACCTGCGGCTTTCAGAGGAAGTAAAAATCTATCAAAAAATTATCCGCAATTCCGATTTCCGTGCCCACGTCGCGCCGCACACCCTGGAGGTCGCGTCCATGTTCGCCATTCTGTCGCGCCTAGAGCCGACCAACAAATGCGATCTCATGACAAAGCTCAAGCTCTATAACGGCGAGGAAGTCGTCGAGAAGGGCCGAACCAAAAAAGTCGATGTTCAAGAGCTGCGCGAAAGCACCAAACGGGAAGGCATGTCGGGCATCTCGACGCGCTTTATCATGAAAGCGTTGGATAATGCTCTTTCCGATAACACCGCCGGCAATTGCATCAATGCGATCAACGTGCGCGAAGCGTTGATCAACATGGTCAAAGAAGCGGACATGCCGGACGACACCCGCAAACAATATCTAGAACTCCTCCAAGACACCCTGCACAAAGAATATTTAGAGGTCCTCGAGAAAGAGATCACCCGGGCATTTGTCTATTCCTATCAGGAACAAGCCGAGGCGCTGTTTCAGAACTATCTCGATCACGCAGAAGCCTACATCAACAAGAGCAAGGTCAAAGACCGCAATACCAAGGAAGAGCTGGCTCCCGATGAAAGCTTCATGAAATCGATCGAAGAGCAGATCGCCATCATCGGCTCCGCCGCCGACGGCTTCCGCCAGGAAGTGATCGCGTACCTGTGGGCGGCCAACCGGCGCGGTGAAAAGATCGAATATCGAAGCTACGAACCGCTAAAAGAAGCGATCGAAAAGAAATTGATCACCTCCGTGCGCGATCTGAGCCGGGTGATCACCAAGGCGCGCATGCGCGACGAAGATCAGTCGGAAAAATACAATTCGATGGTCCACAGCCTGCTCGAACATGGCTACTGCCAGAGCTGTGTCGACGTCGTCCTCAAGTACGCGTCGAACAATCTATGGAAGGATTGATCGGATAGCTTGGTAAAACAGCTGTCCGGTTACCCCGCCAATGACTATCTTTAGACCCTTCAATCCGTCCGCCGGACAACGCAGCGACCGTACCGCCGGCGATCGGCTGCGCCACCGGCAAAAAGTGCGCGAAGCGATCCGCAACAATATCGGTGACATCATCGCCGAAGAATCGATCATCGGCAAGGACAAACATCGCATCATCAAGGTGCCGATTCGGGGCGTCAAGGAATACCGATTTGTCTATGGCGAGAACACCCCGGGAGTTGGTCAGGGCGGGGGCGGCGAGCCCAAACCGGGAGATGTTGTCGGCCAGGGCAAAGACGCCCAGGGCAACCCGCAAGCGGGGGACAAACCGGGGGTCGACTATTACGAGACCGACGTAAGCCTAGACGAGATCATCGAGCTGATGTTCGAAGATCTCGAACTGCCGGATCTCGAGCGCAAACGGTTGCGCCAAATCGAGGTCGAACGGCTGTTTCGCCAAAAAGGCTTTCGCCGCAAAGGCATTCGCGTCCGGCTCGACAAAAAGCGCACTGCGCGCTCGCGGGTGAAACGCAAGAAAGCCACTCTGAAACGGCACCCGATGGCCGCCGCCGCGCGCTTTCCTTTTCACAAAGACGATTTGCATTACCACCACACTGTCACCGACGTGCGAAACGAATCCAACGCCGTGGTGCTGTGTATCATGGACACCTCGGGATCCATGGACCGGGTAAAAAAATACCTCGCCCGCAGTTTCTTTTTTCTGCTTTACCAGTTTATCTGCACGCGCTATCAAAACGTCGAAATCGTCTTCATCGCGCACCACACCGAGGCGTTCGAGGTGACCGAAGAAGAGTTTTTTCACAAGGGCGAATCCGGCGGCACCTTCATCTCCTCGGGCTATATCAAGGCACTGGAAATCATCGAGCAGCGCTACCACCCGGCGCTTTGGAACGTGTATGCCTTTCACTGTTCCGACGGCGACAATTTCGATTCGGACAACCCGGCGGCGCTCAAAGCCGCACAGGAATTAACCCAAATTTCCAATCTCTTCGGTTACGGCGAAATTAAACCGCTCGGCTCCGGTTACTACGGCAGCACCATGATTCAGTTCTTCTCGCAAATTCAAGCGGCGAATTTCCAGACCGTGCAGATTCAAAAGAAGGAAGACATCTGGTCCTCCTTTAGAACCTTTCTGAGCAAAGACCGCGTCCGGGAGGACGCGGCGTAAATCCAGGCCATGGCAACCCAGTATACCGTCGAAGATCTCGAACGCTGGGATGAGCGCATTATCAAACTCGTCCAAAGTTTCGGCCTCGATCCGTACCCCCAGGAATTCGAGATTTGCGATCATGAAGACATGCTTTCCTACATGGTTTATTCGGGAATGCCGGCCCATTACCCGCACTGGTCCTACGGTAAGAATTTTGAAAAACTCAAGACTCTCTACGAATACGGCATTAGCGGCCTGCCCTACGAAATGGTGATCAACTCCAATCCGTCGATCGCTTATCTGATGCGCGACAACAGCCTCGCGTTGCAGGTCCTGACCATCGCCCACGTTTACGGCCACAACGATTTTTTCAAGAACAACTTCACTTTCAAATCGACCCAGGCTCACTACACCATCGACTCATTCAAGAGCCACGCCAATCGCGTGCGCCACTACGTCGAAGATCCGAGCATCGGCCTAGAAAAGCTCGAGGCACGACTCGACGCGGCCCATGCCCTCTCGCTGCAATGCCGGCGCAATCTAGCGATCAAAAAGCCTAGTTCTGGGGAGGCGATCGAGCTGAAATTAGCGGAAACTGAACCGGCCGCCGATCCCTTCAGCGCAGTTCACCGCCGCCGCGAGCGGGTTGAGCCCGATCTCCAAAAAATGCCGCTCTATCCCGAGGAGGACTTGCTGCTATTTATTCGCGATCACAACCCTCGTCTGGCCGAGTGGGAAAAAGATCTGCTGACCATCGTCCATGAGCAGGCCCAGTACTTCGTGCCCCAGATCGAAACGAAAATCATGAATGAAGGCTGGGCCAGCTTCTGGCATAAAAAAATCCTCGAGTCTCTGGACTTGCCCCAAGATCTGCATTTGGAATTCATCGTGCGCCATAGCCAAGTGCTGCGACCGTCGCCCGGAAGCTTGAATCCCTACCACGTCGGCATGAAAGTTTGGGAAGACATCGAAAAGCGCTGGAACAATCCGGCCCCCGAAGAGATCGAAATGTTTGGACCGCGCAATAAAAACGGCATGGACAAGCTATTCGAGGTGCGCGAAGTGGAACGTGACGCGTCGTTTTTGCGCCGCTATCTAACCGAAGAACTGATACGCGAACTTAACCTGTTCGAATACAACAACCGCGGCAACGAACAGGTGGTCACCCGAGTCGCCGACGAAGACAACTGGCGCCAGATCAAAGACACGCTGATTCAAAGCGTTGGCACGGGAACCATCCCCGTCATAAAAGTGGAAGACTCGGATTACCAGAACAAGCGCATCTTGTTGCTGAAGCATTGTCACGATGGCCGCGATCTCCAGCTTGAATACGCTGAAAAGACCCTGAGATACCTCCATCAGTTATGGGGACACGACGTCGCCATGGAAACGGTCATCGATAATAACCCAACCTTCCTATCCTTCGCCGACGACAAACTGTCCATCCGCAAATCCGCGTAGCTACTCCTACGATAAATGAAAGTTTGTGCCACGCGGGCAAATTTTCCTCGAGTTAAGCACCCTCAGATTCGGATATGCCTCACGCCAAGGCGCAAACGCGCTAAGTTCGGAACGCGATTTCTTTGTTTGCGTTCTTTGCGGGTAAAATCTCCGCATCCGAATCTTCTTTCTATGTAACCTTCGTGGCCTTTGTGGTTATATCCCTACGTCCCCTGCAGTTGCCAAAACCGCGGCGCCGTGCGACTAGAATACGGAGCGCTATGGAATCGATCAGCGAAATTACCGCAATTCGAAAATTAATTGCCAATCGCCTCGACGAATTAGCCATTGGCGATAAGTCGATCACCGGCATCATCGGCGACGCGCCATCGCACTATTCGAGGAGCCCGACATTATGGAACGCCGTCTTCGACCGCCTCTGCATGGACGCTATCTATTTAGCCCTCGATGTCGACGACGCCCAGGTCGGCGCGCTGCTGGACGCGCTGCGCAGATATGATCGCTTCATGGGTGTCAACGTCACCGTGCCGTACAAAGTGCGGGTCATCGAGTTTCTCGACGCGCTGGATACCGATGCGACGCGCATCGGTGCGGTCAATACCGTGGTCAAGCATGGCGATGGGAAACTGGTCGGTTACAACACCGACGGCGCGGGCTTCATCGACAGCCTGCGTCTAGCCGCCCCAGGCGAGCGCCAGCCGTTCATCGACACCCTCGACGGCATGGATGTGTTGTTGCTGGGGGCAGGCGGTTCGGCGCGCGCCGTGGCCTTTCATCTGAGTGATCACATCGGCAAAGGCCAGCTGATCATCGCCAACCGCACGCGCGCCCACGCCGACGACCTCGCCGCGGAAATTTGTCGGCTTGGCCGTCAGGCGCTCGCGACCGACGAAAGCGCCATCCCGTTTTGGGCGCCCCGCGTCGGCCTGGTCGTCAACAGCACCACCAAGGGCCAGGGCGGCGTGCGCAAATTGAGCGGTGGAAGGATGACGATGCTAACTCCCTACTCTGCCCTTGCGCCGGCCGATCCGCCGGTGCTCGCTGACGCTGCTGAAGCCGCGGCTAATTTCGAAACGCAGTGGCATGAGCGGGCCCAGGCCGATATCGCCGCCAATAACCAAGCCGCACTGGCGCTAGCCCAATCGATTCCGCAGGCAACTCGATTCTATGATTTGATTTACCATCCGCCCGAGACGGTGTTTTTGCGTCAAGGCCAGAGCACTGGGCACCGCACCATGAACGGTAGAAGCATGATCGTCCGCCAAGCTGTGCTCACCTTTTGCGAACGAATCTGCCTGACCCGGCTGAGCGAAATGGGTAAGAATAACAAGCAAACATTCCAGGAGGTCACCGAAGTCATGTTTGGCGCATGGTGAGTTTTGCCGCGGCCATCGCGCAGCAGTTCGGCAGTTTGGTCGATGGCGCAGGCTTTCAAGCGTTGCCTATCGGGTAGGTTGGAATTGACTCACCCCTGCACGAACGCCCTGTTAAATGGACTAGAGCTGCCCAGATTTTTTGTGGAATGTTTGGCTCTTTGGGATGGCCTGCTTAACGCTTTGCTGCGGCTAAGGCGTCGTTGACGACCTTATAGATCGGCCGCATATCCGATAGCTCGGAGCGCCCGACAAAAAGGTACTTAGCGCTATCCCGACGCCGGTAGGTCGGGCTGACATCCTCCTTGGGAATATCGACTCGCATGGAGTCAGCGCCTGATCCCGACAAGACCATTTCTTTCTGCAGCGCCGCTTGCCCTTCCCGCGAAAGAAACCAGTTGGCGAACAGGCACGCTGCACTGGGATGAGGCGAATTGTTAATCAGGCCAATCGTGCCGATACCGACGCCGAGGGGTGTACCCTCTTTAAACTCGTGCGGGTCAAACTCATCCACCGCAAGGCCTTGCGTTTTTCTCCGACTTCGGTAGTCATTCCTCGTA
>Ga0214472_10009123_pt1 | contig 10344 bp, 7 predicted proteins | sample RVTome_6_FD_207662 | JGI IMG/M metagenome (GOLD analysis project Ga0214472, IMG submission 207662) | Soil microbial communities from uranium-contaminated site in the Upper Colorado River Basin, Wyoming, United States - RVT140D175 | ecosystem: Environmental > Terrestrial > Soil > Contaminated >...
TCCCGGGTTCACCGTGCGGGTCGAGGTCGCGACCCGTTGCCCGTCGATGTACAGCTCGGCCAGCGAGCCCGACTGGCGGAACGTCTGGGTCACCCACCGACCCGCCGTCACCGGCGGCCCGTTCAGGTACTGTCCCGTGTACGCCCGATAGCGGCCCACGTACGGCCCCTCGAAGAAGCTGAAGCCCCCGTTCAGGACGTGACCGGTGGCGCCGACACGGGAAGAGTAGACGGCCACGATCGTCGTGGTCGTCGGCGGATCGACGGGTGTCGACATCCCGTCATCGGCGGCGTCGAACGAGACCGCCGGCATCCCGTTGACCTGAGCGCTCCGGTAGACCGGGCGCTTGGAGGCCGTCGTCTGGGCGGCGTGATGGCAGGCACCGGACGCGTCGGGCCAATCGGCCACCGGGTCGCCGTCGGCGTGGCCGATCAGGCCGTCAGCCCTCAGCCACAGCGTAAGGCCCTCGATCGCCCCTGGCTCGCCCGGCGCCCCTCCGGCCGTCGGCACGTCGACCGACACGCTCCGCGAAGCGGTTCCGGCGGCACCCCCGTCGTCGGTCACCCGTAGCGTGACCGTGTAGGTCCCGCTGCAGGCGTAGACGTGGCTCGGATTCCGCTCGACGGACACTCCCCCGTCGCCGAAGGTCCAGCTCCATCCGGTCACCGAGCCGTCGCTGTCGCTGCTCTGGTCGGTGAACGCGCAGCTCGCGCCCGTGCACGCATGGGCGAAGTCGGCTGTCGGCGGCGCGTTCGGCGGCGGCGCGGGGAGATCGTTGATCGCGCGGAAGACGTTGATCCGGCCGTGCCCGAACTTGTCGTCAGGCCCCGGGGCTCCGAGGTCGTCGGCCGTCGAGCCCATCCGCGCCAGGACCTCTTCGGCCGTCGAGATGCCCATGGCGTAGAGGAGCGCGGCCAGACCGACCGTCTGGGGCGTGGCCATCGACGTCCCGGCCTTCAGGCAGTAGTCGACGTCGCTCGAGAAGCAGGTCGATGCGATCTGGCTGTAGCCGCTGGCGTTCTCCGAGTCCCCGCCCGGCGCCGCCAGCTCGACCTCCGGCCCCCAGTTCGAGTAGCTGGCGAGCCCGTCGCTCCAATCCGTGGCGCTCACCGCCACGCACTCGGAGAACGCCGCCGGGTAGAGCACGCCCTGCACGCCGCTGTTTCCCGCCGCGCAGAACGGCAGCACGTCGTTGTCGCGGGCGTACGCGAGGGCCAGGCGCTCGGTCTCGGAAGACTCGGTCCCGCCGAGGCTGATGTTGATGACGTCGGCCCCGTTGTCCACCGCCCACGTGATGCCGGCCGCCAGCGCCGAGCTCGGGCACTCGGCGTTCAGCCCGAAGAACGTCGGCGTGCACACCTTGGCCACGACGAAGCCGATGTTCGGGCCCCATGCCACGCCGGTCAGCCCGCTGGCGTCGCCGCCGCGCGCGCCCGCGATCCCGGCCACATGGGTGCCATGTCCCTGATCGTCGCTGGCGTCGGGGTCGTCGTTGTAGAAGTCGTACTGCGCGACCACGCGGCCTGCCAGATCGGTATGCGACGCACGGACGCCGGTGTCGAGAATCGCAATCCGCGCGGCGCCCGAGAACCCGGCGCCCAGCTGGTTGAACGCCTCGAGCCAGTCGACGTCCGCGTCCGCAGCGCCGGTCGTGGCCAGCACGTCCCCCTCGCCGGAATCGATCGTCCCGTCGTTGTGGAGGTCCCACTTGTATCCGAACAGGGGATCGCCCGGAAGCGCGCAGCCCGGACAGGTCGGGTCGTCCAGCGTGCGCAGCCAGTCGGGCTCGGCGAACTCGACGTCGGCTCGCCGCGCCAGCGCGCGCGCGATCGCCATCTCGCTGCCGACGGGTACCGCGAGCAGGCGGACACCGCGGGTGACGGTCCCGCGGATGGCTGCTCCCTGCGAGCCGGCCACGGCGATCTCCGACGCCCCCGGCCGGAACCGGACCAGCACCCTGCCGGGCACGTAGCGGCCGGGCGCTTCCGCCGCGGGCGTCAGCCCGCCGGAGGCTCCCGGGTCGGGCGAGGTCGGCGCTTCGGAGCAAGCCGAGGCCAGAACCATGGCCGCGACGAGCGCGCGGTGGAAACGGCGTGCGATACCGCGGAAAGCGGGATGGGCGGACATCTCCCCTCCATTCAGGACCGGTTCAGGGGGGAGGACGATTCTATAGAAATTCAGGGGAATGCATATTATGCCCCAAAATCGATCGACTGTAAAGGGGGTGCCCCGCGACCATCGTCGGCGTAAGCGTGCTGACAAACAGGCGCTTCGATCCGGGCTAGAATGCGGGCCGGTGACCAGAGACGTCGTCCGGAGTCCGAACAGGGAGGGAAGCGATGGCACAGGTCAACGTGAACCCGCCGCCACGAAACGGCGGTGACGGCAACGCGGGGATCTACGCGATCCTCGTCATCATCGTGGTGCTGATCGTCGGTGCGGTGCTCTACTTCTCGGGGGTGCTCGGCCCACGGGCCACCGAAGAGCAGGACTTCGAGGCCGACATCGAGATCGAGCAGCCGGAGGTGCCGGACATCGACGTCCCCGACGACGTGAGGATCGAGGCACCGGAGATCGACGTGCCCGACACCGTGACGATCACCGATTGACCGCCGGTCCCGGAAGGCGGGTCATCTCCCTCGGGCCGGCTCCATGCGACCGACGCCGCGGCGGGTGAGGTAGACTCGCTCGACGTTTCCGGCGCGGCTCGATGCGGCGAATGGATAGAACCAGAACCAGGGGCGACGTGGGTCGTGGTCGGGGATCACGCCCTCCATCGTCTCGCCCCAGCGGAGGGTGACCTTCACGGCCTCGCCGGACTCCATCGGCGGGGCCGGCTCCTCCACGGGCGGCAGATCCTCCTCGCTCAGCGGCTGGGATCGCCAGACGGCCAGGTCCCGCACGACGAAGGCCACCAGGACCTGCTGCATGTCGACGTCGTGCCGCTCCACCTGATGTCCGGTCAGGTCGACCTCGCGGAGGTCGAACCGGGCACGGCTGGGATCGAACCGGTCGACCACTCCCTTCAGGCGAGTGTCGTCGTCCAACACGAGGACGACTCTTTCCTCCATCGACGTGTCCTCTCGCATGCGTTCCCAGTATGCGGACCGACCCCCCGGAGGACAAGCGCGTCCGGTTCCGCCTATTGAAGCGTAGTCACGAACTCGACCCCGGGGAACGCGGTGTCGTCGTTGCGGCAGACCACCGTCGGACGGTTCCCTTTGCCCCGCGCGGGCCGACAACCCTCCGGGTTGGGGTCCCTGCCGCAATAGGTCCGCGTCAACCTGATGACGCCGCCGGTGATCCGGAGACGCTGCCCGTTCCACGAACCGACCGCTTGAATCAAGGACAGATTCTGTTCCCCGCCACCTTCGATCTCCCACATGTACTTGTCCTGCCCGTCCCAGGTGAACCAGCGGATCAGTGTTTCGTGATTCCAGGACGGACCGCCGTTCGCCCTGAGATCGACATAGGAGAAAAAGTGACGCGGTCGCTCGGCGCCATGGATGGTGAGCAGCAGATCCCACAGGTCCTTGGCAGCCTGCAGCCCGACCGGATCCTGCGCGGCGGGCGGCGGGATGAAGGCTCCGACGTCCGTGTTCCACGCGCAGTCCGGCCAGAACACATCCCCGCTCGAGGGAATCTGGCTCACGGCGATCGGGATCGGAGCGCCGAACGGGGTCTCGAAGCTGGCCGAACCCCCCGAGACGCGGAGCACGCCTTGTCGCACGCTCGAGACGAAGCCGCCGCTCAGCACGACGCTCGTGGATGCGTCGCCGCCCCCGGCGCCCTTGCCCTTGCCGGCCGGGTCGAGGTCCCGCGACAGAGGTGAGATGAGCTCCGAGCCCTGGCAGCCGACCTGCGAAAGCATGGCGACGAAAACCGCCGGAACGACGAAAGCGCGTCGCATGGATCGCTCCGGATGCGGGGAGGAATGAAAAGAGGACAGTAGACTCTTCTAGCATGAAAGTCCGGGAGGGTCAATCCCCCGGGGCCAGCCGGACGGCGCGACGCGCGGTTTCGACCCGTCTGACGCGAGACCCCTCCGCGTGAGCGACACCGTCGCGATCCGCATGGTCAGGATCGACGGCGCGGGGGAGCGCAATGACCGCGGCGAGCATGCGGACGCCCATCGCCCGGCCTGCGTGGCACTGGGCGAACCGCGGCCGCCGTGCAGCCAATCCCAACCTGTTTCAGATGAAGGGTTTAACGCGACGATGTGCGAGCTCCGGCCGTCTCTGGCTGGCTGCCGGCGAGCGCAGTCGGCCAGCCGCGGAGGGGTCCTGACGGGCAGCAGCGAGGAGTCGGCGCGCACGGTTCTTGCAGCACTCGTTACGTCGGAGGTTGTTATGACGCTGGACACGGTTACGAGGGGAATGGATCTGCGAGTCGAGAGGCTGGCGACCTCGGCCCGCTTCATCTCCGCCGGCCTCGTCGCGCTGGGAGCCCTGGTCTTGCTGGGCTGGGCGATCGACAGCCGGCTCCTCAAGAGCGGGGGGGCCTGGCTCGTCGCCATGAATCCGCTCACCGCGATCGCTTTCATCCTGTCCGGCGCCTCGCTCTGGATCGCGCTGGCTCGCGACTCCACGCGGACGCGGAGGCTGGCCGCGGCATGCGCGGGCGCGGTCGTCGCCATCGCCATCCTGCGGCTCCTCGGGTACGTGGGACCGGATCTGGGACTGGACCGCCTGGCCTTCTCCGGGCGCCTGGACGCGGAGCCGATCCCCAATCGCATGGCTCCGAACACCGCGGCCGCCTTCCTGCTCGCGGGTCTCGGGCTTCTCGGGCGACGCTCGAAGAATCCACGGATCGTGGAGGCGACTCAGCTCCTCGTGCTCGTCATGGCGGCAATCGCCCTGGTCACCCTCTGCGGATACACCTACAAGGCGGGGGGGCTGGCCAGGGTGAGCCAGTTCATTCCCATGGCCTTCAACACGGCGGTCGGTTTCGCGGCTCTGTCGGTGGGCATCCTCCTCGTCCGTCCCCGGGAGGGCCTGCTCGCCGAGCTTGTCGGGGATGGAACGGGAAGCCGGATCGCGCGCGGCCTGCTTCCGGTAGTGATCGGAATTCCCCTCTTGCTGGGCTGGCTGAGAGTGCGCGGAGAGCAGGCGGGCCTGTACGACTCGGGGACGGGAACGGCCCTCATGGTGGCGAGCTGGGTCGTCGTCTTCGGATCCATGGTCTGGTGGCAAGCACGCGTGCTGAATAGGGCCGATGCCAAGCGGACGGCGGCGGAAAAAGAGATCGCCGCACTCAACCGCGCTCTGCGGCGGCATGCCACCGAGATCGAGGCCACGAATCGCGAGCTCGAGGCGTTCAGCTATTCGGTGTCCCACGACCTGCGCGCTCCGCTGCGCAGCATCACGAGCTTCAGCCAGGCCCTTCTCGAAGACTGCGCGGATTCCCTCGACGAACAGGGCCGTGATTATCTCGATCGAGTCGTTCGAGCGGGCAGGCGGATGGCGGAGCTGATCGAGGATATGATGGTTCTGTCCCGCATCTCCCGCAGCGAAATGCAGCGCGGATCGGTCGATCTGAGCGCCACCGCTCGGGAGATCGCGGACGAGCTGGCGCAAGGGCAGCCGGATCGCGACGTCGAAGTCGATGTCACGCCGGGTCTCGTGGCCGACGGCGACCCCAAGCTGCTGCGGATCATGATCGAGAACTTGCTCGGCAACGCCTGGAAGTTCACGGAGCGCCAGCCCGACCCCCGCATCGAATTCGGCGCCCTTCCCGGCAACAACGGCGAGCGAGTGTTCTACGTGCGGGACAACGGCGCGGGCTTCGACATGGAGCACGCCGGCCGGCTGTTCGCCCCGTTCCAGCGGCTCCACCGCGAGACCGAGTTTCCAGGGACCGGCGTCGGTCTGGCAACGGTCCAACGCGTCGTGCGGCGCCACGGTGGCAAGGTCTGGGCCCAGGGGAAGGTCTCCCAGGGGGCCACCTTCTTCTTCACGGTCTGAGACAGGAGGCACACGTGAGGGGATCCATTCTGCTCGTCGAGGACACGGAGGACGACATCGTCCTCACCCGACGTGCGCTCAAGAAGAACAAGCTGACGAACCCGCTCGTCGTAGCGCGGGACGGACAGGAGGCGCTCGACTATCTGTTGGGCACCGAAGCGGCCCCGCATGACCCGGACGAGATGCCAGCCATGATCCTGCTCGACCTGCAGCTGCCCAAGGTCGACGGCCTCGAGGTCCTGCGCAGGTTGAGAGCCGAGCCCCGGACCCGCCTGCTCCCGATCATCATCCTGACGTCCTCGCGGGAGGAGAGGGATCTGGTCGATGGTTACACGAACGGAGCGAACAGCTACATCCGGAAGCCGGTCGACTTCGATCAGTTCAGTGAAGCGGTCCGCCAGCTCGGCCTCTACTGGCTCGTGCTCAACGAGCCTCCCCCACATGCCTTCTGACATGACCCCCCTCCGCGCCTTGCTCGTCGAGGACAACCCCGACGACGCCGCGCTCATCCTGCACGCGCTCCTCCGCGGCGGATTCGACGTGGAGCACCTGCGCGTCGAGACCGAGGACGAGCTTCGTGAAGCCATCGCGGGTGGCGCGTGGGACATCGTGATCGCGGACTACACGCTGCCCGCGTTCAGCGGGCCGCGGGCTTTCGCGATCACGCGCCGGGAGGAGGAGGACCTTCCCTTCATCCTCGTCTCGGGAGCGGTGGGCGAGGAGACGGTCGTCGAGGCCATGCGGCAAGGCATCGACGATTACCTCATGAAGGACAACCTCACGCGCCTGCCCGGGGCGGTGGAGCGCGCGATCGAGGCCAGCCACGAACGCAGGCGCAGGAGACGAGCCGAGGAGGCGATTCTGCGCCGCGACGCGATCCTGCTGGCCGTCGGTCTCGCCGCCAAGCGCCTGCTGGCCGCCGAGGACTGGCACGCGGAGATCGGGGAAGTCCTGGCACAGCTGGGAACGGCGGCGGGGGTCGGCCGTGCCTACCTGTTCTCGATTCGCTCCGAAGGTCGCACGCTGGCCAGCCAGCAGGCGGAATGGGTGGCCCCCGAGGTCAAACCGCGTTCCGGTCACCCGGATTTCCAGGACTTCGACATGGAGGGGATGGGCTTCCGGGCGTGGGCCGAGGTCCTCGGAGACGGACGACCCGTTCACGGCTCGGTTCGCGATTTCTCCCCCGAGGCCCGGTCCTATCTCGAGAGCTGGGACGTGACCTCGATCGCGGTCATGCCGATCATGGTCGACGGGACGTTTTGGGGGATGATCGGGTTCGACGTCTGCCATGTGAATCGGGAATGGTCGATGGTCGAGATCGAGGCGCTGCGGATCGCCGCCGACACGATGGGGGCAGCGATCCAACGGGCGGACGACAAGGCTCACCTGCGACGTCAGGTCGAACACCTGAACGCCCTGCGCCGAATCGACCGCGCGATCGCCAACAGCCTTGACCTCCAGCTCACGCTTGACGTCGTGCTCGACCAGGTCACGGGGCAGCTCGGCGTGGAGGCCGCCAGCGTCCTGCTGCTGAACTCTCACACCCAGCAATTCGAGTTCACCGCCGGGCGCGGGGCATTCGCCAGGGCATTCCTCACCGCCCCCGTGCGGACGGGAGACGGCCTCGCCGGCCGGGTGATCCACGATCGTCGAGCCGTGCATGTTCCAGACCTGGGCGCGGCGTCCGCCGGGGGTTCCCGTGAGTCCTTGATGCCCCTGGGGTTGGCCTCGTACTACGCCCTCCCTCTGATCGCGAAGAACGAGGTCAGGGGAGTGCTGGAGACTTTTTGCGGGCCCTCGGTGAAGTGCACCGAAGACTGGCGCGATTTCGCGGCTACGCTCGCCGGACAGGCGGCGATCGCCATCGACAACGCCCAGATGCTCGCCCAGCTGACGCAGTCCAACACCGATTTGCGTCTCGCCTACGAGACGACGCTAGAGGGATGGTCGCGAGCCCTGGACCTGCGGGACAACGACACCCAGGGTCACACCGCGCGGGTGGCCGCGCTGACCGTGGTCCTCGGTCGCGCCATGCACATGGACCCCGAACAGATCGTGCATCTCCGTCGGGGCGCCCTGCTCCACGACATCGGCAAGATGGGGATCCCCGACGCGATCCTGCTCAAGCCGGGTCCGCTGACCGACGACGAGTGGGACGTGATGCGGCGGCACCCGGTCTACGCGTACGACCTGCTGTCGGGCATTCCCTACCTGCGTCCGGCCCTCGAAGTCCCCCACCTGCACCACGAGCGCTGGGACGGCAGCGGCTACCCGCTCGGCCTCAAGGGCGAGGAGATCCCGCTGGCGGCGCGCGTGTTCGCCGTGGTCGACGTCTGGGACGCGCTCACTTCGAGCCGGCCCTACCGCACCAAGGTCCTCGAGGAGCGCGCCCGCGAGATCATCAAGCAGGGAGCGGGCACGGACTTCGACCCGCGCGTCGTCGAGACGTTCCTCAAGCTCGACCTCTCGCGGACCGTCGAGTCCATGCGCGTCGCCGGCTTGCGTTAGCCCGCCCTCGAGCGCTTCTCCCGCGGTCACCCGGATGCTTCGGCCACGGTTGACACGACGACGATGGCCGTCCTACCGTGACGAACCCTTCGGCCCCTCGTCATTCTCACCAGGAAGGAGAGCGACTGTGACCCCGAAGCAGCGCCGGGTTTTGTCGGCTGGTCTTTCCCTCTCGCTCGGGATTCTCGCCGCGGCGCGTTGCGAGTCCAGGGCGGACAGGACCGAGCCGGAGCTTCCGATCATCGATCTGTCGGCGGGACCGGCCTTCCCCCTCGAAGGAGGCCACCTCGAGTCCAGTTCGATCGCATCAGGCGAGATGACCTTCCAGCAGCTCTTCGACGCAGGAGAGGCGCTTTTCCACACCCCGTTCAACGGCCTGGACGGTGTCGGGGTCGCGCGATTGCGGGATGGCTCGACGATTGCACGCTTCAGCGTGGCGCCCGCGGGAGGTGGGATGATCTCTTCCCAGTCGTGCGGGGAATGCCACAACATGCCGTTCGCCGCGGCAGCCGGGCTGGCGACCACCAACCGGGTGGGCGATCCCGACGAAGATGGCTTGCCGCCGTTCAACACCCGCTCGACCACTTCCCTGTTCGGTGACGCGATCGTGCAGCTCTTGGCCCAGGAGATCACCGAGGACCTGCATTCGATCCGGGACGACGCGGCACGGGAGGCCGGCGAGAGCCCGGGCACGCCGATCCGGAGGAGCCTGACTTCCAAGGGCATCGACTACGGGACCATCGTCGCAACCGCCGACGCCGAAGGAGAGGTCACGTTCGACCTCACCGCTGTCCGGGGCGTTGATTCGGATCTTGTGGTTCGACCGATCGGCTGGAAGGGGGACGTCGCCACGGTGCGGGTTCCGGTCGTGGGCGCTTCGGCCGGCCTGATGGGAATGCAGGCCGAGGAGCTGGTCTGGTTTCCGCCGCCGGACCGTGAGTTCGACCCCGATCCCGACGGCGACGGAGTGACTCGCGAGTTGTCGGTGGGGGACGTCACGGCCATGACGATCTATACAGCCGCCCAGGAAGTTCCCCAGTCGCTGGAGAGGCTGGCAGAGCTCGGAATGGTGGCCGCCCCGGACGAACAGACGCTCGCCGAGATCAGGAGGGGGCGGTCCTCTTTCGAGAAGGTCGGCTGCGCCGCCTGCCACATGCCGGAGCTCCGGCTCGAGAACACGGTGTTCGAAGAGCCAACGCTGCGCGGCAACGGCAACTACTACAATCAGCGACTGGCAGAAAGGGATCCGGGATACGATCCCGAGCGTCCGGTCCGCTTCGACATCCTGCTGGACTCGCAGCCGCCACGGGCGGAAGCCCACCCCGACGGGGGAGCCATCATCCGGCTGTATGGCGATCTCAGGCGTCATCACATGGGACGGCACCTCGCGGATCCTGCGGAGCCCGAGCTCTCCTTCACCGCGAACTTCGAGCCCACCATGGTGGATGGAGAGGTCGTGGTGATCGCCCCCACGGCCTTTCTGACTCCGGAACTATGGGGCGTCGGCAACACGGGGCCCTGGCTGCACGACGGCCGCGCGGGAACGCTGGAGGAAGCGATCCTGCTACATGGCGAAGATGACCCGCCCGCGACCGGAGACCAGCTTCGCAGCGAGGCTCAGGATTCGCGCGAAGGGTTCGCGGCCCTGCCGGAGGAAGAACGCCGATCACTGGTGACCTTCCTGCTCAGCCTTCGCACCTTCTCGCCCGAGGACGATTGAAGGGCGCGAGGTAGCGAGCCTTGGCCGCCAAAGCGGTCGGGCCGACCGGGTGGCAGCGACGAATCCGTGCCGTGCTCGTCGCAGGGTACGTGTCCGCGATCGCCCTCGGCCTGACGACGGACACGCTGCCGCGCTACTTCTGGACGATGCTCC
>Ga0214472_10009124_pt1 | contig 10343 bp, 8 predicted proteins | sample RVTome_6_FD_207662 | JGI IMG/M metagenome (GOLD analysis project Ga0214472, IMG submission 207662) | Soil microbial communities from uranium-contaminated site in the Upper Colorado River Basin, Wyoming, United States - RVT140D175 | ecosystem: Environmental > Terrestrial > Soil > Contaminated >...
CGGCAGCCTGGGCCTCTCTTTGACCCCGGGCCGTTCGGTCGCCCTGGACCCCGGCTGTTTCCCTCCCGCTATCCTCGGCTACCTGGAGACGAGAAAACCCAGGGTAGGGGCGGACGGCCGGATCAACGGCTGGGAGCCGATGAAACGCTTTGTCTTGAACCAGGACAGCGGCTCCGCCATCAAAGGTCCAGGCAGGGTTGATTTTTTCTGGGGCAACGGCGCTTATGCCGAGACCGCCGCCGGGAGCATGAAGCAGCAGGGCAGACTCTTCTTGCTTATCCGGAAGAAATAGTTTGTCATCAGGGTCTATATGTGGGTAAAATTTTGATGGACCCGTCGCAACTTACTCTGGAATCAGGTAGACCCCCATGAAACAGCCGGAAATCGATTACTGGATCACCAGCATGCTTGAAACCTACAACAAGGTTTCTGATCTCAATATCACGGTGGGCAAGCCGCTGCAGGTCGAAACCGACGGACAGCTGGCACCCGTCAAGGTGGAGCCGGAGGTGAAGGAAATTACCCCCTTCCAGGCGGAGGTCTTCGCCCTCAACCTGATCGGCGGCAACCGGCGGCTTCTGGACGATCTGGTGCAGCACGGCTCCTGTGACCTTTCCTACTGGCTGGGGGACAAGGCCCGTTTCCGGGTGAATATTTTTTCCCAGAAAAACAATCTGTCCACCGTGCTCCGGAAGCTGGAGACGGTGATTCCGACCATCCAGCAGCTCAATCTGCCGGAGTCTTTTTACCGGATGGCCGAAGAGCGCAACGGCATCATCATTGTGACCGGTGCCACGGGCTCCGGTAAGTCCACCAGCCTCGCCGCCCTCCTTGACAAGATCAACGATGAAAAACCGGTCCATGTGGTCACCTTGGAGGACCCCATCGAATATGTGCATCCCCACAAGCGGGCCACCTTTAACCAGCGGGAACTGGGCAACGATTTCGACTCGTTTTCCTCCGGCTTGCGGGCGGCGTTGCGCCAGGCTCCCAAGGTCATCCTGGTCGGGGAGATGCGCGACCGGGAAACCATGGAAATAGGGATGCGCGCTGCCGAGACCGGACATCTGGTCCTCAGCACCCTGCACACGGTAGATGCCGGCTCCTCGGTCAACCGTCTCATCGGGATGTTTGACAAGGAGGAGGAGGCCCAGATCCGCAATCGTCTCATTGACACGGTCCGCTGGATCATCAGCCAGCGGCTGCTGCCTAAGGTGGGCGGCGGCCGGGTGGCGGCCTTTGAGGTCCTGGGGATGAATCTCCGGGTGCGGGAACTCATGCTCCATGGGGAGGATGAAGAGAAGAATTTTTATGACGTCATTGCCGATTCAAAACCGCTTGGCATGCAGACCTTTGATCAACACATCCTGGAACTCTATGAACAGGGGGTTATCACCGAGGAAACGGCCTTGAGTTACTGTACCAGAAAGACCGCGGTCAATCGTGGACTTGACCGGATCAAGGCGGCCCGCGGTGAATCGACCACCGGGATCACCGGGCTTTCCATGGATCAGCGAGAGGAAGAAAAGCGGTCGGGCTATTAAAGGACCCGGAAAATACTAATATCTTCGGAGTGTAGGAAAAAATGGCTTTCGGTTGTCCCCATTGTCAGAAGAAGCTGAATCTGACTCCTGCCCAGCAGGAGAAAATCGACCAGGCGCTTGCCGCCTTGGCCCCCGGGAAAACTCTGCGCCTGGGCTGCCCGTTCTGCAAAAAGCCCATTGAACTGCAAAAGCCTGCCGCGGACCAAGGGGCAAAGCCGGATGCCGGGGTGATGAAAAATGTTCTGTATACCGATCATGGCGGGACCGAAGATCAGGAGGTTGCCCGGATTGTTGAACAGACGACCAGGCAAGCGCCAAAACCGGTGAGGCTCCCCCCTGAGGCGCCCAAACCACCTGACACCTCCTGGCTGGAAGGTGGTGAATTTGAGCAGAACCGGGTCGTCGAGGATGTGCCCAGGGTAATGATCCTGATCCAGGATGATGCGGCAAGATCATCAGTGGCAAAGGTTTTCGAAGAACTGGGCTATCAGGCCATACCGGTGGTGTCTGCCGTGGAGGCGATGGACAAGATGCAGTTCCTGAATATGGATGCGGTTGTCCTGCACAGCAGGTTCGAAGGGAAGAACCTGGCGGATTCGACCTTTCATAAATATATGGAGGCAATGTCGATGGCCAGGCGGCGATACATCTACTATGTCTTGATCGGTCCGGAATTTAACACCCTGTATGACCTGCAGGCCTTTGCCAACAGCGCCAATGTGGTGGTGAACGACAATGAGGCCGATTGTCTCGGGCTCATTCTGAAAAAAGGCCTCAATGATTATGACTCCCTCTTCGGCCCCTATGTCGAGTTGATCAAGCACCATGGAGTGAAATGAGGACTGAGGACTGAGTGCTGAGGAGTGAGTGTCCTGGTGGCAGAGAAAGGCCACTCCTTCGGCCCTGTTCAGATCCACTGCTCTTAGTCTTTGACTCAGTCCTCAGCACTCAGTCCTTTCTCTTCCCTGAAGATGCTGAGTTTGATGCCGCGGGGGTGCTTCTCTATCTGGTGTTTTATCGCGCCGGTCGGCGGCAGATCCAGGATGAAACGGACATTCTGATGGTCCTGGGAGATCCGGAGCCGCGTAAGCTCCAGCCGGTTGACCGGAACTCCGACAATCTTCTCCGGCACTCGCACGTTGAAAATATCGAGGACCAGACGCCTTGGATTATCCAGGGAGTAAAATTCATGACGAACTTTCTCCCCATCAAAGATGATCAGGAGTTCACTGTGGCCGGCTTTTACGCTCAGATCAAAGAAAACCAGCTCTGTGGCAGCTTCTGAAACTGCACCGGAGGAAGCGGCGGCTGATTTCGGAAGGAAACAGCAAAGGCCAAGCAGCAGAAAGGCGGCCATCAGGGGCAGGGGAACAGTTTTGGATCGGCCCGGGAAATTCCTGGAGGTTCTTGCCTCAGGCATTCCCAGCCCGGGTATGCTGGATAAAATATTCAAGCTGGGATTTCTGGAGATCATTCAGCTCCCCGAATTGAACGCCGTAACGCCGGCGGATGACAAGGCTGAATGGTGATTTGGGGGTGACAACGACCTCAGATGCCACCTGAAAGGGAATATTTTTTATGCTGAAGGCGCTGTCTTCTCCGAAGATATCCAGGGAGAGGGTTTCTCCGGAGGCGAATTGCTCATCCGCATCCACTGAAAATGACAAACCGTGCGAACTGATATCGAGAAGCGGACCGACCTTGTCGGTCACCACGACGAAAATATTTTTCTTCAACCGGAAGCGCTGATGCTCTCGGCGCTCAACTTTTCCATGGATGCTTGCCATAACGGTTTCCCTCAGGTCATTCATTTAAACCGGGTCGATGACGGCCGCCCATCTGGTTCTGTATCGGATCATTTTCCAATATAATACTGCAAAATTTACACCGTGACATCAATATCTTCAGGTGTTGATTTTTTTATTTGCAATATTAATGAGTTATGCCTTTGGAGCTGTGGGCCGGGCAAAGCGCTATCCCCGGCAGGCGGGGGGATTTGCCGCCGAGGGGAATCTTTTCCCCGGCAGAAAGATCCGGACTGACAACCCGGACCATCCAGAGTCGAAGGGTTAACGGCTTTATTTTTTCTCCGGCAGGCTGTTCTTGATCAACCAGGCGAGCTTGTCGATGTTCAGCGGTTTTTCAAGGAGCTGCCGGATGGCGGTTGAGCCGATCCCTTGATCATTCAGGGTTTCACTGAACCCGGTGCATAAGATGACCGGGATGTCCGGCCGGCGTGCCAGAATTTTCCGTGCCAGTTCCAAGCCGCTCAGATGGGGCATGTTCTGATCGGTAATGACCACATCAAAGGCCTCAGGGGCATCTTCAAAAGCCTTGAAGGCGGCCAGGGAATCGGTGAATGAGGCAACCGAGGCGCCGGTTTTGCTCAGGGCGGTGCGGACCATCTCGGCTATGTCCGCTTCATCGTCAACAAACATGACCGATCCGTGAAGGTTCGGCAGGGGAAACACCACTTCCTCGGATTCGCGGGGTTTCAGCTCTTGGTGGGCGGGCAAATAAACGGTAAAACGCGTCCCCTTGCCGAGTTCACTGGTCACCGTGATGAGGCCGTTGTGGTTTTTCACAATCCCATGAACAATGGCCAGGCCCAATCCGGTCCCTTCGCTCGGCCCCTTGGTGGTAAAGTAGGGTTCGAAAATTCTGCCCAGGTGATCCGGTTCAATCCCGCTTCCGGTATCACTCACGGTGAGGGCGATGCAATGCTTTGAGGAAAGTTCGGGGTGTCTGGCCAGGAAGGCATCATCCAGCCGGGTTTCGCAAACCTCCACCCTCAGTGCCCCGCCGGTCGTGCGCATGGCCTGGTAGGCATTGGTGCAAAGGTTCATGATAACCTGGTGAATCTGGGTGACATCGGCCAGGACAGGCAGGGAGGATGAATCGATGGTCTGCCGGATGTCGATGGTTGCCGGAAGAGAAAGCCGGATAAGCTTCAGAACCTCCTTGGCGATTGACTGGACCAAAACCGGAGATTTTTCGGTCGAGGATTTGCGGCAGAAGGTCAGAATCTGCTGAACAAGGTCCGAGGCCCGTCTTGCCGATTTGGCGATATGTTTCAGGCTGCCGCCGGCGTTATTCTCCGGCGGGATTTCCCGCAGGGCGAGCTGGGTATAGCCCATGATCGAGGTGAGGATATTGTTGAAGTCATGAGCGATGCCGCCGGCCAGAGTTCCCACGGCCTCCATCTTTTGGGATTGGAGCAGCTGGCTTTCCAGTTCCTTCTTTTCGCTGACATCCCGGAAAATACAGCGGATCAGTGAAGGTTTGCCGTCGATATACTTGCAGTTGGCAGCCCCCTCCACGCTGATTTCCCTGCCCTCCCGGGTCAGGAAGGTGGATTTGATCTCTCTGACGCTTCTCTTCTCCCGCACCCGTTCAAAGATATCCCGGCACTCGGACGAGCAGCCGGGGGCAATGATGTCAAAGATGGTGAGGGTTTTGATCTCCTCTTCGCTGTAACCCAGGGTATCACGCCAGCTCCGGTTTACATAGAGCAAACGGCCGTCCGGATGGACGATCTGGATGAGGTCGTGGGCATTTTCGAACAGGTCCTGATACCGTTCCCGGCTGTCGATCAATTCCTGTTCCGTTTTTTTCTGCCGGGTGATATCCCTCATGATCGCCACCGTTGTTCCAAATTCACTCCCCGCCGTGGGGAAGAGGTTCAGGGTCACAATTTTTTTCTTGATCCGGACGGGGTGGCTTTCGTCAATACTCAAAGGTGCGGCGTTAAGCAGACCGACGAGCCGGCCCACCCGCTCCCGGTCCGGTTCGGCAAAGAGGTCAAGGAAGGGGCTGGAAAGCAGCTCGACCTCAGCGGTTTCCGTCAGGGCAAATGAAGCGGGGTTGGCATAGACGATTCTGCCGTCTCTGGCAAATTCCATCAGGGATTCGGCCATATTGGCGAAGATGATTTCGGTATGCCTTTTCGCCGCCAGCAGTTCCCGGGTGACCCGCCGTTGATAAATGGAATCCCTTCCCAGGATACCCTCGCCGAGGGAACGGCGTTCTCCGGCGACAAATCCGGCGAGGAGCGCCAGAATATGGGCTTCGGTGACCTTGAATGGACCCTTGGCGATGCAGGCATTGGCGCCAAAACCTTTAAAATCGAGATCCTCCTCCATGGCCGTGCCGGACAGGACGACGATGAAGGTGTCGGAAAAGCGGGGTCTGCTGCGAATGATCCGGCACAGTTTTTCACCCGGGATGTTGGGCATGATCAGGTCCAGAAAGATGATATCCGGGGTGAATTCCGCGAGAACATCAAGGGCGGCCAGCCCGTCCTGGGCGGTCCGGACGGAATATCCCCGGTTGACCAAAAGATCGGTCATGAGCCGCAACAGCAGGGGGTGGTTATCGATGACCAGGATGTTTTTCATAAAGATTGCTCCGGTGGTTCATGGCAGAAGGAGGATCAGGAAGGAAAGCGGCAGCACCGTCAGCAGAAAAAGGAAAGAGGTGAGAAACATCAGCCGGTTGGCCTGGAGGATATGTCCTGGCTCTATCGGGTTGAGAGGGTCTCCGATAAAGGGCTTATCCACCACATTTTTGAAATAGACGGCGGGGCCGCCGAGCCGGATACCCAAAGCCCCTGCCACCGCGGCCTCGGAGTGGCCGGAGTTCGGGCTCGCGTGTTTCAGCCGGTCGCGCCGGAAGATTTTCCGGGAATTTCTGGAATCATAGCCGCAGACCAGGGCCGCGACCGGGACCAGAAGTCCGGTAAGGCGGGCCGGGATGAAGTTTGCCGCATCATCCAGGCGGGCAGCGGCCCAGCCGAATTCACCATACCGCTCATTCCGGTAGCCGAACATGGAATCCATGGTATTGACCGCCTTGTAGAGCAGGGCCCCGTAAGGTCCTGCCAGGACGGCGAAGAAAAGAGGCGCCGTGACCCCGTCCACCATGCTTTCCGCAACACTCTCCACCGCGGCCCGGGCAATTCCCGGTCGGTCCAGTTTTTCCGGGTCCCGGCCCACGATCATTCCCACCTGCCGACGGGCCGCGGGCAGGTCTTCTTCCTTCAGGGCCCGGTAAACCGCGGTGCTGTGCCCGGCAAGGTCACGGGCGGCCAGGGAGGTATAGATAACAAAGATGCCGAGGGCATCATGCAGGAGGGGATGGAGCAGCAGGCCGAGCTGGAGCAGGAGATGGAGCAGATACCCGGTCACGCCCAGCACGCCGAAGACCGTGAGTATGCCCGCCGCCTTTGCCGGAAACAAATAACGGCTGCCGGACTCGATTTGCTGGGCCAGGAAGCCGATCAGGCGAACCGGGTGAGGAAACCAGCGGGGATCGCCGAAAAGCGCGTCGAGCAGAACGGCCATGATAAGCTGAAAGGGTAAAGGGATCATTATTCCGGGCGCCGGTTTATGGTCTTCATCTCAAGCTGCTCCCGGCCACCATCACCCCTGGGGATGGCGCTGGTCTTTCTTTTCAAAAAATACCAGACAGCGTTGGGCGCGGCTGAAGGGCAGGGTTCTTTCTTCAAGGTTCCGGAGGATGAAGGGGCTTTGAGGATCCTGTTTCCGCCAGTCAATAATTTCCTCTCCGGCGTTGGGGCCTTTCATACAGATGACCGTGCCGTTCCTCGGCGAAAAGGGCTCTGCCAGACCCAGAAAAACGTCGATCGCGGCAAAGGCCCTGCTGGTAATCACCGGGAAGATCCGTTTTTCCCCGGCGAGAACATTTTTTCCCGGATCCAGCCGTTCGGCATAGACCGCAACGTCCTCAAGGGCCAGGGAGCGGATAATCTGCCTGAGAAAGGAGACCCTCTTGTGCCGCGGTTCAACCAGGGTGAGGGGTAATTCCGGCAGGGCGATTTTCAGCACCAGCCCGGGAAAACCCGCCCCGCTGCCCACGTCCATGAGCGCCAGGGGTGCCGGCTGCCGGGTGAAAAAGGGAAGCAGGGTGAGCGAGTCGAGAAAATGGGTTTCAAGCACCTTGCGCATCGGGGCGGCAGCGATGAGGTTGATTGAGCGGTTCCATTTCATCAGCTGCCGGTAATATTGCTCGAGCAGTTCAAGGATGTTGCCGCTCAGCCTCAGGTCCATGAGGTCGAGGCCGGCGGCCATTATTTCTTTAAAATCATTTTCTTTCACGGTTTGTTCGCTGGATAGTTTCCGTCCGGAAACGAGCAATTTCGTTCGAGGGCAAGGCGCGAGGGAGACGAAAAAGCGGAGCGTACCCGCAGTACGTGAGCATTTTTCGGCGACTGAGCAACGCCGCCATCGGGCGAAAGGGCCGTTTTCAGATGGATACTATCTAGCAGCTTCTCGCCCGCAGGGCAACAGCTTTCTTTGCCTCGGTGCCTGGGCCGGAGGTCCGGCAGGGGGGCGCGGGTCGGGTTGATTTCGACCGGGAGAAAAATCAAGGGGCCATCCCTTTCGGGACGGCCCCTTTTCGGTTTTTTCTTGCCGGGGATCTCAGGAGGGAGAGGGGAAGACGGCAAGAAAAAACCATTCATGAAAGCTAGAGGAGAAGTTCTGTTTATAATAATGACAACCGGATTTAAATCCGGTTCCCGTTTTTTTTCTTTTTTGCTCTTCCAGGACAAAATTGTCCCGGGGCGCTGGTGGTTGGTTTTTCAGATATCTCTTGCAGATGTCTGAAACATTTTATAACTTCCTGAAAATGTTTCAGCGACTATTATATTGACAGCGGACAAGACCCTGGTGGCGGTTGCCGCAACCAGGATGCAGATAAGATAAGGCGCAAGCACTTTTACATAATTTGCAGACAGCGAAGGAGGGTATGGTGGAACGCAGGAGATATCAACGCTATAAAGTCCAGTCCGGGGCCTATGCCGTATTCAATCCCAAGAAAAACAAACCATGCCGGATCGTCGACATCAGTCTGGACGGGGTTGCCGTGCTCTTCATGGAAAATACCAAGGACATGGTTCACAGTTCGGAAGAGATGACCATCCTGATGCAGAACGATGACCTCTGCGTCGAAAGAATTCCGGTTGAGATCATCAGTGAGTTTGCCATCGCCTCCGGCCTTGATGAAGACGATGATCCCTCGCCCAAGCGGATCGGGATGAAATTCGGAGAGCTCACCCCGGAGCAGAGAATGCAGCTCGAGCAGTTCATCTGGGCGAATAATATCGGGGAGGCCTGAGGGTGAATGCCTCCCCGGGCGCTGGTTAGGAGCCGTCACGAAATAACTTAGGCAATTCAGCCCTAACCTTTACGGCTCCTTACTCTGTTCAGTCCCCCCTTGAGGGGGATGCCGTTTTTGGTTTCATGAAAGACGAAGTTATTCTGTTACAACGGCTTACCTGCCCGGGTCAAATGTTCGGGCTTGCTTTTGCCGGGTAAAAAAAAGATAATCTGACCATCCGGCTGGAGCAGCCTGCCAGGGGCGGAAATTTTCCCTTGCCCCGCCACCGGACAATCCTTGCGCGGGGACAAAGACCATGAAGAATGCTGACTCGAAAAGCAGCGAGGATCTTGATTTTTTTGCCTCTGCGGCAGGGATTGACGCCATTTTCGCTCCGGCCTCGGTGGCGGTCATCGGCGCCTCGAACCGGGCCGGCAGTGTGGGGCGGGCGGTTTTCAAGAACCTGCTAGAGTGCAACTACAACGGCATCATCTATCCGGTCAATATCAAGGCCAGATCGGTCTGCGGCGTCCGGGCCTATCCCTCTCTCCGCGATATTCCCGATGCCGTGGACCTGGCCGTGGTCATCGTTCCGGCAGCCGCCATCCTTGAACTGGCCCGCGAGGCTGCCGACAAGGGGGTGAAGGCCCTGGTGGTTATTTCGGCGGGATTCCGGGAGACCGGTGAAGCCGGGGCTGCCCTGGAACAGGAACTGCTGGCGGTCTGCCGTGAGCACGGCATCCGACTGGTGGGGCCGAACTGTCTAGGCCTGATCAATACCGATCCGGAGAAGGGACTCAATGCCAGCTTTGCCCGGCAGAAGGCAAACCCGGGGAACATTGCCTTCATCAGCCAGTCCGGGGCGTTATGCACCGCGGTCCTCGATTTTGCCGCCAAGAAAAACATCGGCTTTTCCAAGTTCATTTCCGTGGGCAATAAGGCCGATATCGGCGAACTCGCCCTCATCCGTTACCTGCACGAAGACCCGCAGACCAAGGTGATCATGCTCTATGTCGAGGATCTGCGGCACGGGTTCCATTTCATCGAGACGGTTCGCGAGATCACCGGCGGCGACCGGCCGACGCCCATCCTCGCCATCAAGTCCGGCCGCACCGCGGAAGGGGCGGCTGCGGTCAGCTCCCACACCGGGTCGCTTGCCGGAACCGAGGCGGTTTACAATGCCCTTTTCGAGCAGTCCGGCGTCTTCCGGGTCCAGTCCATCGAAGAACTTTTCGATTTTGCCATTGCCATTGCGACCCAGCCGCTGCCGAAATCCAATCGCATTGCCATTATCACCAATGCCGGCGGCCCCGGGATCATTGCCACCGATGTTACGGTTAATTCCGGCCTGCAGCTCGCCCGGCTCACGGAGACCACCACGGAAGTGCTTCGCAGTCACCTGCCTGCCGCCGCCAACATCCGCAATCCGGTTGACGTTATCGGCGACGCCCGCTCCGATCGCTATCAGGCCGCCCTGGAAGCGGTGTTGAACGACGAGAACGTTGACGGGGTGATCTTTATCCTTACACCGCAGTCCATGACCGAGATTGAAGAAACCGCGGCAATTATTCCCGATCTTGCCAGACGCAGCGGCAAACCCGTGGTCGCCTCCTTCATGGGGCTCCTGGATGTTTCAACGGGTATCGAGATTCTGGAAAAGAACGGCATTCCCCACTACCA
>Ga0214472_10009127_pt1 | contig 10341 bp, 12 predicted proteins | sample RVTome_6_FD_207662 | JGI IMG/M metagenome (GOLD analysis project Ga0214472, IMG submission 207662) | Soil microbial communities from uranium-contaminated site in the Upper Colorado River Basin, Wyoming, United States - RVT140D175 | ecosystem: Environmental > Terrestrial > Soil > Contaminated >...
ATGTGGACTTCGTCGACCAGGGGATGATGCACGAGGTACTCCCCCACCTCGGCGTGGCCGTAGGCGAAGCGGACGAACCCGGCGCCGACCAGCGGTGCGAACACGTGCTCGAGGTATGGGCCGATGTAATCGTTGATAGGACTGAACTTGACGATGGCGACATCGCCTTCGACGAAGAGCTTGTGAACCAGGTCCAGCGGAGCGATGCTGGAGACGTTGCCCGCACCGAGGATTGCGGCCACGGCCGGCGTCGGCACGTCACCCTTGGTGTAGAAACCACCGAGGTGACTGCGGGCATCTGCCAGGGGGATGTCCGGCTGCATCCACACCTGGGCACTCCAACTCCGGTACTGGACGCGATCCCAGCGATCGCCGGGCATCACCTCGACCGTCACCCGCCCGTCGGGTCGCACCCCGATCGCATCGTCTGCCAGCGGCACCCGCCCCGTTTGGGCAATGCCCTCGAGGGTGTCGGCGAGAAAGCGGCAGGTGCGGATGAAGCTGATGGGACCGGACACCCATTCCTCGCCGCCGTACGACGCGTCGACTCCCTTCGCCTTGACGGCAGCGGCGACCAGATCGTCGCTCACTTCGAGAAGCCGCGCTACCAAGTCCCGCAGCATCACCACCCGTTCCCCGATCGGCACCGCCGCCCAGGCCGGGGCCCGCCGCGCCAGTGTCTCCACCGCGGCATCGATCGTCTCGGGCGTCGTCTCGATCATGCCGCATCCCGGCCCAGCGAGCGCAACAACTCGTAGGTGTAGATCCCGGTCGAATGCCCGTCGGGAAGGAACGCCAGCGCGATCGCGTATCCCCCCACGGCCCGGACCCGGCCAACCGTGGTCCCGGGGAGTGCCGCAGCGGCTCCCTGACAGGCTGCGCAAGGGCAGGCGCGGCGCAGGGTGAGCGCGCTCACATGGTCGATGCGTCCATCGGACCACGTGATGGTGACCTCGGTGCCGTCACCCCGCTCGATCTCGATTGGTATTTCCACGGCGGCGCAGGGTACCCCAGCCTCAAGTGGCCCCGTGAGTCGGCCGATGGGATCTGATGGCCGAAGTCGTGATGCTGCCTCGGGCATGGGAGCGCGGGCTGGCCCTGGCCACCCCGCCGCAGCTCGATCGCCACCCCGCCGGGTTGGATTCCCTCCCCGCCGAGTGGGTGGTGATCGACGACGTCCAGCTCCGTTCCGGAGCCCACCTCGACCATGTCGTCGTCGGCCCCAACGGTGTCTTCACCATCGCCCTCGACCCCGCGGACACGCCCGCGACCATCGCCGCGGACGGCCTGTACCGTCACGGATTGCGGGTGGCGCTCCCGGTGAAGCGGGCACTCTTCGGGGCCCGCGAATTGCGCGCCGCCCTCGGCCTGCCGACTATCGCCTATCCGGTGCTCGTGACCGCCATCGCCGCCGACCACCACCAACTCGACCGACTCGGGGTGGTGCCGGGCGATCGCATCGCCGAGCACATCTGGTCCCATCCCGGATTTCCTCTCCGCCGCTCGCAGCGGATGGAGCTGCAGTGGGGCCTCAGGGCGCTGCGCTGAGTGCTGAGCGGTCAGCGGTCAGCGGTCAGCCATGAGCCAGATTCCCGCGGGCGACGGGCGACGGGCGACGGGCGACGGGCAACGCTAATGCCCCCGCAGCACTCCACCGTATTTCATCCGCGTGTCCTCGACGCGGGCCACCGCCTGGTTCTGGCCACCTTCGCCAAAACCGCAGTCGACCACCTCGCCGATGAACATCGTGTGTGATCCCAGCGGCACCGTGGTGTGGAGACGGCACTCGAGGAATGCGATCGCCTCGGTGAAGATCGGGGCGCCGGTGACACCACGTCGCACCGGACGGCCGTTGAGAGACCCGTCGCCGGCCTCGGCCGGTTTGGAGAACTTCACGAACACCTTGGTGTTGGCGCGGTCCCAGAGATTCACGGTGAAGGCACCACCGGCGGCGATGAGCCGGTGGGTCACCGAGGTCGCATCGACGGACACGCCCACGAGGACCGGCGACATCGACACTTGCGTCACCCACGACGCCGTCATCCCATTCGACTCGTCGCCTGCCGCCGAACCGATCAGGCACAGGACGTTCGGTATCGACCACAGCACCGTGTTGAGGAGTTCCGGGGTCACGGCCACGGGCCGACGATAGGTGTAGTTCGGTTCCGACGCGACCTCCCGGGGCGACGGATAGGCTCTCAGAAGATGCGCATCCTCATCGCCACCGCCGGGGTCCTCAGCCCCGAAGGAGTCGCACGCATCGCCCGGCGCCTCTGTGGTGACGACGGCGAGATCATCGTCATCACCGTCATCGAGGTCCCCCGCTCCTTCCTCGACGAGATCCGGTCCGACGAATGGCATCCGCTGACCGAGGACGCCCCGGTGTGGTCACGCTCGCCGGAGACCGAGGTCACCCGCTACGTCGAGGAGAGAGGAGCCCGGCTCACCGAGCCCCTGATGGCGGCCCTCACCGCGTGCGGGGTGACGGCACAGGTGGAGTACCTCGAAGGCGAGGATCCGGCCGCGACCATCCTCGCGGCCGCCGACCGTTTCGCGGCCGATGTCATCGTGGTCGGCGCCACCAAGCCGCTGTTCGACGAGAGCCAGTGGGAGAGCATCTCGACCCGGGTGATCCGCGCCGCCAAAGGCCCGGTTCTGGTGGTGCCCACCCGCGGCCGCCTCGGCGACGAGGATCAATGAAGGTCCTGACGACGCCGGAGGCCCGCTTCGACGGGCTCCCCGGTTACGCCTTCGCCCCCCATCGTTTCACCTGGCAGGGCGTCGAGGTCCACTTCGTGGACGAGGGAAAAGGCCCTCCGGTGGTGCTGTTCCACGGCGAGCCGACGTGGTCGTTCCTGTACCGCCACATCATCCCGCCCCTGGTGGCAGCGGGCTTTCGCGCCATCGCCCCCGACTATCCCGGCTTTGGCAAATCGGACAAGCCGACCGACCCCGATTTCTACACCTACGACGGTCTCCGCGCCGCGATGCTGGCCCTCGCCGACGAACTCGATCTCACCGATGCAACCGCGGTCGTGCAGGACTGGGGCGGGCCCATCGGCCTGGGCGTTGCCGTCGCCCGTCCCGATCGGTTCCGCCGCCTCTCGATCCTGAACACCGGGCTGTTCACCGGGAGCGGCGGCTCCAACCCCGCTTTCGACGCCTGGCGCGGGTTCGTCGCCGCCAACCCCGATCTTCCCATCGGGCTCATCATGGCCAATGCCGCCAGAGCCACCTGGGCGCCAGAGGTGTTCGCCGCCTATGAAGCTCCTTTCCCCACCGCCGAGCACAAGGTCGGGGCCTGGCGCCTGCCCCTGATCGTCCCCCGGTCCCCGACCGACCCGGGGGCGGCGGAGATGGCCGCAGTGCACGCTGCCCTGGGATCCTGGGAGGGCCCCACCCAGGTTCTGTTTGCCGATGGCGACCCGATCTTCAGCCTCGGGGCAGGGCGCCGTCTGGCGGCGCACATCCCCGGTGCCGGCGATCTCGAGGTGGTCGCCGGGGCCGGCCACTTCCTGCAGGAGGATGCCGGTTCGGACGTCGCCGCCCGCCTCGTCGCATTCTTGAGCAGTTCCTGAATAGAAGGGACTGACGGGGCCCCCGTTCCGGCGTAGCCTGAGGGCATGACCGAGTTCACAGTGCGGCTGGCCAACGCCCCCGGGATGCTCGCCGCCCTCACCGAACACCTCGACGATGCCGGGGTCCACATCGAGGCCGTTGCCGCCTTCAGCGCCGGAGCCCGGGGAGTGGTCCATCTCGTGGTGAGCGATGCCGCGACGACCCGGGCCGTGCTCCGTGAAGCCGGCATGGCATTCGAAGAAAGGCCGGTGCTCACAACGTCCCTCCCCGCCGAGACCGGTGCCCTCGCCGCCATGGCCCGGCGGCTCGCCGACAGTGGCGTGAACATCGAGGCGCTCTACCTCTTGCGATCGTCTGCAGAGGGCCTGGAATTCGCGGTGGCGGTCGACCGCCCCGACGCCATCGCCCCCGCCTCCTGACCCTGCACCCGGCAGGTCAGGGACGTTCCGCGGCTGCTGCCGCCGCCGCCCGCTCGATGGTGTCATCGAGGGGAGTCAGCGCCGCCGGCGCCCCGGTGCGCCGGGCCAGGGCGCGCCTGATCAGGTCGTCGGCCAGAGCCGGGTTCTTGGGGAGCACCGAGCCGTGGAGGTAGGTGCCCAGGCAATTGCCGGTGATCGCTCCCTCCTCGCCGGACTCCCCGTCGTTGCCTTTGCCGCGCCGGACCTTGCCCAGGGACTGCTGGGTGGGGTCGAGCCGGGTGCGCCCGCTGTGGTTCTCGAATCCGACGAGATCCCCCCACGGGGTGCTCACCACCACGTTGCCGATCATGCGAGTGCCACCCCCGCGGGTCTCCGCACCGAACACCCCGATCCCGGGGATTTCGGCGCCATCGGCGGTGAGGAACCGTCGCCCAAACAATTGGTACGTGCCGCACACGGTGAGGAAGGCCACCCCGGCCGCCACGGCGCGATGGATCGCCGGTCCCCGCTCGACGAGATCCGCGGCAATCGCCAATTGGGAGGCATCCTCGCCACCGCCGGCGACGACGATGTCTGCCTCCTCGAACTCGAACCGATCGCCCTCATCGATGGCAACGACTCGCACCGGGAGATTCCGCCACTCGAGGCGGCGGCGCAGTGCCAGCAGGTTGCCGATGTCGCCGTAGATGTTCATCCGGCGCGGATAGAGATGGGCGAGCACGAGCGGCGCCGTCACGACCACACCTCGTCACGGGACCGGCCGGGCAGCAGCAACTCGAGGAATCCCAGCATCGCGGTGTAGGTGGGCACCAGGTACACGGTGTCTCCGGGCGCCGCGGCATCGACGAGGCGATCCAGCGCGATGCGGCCGTCCGCCTCAGACCACGCCTCGACCCCGGCGTACTTGAAACGGAGTGCCATGTCGGCGGCGCGCACTCCGCCGGCGCCGAAGGAGTGGGGGGTCTGCGCCAACGACTCGACCGATGCGTCCCACAACCACGACACGTCGCGTCCGTCGGCGATGCTGTCGTTGATCGCGATCAGCACCTGACGGGCCACGGGATCGTCGCACAGGAGGCGAATCGCCTGGTTGAGGCCCGAGGGGTTCTTCACCAGGACCACCTTCACCCGCCGGCCGCGATAGTCCACGACCTGGCCGCGGCCGAAGGCGGGGGCCATCGCCGCGAGCGCCGACCCTGCCGCGACGGGGTCGAGGCCGAGCCGGGCCACCGCCAGCAGTGCGGCGGCGGCGTTGTACCCGTTGTACACCCCGGGCACCTGCAGGGTCACGGATACCTCGCGGCCGTCGACCACGACCGTGATAGCGGCGCCGTCGCCCGCCGCCACCACCCCCGTCAAGAGCGCATCGACCCGCCCCAGCGGCGTCGATGCGGTGACCCCATGCAGGGCCCGGTCGTCGGGCATGGCGGCCCGGATCTCGGGTACCGCACCGAACCACGCTACGGGGCCGTTGTGATCCGCAGCGAGCTTCGCCACCATCGGGTCGTCGGCCGAGAGGACGGCGGTGCCGCTGGCGGCGACCGCGGCGGCAACGTGTCCGGCGGTGGTCACCAATTCCCCATACCGATCGAGTTGATCCCGGGCGAGGTTGGTGACGACGATCACGCGGGGCCGAAGCCGAGGCCCGAGGTGGCGCACCGCCGCCTCGTCGATCTCGAACACGGCAAGGTCGGCGGCGATGCGCCCGCGCCGCCAGGCCCCGGCGAGCTCCGCGGCGACACCGCGTGCCAGGTTGGAGCCGGTGCGATTGGCGAGAACCTTCCGGCCCGACGCGGTGAACATCTCCCTGATCATCTTCGCCGTGGTGGTCTTGCCGTTGGTGCCCGTGACCACCACCACGCCCTCCCGCAACCCGGCCACGAGCTTCTCGATCGCACCCGGATCGATGCGCAGGGCCACCAGGCCGGGGAGCGCGGTGCCGCCACGGCCGAAGAGCCGGGAGATGCTCCGGGTGAGGCGCGCCAGGGCCACGGCACAGCGAAGACGAAGCATCCCGGCACGATACCGCGGTGGCCGGGCTCAGCTCGGAGCGGCGGCAAATTGCGTGCGGAACAACTCCGAGTAGAGGCCACCCGCAGCCAGCAACGAGTCATGGGTGCCCTCCTCGACCAGGCGGCCCCGGTCGAGCACCAGGATCCGATCGGCGGCGAGCACAGTCGAGAGCCGGTGGGCGATCACGAAGGAAGTCCTGCCCGCCATCACCCGCTCCAATGCCTCCTTGATCAGCGCCTCGGAGCGAGCATCGAGATGCGAGGTGGCCTCGTCGAGCACCAGGATGCGGGGGTCCTTGAGGATGACCCGGGCGATCGCCACCCGCTGCTTCTCGCCGCCCGACAGGCGATAGCCTCGCTCTCCCACCACCGTCTCGTACTCTTCGGGGAGCCCGCGGATGAACTCGTCGATGTTCGCCGCCTTGGCCGCCGCCTCCAGCTCCGCGGCGGTGGCATCCGGCCGGGAGTAACGCAGGTTGGCCGCGATCGTGTCGTGGAACAGGTAGTTCTCCTGGGTGACGACGCCGATGCTGCGGGCGATCGTCTCGAACGAGAGGGTGCGCACGTCGTGGCCGTCGATCAACACCCGTCCCGTGGTGACGTCGTAGAGGCGCGGGATGAGATAGGTGACCGTCGTCTTGCCGGCACCGCTCGGTCCCACCAGCGCCACAAGGCTTCCCGGGGCCACGTCGAACGTCAGAGACGAGATCGCCTTGCCCCGGCCGGCGACCGGCACCACGGGCGGAACCATCTCGTCCGCCAGCCCCCGCCGTGACAGCCGCTCGACGTACGCCAGTCCCTCCGGGGTTGCCGCCCGATAGTCGAAGGTGACGTCCTCGAATGTGACCCGGCCCGCAACCTCTCCGAGGTGCACCGCGGCAACCGGCTCGGCGACATCGTGGGGTAGATCGAGCACCTCGAAGACGCGCTCGAACGAGACCAGCGAGGTGGCCAGCTCGACCCGGGTGTTGGAGAGCGCCGACAGCGGTCCGTAGAGCTGGGCGAGATAGGCGGACAACGCCACGATGGTGCCGATGGTCAGCTCCCCCCTGATGACCAGGACCGCACCGAGCCAGAAGACCACCGCAGTGCCGAGGGCGCTGACCACCCCGAGGGCCATGAAGAACCACCGCCCGATCAACGCCCGCCGCACCCCGAGATCGCGCACGGAGGCGGCGTGGGTGGCGAACCTGCGGTCCTCGTCGGCGGTGCGCCCGAAGAGCTTCACCAGCAGGGCGCCGCTGAGATTCAGCGTCTCGTTCATGGCCGAGTTCATTCGGGCGTTCGATTGCATCTGGTCGCGGGTGACCCGGCGCAGGATGCGGCCCACCCGCCGGCTCGGCCAGATGAACAGCGGCAGCATCGCGACCGCCACCAGCGTCAGCCGCCACTCCAGCCCGAGCATGACCACACCGGTGGCCACCACGGCCATGCCGTTCGAGGCCACCGACACCAACGTCCCCGTCACCGCGGACTGGGCACCCACGACGTCGCTGTTGAGGCGGGACATCAGCTCGCCGGGCCGCGTGGTCGTGAAGAACCCGAGCGACATCCGCTGCAAGTGGGCATACACGCCGGTGCGAAGGTCGAAGATCATCCCTTCGCCGGCTCGCGCCGAGGCCCAGCGCTGCACCACCCCGACGACGCCGTTGAGCAGCGGCACCGCAACCATGCCGATGCCGAGCAGGGTCACCCGCCCCATGTCACCGGCAGGGATAGCGGTGTCGAGGAGATCCCGCATCAGCAGCGGCGGCACCAGCGAGATCAGGGTGATCACAACGATGGTGCCGATGACCACCGCGAGCAGGCGGTGGTAGGGACGGGCGTAGGCGAGGACGCGGCGCAACAGGGCCCGGTCGACCGTGGGGCGATCCTGCTCTTCGTCGTATTGAATGTAGGACCACCAATTGCCCTGGTGGAACACGCCGTCCCCTTCGCAGTCAAGGCTGAGGGTATCGCCCCGCGGCCGGCAACCGGCCGGAGCTAGGGAAGGTCGACGATCAACGACAGCGGGATGGTCGACTCCGCCATCTCGAAACAGGCCGCCTCGCTCATGCCGGTCCTGCAGAAGAGCTGATACACGTACGGGCCATCAATCCATGCCAGCTCGCGGCCGTCGGTGACCCGGACGGAAAAGATCTCGCCCTCCACGTCGTCGTCGCTGGTCTTCAACCCGACCCGCAGCACCGCCAGCTGGCCGTCGCTGCGGGGCAGGTCGTAGGGCTCGCCCACCCACAGGCCGAAGGCCGCCGTTGTCGAAGCGTCGAGGATCCCGGTCAGCTGATCGAAGAAAAGTTGCGACGACACGTGGGTCACCCGATCGGGCGCGAGTTGGGGGAATTCGATGCCGGGCAGGGCGGCGGCAATCTCCCGCCGGCTCGCCTGCACGAAGGGGTCCACCTTGTCCCTGCGCAGCCACACTGCGGTGACCAGTTCGTCGCGACCCAGGCCGGAGGTGTCGGCATCGATGCCGTCGTTGGCCCAGACCAGGTCCGTGATCCCCTTGAGCCGCAGCAGCTGGCTGTCGGAGACCACCTCGGTGGTCGTCGTGGTCGACCCGGACCCGAAGACGAGGCGATGCGACAGGTCCCCGACCCCTCCCAGGGCGTCGCCGCACGACGCCAGCACCAGGGCTGCGGCGATCAAGCTGGTCATGCGGCGCATCGGTCACCTCTGCCGGTCGGTGCCGCGATTATCGCCGTGCCCGCGGCCAATCGAGGCGATGCCCCGGGTAACCTCGCCGGGTGTTGCGACTGGTCACGGATCGTTTCGATCCCCCGGCTCTCGATACCGCGGTGTCAGCCGCGGTGTTACATCGCGTCGCCTCCGGCCTCGAGCCGCCGACTCTGCGGCTCTGGACGCCGCTGCGCTCCGTCGCCTTTGGCCGTCAGGACGGTGCTCGCCCCGGTTATCGCACCGCGGTGGCGGCCGTGGCCGCTCTCGGTTTCGCGCCGGTCGAGCGTCTCGCCGGCGGACGGGCCGCGGTGTTCCATGAGGGAACCATCGCGTTCTCCTGGGCGCTGCCGGAGCCGCACGGTCCTGAGACCATCACCGCGCGATTCTCCATCATCGCCGGCCTCGTGACTCGAGCCCTGGCGAGCCTCGGACTCGACGCCCGAATCGGAGAGATCCCCGGCGAGTACTGCCCGGGGGAATGGTCGGTGAACCTCGGTGGCACGCACAAGGTGATGGGCGTGGGACAGCGCCTGATAAGAGGCGGCGCCCATGTCGGCGGAGTGATCGTGGTCACCGGCCCCGAACTGGTGAACCTCCCCCTGGTTCCCGCCTACCGCGCCCTCGAGTACGAGTGGCGGCCCGAGGTGACCGGCGCCATCGAGCAGGCCGTCGCCGGCATCGACGCGGAGCAGATCATCGCGGCCCTGATCGGGGCGCTCGAGGCATCGGGGGAAGCGGTGGTCCCGGGACGGCTCGATGCGGCCTGCCTGGACCAGGCCGCGGCGCTCGCTCCGGAACACGACGCCACCAGATAGCCTTATCGGGTGCGCGTCCTCATCGTCAATGGGCCCAACCTCAACCTATTGGGAACCCGCAAGCCCGAGGTCTACGGCACCACCACCCTCGGCGAGCTCGAGGCGCAGTGCCGGCAGTGGGGCTCCACGCTGGGGTGCGAGATCAGCGTCTTCCAGTCAAACCATGAAGGCGAGATCATCGATCGTCTCCACCAAGCCATCGGCCGCTGCGACGGCGTCGTCATCAATCCGGGAGCGTTCGCCCACTACTCGTATGCGATCCACGACGCGATCGAGTCCACCGCGTTGCCAACGGTCGAGGTGCACATCTCCGACATCACGGCCCGGGAACCCTGGCGAGCCCACTCGGTGGTGGCGCCCGCCTGCCTCACCACGATCAGCGGTCGCGGCATCGACGGCTATCGAATGGCGCTGGAGGCCCTGGCCGTAGAGATCCGGCGCGTCAGGCCGTAGCCAGGGCGCGCCACCGCTCCAGGCCGGTGGCCAGCTCGCCATCGTCGACGGCGTATGAGAGGCGCAGCGATCCCGGAGCCCCAAAGGCCTCCCCCGGCACCACTGCGATCTCGGCACTCTCGAGCAAGAGCTCGGCGAATTGGTGGGACGACTGCGCCGGCCGCCCCGGCAGCGCCCGGGCGACGTCGATGCGGGGGAACGCGTAGAACGCTCCGTGCGGCTCATTGACCTCGACCCCGGGGAGAGTGCGCAGTAGGTCGTACATGAAGCGACGGCGGCGGTCGAAGGCGGTCCGCATCGCATCCACCGCGGCCATCGGGCCCTCGAGCGCCGCGATCGCAGCGAACTGCGACACGTTGGCGACGTTGGATATCGAGTGAGATTGCA
>Ga0214472_10009129_pt1 | contig 10340 bp, 9 predicted proteins | sample RVTome_6_FD_207662 | JGI IMG/M metagenome (GOLD analysis project Ga0214472, IMG submission 207662) | Soil microbial communities from uranium-contaminated site in the Upper Colorado River Basin, Wyoming, United States - RVT140D175 | ecosystem: Environmental > Terrestrial > Soil > Contaminated >...
ACGGAACAGAAAAAATGAGTACAAAAAATAGGGAATTGAGAAAAGATGGGGTCTCGAAATCGGTGACGCGTTAGCCTGAAATACCAGTTGGGTGGGTTCGTTTTCCGTTGGCGGGTGGGTTCATTTTAGGTCGGTGGTGACACACAGGGATCTATTCAGGTAAGAACTTCGGAGGGCTGATAACTCTGATTGATGAACCCGTGATCAATGCAATTGGGAACCAGGGGAGAAGCAAAGCGATTCCTCTTTCAAATGGATGGTTTGAATCGTTAACTCAGGAAAAATTAACTCAACTCATTAACAACCTCAATAACATAGCAAGATGGAAGACTAAAGACTTCATGGTGAATGTCGACGGTGACAATACTTCTCATCCTGCGAACCTCTTCATGTGGTCTGCCAAAAAGAAACAACAGGCGAGGATTGAGAAGAGAATGAGGTATAAGAGAGTTCCGGAAAAGTCACTGATTGAGTTCAATGTAGATCGGGATGAAAAGACAACTGGTGAATGCTTTGTTGCACACAACCAAAGAGCCACGAATAACTACGCTCACAAGGCATGTCTTGCTTATCTGACCGCACCGTTCCCAATAGTGCCGATTAAGAACTTCTTTGCGAACTGTGGATTGAACTTTGATGACAAGGTCTTCATGCTTTCAACGTTTGTTCAATGGGTATGGCGATCAAGGATACGAAATGGAGAAAAGATCCTTCTCTACATTCCATCCGAACCTCTCAGGAATTTGTTCAAGCAGTGGCTATCGGGGACTCTATAGATAGATAGGCTATGCACTCCTCAATATAGATAGGCTTTTGAGCCTTGCCGAAACAATCCGGCAAACCCTCTTTTTTCTCTTAATATAACAATGATTTAAGCCCTTAATCGTTAAAGAGGGATTACCTGTTCATGACTGCTCAAGACTCTCAGTAAGACTATGGGAAAACGCATGGGGAGAAGAGGGTATAGACTGGAGATAGAAGGTGAGAGAGTTGGTGAGAGGGAGACTCCCATTACTCCCTGGTGGTAGTCATTGGTCCACATTGGATTGAAGACTACCCTGGGGAGACATCAGGGAGTGGGTAGACACCAATGGTTACCGGCGGTAGTTACATCGTATATCCTCGGAACAAAAAGCATGTTCCTGCGGTCTACGCTACTTCGCTATGCTTCGTAATTCTAAGGGATTGGGTTAGACATCAGGTATCAGCCAATAAGTAACCCCATCATAACCCATCATAACCCATGAATAACCAGGGAGTAACTCCTCTGGTAACTACGAGTGTCTTCATATTTATCTCTCTCTTCACCCTCTCCTGTCTTTTTGACCTACCCTCTCTCTCTATAACCATGAGTATCTAATGCCTGTATCAGTGACAGCGATAACCCTCATCGTATTTCCTTTCAGAGAAACGATTGTATCCTGATTATGACTTTTAATTTTGAACCGATATTCTCGCTCTTTCTCAAACTTGGCAGTCAACGCAGTGTAGATGAAAAGCAAATTGTTATCATGTGATCCCTCATAGGTGATCTGCTTGAATGGGATTAGCGATCTATATTCACGAACTTCCACCTCCTTAAGAGACACACGGTCATCATCTCGTTTATCCCTATGCCAGATCGTTTGGTAACTTCCGGATGAGGAACCGTGGTTATGCTTTGAGTTGTCTACATACCACTGTTGTTTACCTGACTTTTTCTCAATACGGATACCAACGGTGTCCCCTTCATCAATCACTGAGCCAAGCAATGTATGACTCGCTAAAACGTCCTCATAAGGAGCAGCATAGTAAATATAAGTGTCTGTTTGGTAATCTGGTTTTAAGATGGTCCTCCTGATAGCAAATCCGAATGGAAAGCCCATGGAGCCTGGCATGGTACTTTCTATATCATCTGACATTTCAAATGCTTTGATAACATCATAAGAACCTTCTTCGTAAATCACTTCTCCTATGTCCGCTTCCCTGATTACACCTGATGTCTTCTCGGGAACCATGGTTTTAGACTCATGGCTGACTGGGTGATGTGCGATACAGGCAGTCAACGTGATACTACAAATCAATACTGCAACAGAGGTATATCTCATTTTGATTCCTTTCATTACTGACTCTCTCTTGGTTCTGTTTCTTATGGCGAATCCTTAAAGTGCTTGTGAGTTGTAACTCTTTTGCGCCAAGTTAGCTGTGAATATCTATATGTCCCCCCGTCAGGCTAAATCTGGAAGGACCACACATGCGTAACCTGTGATCACCATGGGGACAACGGGCAGTGTGCCTACTTCTTTAATCATAAATGCGTGGAGGGTCTCGATGATTGAACTAACGGCAGCAAAAGGAAGCACCATGTTCACGATGAGTATGGCCTCAATGCAGAGCGCTGAGTTGACTGATAAGCGACAAGATAACATCAAGGTTGTCATGGATGACCTGAAGGAACAAGGAGTTATTAGTTTTACTGAAATCCAGGAAAACCCTTCTGGTGTGTTAGGTGGTAGGCCAATCAAAGTCTATTACGTTTCCGAGAGAGATAGTCATGTGGTTGTTGCCAGAGTCTCGGTAGCCTACACGGGTGTGATTCTTCCCACCACTATAGGGCATTAAATACACGGTAGTGTGTAGTAAGTGTTTGAATATATTGATGTTTAATTAAAGTTTGGTGTTGCGTGAAGTTATTTCTCCCTGTATATTCTTCCCTTCAGCGGTGAAGTAAGGACGCTTAAAACAATAATCATCCTGGGGGGGATGGAGAGAACCTTTGTTGAATGAAATGAGACTTAAGACCGACAGCGGCACATTTGTAGTATCCTTGGGACAATCAGTATCCTTTAGTTGCGGGGACTGTGATTCATCTTTCGATTTCTGGTGGTTTGAGTTATGGCCTGAGCAGATGGAGACTATAAAGAAGTGTCCAGTATGGGAAGACTCCCCGTTTACGTTCGGGCAACTTGAGAAAATGATCGGAGACTTTGACGAGAACCACATGCACCAGAGTGTCATCTTGTCGGTCTGTGGTGGGGAAGAGGTTCCCATCTGGGCAGACATGGAGATCCACCGAATGGAACACCATTACCTCAACCGTTGATACCTGAGCGGTCTTTTTTGGGGCCTGTCTACATACGCTGATGTCTTAAGTTTTGGGGGGGGCTCCTGAAGACTCAAGAACAGGCCACTGTAGACAGGTTCTTACTTTTTACCAACTCTGAACATCTTATATCCAAAGAATACAAACCCTGCTGCACCGATTAGCATGAGGTACTTTGAATCTTCATCTCCCTGTACCATTACGAATAGCACCAATGTTCCACATGGTAGTAACAAAGCTCACCGCACTTTGCCCTGGAGTTACACTGTAACGCTCTTCTCCAGAGATATCAGTGCCTTTTCTACTGCGTCACGCTTGGTCATCCCTGTTGTCTCACATATCCGAGAAAGACAACCATCCGCATGTGGGGACAGCATTACCTGTAGGCGAGTCAATAGAAGTCCTTCCGGATCTTTCAATGCTCGTTGCCGGTATCTACGTTGTCGTTCTCTGTTTCTTTGGATTGTCACTTTTTTTATTCTCCTCTGTAGGTGATTGCGGGTGTCTCCATACGAGTCTCAAGCAACAACGCTGGTATCTGGTGTGTTATCATTAAGGTCTCTCACTCCAATTGCTTGGCTTGCTGAGGCGTTACACTGTAACTCCAGCAGAACTGGTAGCAGCAAGAGTGTTCAGCTTTAGGCACATATCCAGACCATAATCAATCTTATCAATAGCCTCCCTCAGCAGGATCTCTGGAGTATATCGCTTCCCATACCTGCCCATGGTCTCCGAATTAATAGCATGACCGTCAAGCTCATGGATCATGAAGGGGTCAACCTGCTTGTGTTTCAGGTGGGTTATGAATGTATGCCTGAAGGAGTGAAAGTTCTTGCCGGTGTCAAACCCGCAACGTTTCTTGAATCCCTGGAACCACTTGCTAACTGCCTGTCCATATCCGTCACGCCTTTTGTGTAGCTCTGGAAATAACCGGTGTTCTCCATTTGCCTTGTGTGTCTTCACATGGTCGAGTAAACCGAGGTCAATGAGTTGAGAATGAATAGGGATAAGGCGAATACTTGAGAGATTCTTGAGACTCTTTTCGTGTTTATCATTGATGTCGAAAACCCAGACTCCTGATTCTTTCCGGATGTCTTCAAGATGCAACTGGCAGACCTCTTCTAATCGGCAACCTGTATAGAGACCAATCAGCGGAGTCCAGTAGCAGTATGAATGTTTACCATGATATTGGTGTTTGTCTGGTTTATCAGCAGTACAGGGGGTAAACTCAGGGGAACCAAAGAGTTTCTCAAGGTCTGCCTGTGTGTATGCCTCTCGTTCTTCATCCGGTCTTGTCTTGAGTTTCACCTTTAGTCCAGATGCCGGATTTGCCGTGAGGTAACCATGGGTGACACCATATGAGAAAAGATTACTGAGCCTGGAGAGATACTTGTTTATAGTATGGGTACTGAGGGTCTTCTCTGGTTTCATCTTGATGATTTGATCGATAGTCTTATCCCTGAACTTTGCGACCTTCCTCATGTTGGGTGGGAGTCCTGCAATTGTATCCTTGAATTTACGCATGAGAACCTTATTGATGCTAACTACAGGGATATCACCAAAGATCTCAGTGAATAAGCTGAAGACTTGCCCGTGGTCTTCCATGGTTTTAAAGCGCCAACCATCAGACAACTCCTTCTCTTTGAAGAAAGCATCCTTGAGGGCGGTGAACGGCGTGTTGTCTTCCGGTGAAGGTGATATGTCGGGTTGTGCTTTGGAGACTCTCAGGGGTGATTCTGGGGTGTCCTGTGGGGTCTCGTCCGAACTGCTGTCAACCTGGGAAGTCGAGATCTGAAAATGTGCGGTTAACTCCAGTAAGCGAGACTTTGCTATACCATCCTTGATTGTCTCGTTGAGGTCTATCTCGGGTTTACTTAAATAGTACCCCAAGCGAATCTCATTGAAGATGTCTTTCAGGAACGAAAGGATAGCAGAGGTGCAATTCCTTGCTTCTCTCAAACTTCTGGTCTTCAGTGAGTACTTGAGTTCAGCCTTGCCGATGACAGATAGACAATCCTTTGGTACTCGGAGTCTAAATAGGAAGAGACCTGTAGAGGTCTGCTGGAGGTACTCTGGTGTGTAGAAATTAGAAAAGCCCATCTTCTCTCCTCTTGTGTTTGTGTACAAGATTGAGTACAAGATAGGCTTCTAATGATGCTTAAATCACTAAATATGTAACAATTACAGACTTATGGTGGAGCTAGTCGGGATCGAACCGACGACCTCTTGACTGCCAGTCAAGCGCTCTCCCAGCTGAGCTATAGCCCCAAGATAAATTTTACTTGGTCATAAATTTCGAATATCATTAACAGGCTTTATTTTACGTGTCAATAAAAAACAGTACAATCTTTACTAGGATCTGCCATATTTCTTGCTAATAGCAGTAAGTTTTGGTATGTTTTGAGACTTTGTGAGAAGTGTTTTTGTTTCTGCCCATCAAATAATCTTGACGGGGGGCCAGTACCTTACTTCAGTTGTGAAGAAAGGTGCGACGAGCTACCTGTTATCGCAAGGAAGAATATATGTATTCACCATTCAATTTTCTTTTCGGCTGGTTGTCTAATGATCTTGCAATTGATCTTGGAACGGCCAACACAGTTCTATATGTTAAAGGCAAAGGTATTGTGCTGCGGGAACCATCCGTCGTTGCTGTCCGGCAGGACGGAAGGATGAGTAAAGTGTTGGCTGTCGGTCAGGAAGCGAAAATGATGCTCGGGAAAACTCCCGGGAATATAACAGCCATTCGCCCCATCAAAGACGGTGTCATCGCCGATTTTGAAGTAACCGAAGCAATGCTCAGGTATTTTATCAATAAGGTTCATAATAGAAGAACACTGGTACATCCTCGTATCATTATCTCAGTTCCCTCAGGAATTACCCAGGTTGAGAAACGCGCAGTGAAGGAATCCGCCGAATCGGCAGGAGCACGTGAGGTTTATCTTATCGAAGAGCCAATGGCTGCTGCGATAGGGGCCGGTCTTCCTATTACCGAGCCGACTGCCAATATGATAATTGATATTGGCGGAGGTACTACAGAAGTGGCTGTTATTTCCCTGTCCGGTATTGTCTATGCTAAATCCGTCAGAGTTGCCGGTGATAAAATGGATGAATCCATCCTCCAGTACATCAAACGCAAACACAATCTGGCTATCGGTGAACGTACTGCAGAACTGATCAAGACCACCATCGGCAATGTAATGCCGGAAGAACCATATGAAACGATGGATATAAAGGGGCGGGATCTTGTTTCCGGTGTACCTAAGACCCTGAAAATCAGTGCTGATGAAATTCAATCGGCAATAGCTGAACAGGTTGACGTTATTGTCGAAGCGGTAAGGGTTGCGCTCGAAGTGACACCTCCGGAATTGGCTGCCGATATTGTCGACAACGGCATCGTTCTGACTGGAGGCGGGGCATTATTGAAGAATCTTGATAAATGTCTGAGAGAGGCTACCGGCATGCCGATAATTGTTGCGGAAGACCCTCTGTCCTCAGTTGTCCTTGGTTCGGGAAAAGCGCTTGATAATCTTGATATCCTGCGTGAGGTGACCATCGAATAGTCACTATTCGTGCCGAGAGTATCTGTGCCGGCTTCTGTAGGCCGGTACTCCATCCATGTGCTGCTCTGAACTGTTGTGATCTGTGCGAAAGAAAACAAAAGCTATAAAGGAGCGATCGATATTTTCAGCTATCAGGGTTTTTATCCTGATAACGATAGTTTCTATCGTTGGTCTGTTGTTGCTTGCCTCAATGCTTGGCGGGCGTTTCGGTACGCTTCATCAACTTACCCTTGATTTCATCGGTCCTATGCAGAGTGTGGTTACGCGCTCTGTTGCCGGGATTGTTTCCATCAAAGACGATTATATTACTCTATGGAACGTTCGGGCGGAAAATAAACGACTGCAGGCATTAGTTGATAAATATTTAAAAGAACTTGGTGAATATAGAGAAGGGTACAGTACCAACCTATATCTTGAAGAACTGCTGGAATTCAAAGAGAAGTTGAATTTTGAACCTTTGGCTGCCCGAGTTGTTGGAAAGGAACCCGCCTACTGGTACCAGACGATTGTGGTCGATCGCGGGAAGAAGGATGATGTTCTAGAGGGCATGATTGTACTTGCCCCCAGCGGAGTTGTCGGGCAGGTTATTCATACGGGGGAACATTATTCGAAAATCCTGCTCGCCAATGCTCCAAGTAGTGCCATAGATGCAATGATTCAGAAAAATAGAATCCGGGGCATCCTTAAAGGGGCCGGTGAACGAGGATATGTTCTGCATTATGTGCTGAAGAATGCAGATATCGAAGAAGGTGATTACATTGTTACCGCCGGAATCGGTGGTGTTTTTCCTGCCGGAATTCCCCTTGGCATAGTATCGAAGATACATAAAAAAAGAAGGGGAATGTTTCAGGAGATCGAAGTGCAGCCTCATGTCGATTTTCAAAAGCTTGAATTCGTATTTATTGATCCGACCGATCGTCGTAAAATTCCCGATTCGAATAATTTTTCGACAAGGAAGTAGGAGCGGGAGATGTTGTTTTTTACCTTCTGGGTGCTCGGGATTGCATTGATTGTTTTTCAGACAACTGTGTTGCAGTCACTGCCGCTATGGCTTGGTCGGCCCGATTTTCTTTTTATTCTGGTAACTTTCATAGCATATCGTTTTCCCTGGATTCCCGGCATTATTCTGGTATTTGGTTTATCGTGGATTATGGATGTTGTCGGGGGGATCTATCTCGGTTTATATCCGATGATGTGTCTTCTTACTTTTGCAGGACTTCGACTTCTCACAAATAAAAGTCCCATTAAAGAATCCACCTACCAGATCCCGCTCGTTGGTTTGAGTTATTTTCTGGTACAGATAGTGTTCTATTTTATCTATTCTCTGGCCTTACCGGAGGACTTGCCGGAATGGTCGTGGGGACTTACCCTGCAAAGAACAGCTTTGTTAGTGGTGGCTACCATTCCACTCTTTCTGCTGTTCATCAGTCTGCATGAATATCTGCAGAAACGTCGTCTACGCACCAAAACTCTCCGTCGCCGTCCTCGCAAGTCGATTTAATCAAAATAGGGAATAAGGGGTTTGAAATTATCAATTAAAGATATTGCGGATATTGCAGAGCGTGATGAAGGAGCCTTAGATCATTTAAAGAGGCGACTGCTGGTAGCTGCTGCAGTCATAATTTTTTTCTTAATCGTCATTATTCTGAGGCTGTGGTTTCTTCAGATCAGTCATGGTGAGGAATATGAAGAGCGAGCCTATGGAAACAGGGTCAGAATCAGACAGCTGGTGCCTCCGAGAGGTCACATCCTTGATCGAAATGGAAAAGAAATTGTCACCAATCGGCCATCCTTTAATGTTTCTTTGATTCAGGAAGATTCCCATGACCTTGGCAATGTCTTAAAACGACTGGCACCGGTTCTTGACATGGATGTTTCGGAACTGTGGGATAAAATCCGCGAAGCTTCCGATACCCCGAGATATGTGCCGGTAGTTTTAAAGGAAGATATCGATTGGCAGACTCTTGCCTACCTTGAAAATCATAACCATGAATTTTCGGGAATACGCACCGAAGTACAACCCGTCCGCGTCTATCATTATGGTGATCTTGCCGCAAATGTCATCGGTTATCTTGGCTCTATTTCCAAGCAGGAACTGGAAGCCGCCGATCGTGATATTTATCGAGGTGGGGATATAATTGGTAAGAAAGGCTTGGAGAAATTACGGGAAGCAGATCTGCGTGGTGAAAAAGGCCATAGTTATTCAGAAGTCGATGCCAAGGGTTTTGAGCAGCAGTTACTCAAAACCGTGGAGCCGCTTCCTGGAAGGGAGATCCGTCTGACCATCGATGTAGATCTGCAGCAGATAGCAGAGAACTATATGACTGCAGGAGAAAAATCGGGAGCCGTTGTGGCGCTTGAGGTAAAAACCGGGAGAATACTGGCTGCGGTAACCGCTCCGACCATCCAAATCAACGATTTTGTTGGTGGGATTTCAACTGCTAAATGGCAGGCTTTACTGGACAATCCCAGGCATCCTCTCATAAACAAAGTGATTCAGGCATCATATCCTCCGGGTTCGACATATAAAATGGTGACTGCAATGGCTGGTCTTGCCACTGGAGTCATCGATGAAGATACGGTATTTTACTGTCCAGGTCATTATAGGTTCGGTAACAGAACGTATAGATGCTGGAAACATTCAGGGCATGGCCCGGTGAACTTAAGGAAAGCCATTGGAGAGTCTTGTGATGTATACTTTTATCAGGTCGGTCAAAAGGTAGGCGTCGATGTTTTGGCAGAGTATGCAGAAAAACTTGGTTTAGGTAAAAAAACAGGAATTGAGATGGAGTATGAAAAATCCGGTCTTGCTCCGACAAAAATGTGGAAAGAAAAATACCGACACGCCAAATGGCAGGATGGTGAAACACTCTCTGTTGCTATAGGACAGGGGTTCAACCTTGCCACTCCTTTGCAGCTGTGTGCAATGACAGCGACACTTGCCAATGGAGGGAAAAATTACCGCCCTCAGCTTGTCGAACAGGTCATTGATCCTGAAGGCAAAGTAATCGAAAGCTTTTCTCCTGAACTGATAAGCGAAATAACCGGGTTAGACCGTTATTTCACTCTTATTAAACAAGGTATGGAAGAGGTGGTTCATGGTAAACGTGGTACTGCCCGCGCTGTTGCAATCGAGGGACTGAGAATTGCAGGTAAAACGGGGACAGCTCAGGTGGTCAGAGTCGCGCAATATAAACACCTTAAAGAAGAAAACATCCCATATCGGTACAGGGATCATGCCTGGTTTACCTGTTATGCTCCTGCGGAAGATCCGGAAATTGCCGTAACCGTCCTTGTTGAACACGGTTTACACGGGGCGTCGGGTGCCGGCCCTATCGCCAGGGCCGTTTTAAACCAATATTTCAGTGGTAAACTCAACCAGGCAGCACAGTAGCGGATTAAATTTTATGCTGATTAATGAAGACTTAATATATGGTGTAACAGCATGTTTCGAATAGATAGAAGATTGTTTGAACATTTTGATATGGTACTGATGCTGCTGTTTGTTTTGGTATGTACCATGGCTTTTTTCAATCTTTATAGTGCTTCGTTTCCACCTAAGGGCTATGGAATGGCACCGTATATGAGACAGGCATACTTTTTTCTGATGGGCTTTGGGGTGCTTGTGTTTATCCTTAGCTTTGATTATCAGGAGCTGCATTCCTGGAATTACCCATTTTATGCCATAATTGTTCTTT
>Ga0214472_10009130_pt1 | contig 10340 bp, 8 predicted proteins | sample RVTome_6_FD_207662 | JGI IMG/M metagenome (GOLD analysis project Ga0214472, IMG submission 207662) | Soil microbial communities from uranium-contaminated site in the Upper Colorado River Basin, Wyoming, United States - RVT140D175 | ecosystem: Environmental > Terrestrial > Soil > Contaminated >...
CGCTGCCGGTCTCGCCGCTGATCAGGACACTGGCGTCGGTCCCGGCCACGCGGCCGATCAGGTCGTAGACCTTCTGCATCGGCGGGGATGCGCCGATCAGCGGCCCGAATCGACCCAGCTTGCGCAATTCGCTCCGCAGCGCGCTGATCTCGCCCCTCATCTCCAGGGCGCGGGTCAGGTTGGCAAGGGCCATCTTGACGCGGGCGAAATCCACCGGCTTGGTCAGATAGTCGGCGACGCCGCGGCGCAGGGCGTCCACCGCGGTTTCGACGCTCGCGTTCCCGGTGATCAAGACCACCTCGGGGGCCGCCCCGGGCTCGAAGCCTTCCAGCAGGTCGAGCCCGCTGCCGTCCGGCAAGTGAAGGTCGACCAGCAGGATGTCGGGCGGATTCGCGCTGATTTCCTCGCGGGCTTGCTTCAATGTGCCGGCGCTGGCTACGGCGAAACCCTCACGCTTGACCAGTTCAGCCAACCCGGCCAGGAACCCGGGATCGTCGTCGACGATCAATGCGCGGGGCGTCGCCATCGCAGTCAACCGCGGCCCCTCACCTGGCCAACGCCATCGTGCTGATCAATGTGCTTCAAAGTCGTTGGCGTCACTCATTCCGGCCCGCATTCTTTCGGGCCAGCCTCGCGATGACGGCAAGCAGATGGGCCGGATCCACGGGCTTCGCGACATGGTGCTGGAATCCGGCCAGGAGCGCGCTGCGACGGTCTGCGACCCCGGCGTAGGCCGACAGCGCAGCCGCCGGGATGAGACCGCCGCCGCCCGGCGGCAGCAGACGCACACGGCGAATGAGAGAGAGGCCGTCCTCTCCGGGCATGGCGACGTCACTCAGAAGGATGTCGGGTTGCAGGCGTACGACCAGATCGAACGCCTCCCGCGCAGAAGCCGCGGTCGTGACGAGCATCCCGTTCTGCTGAAGGATCAGTCTCAGGGCCTCGCGTGCGTCCTCCTCGTCGTCGACCAGCAGGACCGTGAGGCCGTCCGGAGGGCGGTCCCCATCATGATCTCGCTGATCTCGTTCGCGGGTACTTGCAGGGCTCGCCTCCTTGCGGTGGTCGGCCGCCAGCGGCAGCAGCACAGTGAATGTGCTGCCCCGGCCCGGACCCGGGCTCTCCGCGCTCACGAATCCACCGTGGTGAGCGATGACGTGGCGTACCACATAGAGACCCAGCCCCAAACCGTGGTGGGCGCGGGTGCTGGTGCTGTCCTGCTGCCGGAACCGCTCGAAGGCGAAGGGCAGGAATGAAGGGCTCATACCCTCGCCGCTATCGGTAACCCGGAGCCGGGCCTGTTGGTCGGCGCTGTCCAGGGAGACCTCGACGTCGCCTCCGGCCGGTGTGAACTTGATGGCGTTCGACAGCAGGTTGGACACGGCCTGCTGCAGCCGGCCGGGGTCCCCCGTCACCCAGATCGGGACCTCTCCATGCACCCACGTGAGGGACAGGCCCTTGAGGGCCGCGTCGCCCGCCGCGGCATCGACAGCGACCTGGACCACGCTCCGGACATCGACCAGCTGCGGGTGGAGCATGAGCCCGCCTGCGGCGATGCGCGACGCGTGGAGCAGATCTTCGATGATGTGCTCCAGGGAACGTGCGCTGCGCTCGATGATCCCGAGCGCACGCTCCCTCTCGGCGGGATCGAACCCGCCCTGCCGCAGCAGGCCGAGCCACACCAGGATCGCTCCCAGGGGCGAGCGGAGCTCGTGAGAAAGCAGCGCGAGGAACTCGTCTTTGAGCTGGCTGGTCGCCTCCGCCCGATGCCGCGCGGCCAGCTCCCTCTCCATGAGGCCGGTGATGTCGCGAGTGACGAGGCGGCTGTGGACGAATTGGCGGTCGCGAAACAGTGGGCTGCCATCGATCAGAACCTGCTTGATGGAGCCGTCTTTGGTGCGAATGCGGGTCTCATAGGATTCGAGGCTCTGCTCGCGGGCGAGGCGAGCGAGGATGTCGGCGGCGGTCTCCGGCTCGACCAGAAAATCGGCGATGTGCCGGCCGACGTACTCGGGCTCGGAGTAGCCGACCAGCTCCAGCTCGGCCCGGTTCGCCCACAGGATGCGCCCGTCGGGGCCTACCAGGCGCAAGCCGACCGTGGCGTGATCGAGGAACTCTCGCAGCTCCTGGTCGCTCTCGGGCAGTCGCACCTCGCGCCTGCCTTTCATCGGTCGCGGCGGGCCGCAAGGCTGCCGACGACGGTGACCAGCTCGGAAGGTTGCACCGGCTTGGCCAAGTGTAGCTGGAATCCCGCCCGCAGCGCGCGAAGGCGATCCTCGGTTCGGGCATAGGCCGTCAGGGCCGCCGCGGGGACGGACCCACCTTGCTGGGATGGGCGCAGGCGCAGCTCCTTGATCAACTGGTAGCCGTCGGTGCCCGGCATCTCGATGTCGCTCAGGAGCACGTCCACCCGTTCCCTTCCAAGCAGGTCCAGGGCCTCGCGGGCCGAGGAGACCGTCTTCACGGTGGCGCCCTGGGTCTCGAGCACCTTTTCTATCAGCCTCCGGGCGTCGTCGTCGTCCTCCACGACCAGCACCTGTATCCCCGTGAGGTCGGGCCCTTCCTCCAGTCCGACGATCTTGTCCGCCTGCGAGTAGACGCGAAGATCCAACGGAGCTGCCGTAACCGGGGAACGGGGGAGCTTCGCTGTGAACGTGGAGCCGCGGCCGACCCCCGGACTTTCCGCCTGGATGCTGCCGCCGTGGAGCTCGACCAGTTGGCGCGCGATGGATAGGCCCAAGCCGAGGCCGCGGGCGTGCCGCGTGCTCGACGAATCGTCCTGCGTGAACCGGTCGAAGATGCGGGGAAGGAACTCGGCGTCGATGCCCAGGCCGGTGTCGGCGACAACGACCTCGACGTTCGAGCCGACCGACTCGACGCTCACCCGAACCCGGCCGTTCTTCGAGGTGAACTTGATGGCGTTCGAGAACAGGTTCCAGAACACCTGCTGGAGGCGCTCGGGATCGCCCATGACGTAGCTCCCGGCCGGGTTCTGGATCAGCTGGAGCCGTATGCCCTTGGCGCTGGCGGCCGGGGTCACCGTCCCGATCGCCGCCTTCACGACACTGGCGAGGTCGACGGGCCGCAGATCGAGCTGAAGCTTGCCGGTGATGATCCGCGACACGTCGAGCAGCTCGTCGATGATCTGGTTCTGCGCCGAGGCGTTCCGGATGATGGTGTCCACGGCACGGGTCGTCTCGTCGGGCGAGAGCTCACCGCGGCGGAGCAGGTGGGCCCAGCCGACGATGGCGGTCAGCGGCGTCCGCAGCTCGTGAGACAGGGTCGCCAGGAATGCGTCCTTCAGGCCGTTTGCCGCCTCGGCCTCCGCGCGCGCCTCCCGCGCCTCCCGGTAGAGGTGGGCGTTGTCCACCGCGATGGCCGCATGAGCCGCGAGGCCGGCGATCAGGCGCTCGTCACGCTCGCGGAAGAACCCGGGATCGGGATGTCCGAAAAACAGACCGCCGAGCAGCTCGCCGGCGTGCGAGCGCACCGGAGCCGCGAGATAGCTCCGTGCGGGCAGACTGCCGGACGGCATCTGTTTGAACGGCACGTTCTGGCCATAGCGCGGGTCCCGCCCGAGGTCGTCGCTGCGAGAGACGGCACCGAGGAAAGGCGATCCGAAGGCATCGGCATCTTGAGACAGGGGGAAGTCGACAAAAGCCTCCGGGGGAGCTCCTGAGACATAGTGCGTCGCGCGGTCGGACCCCTCCTTGTACAAAAAGGCCCCGAACGCGGCGCCCGTGATCGCGACGCCGGCGTCGGTCACGGCCTTGGCCAGCCTCTCCATGTCGAGCTGACCGGCGAGCGCCAGGCCGAGCCGGTTGAGAACCTCGAGCTCCGGCTCGAGCAGCGGAGCGGGGGTCTCGGCCTTCCGGCGCTCGGCCCGGTTGCCGAGTGCCTTTTCGGTGCGGTGGGCGCTGCGGAGGCGGCTGCCGAGGACGCTGATGAGGCTGCCTTCGATGAGGAACAGGCCGAGTCTGATGGCGTCGCCCGCAGGGCCGGACGTGAACGAAGAGCCGGCGGGCACGAAGAGGTAGTCGCCGGCCAACGCCGCCAGCAGCGTCGTCGCCAGGCCCGGCAGGAGTCCACCGTACCAGGCCGCGGTCATCACGATGCCGAGGAGCAGCAGAAAGGGGGCCTTGGTGTCGAGCGGATCGAGGGCGAGCTTGATACCGGCTGCCAGGACCAAGGCAACCAGCCCGATTGCGTAGACCCGCTGCCCAGCGAACCAACGCCTCAGGTGCTCCGTTACCTGATTCTCAGCCAATGACCCCTTCTCGAAGCACGTGCGGCGACCGTTCCAGGCCCGGAACTTCAGACTGATCTTCTGGTAGCCGAGGCCATCCTGGTGCAACCTTCGTGCCTGGAACGGTCTTGCGCTCTCCGAGGCGTAGGGTGCCAAGGAAGTCGTGCCGGGGCAGGCGTGTGCCGGCGAAATCGTCATGGCAATAGGCGACAGGGCCGTACCGTCGGTTGTTTGAGGACCGGTTTGTAGATTCTTCCTCTCGGCGGCCGTTCGGCTACGCAACAGCCCGGAGCCAGGATCGCCGCTCGCCCTGATACCACGGTGCCGGATGAATCGTCAAGCAGTCCACTCCGAAACCTGCACCAGTTGCTTCCCAAGGTTGCTCCCGTGCAGCATCCCGATGAAAGCGCGAGGGGCGTTTTCGAGACCCTGGGCGACATCCTCCCGGTATTTCAGTTTTCCTTGCTTCAGCCATTGCCCCATCGCCTGCAACCCTTCGGAGAAGCGCTTGGCATAGTCGGAAACCAGGAAGCCCTGCACCTTGGCCCGCTTGACGATCAAGTGGCCGAGCCAGCGCGGCCCCAGCTCCGGCTGCTCCAGGTTGTACTGGGAGATCTGCCCGCAGATCGAGATCCGCGCCTTCACGTTGATCCGCCGCAGGACCGCGTCGCTGATCGCCCCGCCCACATTGTCGAAGTAGACATCGATGCCCGCGGGACAGAGCTGCTGGAGCTTGCCGTGATAATCGGCAACGGTCTTGTAGTTGAATCCAGCATCAAAGCCCAGCTCATCGACCAGGAACGCGATCTTGGCGTCGGAGCCCGCGACTCCCACGACCCGGCAACCCATGATCTTAGCGATCTGGCCGACCAGCATCCCGACCGCGCCGGCCGCGCCGGAAACCACGACCGTTTCCCCAGCCTTCGGATGACAGACGTCCAGCAGGCCGAAGTAGGCCGTGAGACCGGGCATGCCCAGCACCCCGAGAGCCGTCTGGATCGGGGCCAAGCTTTGGTCGATCGCTCGCAGCTCGCCTGCTTTGACGACGGCGTAGTCCTGCCAGCCCAACATCCCCTGGACGATGCCACCGATCGCGAACTTCGGGTCCGCCGACTCCAACACCCTGCCCACGGCTCCGCCGGGCATCACCTCTCCGATCGCCAGCGGCCGCGCATAGGATTCGGCATCGCTCATGCGCCCCCGCATGTAGGGATCGACCGACAAGTAGATCGTCTGGACCAGGACCTGCCCGAGAGCCGGCCAGGGCATTGGCGAATGGGTCAGGTGGAAGTCCGACGCCTCGGGAAAACCGGACGGCCGGGAAGCGAGTGTGATTTGCCTGTTCATGGGTGCTATTGCCTGGAAGCACCAGGCGGAACCGACCGCGTCTCCCTCACCCGGGCAGCTTCTCCTCGCGCCAGCCACTGGTGCGACAGCACTGGCATGCTGCTCTCTAGCAAGATCGCGGCCAGGTCGCGGCACTCCCAGTTGCCGCTCAAGAGCCGAGGGGTTGGAAAATTTGTAGAAAAGGCGTGTCGAAACTGCATCGGTTCGGTGAATTGGCTGGGGTTTCTCGCTTGCCAACCCTGAGGGATTGGGTGAAGTACTACCTCGGAGACGGGACGCTCGTTGGCCCAGGTCTTGCAGCGGAACCGTGCAGCGGACACCGCAACCGGGTCGAATATCGACCCGGATGACGCGGCCCGCGAGGAGGAGAAATGAGCTTTATCGTGACTCTCATCATCGGTGGGATCGTCGGTTGGTTGGCGAGCATCCTGATGAAGACCAACGCTCAGATGGGGATCTTGGCCAACGTCATCGTAGGCATCGTCGGGTCGTTTCTGGGCGTCTATATCGCGAATGCAATGCACGTGGGGCCCTACGGACAGGTTGGCTGGTGGGTCATCGCCGTTCTGGGCGCTTCGCTGCTGATCGTGATCCTGCGGGCGCTGGGCGTCTTCAACCGGTTGGCAGTAGCGCGCTAGTTCGCCACGTTTGTCTCTCAGCGATCTCACGGTTGTTGAGCAACCGCGTCAGCTCTCAGACGATCCACAGCGATGCGGAGCGCATCGAGCACGGTGCCCACGGCGTCAAGGATATGAACAACGAGCTCTTCGTCGGCAGAATTCCTAAGCCCGGCGGGACTGGAGGACTGCGATGCTCTGGACGATTCTGGTCATTCTTTTCGTGCTGTGGTTGCTCGGCATGGTCTCCTCCTACACGATTGGCGGATTCATCCACATCCTGCTGGTCGTGGCGGTGATCATTCTGGTCGTCAGACTCCTCTCCGGGCGCCGCGTCCTCTAGGGCGACGACCTACGTGTCTGCTGCCCTAGTTGCAAGACGAAGTTCGACAACGAGCCTGGGCGGTACGCGGCCCCGGCCGCGGGAGAAGTCCAGCGAAGGAGTCGGCCATGATGCACGATGGAGGATGGTTTGGGATGGGCGGAGGGATGTGGATTTGGACCGTGATCGGCGTACTGGTGGTGGTCCTGCTAGTCGTCGTGATCAACAAGCTGTCCAAGAAGTAATCGTGTCGTGCAGCCGGTTGAAGAGGCGCGCCGGAAACTCTAGGAGCATCGCGCAACCAGCTCGCCGGTTGTAGACAAGGCGGGGGGCTGCTGCGGCACGGTCAGCATTCATGGTCTCTAGAGAGCCGGACCCGAGGACGGGAGGGAAGGCCATGACACCGGGCCGCGGGATCATCATCGTCAGCGGCTCCAACGGGCGGATCGGCGACGCCGTGATGCGACGGTTCGCCGGGCGCTTCGAGGACGTCGTCGGGTTCGACCGCAAAGCGCCCCAACCGGCGCCGCCGGGCTGCGTGTATGTCCGGACCGAGCAGCTCATCCACGACGAGCGCGGCGACATCCCGGCCGTGCTGTTGCGCATCTCCGGCGTCTACGACGACCTGTGCCACTCGATCCCGCTGGCGCAGCAGATCCAGCGCATCAACGAGCGTGACCTCACCAGTCGGCTCTACTCCGGCTCAACCGCGCACGGCCAGGCCTTCATGCACATGGACGACCTGGTGGACGCCATCGAGCGGGTCGTGGAGCGTCGCGGCTCGAGAGCGAGAGCGCGGCACTCAACCTTGGAACCCACCCGCACCCGGCCCTAGGGAACTGGCAGAGCGGTCCGAGACTCGACCCTGACGCCGATCGTGGTTTCAACCGGGCTCCCCCCAAGTTTGGCCAGTTCACTCGCAAAAAGCGGATTCTGCGGGAACTCCACAACGAGGTCTGTAAGCTGCTGGCGGGCCAGTTCCGGCTGCTGCTCGCGCAGGGCCACCAGGGCAAGCAGAATCTTGGCAAAGGGCCGGAGGTAGCGGCCCCGCGCGGCGGCGATCTCGAGCTGTTGAATGCCACCGCGCTTGTCACCGCGGATTCCGGCAAAAAGGAGGAAGAACCGCTTGGGCGCCGGCAGGCTGCCTAGGATGTAGTTCGCAGCGCCTAGAGTGAGGTAAGCATCGGCGGCGTCTGGGGCGATCGCCAGAAGTTGCTTGGCAAACTTGTCCGCTTCGCGGATCATGCGCAAGCTTGCGAGCTGGTGCTTATCGATCAGGCTGGCGTAGTCGGCCTGCAACCCGACGCTGAGCGTCATCGCGAACAGAGCGTTTGCATCATTTCGGTTTGCCTTCAATCGGAGCCGCGCCAAGTCTTGCGCCCGCTGGACCGCGGCCAAGAAGGCCGTGCTCAGTGCAGGGTCCGGCTTGAGGGCGATCTTGCCCAGAAGACGCTTGTCGTCCAGAAAAAACTCGGAAGTCAAAACGTCCTGCCGGTAGCATTCCTCAAATAGATAGCTTGCTGCTTCTGATTGTCTCTTTTCGCAGACGTGTGCGTCGTTTGCGAGCTTACGGGGGTACAGCGGGACCAAGCGATACCGCCGTCATCCATCATCGGCAAGCTATTTCGGAACGCGGCCCGCGCCGAGCACGACCCGCAACCGATGGTCGCGCCCGTCGTCCGCGAGCGGAATCGCCGCCGGGTCGGTGAGTGAGCCGTCGAGCTCCACGCTCGCCACGCCCCGGCAGCGCCGCTCGGGTTCTCGACAACGATCGTGTAGTGGGTCTTCCCGCGGCGCGGCGAGCGTCTTCGCTCGCTCCTCGAGGCCCTCGAGGCTCAGAAGCTCGCCCCTAAGAGGCATGGCCCTTGCGGGCCGGCGCCGGCCGAACAGGGATCACCTCCTGTGTTGTTTACAAGGTCTTGCCGGCGCTCATCCTAGGCGTCCAACCTCGGTTTTTCTACTGGGGGCCGCATGAAAGGCGTAGGCGAACATGAGCGTCACTTGGAGATCGAGCCAGAAGGTAGTCATAACGCGAGGGAGCGTGCCGAGTATCCTGTAGCGGCGCACCCTTTCAACAATACGCATCCAATTTTGGTCGATGTCGCGCCGGGTGAAAACGGTGCGGCTGGCATGAAACAAATTCCATTTCTGCCAATAGAGAAGCAGCCGGGAAGGCACGCTCAAAGTGGGTAGGTGCCGTTGGGCTCGTGAGTAGGCCAGGTGCAACTCGGCGACCGTCAAGCGCCGCTGAACTGAATTGTAAATGCCGTGCAACTCCTGGACAATCCGCTGCTCGGCTGGGCTGCGGGGTCTGGTCTGAAGCCATAATTCCTGGATTTCCCATAACAGCTTGATCACCTGAGTCAAGTACGTGGTGATTTCAGCCGCCCGCAGCTTGAAGAACCGCAGGCGCCCGGGAGCTTGCATACCGGGACGGATGGCCCGACGGTGCTTAAGCCGGAAGAAGCCGGCCATCATGGGATGCCGGTGCTCCACCAGGGCAGCGTTCTTGTACCACATGAAGTTGCCCAGGATGTTCCAGTAATTCCGCGGGGAGGCTCTGGACAGGATTCGTTTCATGTTGTCAAAGCTGTAGAACGTCTTCCAGGCTTCGAAATAGAGTCTCTTTAGTGAACCGGGCTCCGGGAAATTGGGATACGTCATGGTTTCATGGCTGGAGTCGTACTTATTATAGTCGGGATCCATATAATCGCCGCTGCGAGCCATCTGAAAGTGATCGCGCGAGCCGGGCAGCGGGGTCAGGATGAAGAAGGATGCCTGCTCGACCTGGATTTCGTGCATCAGGCGCTGCAAATCGCGGCGGATCGACTCTGCGGTGTCATGCGGAAAACCGAGAATATACCCGACGTGGGTGGCCACTTCCGCAGCATGCCAGGCGCGGATGAGATTCACATAGTCTTCCGCCTTGTTTTGGGTCTTGCCGGCATCCTTCAAGCTGTCTGGATTGATGCTTTCCATCCCGATGAAGACTTGGCTGCAGCCGGCCCGGCGCGCTTTGGCCACGAAATGCTTGATCTTATAGGACAGCACATCGACCTGCATCATGAACCGGACGTCGATATTCTCGGTGTCGCGAAGCTGGATGAGGGTGTCGAAAATTCTTTCCCATTGTTGATTGCGGGCGAAGTTGTCGTCCGTGAAGAAATAGAAGTTAACCCGATGACGGTGCCAGTTGTGACGAATGGCCTCGGCGATCATCTCGGCCGAGCGGACCCGCATCTTGCGCCCTTGTACGTTGATGATGGTGCAGAAACTACAGTTGAACGGGCAGCCCCTCCCGCAATCGATGGTCCCGAAATTCGAGGCCACGAAGCGCTTCATCAGGGTGGTGTCCAGTAGCGGGATCGGTTGGTTGAATAGATCCGGTTTATCGTTTACCGAATCATACAGCGGCGCCAGTGTTCCGCGGATGGCGTCCTGCAGGATCGCGCCCCAGTTTTCTTCCACCTCCCCCTTAACCAGCGTCACGCCTTCATCGATGAGGGATTGGAGGTCGGTCGGAATCTCGGGAATCATCGAGAGGTAGCCGCTGACGTGAAAGCCGCCGATCAAGACCGTCAAGCCGGCGGCCCGGAAGCTCCTGGCCAGATCCGCAGCGCGCGGGTATTGGTTGGTTTGCACCCCCACCAGACAAACGATGGATTGATCTCCGTCCCGCTTGGCGGAGCGGCAGATGCTGTCAACCGGGATGGTTTGGACGGTCTCATCCATCAGGGAGAGTCGAATATCGAGATCGGGGCCAAGTTGGCCGCTGCGGACCACATCCTTGGTCAACGCCGCCAGGCAGTTG
>Ga0214472_10009131_pt1 | contig 10339 bp, 8 predicted proteins | sample RVTome_6_FD_207662 | JGI IMG/M metagenome (GOLD analysis project Ga0214472, IMG submission 207662) | Soil microbial communities from uranium-contaminated site in the Upper Colorado River Basin, Wyoming, United States - RVT140D175 | ecosystem: Environmental > Terrestrial > Soil > Contaminated >...
GTGGCGAAGGCCTCTACCGTGCGGCGGAGTGTGGTTGCCGCATCGGGATCCCCGGAGGAAACGAAGTCATCCAGCAATAACAAGTCGGAGCCGGCTTGAAAGGCCTCGCGCGCGACCTGTGGGCCGTTGAACGACTGGCCCGAGGGGTCGATGAAGCGTCGAACGGCGCGCGACCCAAGCGAGTCGGAGACGATCAGTCCCCCGGCCGCGCGCCACGCCGGCAGCGTGTCCAGGGCCATGATCTGGGCCACAGCGGCCCGGTCCAGGCTCACCGGCCGGGTCGTCTGCCGAATGCTCCCTTGCAAGCCCTGATAGCGGATGTGCGAGAGGAGCACTCCATCGACCGTCGCCGCCGAGTCGCCTGGGACGCCGAGCGTCACGGCGAAAAACGGCGCCAGGTCCACCAGGCGCAATCCCTCCAGCGACTTCCGCACCGTGGCCACTTCGTCCGACGGAGGCCGATCGCTCCCGCCGATTCCGGGGAAGTGCTTGGCGATCACGGCCAGTTGCCCGTCCCCCCCGGCATGCAGGCCGGCGACCAGCGCCGTCCCGAGCTCGCTGACCCAGAACGGATCTCCCCCGAACGCTTCCGTCCCCAGATCCCCGGCACTTCGCTGAGAGGCCTCCTCCAGCACATCGAGCGACGGCCCGAGCACGAGGTTGAACCCGAGCGCCGCCAGTTCTCTCCCGGTCTGCTCGCCCACCGCTTCGGCCAGCTCGGCATCCCAGGCGGCCCCGAGCGCCATGGCGGTCACCGGCTCGCTCAGCCCATGGAGGATTTCCGGATAGGACGTGCCGTCCTGATTGAGCGAAACGCCGACGAGCAAAGGCACGTACACGCCGCCGGCGCCTTCTTCCGCCGGCTGCGGCGTGGCGAAATCGATCAGGGCGTCGGCGCGCTCGGCCTGCAGTCGTGCGATCAGAGCTTCCGCGCTGCTCGGCGTTGCGGGCGCGGCAGCGAAGTTATTGTTGTCGGTGCTCAAGACGATCCCGGAGACGTAGCCCAGGCGCACCACGTCGAGGATGGCCTGCTCGGGGTGCGGGCCATTGAAGGTGACGAGAAAGAGCTGGCCGACGCGCTCCTCGGTGCTCATCTCGGTCAGCAGCTGCTCGGCGGTCGGGGTCACCTGCCGCTGTCGCGGGGCCACCTCAGCCAGCGGCAGAAGCGACGCCAATGCCAGAGTCAGCGATAGCGCAGCGGATTTCATCGCAGCGTCAGTATACCGCCCCCGTGTGGCCGACCTCTACAATGCCCGCCTTCATGCACCTTCGGCGCGGAGAATCGCTTCGATCGCCTCCCGCCGACGGCTCCCGCCGGCGAAGTCGGCGTACGGCGTATGCCTCGCTACGCCAAGAGGGAGCCGGCCGCGACCAGCGGAGTCGCCAGGCCTTGCGCCAGGACCTCCCCATCGCGCACCTGGCGGGTGATGCACACGCACACGAGGTCCGCCGGCCGCCAATCTATCGCTCAGGCCCCGCCCAGCCGCGACAGCAGGCCCGGATCGGCGTTTCCGCCGCTGAGGATGGCGATACGCTGTCTCCCCTTCCCGACCAGGCAGGCGGCCACGGCGACGGCGGCGGATGGCTCGATGAACATGCCGGTCTCGCGATGAACGCGCAGTAGCGCTTGGCCGATCTCAGCTTCGCGCACCAGGAGCACGTCGTCGGCCAACGAGCGCACCATTTCCCAGGTGATCGAACCCGCCTCGACCGCGCCGGCCAGTCCGTCCGCCAGCGTCGGTTGTTCCACGACCGAGGCGGGATCCCCGCCGTGCAGGTAGCGGTGGAAGTACGGCGCGCTCTCTGTCTGCACCCCGAAGAGGCGCACCGGCCGTCCCGCCAGCCGCAATCCCAGACCCACACCGGCCAAGAGCCCGCCTCCGCTGACAGGGACATAGACCTCGGCTCCGTCCGGCAGTCGAGCGCCGCGCATCTGCCGCGCCAATTCCCAGCCCAGCGTTCCCTGCCCGGCAATCACCTCGGCATCGTTGTAAGGCGAGACCCACACCGCGCCGCGCGCCGCCGCCAGGGCATATCCCTCCCGTTCGGCGACCGCGAAGTCTCCTGCCGCCAGCACCACTTCGGCGCCCAGGGCCTCCAACGTGCGGCGCTTTCGTTCGACGACGTTTGCCGGAACGACCACCGTCGCCGAGGTGTGGGCCACGGTCGCCGCCAGGGCGACCCCGATGCCGTGGTTCCCGGCGGAGGCCGCCACCAAACCTCGGGCAAGAGCCTCCGGGGGGAGGCCCAGCACCTTGTTCAGCGCCCCTCGGATCTTGAACGAACCGGTCAGCTGCTCGTTCTCGCATTTCAGCCAGATCCCGGCCTGGGGCCATTCGAGCAAAGGCGTCTCGAGGATATGACCGCGCAGGCGGCCTTCGGCCCCGGCGATGTCGATGGCGGGTGTGCCCGTCATCCGGCCTCCTTCATCCGGCGAGCGACGTCCGGGACGTCGGTGATCAACCCATCGACGCCCCACCCCCACAGGCGCTTCATCGCTTCCGGATCGTCGACGGTGTATACGTGCACTCTCTTTCCGGCGCGTTGGACGGCGGCGATGCGCTCGGGCACCGCCAGCGATTCATGGAGGTGTTCTGCCTGGACCTCGGCCCGGCGCAGCGCCAAGCGGTCGCGCCGCGCCAGCCACGTCGGTCCGACCAGGTGGGCGCGCGGGATCTCCGGCGCGCGCGCCTCGCTCGCCGCCAGCGCACTCGACTGGAACGAGGAAACCAGGACGCGGCGCTCGAGACGGTGGCGGCGCACGACCGCCACGACTGCCTCGGCCAGCCGGGGCTGATCCGCCCAATAGTCGGTCAATTCGATGTTGACCAGGAGCTGCCGACCGACGGCTTCCAACACCTCGGACAATGTGGGAACGCGCTGACCCGAAAACGCCTCGCCCATCCAGACGCCGACATCGTAGGACCGGAGCTCGGCCAGGGTTCGGCCGCCCGGCGTTCCGTCTTCCCCGGCGGTCCGCCGCAGGGTGCGGTCGTGGAAGCAGACGACTTCGTCGTCGCGTGATCGCTTGGCGTCGAGCTCGATGGCGTCGGCCCCGAGCGACAGCGCCTGTTCGAAGGCCAGAAGCGTGTTTTCCGGCGCCACAGCCGAAGCCCCGCGGTGGGCAATCACCAGCGGGGCGGCGTCCAACCAGTCCGAAATCGGCTTCCTCCGTTTAGAGCTCGACGAAGTAGGCCTCGGCCGCGCGATCGAGCAGGTCCTTGTTCATCTCCGGCTCGACGTTCAGGTAGCGCGAGATATCCAGCAGCTGGTCGCACATATCGCGCGGATGCGAGGCGCGCAGCTTGCGATTGCGCTTGATGTACCACTCCTGCAGCAGGTAGGCCAGTCCCTTGTCGGAGTAGGTGATGCCCTTGCTCTCGGCCACACGCTTGAAGATGCCGCGGTACTCCTCGTACGTCGGATCGCCGACCTCGACCTTGTGGCGCAGCCGTCGCAGAAAGGCCTCGTCCACCAGATCGCGCGGCGGCAGGTTGGTCGAGAAGACGACCATGACGTCGAACGGGACTTCGACCTTGCGCCCGGTGTGAAGCGTCAGAAAGTCGATGCGGTTCTCGAGCGGCACGATCCACCGGTTCAACAGGTCGCGCGGGCGCACCTGCTGGCGCCCGAAGTCGTCGATCAGGAAGACGCCGCCGTTGGCCTTCATTTGAAACGGCGCCTCGTAGAACTTGTTGACGTCATCGAAGACCAGGTCGAGCCCGGCCATCGTCAGCTCCCCGCCGACGACGATGAACGGCCGGCGCACCTTCACCCAGCGGGCGTCGGTCTTGACCCCGCCTTTGGCCCCCGAACCGGAGGCCGATGACTCGTCGTCGGGCGTCAGAACGTGATTGACCGTATCGTAGAGCTTGACCACCTGCCCGTCGATGTCGATCGAAAAGGGGATGTACATGTCCTCCTGGAGGATCATGCCGCCGATGGCGCGGGCGATGGACGTCTTGCCGTTTCCGGGAGGGCCGTAGAAGAAAATCGACGTTCCGGAGTTCACCGCCGGGCCGATCCGGTTGAAGGTCCGCTCGGAGAGCACCAGGTCCGCCAGGGCCTGGCGCATGACGCGGGGGTGCACCGTCGGCCGGCCGCGGCTCTGGCGGCGAATCGACTCGTTGTAGACCGAAATCGGCACCGGGGCCGGTCCGGCGTATTGGCTCCGCTCCAGCGCCTCGCGCGCCCGGGCGATCCCCGCCCCGGTGATGGCGTATTGATACGAGCCTTCGCCGAAGCCGACCTGCGTCTTGACCTCGACGAACTTCTCCCGTTTGAGCGACTCGAGGACGCTGTCGATCAGGCCGGCGAACGGCAGCGCCATGGCCTCGGCGACGTTGAACCCGGTCAGGTAACCTCGGAAATACAGGATCTTGAGAGCCAGGTCCTGCAGCCACAAGGCCGACAGGCCGGTGTCTTCGACCCGGCTGATCGGCGAGGGGAAGAAACGCAGATTGGAGGTGGTGGGTTCGGACCCGTCGAGGGCGGTGGATCGGATTCCGGTTCGAGGCAGAGACATCGGTGCGCGACCTCGCTCAGGCTTCTCGCTTCCGCTCCGGAGCAGAGCGGCGGGCGCATTATAGCCGAGGGGCCGCGGCGGGGCAATCGGGGCCCGAGCCCGAGCGCGCCAGCGCGTATAGCCCGCGCCCCTCCTCAAAGCCCCTCGACGGGCGCGGGGTAGAATACCGGTCGCCATGAGGCTCAGCGTCATCATCCCCGTCTTCAACGAGGCCGCCACGATCGGCGCCATCCTGGCCCAGGTGGTCGCCACCGGGCTGGCGGACGAGATCGTCGTCGTGGACGACGGTTCGACCGACGGCACGCGCCTTTTGCTGGAACAACTCGCACCGACCTACCCCGCCGTGCGCCTGATGCTGCAGCCGCGCAACCTCGGCAAAGGGGCGGCGGTGCGCGCCGGAATCGAGTCCGCCCGAGGCGACCTGATCCTGATCCAGGACGCCGACCTCGAATACGACCCGCGCGAGTACCCTGCCCTGCTCAGACCGATCGAGGAGGGCCGGGCCGAAGTCGTTTACGGGTCGCGCTTTCTCGGCGCCGCCCGGCGCACGACGATGTTCTGGCACATGATCGCCAACAAACTGCTGACGCTCATGACGAATGTCCTCTTCAACAGCATCCTCTCGGACATGGAGACCGGCTATAAGGTCTTCCGGCGTGAGGTCATTCAATCCATCCCGCTGCGGTGCCGCCGCTTCGACTTCGAGCCCGAGGTCACCGCCAAACTGCTCAAGCGGCACGTGCGTATTTTCGAGGTGCCGATCACCTTCAATCCCCGCGAGTACGCCGAGGGCAAGAAGATCGGACTCAAAGACGCCTTCGCCGCCGTCTGGACCCTGGCCAAGTTTCGGTTTGTCGACTGACGCCTGTCGTAACACCTTCGGTCCGCCACCTGATCCGGTCCACGATATCTCCCTCGCTGAGCGGAGATCGGCTTCGAGCCCAGCGAGAAGGCGATCGCAGTCGAAGCGCGGAGGGTTTTGCTTGTGAGGCGGGCTAATCAGCAGGGTCGACCGTCCTGTCATTCCGAGCCCCCGCAGGGCGTGAGGAATCCTTGAGACGCCGCGGCAGCCGGCCGCCCCAGGGGCCAATCCCTCCCTCCCTCTTTGGCTTCCCGTTCCGCGCCTGCGCCGGAACCCCGCGCTCCGAGGATTCCTCGCTTCGCTCGGAATGCCAATGCGGCCTCACTCCGCGCGCCGCGAGCCCTGCTGCCCGCCGGCCGCCGGGCGGATGCCCTGTACATTCCAGCGGACTCCCTCGAGCCCCATATACATCTCCCTCTCGGCATAGAAAGCCAGGTCAATCCGACTCCCGCGCTCCGGCGCCTGGCTCCCGCCGCGGAAGGCGATGGCGTCCACCGTCCGATCCTTGTGGCGAAGAACCAGCTTCAGATGCGACTTGTCCCGGCCCACCGGCCGCGTGGCGACCACGGTCATCCCCAGGCATCCCAACAGCGGCGGAGGAAAACCGCTTCCGAGAGGCTCGAGGCGATCGAGGAACTCGATCAGCCTCCGATTGACGTCGAGCGGACCCACCAGCGCGTCGATTTCCAGCGGCGGCGGCGCGCCCGGGGCTTCCAGCCCCTCCCCGGCCAGCTGTTCGAGGCGCGCGCGCAGCTCGTCGATCCGTTCGGCCCGGACGGAGAAACCGGCCGCGGCGGCGTGTCCGCCAAACCGCTCCAGCAGCGCTGAACACGCTTCGAGCGCGTCGGTAATGTGAAAGCCGGGCACGCTGCGGGCCGAGCCGCGCCCGATCTCATCCTGTAGCGATACCAGGACGGCCGGGCGGTTCCACTGCTCGGTCAACTTCGCCGCCGCCGGTCCCAGCAGTCCTTCGCCATAGGACGGATCGGCATCGAAAATCAGCGGCGGGATCTCGGCCAGCCCGTCCATTTTCGACCGGGCCTGCTCCAGGAGGGCGCGCGTCTGGTCCTGCCGATCGCGATTGGCCTGGTCGAGCTGGGTCGCCAACGGGCGTGCCTCGGCGACCGACTCGGCTCGGAGCAGGCGGAAGGCTGCCGTGGGGCTGCCCAGGCGGCCGACGGCGTTGAGGCGAGGGGCGATCGAGAAACCGATATCCCTGGCCGTCAGCCGCGGCGCCTGGAGGCCGGCGACCTCGATCAAGGCCGCCACCCCTGCCGGCGGCGAACGACGAAGCTGGTCGAGCCCGCGCGCCGCCAACGTGCGGTTTTCATCGCGCAGCGGCGCCAGGTCGGCGATCGTCCCGATCGCCACCAGCGCCATCGCTCCGCTTTCCATCCAGCCGGCAAGCTGCCCGCCCACCAACGCCTGCGCCAGTTTGAAGGCCAGACCGACGCCGGAAAGTTCCTTGAACGGATAGACATCATCGAGGCGTTTCGGATTGACGACGGCCACCCCCGGCGGCAGCTCGTCCCCCGGTTCGTGGTGGTCGGTCACGATCACATCCAGGCCGCTGTCCTGCGCCGCCCGCACTTCGGCCAGGGCCCGCACGCCGCAGTCGACGGAGACGACCAGGCGCGTGCCGGCCCGCCCCAGTTTCAGCAGGGCTTCCTGTTGCAGGCCATAGCCTTCTTCGAAGCGGCTGGGGATGAAGGCGCTGACATCGGCCCCCATCCGTTCGAGGGTCGTCGTCAGCAGGGTCGCCGCCGTCAGACCGTCGGCATCGTAATCGCCGTAGACGACGATGCGCTCGCCCCGCTCGACCGCCTGGCGTATGCGCAGCAGGGCCCGGTCCATGTCGCGCAGGGCCAGCGGATCGTGGACTGCGCCGTCGGCCGGATGGAGTAGGCGCTCGGCATCGGCGGCATCGACGGCCCCCCGCTGGCGCAGCACGCCCCATTCGACCCTGTTGAAACCCGCCGGCGGCTCGTCGCCCGGACGCCGCGGCAGACGCCATTCTTCCGGCACCCTTACCCCCTGGCCCGTAAACGAACGGGCCCGCGCTCCGCGGGCCCGTTGGACAGACAACGATCTGCTTTGCTCAGCTCTGGCCCTTCACCATGCCCGAAACGACGGGGATGTTGACCAACTTGCCTTGGTAGGCCTGGTACGCGCAATAGAGCAGGTACACCCAAATGGCAAAAGGAACGCACAGGCCGACAATGGTGATGCTGAGCACGAACCACAGGACGATCTCGATGATCCCCAACACGAGCGCCTGCATGTTGTGCGCCTTGATGAACGGGCGCTCCTTCTTATCCTCCCAGAGCAGAAGGATGATGGGCACAAGCGGGGAGAAGACATAGGCAAGAGCCGCCCACAGTCGATCGTCGCTTGTCGATTCCGGTGCGCTCATCGTCGTCATGGATCCCTCTCCTTGTGTAGGAATGCTGGTTTGCAGGACGGGCCGATTGTACGCCGACCCGCCCAGGCCGCAAGTCCATCCTATGTAACCCCGACGGCCCGGGAGCGTTGCTGTCCCGATGCCGCCCTGTGCTAGGATGGGCTGATGCGGGTCGTCTTCTTCGGCACTCCAGAATTCGCCGTGCCGTCGCTGCGCGCTCTGGCGAAGCATTTCTCCGTCGTCGGAGTGGTCACCCAGCCCGACCGTCCGGCCGGAAGGGGCCGCCGCCCACAACCGCCGCCGGTCAGGCAGGCGTCCCGCGAGCTCGGGTTGCCCGACTTTCAACCGGAGAAAGTCCGGTCCCCCGAGGCCCTGGCGGCGCTGACGGACTGGGCTCCGGAAGTGGTCGTCGTTGCCGCCTACGGACAGATCCTTCCGGCGTCCATCCTCTCCTTGCCGCCGAAGGGTTGTGTGAATGTCCACGCTTCCTTGCTGCCTCGCTGGCGCGGCGCCACTCCGGTGCAGGCCTCTCTGCTCCACGGCGATGCCGCAACCGGCGTCACCATCATGCAAATGGACGAAGGCCTGGACACCGGGCCGATCCTGGCGCAGCAGGTCTTGACGATCCGCCCCGATCACAATGCAGGAACCCTCACCTCCGAACTGGCGGACATGGGCGCACAGCTCCTCATCGAGACTCTGCCCTCCTTTGTCGCCGGTGAATCGACCCCGACGACACAGGACGATCGTCTGGCGACCCTGGCTCCACGCCTTCGAAGCTCGGATGCCAGCCTCGACCCGAGATCCTCTGCCTCCCGCCTGGTCTGCCAGGTTCGCGCCCTTTCCCCGAAACCGGGTGCGAGGCTCGACTGGGGGGAGAAAAGCCTGCGGGTTCTCGACGCCCGCGCCCTGCCCGGCCCGGCGCATCCGCCCGGGACCGTCTTAGCCCTGGCGAGCGAACCTGCGATGGCCACCGGGGACGGCCTGCTGGTCCTCGACCTGGTCCAGCTACCCGGAGGAAGGCCGACTTCGGGCAAGGCGTTCCTGGCCGGACATCGCTCGTTCGTGGGCGACGTGCTCCGTCGCCCGGAGTAGACCATCGGCTTGCACTTCTCCGCCCGCCGGAGCACAATTCCATGACCTGTTGAGGTGGGAGGGCGACGTGAAGATCCGTGAAGAATTGGCCGAGTTGGTGGGAACGTTCACGCTGGTATTCATCGGGGCCGGGGCCGGCGCGCTCGCCGTCGGCGGCGACTCCGGCGGCGGGCTGGTGGGCGTCGCCCTGGCGCACGGCCTGGCTCTTGTCGTCATCATCTACGCGTGGGGCGCGATCTCCGGCGCCCACGTCAACCCGGCCGTCACATTCGGCTTGGCCCTCACCGGACGGTTCCCCTGGCTGCGGGCCCTGCGTTATTGGGCGGCTCAATTCCTCGGCGCAGCGCTGGCCGGCTACCTCCTCCTGTTTCTCATCGGACCTCAGGGCAACCTTGGGATGACTCTGCCGGCATCGTCGGTCTCGATTGTTCAGGCGATCGGGATCGAGGCCGTCCTGACCTTCTTTCTGGTCACGGCCGTTTTCGGCTCGGCCGTGGCCGGCCGGAACGGCAACGGCGCGGCGCTGGCCATCGGCCTGGTCCTCGCAATGGACATTCTGATGGGCGGTCCCCTGACGGGCGGCTCCATGAATCCGGCGCGCAGCTTCGGCCCGGCGCTGGCGATGGGCGATTTCACCGACCTGTACGTCTACTTCATCGGACCGCTGCTCGGCGGCGGCCTGGCGGCGCTGTTCTTCGACCGCGTCTACCTGCGCAGTCGCTGATCGCGCGGAGACCCGATGGCGGGGTACGTCCTCGCACTCGATCAGGGCACGACCTCCTCTCGCAGCATCGTCTTCGACGAGAGCGGGCAGGCCCTCGCCAGCGCCCAGCAGGAGTTCCCCCAGATCTACCCGCGGCCCGGCTGGGTCGAGCACGATCCGGAGGCGATCTGGTCCAGCCAGATCGCCACGGCGCGTCAGGCGCTGGCCGGCGCGGGAGTCCATGCCCGGGATGTCGCTGCCGTCGGGATCACCAATCAGCGCGAGACGACGGTCCTGTGGGACCGCGCCACCGGGCGGCCGCTGCACAACGCCATCGTTTGGCAGTGCCGCCGCACGGCGCCGATGTGCGAGGCGCTCAAGGCAGCCGGACTGGCCGAGTCGATTCAGGCCCGCACCGGCCTGGTCGTCGACGCCTACTTTTCCGGCACCAAGTTGGCCTGGCTGCTCGACAACGTCGAAGGCGCCCGACGGCTCGCCGAACGTGGGCAGCTCGCCTTCGGCACCGTGGATACCTACCTGCTGTGGCGCCTCACCGGTGGAACCGTACATGCCACCGATGTCTCCAACGCCTCGCGCACGATGCTCTTCAATCTGGCCGAGCAGGCCTGGGATCCCTTCCTGCTCGAACAGCTGCGCATTCCGGCCGGGCTGCTCCCACGCGTGGCGCCTTCCAGTGGAATCCTTGGCCGCACCCTGCCTGAGATCTTCGGGGATTCGATTCCGCTGGCCGGG
>Ga0214472_10009132_pt1 | contig 10338 bp, 10 predicted proteins | sample RVTome_6_FD_207662 | JGI IMG/M metagenome (GOLD analysis project Ga0214472, IMG submission 207662) | Soil microbial communities from uranium-contaminated site in the Upper Colorado River Basin, Wyoming, United States - RVT140D175 | ecosystem: Environmental > Terrestrial > Soil > Contaminated >...
TGGAAATGGCCGAAAAAGAAGGAGTGGATGCGGTCTTTGTGCCAACCGACGAAACGCTCTATCAGGAGGGATATCAGACCTATGTGGAGTTGGAAAAACTGCCTGGTCATCTGTGTGGGCTGTCGCGACCGGTGTTTTTTAAAGGTGTCACGACGGTAGTGTCTCAGTTGTTTAATATTGTTAAACCACATGTCGCAGTATTCGGGGAAAAGGATTTTCAGCAGCTGGCGATTATCAGACAGATGGTCAAGGATCTTAAATTTGATATTGATATCGTCGGCGGCCCCATTGTCCGGGAGGCCGATGGGCTGGCCATGAGCTCCAGGAATGCTTATTTAAAGGATTATATGCGATCGGCTGCTTTGAGTTTGTCCCGTGTTCTTGAGAATTCAAGAAAAATGGTAAAAAGCGGAGTTGTGGAGGCTCGGTTGATCGCAGACGAGGCCGCAGGAATTTTTTCAGTATTTCCTGAAATTAAAGTCGATTACATCTCTATTTGTGATCCGGTGACGCTTGATCCCGTTGAATCGATCGAAGGAAAAACGCTCATGGCTCTGGCCGTGGCTCTTGAAAAAATCAGGCTGATCGACAATACGATTCTGCAGCCTTGAATGTGGTTTTTGATCACTTCAGTCTGCAAATATTTCGTTGATGAATAAAAATAAGGAAGGCACATTTTGAAGACCTATGAAATTGAAAAAACACTCGTCTCGGAAGACGAAGTGAAAAGAATAGTTGAGCGTCTTGGTGCCGAAATAACCGCCCATTATGGAGAGCTTGAAAGAGAACTTATGGTTATCGGCTTACTGAGGGGTTCGTTTATTTTTATGGCCGATCTGGTGCGGCAGATCAAAATCCCTCTGGTGGTTGATTTTTTGACCCTTTCAAGTTACGGAGACGGCACTATCAGCAGTGGAGATGTCAAAGTTGTTATGGACCTCGATTCATCCATCGAAGATCGGGATGTACTGCTGGTGGAAGATATCGTCGATACCGGCAGAACCTTCGGCAAGGTGATCCGGATGATGCGCAACCGCAATCCCCGTTCCCTGAAAGTCTGCACCTTTCTCAACAAACCCGCGGCGCGGCTGGTAGATATTGATATTGATTTCCGCGGCGTCGATATTCCTAATGAATTTGCCGTCGGTTACGGTCTTGATTATGCGCAGGGCTATCGGCATCTGCCTTATGTTGGGGTTTTGAAAATCGATTGAATTTGTTCGGTTTCTCTCAACACCCCACAAGGGGGTATTCTTTATAATCCCCATGCTTTGCGGGGTATAAGTGCCTTGGAGATTACTTTAACATTCTAATTTTAAAGAAGCCTCGAGATTTCTTGTTTTTTATACCCCTCAAAGCATAGGGATTCTTCTTAATCCACACGCTTTGAAGTGGACTGAACTGAGTGACAGATTTTCTGGAGTAAGGCACTAAAAGCGTAGTCCTGAGCGGCACCCAATTCATCGTTATCCCACAAAATCAATCAATACAGTACTCAACCATGGGAAGTAAGTGATAATCAATAAGGTAATGAGCAGCAGGCCGAGAAACGGCAAGGTGGCGCGGTAAAGTTCGGTGATCGGCCGTTCAAAGCGATAGGAAGCGAGAAAGAGATTCAGTCCTACCGGCGGGGTACAGTAGCCTATCTGCAGATTGGTCAGAAAAATGATACCCAAATGGACGGGATTGATGCCATACGCTTCAGCTATTGGCAGGATTAAAGGGACGATCAGCACCAGTGCGGAGAAAATATCGAGCATAGCCCCGACAATGAGCAGAAAGATGTTTAACAGCAGTAAAAAGGTATATTTGTTATCGATATAGCTTTGAATAAAATCAAAAATTCGCGAAGGTATCTGCTGGTCGATCAGGTAGTTGGTCGAGGCCATGGAGGCCGCGAGGATGACCAGTATGCCGCCGAACAGCACCATGGATTTGCTCATAATGGTCGGCAGTTGACTAAGAGACACGTCCCGATGGATGAATACCTCGACCACCAGTACATATAAAGCAGTGACGGCAGCAGCTTCCCCGGGGACAAAAATCCCGCCATAAATTCCGCCGAGCAGGATAAACGGCAAAGGTAATTCCCAGCCAATTTCCCGCAAGCCCTGCAGTATTTCATGGCTACCGCGACTAGGTCTGACGCTGCGGGGCGGGCTCTTAATCAGCGAATAACCCATGAGCAGCAGAAGCATTAGGATGCCCGGCAGGATGCCCGCCAGAAAAAGATGATCAATTCTCGATTCTGAAATAACCCCATAGAGAATAAGGGGCAGGCTGGGAGGAAAGAGTAGGCCGAGGCTGCCTGAAGAGGTAATCAGGCCCATGGAAAACCGGTCCTTGTAACCGTCTTTTATCAGCGCCGGAAATAAAAGCCCGCCAAGAGCAAAAATGGTTATCCCCGAAGCGCCGGTAAAAGCTGTAAAAACTGCGCAGACAAGGAGGGTTATGACGGCAAGGCCACCCGGCAGCCAGCCAAGGAAAATCTGTGAGAAACGGAGCATTCGGCTCGGTGCCTTACTTTCCGAAAGTAACATTCCGGCGAAAATAAAGAGAGGCAGGGAGACGAGCATGGGTGTGTCGGCCAGTCTGGACATCTCGATGATAACTACCGAGATATCAATATCGGCAGAGTAAAAAGATAGCAGGGCAAAAGCACTGATAACCAGAAAAAGCGGGGTCCTGAATAACGCCAGGCAGAGGATCAGGATTTTCAGGGCATTCATGGGCGGTTGCTGTCCATCTGTCGATTTGAGGTAAAAATGATTCTGGTCTGCATCAAGAGCAGTAGCAGATATTTCAGGGTGATGAGACCGAAGGCTGCAGGAAAGATTCCGTTCCAGAACCAGAGGGGAAGAGACAGAGGGCCGAAGCCGCCGAATTCGATTTCACTGCGTAAAAAAAGCCATCCGGCCCAGGTCAGTCCGCCGGAGGCAAGGGTCGAGAATAGATGGGTTATGAGGGTGATCCACGGTTCGAGTTTTTTGGGAAGATGGTTCGCTGTGATATCGAGTGCAATGTGTTTCCCCTGGCTTGTGGCGGAAACAGCACCGATTAGCCCGCACCAGAGCACCAGATAGCGCAGCAGCGGGTCTGCCCAGAAGAGACCGTCTGCAAAAAAGATGCGCAGTATAATCTGCACACAGACAAGAAGCATCATTGTCGTGAGCAGCAGGCAGAGAATCGCTCTTTCCCCTTTATCTAGCAAACGGAGCAGGGAATGATTCGGAAATACTGCATTGGTTTCAATCACCGGCCTTCTCCGCGGCCGTTTTCTCACGGAAGTCACTGCGCAGCTCAACGACCTGATCATAGATATTTTTTGAAAGTGTGCCGGGTATCAGGTGATTTACGGTTTCTTCACTCTTTTCCCGCAATACCTGTAATGTTTGCTGCTCAACTTCAAGGAATTGATTGCCTCGTGTTTCCAGTACCCGACGGGATTCATTGTTGCTTTCCCTGGTTTTTTCAAGCAGGACCGGAAAGTGGATTTGTGCAGAATCCCGGATGGCCTTTTTATGGGGTCCGGAAAGCTTGGCGAACTTGGCACTATCCAGAGCAAAAACCCCGTAGGCATAGCCATAGGGAACATCTGCTATATAACTGGCCTTGGTGAACCACTGCAGGACAATAGAACCATAGAGCGAGTTGTAAACCGTCTCGACAAGGCCGCTCTGCAGAGAACTCAGGACATCCGGGATCGACAGTTGCAGCGATGGAATGCCGAGCACGGAAAAATATTCTTCCGAGACCGGATCGCCCGAGGGGCTCCAGTTTTTTGTATTTCTGAGATTGTTAAAAGTGGCTATAGGCTTTGTCGACATGGCATAAATGAAGCCAACCTCGGTCATGGCGATAAACTCCAATCCTTTGTCTCGAAATCGTTCCTGAAAGGTTGGAATCAACCCTTCGGTGACGTAGTCGACTTCTTCATAGGATTCGAAAAGAAAAGGGATGGAGAGAACTAAAAAATCAGGGACTATCGTCGATAGACCAGTCATGGTAAATCCACCGCCATTCAACTGGCCGACCCGCATTTTCCGGTACATGGACTGGTCGTCACCCATAACGCCGCCGGGGTAAACACGAAAGCCCACTTCTCCATTTGTCTTTTCTTCAACCTCTTTGGCAAAATTATTGAATTGATCGATCCAGATAGAACCTGCAGGAGCAAGGCTGGCGATTTTAAAGAGATGTTGGGGAGCAGCCTGCAGGGAAGTGCTGCTGAAAAAAAGAAGACAAAGAATAAGCAGAGTAAGGATGGCACGTTGCATGATTTCTCCGAATATTGGGATAGCTCGCTTACTCGCTAAAGTAGTTTTCATTGAGCAGTCGTTTTGCTTTATTGACGGCAATTTCGTTACTGAGCCGGAATTCCGGTGCACTGTCGAGTGGGAAGTCCAGCACCTCTTTGAGCAACCTGTCATGCAGTTCCTGGTCGAGAGTCGCCCGGACCATGGTTTCGGCATACGTGACCTGGGCCATAAGGAATCTACGTTTGGAAACATCGAGTGCTTTTTCGAAATGGAGTTTACTGAGATCGGGCCTGCCGCCGAACATTGCCGGTTTAGCAGCATAATAGCTGCCGAAAAAGATATGAATGGAACCGCCCTGGTACGATTCATCGATTTCGAGAAGCCTGACCATGATTTTCTCGATGATGACCAGATCGGCAATCGCTTCCGGTGAGCTCTTCCGGTTCTTCACCCAGGTCAGCCAGCCAAAGGTGCCCCAAAAAATATTGGGAACATCGCAACGGCCAAGGCCGGCGAGTTTTCGGTCGAGCGCCTCATAATCCTGACCGCTGTTTAAGGGGAGATAACGGCTGAGTAATCGAGTTCCATGGAGTTTTGCCTTGTCGGAAATCGGTGCGATTCTTGTATCATGAACTCCTCCACATTCCTCCAGGGCAGCTGCGTAGGCACTGTAAGATTGTGATGCAGTCAGCAACAGTCTTTTATTATTCGGGGAAGAAACAAGCATACTGTCGATCATCAACAAATAGGCCGGGGTGCCCTCACAGACCAGCTCAATGTCGGATTGCTGCTGAATGTTACCGATTGCCGGCCGCATGGCGGATGTTATCAGACTCGAACAGGAAGACAGGGAGAAGCAAAAACAGAGTAATAGAAGTAAATCCAGTCTTGTAAATCGTAGAGGAAGTCGTCTGAACATGAACTAACCGTAGATAAAGATGATCTTGAATTGGCTGCAGGCTGCAGGGCGTCTCTTCTCACTCTGTTACGCCGATGGATCAGGTGGATTGTAATGGCCCTATTACTGTTTGGCAACGATAACTTTCGGTGGATGGAATTGAAGTGAGAAGGGGAATTCTAACCCCGGTAAGCCGCGGAATAAAAATCCCTCTGATTATTGGTTTCTGTCGTCATTCCGGGCTTGACCCGGAATGACGACGAGTGACTTCTGCGGGCGGGCACAGGGACCCGCCCCTACGGTATAGCGGGCACAGGGACCCGCCCCTTATCCCACCATCATCGATTCACCGTAGGGGAGCCTCCCCGTGGGCTCCCGTTAGTACTGCACGTACTGCACGTACGCTTAATTCGGAAGAACCGTTTTTACTGTTGTTTTGCTTCGAGACTTTTTGAAAGAGCCTGGTTGGTCGCTTCAATTACCTCGTTGGCAGCAGAAATCACATTTTGCAGGGTCTCAATGACTTCCTGATCAGATGTTTCTTTCGTATCCAGTGGTTGTTCAACCGATGGGTCGACAGGTTGTGCTTCTTCCTGTGCTTCGATGATTTTTTCTCTGGTATCTATAACCTCTTCAGCTACTTCCTTGCTGGCGTCGAGCATTGTCTGGGCAGTGATGACTAACTGCCTGGTCGCCAGCACCATGTCGTTGGTGGTCTCAACCATTCTCTGTAGAGCGACAGCAAGCTCCTGATTATTATCAACCTTTTGGGGGCCGGTGATATCGGCTGGTTGTTGTTCTTCCACTGCTGGTTGTTGAACCTGTTCTGGAGTTACCTCTGGGGGAACTGCAACAGTTTCTTCGGAAACTATTTCCTGTTCTACTGCATCTTCGGGCTCATGATGATCGTCAGGAACAGCGACCATCTCCCTTTCGGGAACATGTTCGACAGGGGTAGGAACAGTTTGTTCGTGGCTATCGGTGGCCTTTTCGTTGTTGCTGGGGCTACATCCATAAGTGATTAAATAAATAACAATTAATACAATAAGGGCGTACTTCATTGATTTTTTCTCCCATTAAAATTTGATGTTTAAAAGGATTATTTATTTCCTATATAACAGATGGTAATATCTGATGCTGATTGTTAAGTAAGGACAAACACTAACATAAATTGGCTGTCATTTTAACTCTTTTTGCTGCCGGTATTTCTTATTTTTTAGAACAACTGTTATTTCAAGATGATCGCAGAAAATCTTTCAGTCCCTTTGATAGTTATCGGCCATGGCAATAATCTCCGTTTGCAATCGCTTGATAAGTTCGGGTGGTGAGAGTACCCGGGCCATGGCGCCGTATTGGAGGATTTTCATTGTCAGCTCGCGGTCGTCACTCACAGGCAGTCGCAAGAGCAGCCCTTCTTCAATCAATTCCGTTTCCTGATCCTTGTGCCAGCGCTGGTTCTTCACAAGCTCCGCCGCAATGGAAGTAAAGAGGATTTCAGCGGTATAACGTGGTTTTCCCTGGAAAATTCCAAAAGAAAGTCCGATTACGCCCGGGTCCAGGGAAATGTCTTCAGGGATATCCCCGCTGGTGAGTTCGGCGCTTTGCACCCTGCCGATATGGAAAAGCCGGTTTTCCTGCCTCATATAGCAAAAAGCATAGAAATACCACCTTCCCTGGTAATTTATAATTTGCAGTGGAGCAACTGTCCGTGTACTGGGTTTGCCTCCTATCGATGCGTATTGCAAAGCCAGCAACTGTTTTTTGACAACGGCTTCAATGATGATTTCAAAAATCCGGTGATCAATGGATTCGATCTCAATCCAAAGGCAATGAAGGGAATCAATAACTGTTCCATAATCGGGTGAAATCATGATGGACAGCCGTTGTTCCAGCTGTTTCACCTCCTGCAGTTCGCCGAGACCTGCTTCATCGGCGAGTTTATTGAGCATGGCCAGAAGAAAAATGATGCGGGGGCTTTCTTCAAAGGGTAGATGAAATCCCTCTTCATAGTAAAAACCGTTTTTCTTTGAGTCGAAGGAGAGGGGGGCGCAGAGTCTGTCGCGGAGATAGTTGATATCGCGCTTTGATGTTGCAGCGGACATCTCGAAATGATCGGCCAGAGTCCTGGAATTGGGGTAGTTACCTTTGAGAATTTCCCGGTGGAAATAGAATACCCGCTCGAGGACACTCATCGCAGACTACTTAGCATGACGACGATGTTTAACCGGAAGGATTTTTAGTTGTTCCCGGTACTTGGCGACAGTACGCCGGGCAATTTTGATATTACTTTCAGCAAGTTTTTCAGATATGGCGTTATCGCTCAGAGGAGATCCTTTGTCTTCATCCTGTATCATTTTTCTGATAATGGTTTTAATCGACTCGGATGCCATGGAATCTTCACCTTCCCGGGGAATAGCCGTCGAAAAGAAATACTTCAGTTCGTAGATTCCGAGAGGAGTGTGCACGTATTTATTTGAAGTGACCCGACTGACGGTTGACTCATGCATCTCGATATCGTCGGCGACGTCTTTTAGGATGAGTGGCTTCAGATACTGTGCTCCCCGTTCGAAAAAATCAAACTGGAATCGCAGGATAGACTCCATAACCTTGACGATGGTCCGCTGCCGTTGGTAGAGGGATTTAATAAACCAATCGGCATTCTTCAGTTTTTCACTGATATACTGGCGCGACTCTTTTTCAAGGGTTTTGTCGTTTTGCAGCAGATCCTGATAGAGCGACGAAAGTTTCAGTTGCGGCAGGTCGTCGTCGTTCAGACGAATGACATATTCGCCGTCGATTTTTCGGACATAGACATCGGGAACAACATAATTGGTCTGTTCGGTTGCGTAGGAGAGCCCTGGATAAGGGGTCAATTCGGCGACAATGAAGTTGATGGCTCTTTCAATTTCAGGTTTTTTTCGTCCGGTTGCCCGGGAAAGTGCCTTGTAGTTCCTTGTTTCAAGAAGAGGAAGATGGTTCTGAACTATTTCGGCAGCGAGAGATTTGCCCTTCCCTAGGCGTTCGAGTTGAAGAAAAAGGGACTCACTGACATTTCTCGCCGCGATTCCAGGTGGATCGAGCTCCTGAATCACTTCTAAAATGTATTCCGCGTCGTCCGGTTCGCAGCCGGTTTCCTTGACAACTGTGGCTATATCAATTTCCAGAAAGCCGTATCTGTTCAGGTTTCCAATAAAAAACAGGGCTATTTCCCTTTCTCTCTCCTCGAGTTCACTATGGGCGAGCTGCCATTGCAGATAAGCCATCAATCCCGGTTTTTCCGAGATAAACTCAAATTGGGAAGGTGCATCCGCGGCAGGAGCTTCGTGGGAGAAGGAAAAATTATCGAAATTATTCGAGTACTCTTCCCAGTTGGTTTCGACCAGGGTATTATCGTCGACCTTGAGGCTTTCGGTCACCTCGGATTCAGGCCGGATGCCGTTATCTTCAACTGTCGACGACAGCGACATTGGGTTATCGACGACTTCCGGTGACGAGAAATCTTCTTCGAGGGCCGGGTTCTGTTCAATCTCCGCCTGCAGGGCATCGGAGAGTTCAAGTCTGTTTAATTGGAGAAGTTTTATGGCCTGGCGCAATTGCTGCGTCATGACCAGTTTCTGGGAAAGTTTAAGTTGTTGTCTGAGTTCTAGGGCCATAGAGAATCACATGTGAAAATTTTCACCGAGATACATTTTTCGTGCTACTTCACTCTCAATAATATCGTCAGCGACTCCGCTTGTAAGGACTTGTCCAGCGTTCATTATATAGGCAAAATCACAAACCTGTAAAGTTTCTCTTACATTGTGGTCTGAAATCAGGATCCCCAATCCTTTTGACTTCAGGTTGATAATTATTTTCTGGAGATCGTGGACTGCCAGTGGGTCGATTCCGGCAAAAGGTTCGTCAAGCAGAATGAATTTAGGCCGGGTAGACAGCGCGCGCATGATTTCCACCCTTCGCCTCTCTCCCCCCGACAGGGCATGACCTCTATTGTGTCTGAGATATTCAATGTTCAGGTCTGCCATCAACTCATCGATACGGTATTTAATTTCGTTTTTGGTAAGTCCTAAAGGTTCAAGAATGATCCGGACGTTCTCTTCCACTGTCAGTTTTTTAAAAACCGATGGTTCCTGTGCCAGATAGGAGATACCTTTCAGCGCCCTTTTGTGGATGGGCAGATTTGTTATGACTTCTCCTGCAAAGACAATATTGCCTTTATCGGGCCGAATGAAACCGGCAATGGAATAAAATGTCGTTGTCTTACCGGCACCGTTCGGTCCAAGCAGGCCGACTACAACACCGGTTTGTACCTGGAGGCTGACGCCATCGACCACTGTTCGGGATCCATACCGTTTAACAATATTTTGTGTTTCAAGTATCGACATTCGTGCTTTGTATGCTCTTCCTCTTCTCCGCGTTTAAAATACCGATCCGGGCTGATTCCTATTTCTGGAGAATGGTCATATTCACCCTGGAAGGTTTTTCCTCATCCGATTTTGTGTCGCCTACCGTGGTTGACGTCCTGTCACCGCTCACCTCGGATCGGCCTTCGTCCAGATAGTGAATGATCTTATCGCCGCTCACCATATTCTGGTTCTGCCATGCTTTGGCATCTCCGGTAAGTATAACCTGTCTCTCATCTGAGAGATAGACCATTTTTTTTGAGGTCCCCAGCCATTCCCCCCGGGTAATCTCTACATTGCCTATGCAGACGAGTTTTTCCACCTGCTGGGATGTTGTTGTTTCCCCCTCGTTTTCGGCTGTCTTGTCTTGATCGTTTTGGGTGTAATAAACGGTCATTTCATCGGAACGAATTCTCACGTCCGCCTGTTTGGCGTCAACTTCTCCGGTGAAGACTACCGTATTGGTATGCTCGGTTGAATGCATACGGTTTGCTTCGATATGAATGGGAGCATCGGCTGCGTGCACCAACATCGGAGCAAAGAAGAACAGACAGAAGTAAATGCTTAATATGATAGAAGAAAGATTGATGGATTTCACCAGGAATTCTCCGTAGTTAGTTTCAGGATGGAAAGTCGTCAAAATGATTTACTCAAACCTGCAATTGTACCGAGCCCATCGTAGCTTAAAGGTTTATAAATGTAAAGTCATGGTATGCGGGCGTCAAGACAAAGAGTGCTTTACTTACATTATATGAGCAATTACAATAGCACCTTGTGACTG
>Ga0214472_10009134_pt1 | contig 10338 bp, 8 predicted proteins | sample RVTome_6_FD_207662 | JGI IMG/M metagenome (GOLD analysis project Ga0214472, IMG submission 207662) | Soil microbial communities from uranium-contaminated site in the Upper Colorado River Basin, Wyoming, United States - RVT140D175 | ecosystem: Environmental > Terrestrial > Soil > Contaminated >...
GCTCAAATTCGGAATGATCAAGGCCCAAAACGACATTTCCGTACATTTGAATGAAGCGTCGATAAGAGTCATAAGCAAATCTGGGATTGTTGCTCAATTCTGCCAGCCGCTCTGCCGACGCATCATTGAGCCCTAAATTCAAAATGGTGTCCATCATCCCTGGCATGGAAACTCTTGCGCCAGATCGCACCGACAGGAGAAGAGGAGGGCCATCTCCACCCAAACTTTTTCCTAGCGACTCTTCCAACCAGGCTATGTTCTTAAGAATTTCAGCTTTCAAACTGTCGGAAATCTTGCGGCCATTTTTCAGATAATCAATACAACAGGACGTCGTTATCGTGAATCCTGGAGGAACAGGTACTCCCAGGCGGCACATTTCGGCCAGGCCAGCCCCTTTACCACCCAACTCGTGGCGCATCTGCCCGTTTCCGTCGGTAACGTCCTTCGAAAAGCGATATACGCGTGTCATGGCCCCATCCTCCAGCAATAAGGTAATGGACAGCCCAAGGGTGGCAGCCCAAATTCATAGCTGTAAGCCTACCCTATCTCGGACGAAACTGTGAGAGGCTAATTTTCATTCTAATTAAAAAATGAATTGGCACTCATCGCTGGGAAAGGCGGCTCAGCCTTTAGGCGCAAGACATGAGATGTCTGCGACCAGGCCGAGGGTTTCGCGAACATGATTCAACATGCTCTTCCGGTTAAGCCTGACGGGTGTTTCATCTGTATTGATAAAAACGCCGTCAGTATCAAAATAAGCATAAATTGGATCTGCAAGGCGAGCCATCAGCTCCATTGCGAGATTGTAATCCCTTGAAGCGACTGCAGCGTCGATCAAGGGTTTCTGCTCTTGGTACTGCTTCCAGAGTTCATGCTCTAAAGGTTCGCGAAGTAAAGCTTCGGAGAAGGGCGGTAAGCGATCCTTCTCGTCTTGGAGAATGTTGCTGATCCGCTTGAGGTTCAAAGCCAAATCCCGAAAATGCGGCAGCACCTGTTGTTTGGAGACGGCATTTGCCCGCAATAAAATTTGGTCGACACGTTGAGGATCGGTTGCCAGAACCCCATTGATCAGTTCGTGGTCGAAGCCCCGCAGTTTTAAAAAGTAGCGTTGCCGATCTTGGAAGAAGGCCACCAGGGTGGCGTGCAAATCCTTGGGAACTTCCAAGTCCCCGGCGAAAAGGGCAATAGTTTGGTTCAAGAGTTGGTCCAGTGGGAGCGCAAACCCTTTATCAACAAGTATTTGAACTATGCCTTGAGCCGCGCGCCGCAACGCGTAAGGATCCTTGCTACCGGTTGGGATTAGCCCAGCAGCAAAACAGCCAACCAGTGTATCCAATTTATCCGCCAACGCCACCAGGGCGCCGCTGTCGGATTCAGGCAATTCACCGTCCATGGTTTGTGGAAGGTAGTGGTCGTAAACGGCTTTCCAAACCTGGGAAGGTTCGCCTTTCGCTTTGAGGAGCAGCCCTCCTGCAATGCCCTGCAGCTCGGGAAATTCGAAAACCAAATCACTTACTAAATCTGCCTTTGCAAAAGTTGCTGCTCGCTCTGCGAAAGCCCCCTCAGATGCGTCCCAGCCTAGGGTGGAGGTCATCCAGCTCACCAATTGACGCAACCGCTCTGATTTTTGGAAATAGGAACCCACCTGTTGGATGAACATCAGGTCCTTCAGTTTCTCGCGAAGGAGGGGGAAATCTTTCTTTAAGTCGGCTTCCCAAAAGAATTTCGCATCCCATAAGCGGGCATTTAATACCCATTCGTTACCTTTTTGGACCAGACCTTTTGAGTCATGGGGAACAGACGCAACCGATAGGAAGTGAGGCAGAAGACTTCCCTGACCATTTTCTACACAAAAGGATTTCTGATGCTCACGAATTGAGGTGACTAAAACCTCTCTTGGTATTTGCAGAAACTTGGGATCAAAACTGCCAAAAACGACATGGGGAATTTCCACCAAATCAGCAACCTCATTAAGAAGCTGAGAGTCTTCTACCAAATGCCCACCAACGGTGGCGAGGTGGGATTGGATTTGGGCGACGATTTTCGACTTGCGCTCATCGTGCTGGCAGAGGATGTTGTTTTTGGCTTTTTCACTGTGAAACTGCGCAATGGAGGTGATAGCAAAGCCTGACTTCCCAAAAACCCTGTGACCAAAGCTGGTGTTGGTAGTTGCCATGCCACCAAATTCAAAAGGAATGACGTTCCCGTCCAGCATAGCAACCAGGTTGCGGATAGGACGTACGAAACGGGTAGGGCAAGATCCCCAGCGCATATTTTTAGCAAAATGAAGTTTGTCCAGCATGCCGGGAATGGCTTCCCCGAGCAGGTCTCTGGTGGCGCGACCGGCTATAGCTAGTTCCGCAGCTACCACTTTCCCTTTGGGCTGATCCACCTGAACTAAATGCTCCGGTTGAATGCCCGGGTTTTTCCGTAAAAACCCTTCAAGAGCTTTGGTGGCTTTCCCGGCAGAATCAAACGCAATGCGGACCGGAGGACCGTAGACCCACTCGCGTCGGTCGGCTTGTTGGGTAGCTACCGCGGATGAAGTTACCACCAGTTGGCGTGGTGCGGCACTCGATTCTAGGTTAGCGGTGGCCAGTTGGTTTTCCCTGAAAAAAACCTCTAGAGCGTCCTTTAAATCGTCCGCCGCTTTTTTTAACATTCGCGCGGGAATTTCTTCTGTCCCGATTTCAAGAATGAATTCTGCCATGGTTCTAGTTCTCCATCTGGGATACGTAAGCTTCGGCGACAGCGCAAGCGAGTTTGCGAACCCGATTGATGTAGCCAGGACGTTGCGTCACGCTTACGGCGCCACGGGCATCTAGCACGTTAAAGGCATGGGAGCATTTGAGCGCGTAGTCGTAGGCAGCGAGCGGTAATCCTGCCTCGAGCGTTCTGAATGCCTCTTTTTCGTAAAGGTCAAACAGGGAAATATGCAGATCAATGTCGGCGATTTCGAAACAGTATTTGGAAAACTCAAACTCTTCGCGCTGCCTGGCGTCGCCATAAGTGACGCTATGGGTCCATTTCAGATTGAAAATGTTGTCAACATTCCCCAAAAACATGCAAAGTCGTTCAATGCCGTAGGTAATTTCAACGGATACGGGTTGGGTATCGATACCACCAACCTGCTGGAAGTAGGTGAACTGAGTAATTTCCATGCCGTCGAGAAGCACTTGCCAGCCAACGCCCCATGCACCCAGGGTGGGCGCTTCCCAGTTGTCTTCCTCAAAGCGTATGTCGTGATCTTCCAGGGTAATGCCCATGGCGCGAAGACTTTCGAGATACATATCCTGAATGTTGTCAGGAGAAGGCTTAATGAGAACCTGGAATTGGTAGTGTTTGTGAACACGAAACGGGTTTTCGCCATAGCGACCATCTGCCGGCCGACGGCTTGGCTCAACATACGCCACACGCCATGGTTGGGGACCCAATGCCTTAAGGAAGGTGTGCGGATTCATGGTTCCTGCACCAACTTCTATATCGTAAGGTTGAGAAATCACACAATCTTGGTGAGCCCAAAAGTTTTGAAGGGCTAAAATCAGGTCTTGAAACTTCACAAAAGACCTCTTTCCTTGAATTGGTTCTGCAAAAGGCCATGGGTCTTCACGGGGCGACCCAAAAAATGGAGCCACATTCCCTCGATGAGCTCAAGTGACTTGGCCAAAACCCCATATTCTAGGCTAACTGCTGTGAAATCCCCAAGGTTTTGTTGGAAAACACGGTTCAAAACGGCATGGTCCATTGCGGAATAAGTTTGTTCGAGATCGCGTGGCTGGCTCTTGGAGCTGGCAGGAACCTGGATGCTTTTTCCCTCTTTTGGCCTTGGCAGAACCCCAGCAAAATGGAGAAGCCAGCACTGGAAATACAGGTCTTGCATGGGGAAGAGATTGGGCCGTTGCTTGTCAAGATGGGAAAGGCAATGGTTGAGGAGACGAAAAGTATATGGCTCTTCATGGGCGTCTGCTGAGCTGAAATTCACTAAATCCGCCCAGTGATGAAGCAATGTGAGGCCAAGATAGTCGCCTGCCAGATTGAAAAAGTGGCGCTCAAGGCTCAAATCCTCCAGCAGAGGTAACTGTTGGTGTTCTTTTCCGCGCAGGTGAAATTGAAGCAGAGACATGGGACTGGTATACGCCAGAGGGTTGCGCTTACTGACTCTGAAAATGCCCTGACGCTTGCCGCAGCTCTCGGTGAAAACGGTGAGAATACGTTGGCTGGTGCTTAGGGGCACAGCTCGCAGAACGAAGCCTCGAAGACTTTCGATCTGCATTAGATGACCGTGTGATTCATGAAAAGGTAGACGATGGAGAAGTAGACACAAACGGCAATGAAATCGTTAAATGAGGTGACAAACGGGCCGGTAGCGAGGGCAGGATCAAAGCCGCGTTTTTTCATGAGTACAGGGATCACAGTTCCAGTGATGGCCGCTGCTGTAAGAGTACATGTCATGGAGACCAGAACGGTAAGCAGAAGGGAGATCCCGCCCCAGAAAGCAGCAATGAGCCCGATCATGATCCCGCAGATGAAGCCCAGGGAAAGTCCTACCTTCGCCTCATTGATGGTTGTCCGGCGTGCTTCACTCCATTCAACTGAGGTGCTGGAAAGGTAACGCGCCATAATGGTGGAAGATTGCACTCCCACGTTACCGCCCATGGCACTGATCATTGGCACAAAGGTGAAGATTTCTGCAGCACTATCACCAAAAATTTCTTGCTCGGATATCCGCATGATAATCACAACCAGCAGACTGCCAAAGAAGCTGGCAAGAATCCACGGTAACCGAAGCAGGACAATTTTCCCCGTGTTGTCGCGAAACTTTGCTTCTTCTTCTGAGGACCCTATTTGCAGGTAAAGGTCCTCTTCAGACTCTTCGTTGATGACGTCGATGACATCGTCGACGGTGATGATTCCGAGAATATGACCTTCATCATTGAGGACTGGCACGGTGACATCGTCGTGTTTGGTGACAATTTCGGCAACGGCTTCCTGGTCCATGTTGACATCAATTGGGGTCATGTCGGTGCGCATGATTTGTGAAACTGGCGTAGATTTCTTGGCCAGGAGCAACTGCCTGAGACTGACCATTCCCACCAATTCTTTACCCTTGGTGACGTACACGAACATCAAGTTGATAGGGTCCAGGTCTTTTGCGTGACGGACCTTCTCGGTAACTGCTTCCACAGTCTCAAGATGATCGACCGAAAGGAATTCGCAGGTCATCAACCGGCCTGCTGAATCCTCGGGATAATTCATGAGTTGCAGAACGTCTTGCTTTTCCTGGCGGGTCATCAGTTGCACAAGGTCTTTGTGGGCTTCTTCGGGGAATATTTCGAGCAGGTAGACCACGTCGTCATCGCTCAGTTCCCTGAGAATAGAGGCCCATTCGCGTGTAGTGAAAGCCTCGAAAAGATTGCTCAAACTGGCAGGTGCCATGTCAATCAGCATCTCAGCGCAGTAGGGCAGATCGATCGTGAAAAGATGGCGAACGACTTCAATCGCCTCCTCAGAAGCGAGAACATCAACGGCCTCTGCCATATCGGAATGATGAGTGCTTTCTATCAGTGCGCGGAAAGCCTGATCTTCCCCTTGTTCAAGCGCCAGATAGATTTTTTCAACTAAAGATTCTTCGGTACCGGTAAGTGCGGTAGGAATTGATTCCGCCATGCCAGCCCTCCAGGAGACACCAATTCAAAACGTGAGAAAGCTCAAGCAGTTTAGATGAAATGCGACAGGAGACAAAAGGCTTTTCTAAATTTACTTTGAAGAGTGGGCTATACGTAAATACTTAGAAAAAAAGAAACAGGTCGTCTGCAAAGCATTCGTTTCATCTTAGTGAAATGGAAAAATGGGTGGCAAACGCCAGGCCATAAGGTGGGGTGAAAGGGGCTTTTAAAAGCACATTCCATGGCTCTGAATTTATCCAGAAGTTAGTCTGTGATTGTCGCTCTTGGAAGATTTCAGGCCTTTGTTGATTTCCAATTGTTTACCTTTTTCCAGACCGGCATGGAATGCATCGGAGCGTCGGTAGGTCATTTTCCTTCCTGAAACCATGTCGGGATGGCGCTCCTGAAGAAACTGGTTTAAGCGCTCTTTCTTTAGGTGGATAAGCGAACCGCCAACGGTGCTGGATTCAGTTTGTTGGGTGGCGAGCTTTTCAATGAGCCCTTTAAGAACGCCCACCTGAAAATCTCGCTTAAATCGCTGGCCTTTGGCCATAGGGTTCTTCCCCTGGTGCTTTCGCCAAAGCTCCTTCAACTCGCGATGCAAAAATGCGTGAACATAATCTGCAACTTCCAATTGCGAAGCGGTTCCCGAGATTTCCAGAAGCCATACTGTTTTTGGATTGAGGAGCGTTGATGACGGAATCCAAATGGCAGCAACGTGAAAGTAACGGACCAGAATGGTGGAGATAAGTTGGTGCTGAAGGGATTTTCGTGGGATGCTCTTCCCGAGGAACTGGTAAAAAAAGTTCTGAAAACCACTCCCCAAATCTGTTTCGAAGCGCGCCATTAATTCCTGAGCTTTCATCATGGCGGCTTGGGCTTCGTGCGGGTTTTCACTTTGGGTTAGCGCGAGAAGTTTTTGAATGCGACGCAACTGGGGATTGGCTTGTTCCTTGGCGGCATAACGCGCATGGTGTTGTATGCCCAGCCTGGCCGCAGCATGGCGAAACGCTGAACCGTGGGGTGTTTCACCCGGATTCTGGGCGGCCCCGAGTACCTCATCTGCATATTGGTGGGCCATTTCGTGCTTGAGCACATCTAAAATTTCAGCCTCACTGTGGCTGAGGAGAAGGCGCCCAGAAATGCCGATTGTTCGGGTTTGGGAATCCCAAAAGCCAAGTCTGCTTTTGCTTTCGTCGATCTGGAAAAGAGGTTTTTGTAACTGGCATGCAAAACTGCCGCGATTGATTTCGGTCCAGGATTGATCCAGGAATTTTAGAAAAAAATGAATGTAGGCGTTGAACATGGGTTTTGCACTCTTTTAAGTAAACAGAATGGTACCATCGCGGTCATTATAACGGCTTTATTTGGCGATAAAAGCACGATCTCAGGAGAAGGTTAATGGCAGAAAGAGCGCGGGGTAATTATGCCCAGGGCGACATCATGGCAAGCGAGATCATGGCCGAGACGCTTGCTTTTCAGGCGCAGGCTATTTGGGATAAAGAACGGCCGCTTTGGACTCCAGAGTGGACGGAATCCCTGCAATCGATTCTCGATGTGGGGTGCGGTACCGGGCAAATTAGTTCGCGTTTGGCGAGAGAGTTTGAGTTGAGGGAGGTGCTTGGTCTGGACCTGGTTGCAGACCATGTGACCTATGCACAGCGCGAATTTGGCCACATTCCAAATCTCAGTTTCCAGCAAGGCAGCGGCCAGGCGATGGATTTTCCGGATAACCGCTTCGAGGCCGTTTTGAGCCGGCACGTTCTCCAGGCTGTCCCTGATCCCGATGTATTCATTCGCGAGATGTGGCGGGTCTTGAAACCGGGAGGCATGCTCTACATCCTTGCCGAGGATTACGGGATGATCCATGTCAGTGACCTGGAAACCGATGTGAACTGGTACACCATTGCCCACGATTTGCTTTCCCAGGGAACCGATCTCTTGGTCGGGCGAAAGCTTCCGACGATTCTGATGCAATTGGAGCTTCCTCAACCCCGTATCGACTACCTCAATGTCGGCACTCACAATACCGCGCGTCCCATTCTTGCGGGTATCATGAAATCCTGGCGAGACGGTTATACCGAATTTCTAAGTCAACACAGCTCTCTAGGGCGGGCTCGGGTTGTCGCTCATTTTCAAAGTCTTATTCGCTGTTGCGAAGAGGAAGATCTTTGCCTGGTTTGGCACATTCCTATTTTCAGGATTCGGAAACCCGTTCAAAAAAGCTAATTCTCAGAATGCGGAACGATCTCAATCGCCTGTAACTGGACATCGAAAAGGGGTTTATCTGGCGGGGAACCGTTGACACCCGAAGTGGCAACTTCACCAATCGCCTGGATCACATCAAAGCCGCTAATTGCTTTGCCAAAAATGGTGTAGCCTCCGTCCAGTGCCTCAATGCGATTTAAGCAAACATAAAACTGTGAACTGGCAGAATCGGCAGAATCAGGTGCTCGTGCCATTCCCACCGCAAAGGCGGTGTGCTTGAGAATGGGGGATTTTTCCAGGGCCATAGTGTACTCGCTGCCGCCCTGCCCCGTTCCTAGAGGATCACCCGTCTGGATAACGTAATCTTTCAGTACACGGTGGAAGATCAGATTTTCGTAATACCCTGTTGCAGCAAGAATCGCAAAGTTACGGCTATGCTGTGGAGCCTGATCGGGGTCCAGTTGAATCCCAAAATTGCCTTTACTCGTCTTCACAAGGTACGTTGCGTTTAATGGAGGCAGATCAATGGCTGCAATCTTCATGTTTTTGGCTGTTAGGTTGTAGATATCATCTTTGTATCGCACCGAAAAGGGTTCATCAATTTTGACGGATGGATAGTATTTCCGAAGGTCTAATCGGAAATCCCGATGAAAACCCATGTCAATGGAAGGGATCTTGGAAAAAAGAGTTTTGGTCGAATAGGTGGGGTTTAGAGCAAGGCGCTGGCCTTCTTGCTCAAGGATTAAGTTCTCAAGAATTTCTGGGAGTTTTTTGGTTTTTAGGGTTCTTTCCGATTGATTTCCGATTCGCAGAATGAGCCATAGAGGTTCGTCCTGAGCAAAAAGGGTCCGGGGCTGAATGACTTTTACAAAATAGGGTGGCAGCCCGTCAAATTGAGTCGGCGTTGCAAAAAGGTAAAGCGCGAATGCGAAAATCATCGAGAACTCCAGCCATGGGACACAAATCACCAAATACCGCAAACCTGCGAGCCCCCAACTTACCTCAGAAAGGCGCTGCTTTTCTAGAGTAGCCTTCGGTGATGGGCATTTTCTTTTGGGCTCTCATTCACCGGTGCAAAACTATCCCGAAGGGGCACTTGCTTTAGGGTTGTGTTATGGTGTGCGCGGATGATACCCATGGTTGTTTTTTTGGAGGCGCATGTGCTCTCGGAAACGCATCGTCGCGAAGATTTTCTTTTTGAATTACCCCAAGATCGGATTGCCCAGAAGCCCGCCGATAAGAGGGATAAGTCCAAATTATTGGTTTCTCAGAAGCAAGGTGAAATTCAGCACTGCGTCTTCAGCGAGCTTCCCGGATTTTTGAAAACCGGTGATGTGCTGGTTTTGAATCAGACGCGCGTGATGAATGCTCGTTGCTATGCTCAAAAAGAGAACGGTGTGCAGATTGAAGTTTTCATTCTTTCAATTCAATGTGATGCCAATGATGTTCCAGTCCTTTTGCGACCTGCCAAAAGAGTTAAGCCAGGCATGTCATTGACCTTTCCTAGGTCTGGCGTGGTGGTAGAGGTAATCAGCAAGGCGGATCAGGGCCGTGGTGCGCTGAAGTTTGAATCTGATCAGGCGTTACACCGTGTTTTGGAGTGCGATGGGGAATTGCCCCTTCCGCCCTATATCAAGCGCGAGTCGGGTCCGGGAGATGCTGATAAGGAGCGCTACCAAACGATCTTCGCAAAAGAGCTTGGTGCCGTTGCCGCGCCAACCGCTGGCCTGCATTTCAGCCAGGACGTTTTTGCGAAACTGGAGACGGCGGGGGTTACCATTGCCCATATTACGCATCACGTGGGAATAGGTACTTTTATGCCTTTACTTGTGGATGATGTTCGAGACCATGTTATGGATGTGGAAAATTACACTATTAACCCTGAAACCGCACTTTTGTTGAATCAAGCCAAAGCAGAAGGTCGTCGCATTATTGCGGTAGGTACAACCACCACCCGTTGCCTGGAAAGCAACTATGATGGTGGCTTTCATGCAGGCAACAACCAAACCCAGCTCTATATTTATCCTGGCTATACCTTTAAAGCTATTAATGGGTTGATCACCAATTTTCACTTGCCTGGATCTACCTTGATTCTGTTGGTGGCTGCCCTCGTAGGGCGAGAGCGAATTTTGGATATTTACCGATGTGCGATCGAGAGCGACTACCGGTTTTATTCCTATGGAGACGCGATGCTTCTTATTCCGTAATCAGCGTTCGCGCCGCACGTCAATGGTTAAGGACCAACCGTCTTTGTGAGACAGAACCATGCCTTTGGTACTTTTGGGGAGTTTTGAAAGTGTAAGCGTTCCCAGAAGGTCTTTCTTACTGCCACGGTCGTTGTCATAGATTGAAAATGTCAAAGTTTGGCCAGGTTGAAAGGTAAAGTTACAACTGAAATCCCAGGTGGGGTTGTGTTCGTTGTTTACCACGGCGGTTTCAAATTTTTTACCACCAACCTCTAGCT
>Ga0214472_10009135_pt1 | contig 10337 bp, 10 predicted proteins | sample RVTome_6_FD_207662 | JGI IMG/M metagenome (GOLD analysis project Ga0214472, IMG submission 207662) | Soil microbial communities from uranium-contaminated site in the Upper Colorado River Basin, Wyoming, United States - RVT140D175 | ecosystem: Environmental > Terrestrial > Soil > Contaminated >...
GACCTGGCGTACAGACGTAATAGCAAAGATTATTCGTGAACTAGGTCTGGAAAAAACCATGTTTGAGGCTGCCGATCCTGATGTATTCGGATGGTACATTAAAAACTATGGACCTGAAGTAAACGTATTTGTCGATCACAGCCAGATAGTTCTTCTCGAATGCTTACGTTCAGGAATTTGGGGAACGAAAAGCTTATGGGGACGTATTCTGACTTACAAAAGCTAGTAAGATCTTTTAACTATTAATCAAGACTAATTGATAGAAAGTTATTCTTGCGGTTAAAATTATGTAGAATGATGGTTTTTTAGTGATTGAAGAATTTTCATAACACGATATATCTGTTTAATATCACATTGTGTATGTCCAAATATAAATTGAATTGCTTCCCTTATGATATAAATAAGTATAATAGGAGAATAATCATGTTAAAAAAATTATTGGATTACGGGTTCGTAAGGAAAATATCTAAATCATCACTGTTACTAATATTGATTGCCTTTCTTTCTTTTTTGATTTCTTGTCAAACAGCTCCTATAACAGGAAGATCACAGCTTGTTCTGGTGTCTTCCCAGGAAGCCTCACAAATGGGTAATGCAGCCTTTCAAGAAGTGATAAAAGAAGAGGGAGTTTCAAATAATCCACAATACAATAGCCAATTAACTAGGGTCAGTTCAAGAATAGTGAGTGTGGCAGATACACCAAGATATAATTGGGAATATAGGGTTATTAAGGGTGATACCGTAGTCAATGCATTCGCGCTTCCAGGCGGTAAGATTGGGGTTTATACAGGTATGTTTCGTGTTGCTAACACCGACGCGACTCTTGCAACGGTTATAGGACACGAGGTTGCACACGTTGCTGCAAATCATGGCGCAGAAAGAGCGTCAGCCGGCATTCTTGCTAATCTTGGAGCCGCAGGATTACAAGCGGCTCTGGGAAGTCAGAATCCGGCGGTAATGAGCGCGATTATGAATGCGTATGGGGTAGGTGTTAATGTTGGTGGCATATTGCCATTTAGTCGTACTCAAGAGGCTGAGGCCGATAGGATTGGTTTAATTTATATGGCTGAAGCTGGATATGACCCGAGGGAGGCAATTGCCTTTTGGGAGAGAATGCAGAGTAAATCAGGTGGTGCATCTGGTCCGCCAGAATTTCTTTCTACACACCCGAGTTATGGCACAAGGATAAACAACCTGAAACAGTGGCTGCCGGAGGCAATGCAGTATTATCAGGGGTCAAACAAGGATTCTAATTGGTGAGAAACAAAAACTAGTATCATCGTTGCTAATATTGATCATTAGCCAATTCATCCTAGATACTTTGATTATTCATAAAAGAAGACAAATAGGTTCAAATTCGTTTTCCTAATATCACTTCCTCTATCTGCTATGTTTTATGATGCATGTGATGGTGTTTATTTCGGGACCTCGGACTTGATAGATATATCAGATAAATGAATGGGAAATTGTGGGGCCTGCCACTTCTTAAACTTGGGATCGCTCACCGAAACAGTGTTACCTTTAATCACAATAATCGGGGTGCGTGTGAGTCTTGCATCGATTCTCCCCAATTTTATACTTAATGATTTAATAGATATTGGTATAGGAGGTTAGTCGGATAGTAATCGACATAAATAAAATTAAATCTGTCACTGACCGACTGATTTATATTATGTCTTCAATAACATTGCTGGTTGGAATTCGCTTCAGAATCATTCTTTTGATCTAACATCTTTTCAGATCGATTTACTCCTCAATTGTTATTCTGTTTATACGTAGCTAAATTTTCATGAGGAAGGTGTTTATTCGCCGAGTATCAAAGGTTTCGCGAAAGCAATCCGAAATACAGGAAATAACCTCTTAGCTACGCATGCCACATTTCGCGAAATATCAATTAATCTCAGCACACCGGAAATTACTGCTATAATGAGAAAAGCTAATTTTCATACAAACATGAATTGGAAGTTTTTGAATAGAATATTGAGAAAGAATATTTGCGTTAAGCGTTAATTTTTATTCATTGAAATTCCTACTTGCGGAAAGCTTCTCACTAGAGAGTTAAGTTACCTGCCTAGTATAGTTCAATTCATTTGTAGAGATTACCGAGGTTAAACGGCTGTTACAGTTCCTTCAAAAGCTATTGCTTTTACTTTTTCTTTTTCGGTTTAGCTTTAGTAGCCTTTGCTGTAGTTTTCTTCTTAGCAGTCGTTTTCTTAGCCATGGAACTTCCTTTCGTCGACTTTGCTTTCGAGGACTTGCTAGTAGGTTTAGCGCTCATCGCTTTCGACTTGCTCGCTCCAGTTTTTTTGGATTTACTGGCTGACTTCTTGCTACTCGGTTTGGCTTTTGCCATATCCATCCTCCTTTAACGAGTTTATTAAATTAAGTTCCATTGTAATAAATATTTTTATAATTTGCAATAGTTTTTTTTCAAAAAGAAAAAATTTTTTGTTCAATTGTATTTACTTGGCATAAAATTTAACTTGTGAGAATTTATAATTTCGATGGATTCGCAAATTATATTCAACGAAAATTTCGCGTGTGAAAATATTTCAATTTAGGAATTAATCATTTTGTTAGCATTTAGGACATGTAATTCTTGTACCATTTTCATATTTAATACTAACGGCGCTTGAAGGTAATATTATCACTCCTTTGATCCATGGTCGGAGATTTGCGGTTAATCCCGTAATAATTTTTGTTTCTTTGATATTTTGGAGTTGGATATGGGGAATTCCAGGAGCTCTAATTGCAGTTCCAATGACTGTTATATTCAAAATAGTATGTGATCATATTGAGTCGCTTAACCCGATAGGTGAATTCTTGGGTAAGTAAGGGTGACTGTCTTACAAATTTAGTGGTTGATAGAACAACCTGGTAAATGTATTACGGAAGATCAGATAAAAATAAAATTGATACAAATTTCGTTATAATTTGGTTAGAATAATCTATATTGACATTCTGCGGTCTAATCGGTAGCTTATACTCGGAGGTAGAATCATGATTGGCGGACTAGGTGTATGGGAACTCGTTATTATTCTTGTAATACTGCTCCTAATATTTGGTCCAAGTAGATTGGGTGACCTCGGTTCTGCACTTGGCAAGGGAATAAAGGGTTTTAGAAGATCCTTGAAAGAGCCTGACGAAATCGATATTACGCCTCCAAAGGAAGATAACAGAGTAAGGGAATCCGAATTTCAGGCTCCTAAGAAACCTACTGATACAAAATAATAAATGGATTAAGAGATAAATTTAAACTTAATTCATACCCACTTTATAAGCCCACCGAGATATGATTCATGAAATAAATGCTGTTAAAATTCTTTATTTCTTCGGGCCTATGGAATTGATGAAAATTCGGGGGAAGAAAATTATCGAAGAGTCGTTTGCGCACGGAATCGGTATGGTTTAATAGGATCAGTCCTTAGGCAATTCAACCAGCTCAATCAATACACCTTTTAGAGCTTTCGGGTGTAAAAATGCCACTTTCGTTCCATCAACCCCTGGTCGTGGTGCATCATTTATTGATTTAATACCCTGATTCTTTAGTCTTTCAAGTGCGGATTCGATATCATCTACCTTGAAGCAAATGTGGTGAATGCCCTCTCCCCTTTTTTCCAAATATTTGAATATGGGTGAGTTTTCTCCGATCGGTTCTAGGAGTTCAATTGTGGTGTCCCCCGCAGCTGTCTCAAGCATTGAAGCCCTAACGCCTTGTTCTTCAACGACCTCTCTATGAGTCACTTTGAGACCCAGGGCAGTTTCATACAGCTTTTCCGCCTCCTCTATATTTCGAACGGCAATTGCTATATGATTGACACTTACCATTTTTCCTTCTTTCATGATATGTCCTCTCTGTTTGTTGATTAATATAATTGACACTTGGTAAAGATCAAATTGATTTCCTTTACAGGGCTTTTGAATTTGGATTTGTGTGAAGTTCGATTAAACTAAATTTGAAATACATGTATGCTTGAGCGATGAAAAAAAATAGTATTAAAACGGTGACTCTTGTTCCTGGTGACGGGATTGGACCTGAGGTAACTGACGCAGCACGAAGAATTATTGATGCTACCGGTGTAAAAATTAAGTGGGAGATAATACCTGCAGGTGCGCAATCTATTGAGAAGTATAAAACCGTCATTCCTGAAATTGTCTTTGATTCGATCAGAAGAAATAAAGTAGCTTTGAAGGGTCCCGTGGGTACACCAGTTGGAAAGGGCTTTAAAAGTGTCAACGTATTAACTAGGAAGACACTTAATCTTTACGCTAACCTAAGGCCCGTAAAAAGCTTCCCCGGAGTCAAGTCGAGGTATCAGGATGTTGATATAGTAGTCGTAAGAGAAAATACGGAGGATCTTTACTCTGGCCTCGAGTATCAAATTGCCCCTGGTGTTGTAGAAACCTTGAAGGTTATCACTGAAAGGGCATCGAATAAAATAGCAGGGTTCGCGTTTAGTTACGCAAAGAGACAAAAAAGGAAAAAGGTAACCGTCCTTCATAAAGCCAATATAATGAAACTAAGCGACGGTTTATTCCTGGATTGCGTAAGACGCGTGGCAATGAAGTATCCTGACATCGAGTATGAAGAGATGATAATTGATAATGCTTGTATGCAATTGGTTCTTAATCCAAATATTTTTGATGTTGTTTTAACCGAGAATCTATACGGTGATATAGTGTCAGAGATATGTGCGGGACTTGTTGGAGGGCTTGGATTTGCTCCCGGAGCAAATATAGGAGATGAATGCGCGGTATTTGAGGCAGCTCATGGGAATGCTCCTGATATAGCTGGCAAGAACCTCGCGAATCCTATTGCCGTAACTCTATCTGGGGTACTTTTACTAAGGCATATCGGTAAAATTAAAGAAGCAAAAGCGATAGAGAATGCAATAACCAATGTTCTTTCACAAGGAAAGATTCTAACGAGGGATATCGGGGGAAAAGCAACGACTACGGAAATGAGAGATGCAATAATTAGAGAAATTAAAAAATGATTTTCGACTTATAAACAACTTTTGAGGTATTTTTAAAAAGTTGAAGGCTTAATTTCCGTATGATTAAGCCTTTGCTTGCGTCTTACCCAGTTTCCGTTTTATTCCTCTTTCAAATCTCTCTTCATCGATTATATACATATCATTATATGCTGACGCTATTTTCTCCATATCATCAAATGCCTCGACTTTGAAGTTAATCCTCTTATCTTGAATCTTAATTATTTCAGCCCTGATAGTTATAGGCATTCCAATGGGGGTTGATGCAAGATGATTCATCTCGATTTTGGTGCTTACCGCCATCTCGTTACTCTCCAGGAATGGAGCCATCATGTCGGCGCATGTAGTTTGCATAAATGCAATGAGTGATGGCGTTGAAAGTACTCGGGGGGAGCTTTGATGGAATCGCGATGCGGCCATCTCTGGTGTGGTTTGGATGTTTTTTTCTATGAACATCCCCGAAGCTATTTTTTTCTTCATCACGCCTCCTCTTGTATCATGCGAAATTGATGATTAGGTAAACAATTATATCAGATAGTTATAATTTTTATAGTAATGATATACCTCGTGTATTTCTGTTTTTATTAAGTGGTTCCCAAAACTTGCTAACTTGTCATAGATTATTCGTGGGGGATCCCATCACAATTTTCTGATATTTCGGATTAAACTGGTCAAAGCTTCCGATAACTTATGTACTTGAGGGTCATTGATTTTGAGGGGAAATATTGAGAGTAAGCATCTGAGATGCCTTAGCACCCTCAGAGTCTGCGACTGTAATCTCTACAATGTATTCACCTTTATCCGCTTCGTCAAACTCCCAAGTTATCAACCCTGTTGCAGGTTCGATCGTCATACCCCTGGGAGCGTTCTTCAGTGTATAATCAATTGGATCACCATCAGGATCTTCTGCCTTTAAGACATAGCTAAGTTTCCCGTCCTCTATCCTTGGCGCTGGCTCAGATGTTATTATTGGCGGGGAGTTTGGAATTGCAAAACTTCCCTCGGCTTTCCAGACGCCTTCATCTTTACCGTCGAAGGGAATTACGTCAACCGAAATGATTGATCCCTTTTTGAAGTCTTCACTCCATTCTAACATCTCATCCGTAGCACCTGGGATCGTTTCTCCATCGAGTTTCCACTGATATCCGAAGCTTATAATATCGTTATCTGGATCTTTTGCCTCGACAATCGCCCTGAATCCGTTACTCGGATCGGTTCCAGAGATGCTTTCAATCCTAATGGATTTTACCACGGGGGGATGATTTAGTTTTTGGCCGACTGGTTCTTGGGTTTCAGTTTCTGTTTTATGGTTAATTGACTCTTTGTCTTGTTCTTGTTCACCAATTTTAATTTCAGGTGAGTTTTTGTTTGTTTTCTCAATAATTGTGCCTTTCTCGCCGTCGTTGTTGCATCCACCAATATTGAGCAAAAGAAATGAAAATATAAAGCACAGGATCAAGTATATATTCATTACTTGTTACTACGTATTTTTTTCATCGATCTTACTTTTGCCGCACGCGCCCTTTTTTTCTTTCTTTCACTTGGTTTTTCGTAGTAATTCCTCTTTTTGATTTCAGAGAGTATCCCTTCTCTTTCGACCATTTTTTTGAATCTTCTCAGGGCGTTGTCTATGGTTTCATTTTTCCCAATTATTACTTCTGCCATCGGGCTTACTCCTCTTATGTCTTATAATAAATAAACATTAAGCAATAAAACATGGGGTGTCAAACCAATAATTTTATTGAATATCTATTTCATATTCATCTTGTAAGCTCTCTTTAGACTCATAAATAAATTCGACTTCATGTTGCATGGCTAGCTTTTTCAAGTTTTTTCCTTCAAACTCTTTAAGATAGGATATCACGCCCTGATTTGCAGTGATAATGATCTTTTTTACGAGTGGTTTTAAGATGTGGCTAGTTATTTCTCTTATAATTTCATATGAAATCGTTTCTATCGATTTGACATACCCTTTCCCCCCACAGTGGTTGCATTGGTCGGTGAGCTGCGTTAGCAGGCTTTCTCTCATGCGCTGCCGGGTCAATTGAACAACGCAGAAAGACGACATGTCAAGAACCACCGAACGAGCCCTATCTTTCTTGAGTGATTCAATAAATTTTCTATAAATCTCTTTTCTTTTTTGGAGGCTCTTAATGTCGATAAAATCTATCACTATGATACCTACAAGGTTCCTCAACCTTATTTGGTACGCTGCTTCGCTAGCCGCTTCCATGTTTATATCAAAAATTGTTTCATGGTGAGTAATCCCTCCTGTGTATCTTCCACTATTCACGTCTATTACCGTCAGGGCTTCCGCTTGCTCTATGATAAGATAGCCCCCTGATTTAAGCCACACTTTTCTATCGATAATCTTCTTTAGTTCTTGTTCTATTCCATATTTAATGAATAAAGGAGTGCTGTTTGTGTATAGCTCGATATGCGTTTTAATATTGTTAGCGTCTAGATAATTGGAAATTTCCTGATGAGCTTTTTTTGAATCGATAAATATCTTTGTTTCTTCGTCTAAAACTAAATCTCTCGTAACTTTCATATAGAGGCTGGGTTCTTCGTAGAGTAGGGCAGGTGATTTTGCTTCCTCTGATCTTTTTTTAAGCCCATTCCACAATCCGATCAAATTCTTCATATCAAGCTTTAATTCATCCTGATCAATTTCCTGACTAGCCGTTCTCGCTATAAAGCCAACTCCTTCAGGTTTTGCGGACTTTATTAGATTTAGGAGTCTCTGTCGTTCTTCTCTGTTTTTGATTCTTCTCGATATTCGTATCATATCGACCGTACCGAGAAGAACCAAATATCTTCCTGGAATTGCTATGTTTGTAGAAAGTTTTGCTCCCTTTCCAACTGAAAATTCCTTCACGCATTGCACAAGGACTTCCTGTCCCTCTCGAAGCAGGTCCTGTATAAGGCTCTTTGTCTTTTTCTTTTGGGTTTTAAGGTCTTCTTCCTCTAAAAAAAATTCAGAATATGAATCTTCTTGGACATCCTCGACAGAAATGAACCCCGATTTCCCGATTCCAAGATCTATAAATGCAGCTTGCATACCAGGGATAATATTTCCGACCTTTCCTTTGTAAATGTTCCCGACCAGTTGAGGTCGCGACTTTCTCTCGATATATAATTCGACGAGGCTGCCATTTTCGGTTATCGCCGATCTGGTTTCATTAAATGTTACATTGATATAGATTTGAATGCTCATAAAATTCAGGTGTAAATGGCTTGTTCAGTATTGAAACGTATATTCATTATAGACTATATGACGGATATTAACATGTTTTAAGTGTTAATATTTCTTTGTTCGAAAATAAGATTATTCGTAAACTAGTTTGTTCTAAATATCGCCGCGCAGTTGTTTGACGAAATAACAAATGTAAATTTAAAAATTTTCATATTATAATTTTTAATACAACAAAATAAGGAATCTTTAAATTTGTAAGACTTTCTTACAAAATGAAATTTCAAAATGAGTAATATCAATGCATTGAGTTAACACATTGAATTGCGTATTTAATTATTAAATGAAATCGTTTATCATTAATGACTTTATAAAAACTCATTTCTTGATGATCGTTCAAATTATGGATATTAATAATTATTTTATTGACTAAGATGTTGTATAATTAGTGATGAAATTGGTTTAATTTTCTTATAAAATATGTTATAAAACTTAAAGGAGGTTTGAGAGGATGCCCTTTAGACTTTTAATTGCAGCCATATTTATCGGAGGAATGGCCTTTGCTCAGGGTAATCTGCCTGAGCCAAAAGGTGGTGAAGCAATCTATGTGGTACGCCCGGGGGATACACTCTGGGATATATCTAAAAGGTTTTACGGGAATCCACTTTTATGGCCACGATTGTGGGAATTGAATACCTTTATCGATAATCCAAATTTAATATCTCCCGGACAAGTGCTTTCTCTGAAGCCTAAATACGAACAACCTGGAATACCGGTAGTTAAGATTAACCCTGGAGTAGAAGTAGAGCAACTCAAAGACATTGGGGCACCACCACCTGTTTATTATTACTCAATGGGAGGGAGTGAAGGATTCATTTCACCGGATGAGTGGGAACACATGGGAACTATCTTAAGCTCCGAACCGACGAAGATTCTACTCGCCGATGGGGACATTGTTTATACGAATGTAGGAAGATCTGACGGAGTGCAAAGTGGTGACTTATTCACAGTATTTAGAACATCGAAACCGGTTCTCCATCCTTTTACAGGGAGGAGAATAGGGTATAAAGTGGCCGTATTCGGGGAAATTGAGATAGTAGATGTTTTGGGCGAAAAGATGTCAACGGCTAAAATTACCAATTCGATTAGAGAGATTACTCGTGGGGCAAGGATAAGACCACACGAACCATTTGTAAATGAGGTCACGATTAAAAAAGGGACTGAAACAGCAAATGGGATGGTGGTTGATAGCCTAAACGATATAGTCGTAGTTGGTCAGGGAAATATTGTCTATATCGATGTTGGAAAAGAGCATTCTATTGTTCCCGGAAATACCTTTTCAATTTATACGCTTCCCCGAAGCGTACGCGATCCTGATTCCCGTAAAGATGTGACTATTCCACCTTCCAGGAAGGGTAAGCTAGTTGTGTTGAATGTAGAACAGAATACATCAACCGGACTTATCATCGATAGTGCGAGGCCTATAGAAATTGGAGACTTAGTTAGCTTGGATTTCTGAGGTTGATAATTTGACATGTCTGATTCTATAGGTATAGGGTTAATCTTTTTCAAAAACACTATCAAACCCTAGTTCTTTCTCAATTTTTGAGCCTCTCCAGTCATTGGGACAAATCGGACTGGTGTTATATTTGTTTTCTTTATACCCTTTTGAGTTTTATGAATAAGTAATAACTCTTGGTAGAGGTCTCCTACCGGTATAACCATTCTACCGTTTTCCTTGAGTTGATCGATCAATGGTTGGGGAGTATGTTCAGGGGCAGCAGTCACTATTATGGCATCAAAAGGAGAATATTCCTGCCATCCTCTATAACCATCTCCTATTTTAAAATGGATATCCTTATATCCCAATTCATTCAAAACTTGTTGTGCATTTAGTGAAAGCGATTCGTGAATCTCTATTGTGTATACATCACAACCATGCTCAGCCAGAATAGCTGTCTGATAGCCCGATCCCGTGCCTACTTCAAGAACCTTTTCTTTTTCATTCAGCTCGAGGAGTTGCGTCATTAAGGCAACAATGTAAGGTTGCGATATTGTCTGTTCCATGCCTATTGGAACGGGGGCATCGTTATAGGCAAGACCCCAGAAATTTTCAGGAATGAACTTATGCCTTGGAACTTTTAACATCG
>Ga0214472_10009136_pt1 | contig 10337 bp, 10 predicted proteins | sample RVTome_6_FD_207662 | JGI IMG/M metagenome (GOLD analysis project Ga0214472, IMG submission 207662) | Soil microbial communities from uranium-contaminated site in the Upper Colorado River Basin, Wyoming, United States - RVT140D175 | ecosystem: Environmental > Terrestrial > Soil > Contaminated >...
TGCAGAAGTTTACGAAAACCATTTTAACAAACTACGCTATTAGGCCGTTTCCGGCTGGTCCGGGAATTGCTGCTTCTCAAGCACAAACTTTTGATCATTGTTCATCAAACTTCCTCCCTCGAAATTTTAACCGCTTCTTGCCGGTCAACAGATGCTGCACCAAGCCCTTTTTCTGCTCGCTCAGGGCGTCGGCCTTGGCTTGGAGGAGGTCGAGTTCACGAGTGGCCGCGCCCAATACCTCGACTATTTTTTGTTGCTCTCCAAATGGCGGTATTTTGAATTGAAAGCTTGCCAAGTCTTCGTAATAAATGCGGACGCGAACACCACCACTACCTGCAACTTCCATATATTGATCCCATCGATGGGTTTGCCGTAGAAAATCGAAGTAGTCGGGATCTAGTTTTCCTTCGTCGCAACGGAACACAACATAGTCCGGGCTTACCAATACATCTGACCCACCTCGCCACATACAAATTGACCCAATATTGATCCGCATGGGGTTGTAGGCGAAACAATGATTGGAAACGATCTTGTAGCGGTCCAAATCTTCGGCCATCACGTGGTCTTTCATGGGGACTATCCCAAATGCCTTCGTCACCGCAAAGACGAACTCTCGGTCTAACCTTCCTTTGTTCCTGGCCTTGCATTCCGTTGTCAGATTTCTCAAAGGGACGTCTAGCCATTTTCCACTGAACCCAGGCAGGCGGCATTTGCCGGTGAGGAGTTGTTGCATGAGCCCCTTGCGGCGCAATTGCTTTTCGGCGATCAACCGCTCGGTGAGGTCGATGGCACTGTCCCATTCTCGAAGTATTTTACCTATGGCCTTTTGCTCATCGTAGGAAGGTATGGGGACAAAGGTCTTTTCTAGTATTGACAGGTGAACTCGCCTTTTCTCAATTAGTGAGCCTATGGCTATCCTGTCGTAGAGATTCATCACCGGATGAGACCGTAAGAATGCTTCCATGAAATCGTGATCAATCTTGTTGGGCCGCGCTATCAGAATATTGTAATAAGCGCTTACTGAGACGGGAAATGGTACCTTGGAATAAGAAATGGCCCCGAATCTCAAATTCATGGGGTTGAGTACAAAGTCATTGAAATGGACTACAGAGAACTCATTCTCTTCATTCTTGAGAAGAAAACTGCGTTCATATCGTTCCGTTTTTGGAGTTACACCGTCTTGAATAGTAAAGCTATATAGTGGGAATTCCTTTATGTTTGAACTGTTCTCGCGACGCTCTGTGAACAGCGATCCGATCATTACAAACTCCCAGCCTTTCGGTATAGAACCGTAGCTTTTCTCCCAGTGCTGTCGCTGGTATTTTGGGTTTGGAGATTGTTTCGTCATTATTTCTTCCTTCGCCCCTTGCTTCCCGGGTTCTTTTTCCCAAGTGCCTTCGTCGCCTTCACTACCCGATCAAAATCCGACTCGATCTTCTGGGTCCGGTTGAACTCGGCATATTCGGCCAGAGCCTTGTCGGCGGCCTGGAGCTTGCTGATGCGACCCTTGTCGGTTAACAACCGGTACTCGTTGAAGGTCAGGAACTTGTCCACCGCCTCGGCCATGTCTGCCATGGTCATTTGCACGCGGTTTTCGATGATGTTTTCGATGTAGTCGAAAAAGCCCGAGATGGTGCGCTCCAGCCGTTTGATCTCCGGCTCGTTCAGGTAGTTCTTGGCCACCGTCACATCGGAGGCCAGTACCCGGCCATGGGGGGCGTTCTTCCAGGTGAGCAGCCCCATGCAGGGGGCATTGCGGTCGGCCTTGTTGTGAATGATCTCGGCGGCGGTCTGGCCGGTGATGGCGTAGTGGAACTTGTTCTGCACCATGGCGTAGAAGTTCTGGGTAAGCTCCGCCTTGGGGTCGTAATCCACGCTGCACTCGGCGAAGATGTCGGTGATCTGCTGGTAGATGCGGCGTTCGCTGGCCCGGATGGAGCGGACCCGCTCCAACAGTTCCCGGAAAAAGTCCTCCCCGAACACCTGGTTGCCCTGCTTGAGGCGTTCGTCATCCAGCACAAAGCCTTTCTTGATATATTCCTTGAGAACTTGGGTGGCCCAGATGCGGAATTGGGTGGCCCGCCGGGAATTGACCCGGTAGCCCACGGCGATGATGGCGTCGAGGTTGTAGTAATCGATGCCCCTCTGGACCCTGCGCCCACCCTCGTTTTGAACTGTTTCCATTTTGGAAACAGTTGCCGCGCGGTCGAGCTCGCCGCTCTCGAAGATGTTTTTCAGATGTTTGGAGGTCGCCGGGGGTTGCACGCCGAACAACTCGGCGATTTGGGCCAAGGGCAGCCAGAGGGTCTCACCATGGACCAGCACCCGGACATGCACCTTTGCATCATCACCGGCATAGAGCAGGAAGGGCGTCTTTGTCAGTACCGGCGGGAGCACTGGGGCGGCTGGGGGCATGGACTCTTTGCTCATAGCCCCAACTCCTTCAAGCACCTGGCCATTTCGCCCCGCACCTGGTCGAGTTCCTTTTCCAGGGTCTCGATGCGTTGCTGGACGGCCCCGATATCCACCTCTTCCTCCTCCTCGAAGGTATCGACGTAGCGGGGGATGTTGAGATTGTAGTCGTTTTCGGCAATCTCCTCGCGACTGGCCGCGTAGGAGTACTTGTCCACGGTCATCCGCTGGCGGTAGGTCTCGATGATCTTGGCGACTTCCACCTCTTCCCGGAGTTTGTTCTGGTTCTTGTTTTGCTCGAATTCGCGGCTGGCGTCAATGAAAAGCACGTCGGTGCGCTCGCCCCGGTCGCGGCGGAAGATAAGGATGGCCGCCGGGATGCCGGTGCCGAAGAAACAGTTGGCCGGAAGGCCGATGACCGCGTCGAGGAGATTCTCCTCGATCAGGGCCCGGCGAATCCGGCCCTCGGCTCCGCCCCGAAAGAGCACCCCGTGGGGAACGATGACGCCAACCCGGCCGGTGGTCTCGGTGGTGGTCTCGATCATGTGGCTGATGAAGGCGTAATCGCCCTTGGACTTGGGCGGCACCCCCCGGTGCCAGCGATTGAAGTGCTTGGCCTCCTCGCCCTCCTTGTCGGCCCCCCACTTGTCGAGACTGAAGGGCGGATTGGCCACCACCACCTCGAATTTCATCAGCTTGTCACCCTCGATGAGTTTAGGCTCCAGGAGGGTATCGCCCCATTCGATGCGTGGCCCGTCCTCGTTGTGGAGAAACATGTTCATCATGGCCAGCGCCCAGGTGGAGCTAATTGCCTCCTGGCCGAACAGGGAGTAGTTGTGCGAACCATGCGTTTCGCGCACATGAATGGCGCATTTCAAGAGCAGAGAGCCGGAACCGCAAGCCGGGTCGCAGATACGCTCGCCGGGCTGAGGATCGAGGAGTTTGGCCAGGAGAGTGGAAACCTCGGGCGGGGTGTAGAACTCACCCGCCTTCTTGCCGGCCCCGGCGGCAAAGCGACCAATCAGGTACTCGTAGGCGTTGCCGATAACGTCAAGGTTGCCGATCCGCGAGGGGCGCAGGTCGAGTCGTTTGTCGGCGAAATCTTCCAGAACATTCTTCAGGATGTGGTTGCGCTTCTTGGTGTTGCCCAGCCTCGCCTCGGAATTGAAATCGATGTTACGGAAGACGTTGGCCAGCTTGGTCTTGTTGGCCAGCTCCACCTGCTCCAGGGCGATGTTGATCAACTCGCCGAGGTTGGGGGCCTCGCGGTTGGCGAACAGGTGGTAGAAACTTGATTGGGGATGCAAAACGAAACGCTCGCGCTCCAGCTTCCGTTGGATGCGTCGCTCGTCGCCGCTGTATTGTTTTTTGTATTCGTCGTAGTGATCCTGCCACACATCGGAGATGTACTTCAGGAAAAGCATGGTCAGAATGTATTCCTTGTACTCGGTGGAGTCCACCGTGCCCCGGAGCGAGTCGCACGCCCGCCAGAGGATGTCGTTTATTTCCTGCTGGGATACCTTGGGACTCATGTCATCTCCCGTTCATGCAATAAGATTATCGAAAATACGCTGCCCCGCGATGCGGTGAAGTCGCATGGTTTCTTCAAGAAGTCGCCGTTGCAGATGGTTCTCCCGGTTCTGCAGATGCCACAGGTTGGCGATGCGGTGCTGGGTTGCCATATCCGGTAAGGGAATCCGGATCTCCATGAACCCCTGACGCGGGATAGTCGGTGTGCCGGCCCCGGTGCGCAGAGCGGTAAGCAGCGCCTCGGTCGGCGGTTGTTCCAGACACCAGACCAGATACTCGGGAACGACATTGGGTCGGGGGGTGAGGATAAAAAAGGTGGCCGGCGCCACGGCGGGCTCCTGCACTTGTTCAATCAGCACCGGGTAGGTGACGAGGCCGCGTGACATGTAGAGTATGTCGCCGGGCTCCAGCATATAACGACTCAGATCGCGCTCCGGCGTGATGCGCAGGCGATGCTCCTCCTTATAAATATAAGGCTCGCCATGGGTCAGGTGTTTGCCCATCACCACCTGGTGAGTGCCGTCCGGTTCGTCGCGAAGCGCCCCCTGGGTGGAAAAGCCGGGCAGGACCTCGGCACAATCCATGATGCGAACAGTCTGTGTCTTCATGGCCCTGCCCGTTTTCCTTAACCGTTACAGGCAGGATTGAAGCTGGCAACCAAATCGGCTTCGATTGCCAAACGCGCTTCCATGCCGCTTACAAGAGTCGCCCCAATGTGCGTCTTGCCGTTTCGATTGAAACAGGGCTGCTTGTGATGGTCATCGAAACGTTCGCTGAGGTCCTCGGTCTGTCCCACATAGAGAACAGTGAACTGGGGGGTTAAAATTGTACCAGTGCTTTTCAGCGCCATATACACACCTCCCTCCGCCTTGAGCTGGTGGCCCCACGGATAGACCCAAAACTTGTATTGCTTTCCTGATGCACCTTTTGCCACAATAGTGTTTTCGCCAGCCATTGCAAATCTCCTTTTCCGAAGAAAGATGGCCATGGCTTGCAACCGGATCATGGATGAAGTACACTTTCGTCACCACAACGAGGACTTCGACTGTTCCCGGGCGCAAGCCTGGCCGGTGGAGCCCCGAGGAACCCAGCACCCATTGCTGGGTTCTTTTTTAAGGGCATGATGCAGGATAAGTATATTCGGCAGAATTTGCAACAATAATTATCATAAAATATACAGGTAATGGACATACCCAAAAAACAAACCGGCCAAACATGAAGCCCAAGCTCATCAAAAACGAAACCGATTACGAAACCGCCCTGGCGCGGATCGACGCGCTGATGGACGCCGAACCGGATACCCCGGCCGGGGAAGAGCTGGAACTGCTGGTCACCCTGGTCGAGATGTATGAAAAAAAGGCGCACCCCATCGACTTGCCTGGCCCATCGGGCCATCCGCTTCCGCATGAGCAACAGGAGCTGAAACCCAAAGACCTCGTCCCCTTTATCTCGCCCGCTCTGAGGTGAGAAAATAACCAACAATCCTAAACAACTTCCCCCGTCCCGCCGGGATGTTTGCGATAGGCGGGGCTGGGAGCGCCGTCAACATAGATGCCTTCCAGGTAGGCGAGTTTTCTCGGCAACTGCTCGACCCCGCCCCTGGCGATGAGAAATGTCGCCTTGCGGCCGACGGTCAGAGTGCCGAGATTGGCCATGCCGAAAAAATCGGCGTTGTTAACCGAGGCGCACCGGATGGTTTCGGCCCGGGAATAGCCGGCCTTGATAAACAATTTCATCTCCTCGACCATCGCCTCGCCATGGAGAATGCCGGCACTGCCGGCCCCGGTGCCCACCGCCGCGGTCACCCCCAATTGCCTGGCCAGACGCAGTTGCCGGAGCTGGTCGGCGAGCATCTTTTTCCAAAACGCCTCAACGCCGGGGGCCGCCTGGCCCGGCGCCACATAGCGCTGGGAGAAGCGGCAGCACACCTCCCCGCCGGAGGCCGCGCCGTCCAAACCGTTCTTGGCCCTGAGGACGCCGGGAATCCACAACACCTCCCTGGCCGCCATTTCCCTAATATTGTCCGCGCCCATACCGTAGCCCTGTTCGATGGCATCGCATCCCGCGGCCAGCGCCTCTTGCACCTGTTGCCGGCCATTGGCCACCACCACCGCCTTTTTTTCGCCTTTCTCCCGCAGGATACGGCACAGGTCCTCATGAGCGAGGCGGGGAGAGGGGGGTTCCTCGTCTTCGATATCGCCGGAATAAACCACCCGGAGGAAATCACCGCCCGTCGGGTGGCCGGTGGCGCCATCCTCCCCGGTGCGGCCGAGACGGCCGGGGGTTCGAATGGCGATGATCTCTGGCGGCGCCATCTCTCCTGGCAGCCGTTTCAGCAGGTCGCTTATATCATCGTTTTCGGCCACTCCCAGCACGCCGTGGGCATGGCAGTAGCGGATATGCCGCGCCACCAGGGCCGCCTTTGTTGCCGGGTCGGCCTTTGCAAAGGACAATCGCACCGCCCGGTCCACCGCGGGCGAGCGCGACAGGGAGACGCTGCCGTCCACCAGGGGAGGCACGATGGTGCAGCGGGAGAAATCCGCGATCGCGGCGCCGTTCGCGCGGGGAAGGTCGGTTGCGGGGCCGATGGCGGTAATGATGCCGTCCTTGACCGCCAGAAAGACATGCCGGCGCGCCTCACCGCCGTTGCCGTCGATAAAGCTGCCGGCCACTATGAAGCGCATGCCATCCATGATGGCTTTGTGGTCACTAATCCCCATCCAGCAACCGCCGGCCGTTCTCCCGGGTTATCCGTCGTTCCAGTTCTTCGCCCAGATCGAGCCCGCGCAGGAGTTCCAGGGTCTCGGCCTGGTCGGCCCAGGGGGAATCGGTGCCAAAGAGCAGGTAGCCGGGCGGATGGTTGGTCAGGATGCGGCGGGCCTGGTCCCGGTCGATCTGGTCCAGGGTGTAGGAGATGTCCATGTAGATCGGCCGGCCCATGAGCAACTCCTCCACCTCGTCCCATTGTTCCCAGGCCCCGAGATGGCTGGTGACCAGCTTCAATTCCGGAAAACGGTCCGCCACCGCGACGATCCGGTCCGGCGAGGCCAGGCGGAGGCGGGGAAAGGCGATATCGAAACCGGTGTGCATCAAAAGGATCAGCTCCTGCCGGCACAGCTCTTCGTACATGGGCAGCAGCCGCGCCTCGTCCAGGTGGAAATCCTGATAATAGGGATGCATCTTGACGCCCCGGAACCCCTCCCCCTGGATGCGGCGGAGGTGCTCCCGCCAGTCGGGATCGGCCGGATGAAAGGAGGGAAAGGGCACCAGACGCTCGGAACGGATGCGGCCGGACCAGGCCAGGATGGCCTCGAACTGGGCCGGCTTGGTGGCAATGGAGCCGAGGACGCTTTTCTCCACCCCGGCCCGGTCCATGGCGGCCAGCAGATCCGCGACCGTGCCGGTCGACCGCGCCGTGACGTTGCCCTCCCGTTCCAGATGGGGGATGGCCGTGGCGGCGATATGATCCGGAAAGGCATGGGCATGAAAATCGATGATTCCGTGCATGATCAACGCGCCACCACGAAGCCGGGAAATCCCTCTCTTTCAAGCAGGCCGGCCATATGCCGGGCCGCGGCCAGTTCGCGGCCGCCCCGGACCTGGACCCGGTAGAAGAGGGCGTCGCCCCGGTCGAAGGTTTGGACCACGGTCTTGCGGCCCAGGCCGAGCATTTTGTCTTTCAGCCGCGCCGCGTTGGCCGGGTTGGTGAAGGAGCCGATCTGCACGTAAAACTCGCCGCTCTGGAAATCGGCGTGGGGCAGAAAGCGCTCCAGGGTTTTGTCGTTCTGGCGGATGGTGACCGCCTCGCCCAGGGCCGCGATTCGCACCCGGGCCGTGCCGCATTTTTCGATATCGATTTCCCGGGCCGCGGTGAGGCTGAGATCGATGATCCGGCCGTCCACAAAGGGACCCCGGTCGTTGACCCGCACCACGGTTTCGCGGCCGTTGTCCAGATTTTTCACCAGCAGGTGGGTGTCGATGGGCAGGGTCTTGTGGGCCGCGGTCTTGGCATGCATGTCGTAGACCTCGCCGTTGGCGGTCTTGCGGCCGTGGAAATTGGGACCATACCAGGAGGCGATGCCGGCTTCCTCGTAACCGGAAGCGGTGGGCAGGGGATAGTAGGTCTTGCCCTTGATGACGTAGGGCCGCTGGGTGGCCGGCACCACGGCCCCGGCCGGCGGCCGCTTGGCGGGCTGCGGCGGTTGCCGTTTGGCGGCCCCGGTCAGGACCTTGGGCCCGCCGCAGGCGGTCAGAAGCAGGGCCGTGGCCAGAAGCAGTAACCAGGCGAGTTGTCTTGGCGAAGCGATCATGGCATCAGGGTGCCGATCCAGGCGGTTGCAGAGCGTAAACCATTAAACGAATTTTAAAACTGAACGTCGAACATCGAATTAAAAAAACAGCACCGAACCCCGGTGACGGTCGGATTACCGCTTACCGATCACCGATCACCGATCACCGGTCACTGCTCACTGCTCACCGATCACCTTGTTTCCTTCCACCGGCAACACGCCGGCTTCCCGCAAACGGGAGCGATAAAAAAGGCCTGCCCTGCCGATGGTGTGGGGCGTATAGGGCAGGGTCGCGGCCCCGGTCGGCCCGACATTGTCGAAAACCACCTCGCCGGTCCGGTTGACAAAGGAGAGGTGGAGGTCGAGAAGAGGCCGCACCACCGAAACTATACCGAACTCATCCCGGTCGAGCAACAGCGGCGTCCAGCGGCGCTGCTCGAACCCCTTGTACCAGATGCCCCTTTGGGGGGCGCCGCTGATCTTGTCGGCCATCACCGGCCCGGGCGGGTCGCCGGAGAACCCGTAGGCCACCATTTCCTCCACCTCGCTGCTCCCCTGGACGTTCACCGGCAACCAGGCTTCGTCTGCCTCCGGCCGGTCGTCGCGCAGCAGATGGGTACCCTGGTCATTGTAGCCCCATTGGGCGTGACAGGCCGGACAGGCCACCCGGTCGCCGAAGATCTGGTGCGCCTCGTGGCGGAGTTGCGGCACCTCCAGCCGGCCTTGGCCCAGACGGGTGCGCAGAAAAATTTTGTCATCCTCCCTTTCCAGATGGGGGAGACCGGCTGCCGTGGCCCCGGGAGGCGCGACGGCATGGCAGGTACGGCAGGTAATGGTCGGGACAGACTGCCGGATTGCAGCGCTGTCCGGGCGATGGTGTCCGGCATGGCAGTCGATGCAGGCCAGACCTTTTTGCCGGTGGATGTCCGGCGCCAGGTGATGATATTCCACCCCATAGGGGCGGCGTCCGGCCCCGGTGGCGAAGGGGGTGCGGAAGTCCCAACTGTAATCGTGCTCGAAGCGGCCGTAATAGTCACCCCCCACCCGGTTGCCGTAATGGCAGCGCAGGCAGGCGGTATCGGCCGGCAGCCGGGTGAAGCGATGGGATTGCAGGCGGCCCGCGCCATAGTCCAGGTGACAGGCGGCGCAGCCGGTACCATGACGGGTCTCGCCATAGTCGTCGCCCTCGTAATAGACGTGACAACGGAGGCAGCGGCGCCGCAGCAGGTCGTCCACCAGATCGAGCGGCGTGGCCGGCGACTCCCGCCACGGGATTTCGGTCAGGGAGGCGAGTTGTTCCGTGGCCCCGAAACGGGACCGGACCAGATTGACGGCGTTGGCCAGAGTGAAATGGAGCGAGCCGGCCGCCTGTTCGACCAGCGCGCCGTGGCAGGGGCCGCAGGTCGCGGCCATGCGGTCCGGATGGGCCGGCCGGCTGTTCAGGCCGATATGGGCCAGTTCGGCCGTCGCCGCCGGCTCGTGACCCTGGTGGCAGATGGTGCAGGCCATGGCATGGTTCGGGTCCAAATCCATGGCGTGACAATCCGGGCAATTCCGCGGCAACGGCGCGGCGGGCGCGCTCGCCGTTTCCGGGGCCACTGCCGGGGCTGTTTCCTGTTGCACCGCCTCCTGCCGGCCGCAGCCGGCGAGGAGCAGGATCATGAGGCCGAAAGTCGTGAGAAGTCGCAGCATATCAAAAGCCCGGACCGCCAAAAAGTTTATTGCTCGCGCAAAACCGCCAAGGAGTTGCGGATGACGGAAACAACCATGATGACCTCGTAAAAAGTCAAAAGTAACCGCAGAGACGCAGAGGGCGCAGAGGTAACTTGTTTATTTAACAAATAAAAACTCTGCGTCCTCTGCGTCTCTGCGGTGAAAAAATAGTTTTAGGGAGATCGCCCGCCGCAACAAAGTCACCGGCCTCTCGCCTCCGGCCTCGGTTTTTTCTTGGCGCTCTTCGCCTCCCCAGCAAAAATGAGCCGGAAATGAGGCGGCGGGAAAAGTTCAATATTGACACATTATCCGAAAATTGCTACACCTGTACCGCTCATCCGTCCAGTGGCGCCAACCGTCTCCATCCTCCCGGCGCCGCGGACCGCACAACCG
>Ga0214472_10009137_pt1 | contig 10337 bp, 4 predicted proteins | sample RVTome_6_FD_207662 | JGI IMG/M metagenome (GOLD analysis project Ga0214472, IMG submission 207662) | Soil microbial communities from uranium-contaminated site in the Upper Colorado River Basin, Wyoming, United States - RVT140D175 | ecosystem: Environmental > Terrestrial > Soil > Contaminated >...
ACACCGCGCCGCCCTTTGAAGACAGCACGTTTGTAATCGCTGCCGTCAGGGTTGTCTTGCCGTGGTCAACGTGACCGATCGTTCCGATGTTAACATGCGGTTTTGTCCGCTCAAATTTGGCTTTGGCCATCGTCGTCTCTCCTTATATTCACTTCGCTATTGAATTAATTGATCAGCCCTTGGTTTTACTTATAATCTCTTCAGCAATCGCCTTGGGCACCTGATCATAATGGTCGAATGTCATGGTATATGTCGCACGTCCCTGGGTCGAGCTGCGCAGGTCGGTTGAGTATCCAAACATGTTGGAAAGAGGCACATGCGCATTGACAACTTGAGCACCACCGCGCGTTTCCATACCGGATACGCGACCGCGGCGACTATTCAGATCACCCATGACTTCACCGAGGTACTCTTCGGGCGCAACAACTTCGACGGCCATAATCGGTTCGAGCAGCACCGGCTTGGCTTTGGCAGCCCCCTCTTTAAGGCCCATCGAGCCGGCAATCTTGAATGCCATTTCAGATGAGTCAACATCGTGGTAGGAGCCGTCAAAACAGGTAACCCGGATATCAACCAGCGGGAAGCCGGCGAGAATACCATTTTTTGCAGCTTGCTCGGCACCAGCACCAACCGAGGGAATATATTCCTTCGGAATAACACCGCCCTTGATTGCATCGACATACTCAAAACCACTGCCTGGCTCAAGGGGCTCAAGGCGTAACCAGCAATCGCCGTATTGGCCGCGACCGCCGGATTGCCGAACAAACTTGCCTTGCACTTCAACGGTCTTGGTAATCGATTCCCGGTAGGCGACCTGAGGCGCGCCGATATTTGCTTCAACCTTGAATTCGCGCCGCATGCGATCGACAATAACTTCCAGATGCAGTTCACCCATGCCGGAAATAATCACCTGACCGGTTTCTTCGTCAGTACGAACACGCAACGACGGGTCTTCCTGTACCAACTTGCCGAGCGCAAGGCCCATGCTTTGCTGATCGCTTTTAGTTTTCGGCTCAATCGCAATATGAATAACCGGTTCCGGGAACTCCATTGCCTCAAGCAGGCATACATCCTTATCGTCGCAGAGAGTATCACCGGTCGTAGTGTGCTTCAAGCCGACTGCAGCAGCGATATCTCCTGAATAGACAAGTTTAATTTCTTCACGCTTGTTCGCATGCATCTTGAGCAGACGCCCAAAACGTTCTTTTTTGCCCTTGGTGGAATTCAAGACGTGGGCACCAGACTCGGCGACTCCGGAGTAAACCCGGAAGAAGGTCAGCTGACCGACAAAGGGATCGGTCATGACCTTGAAAGCCAAGGCAGAGAAAGGTCCCTTGTCATTGGCAGGACGTGTCATTTCTTCTTTGGTATCAGGATGGACACCCTTGATGGGGGGAACATCCAGAGGCGAAGGCATATAATCGACAACTGCATCAAGAAGAGTCTGTACACCCTTATTCTTGAAGGCGGAGCCACAGAAGACCGGATTAATCTTCAGGTCATTGGTGACGCGACGAACAGCACCCTTGATCTCAGCGACACTTATTTCTTCGCCGGCAAGATACTTTTCCATCAAATCATCGTCGTGTGAACTGACTTCCTCAAGCATAAACTCGCGGGCAGTTTCAGCTTCAGCCAGCAACTCTTCCGGGATTTCCAGGACTTCGTAATGAGCGCCAAGCGCTTCATTGTCCCAGATTACGGCTTTCATCTCCACGAGGTCGATAACACCGCGAAAGAGGTCTTCCACACCAATCGGCAACTGGAGAGGCACAGGGTTAGCACCAAGACGATCACGCATCATCTTAACACCACGGCCAAAATCCGCACCGATACGATCCATCTTGTTGATAAAAGCAATCCGCGGAACGCCGTATTTGTCAGCTTGACGCCAGACCGTTTCGGATTGAGGCTCAACACCACCAACCGAGCAGAAAACCGCGACGGCGCCATCAAGCACACGCAGTGAGCGCTCAACCTCTATAGTAAAATCTACGTGACCGGGGGTATCAATAATGTTGACGCGGTGATCCTTCCAGAAACAGGTGGTTGCAGCAGACGTGATCGTGATGCCACGCTCCTGCTCCTGCTCCATCCAGTCCATAGTGGCTGCGCCATCATGAACTTCACCGATCTTGTGAGAAACGCCAGTGTAATAAAGAATACGCTCGGTGGTCGTGGTTTTACCGGCATCAATATGAGCCATAATGCCGATATTACGAGTATTTTCAAGTGCTACTTTGCGAGCCACAGCAGTACGTCCTCCGCCTTACCAGCGATAATGCGCGAAGGCTTTATTAGCTTCGGCCATACGATGAGTATCTTCACGCTTCTTAACTGCAGCGCCGCGGTTGCCGGATGCATCCATAAACTCGGACGCAAGACGCTCCTGCATGGTTTTTTCACCACGACCGCGCGCATAGCTGACAATCCAGCGAATAGCCAGAGCATTGCGTCGCTCCGAACGAACTTCTACCGGAACCTGGTAGGTGGAACCGCCAACGCGACGGGACTTGACCTCAACAACGGGACGCACGTTTTCAATAGCTTTCTTGAACACTTCAACCGGCTCATCGCCAGTTCGTTCCTTAATGAGATCAAAGGCACCGTAAACAATATTTTCAGCAGTGCTCTTTTTCCCACCAAGCATCAAGGCATTGATAAACTTTGCCACCAATCGATCGTGAAACTTTGGATCAGGCAGGATAACCCGCTTGGCTACTTCTCTTCTTCTCGGCATAACGTCCTCTTCGTATCTCTCAATTACTTGGGCCGCTTGGCACCGTATTTGGAACGCGACTTCTTACGGTCTTTAACAGCCGCCAGGTCAAGTGTCCCACGAACGATCGTATAACGAACACCCGGAAGGTCTTTCACTCGGCCACCACGGACCAGGACGACTGAATGCTCCTGGAGGTTATGGCCGACACCCGGGATATAAGATGTAATTACCATCCCGTTGGTCAGACGAACACGAGCGACCTTGCGAAGCGCCGAGTTCGGCTTCTTCGGTGTCGTGGTGTACACACGGGTACAAACGCCGCGCTTTTGCGGGTTGCCCCTCAGCGCAGGTGTTGTCGACTTGACTTGCTTCTTTTCGCGACCTATACGGATCAACTGATTGATCGTCGGCATCGAATCACTCCCGATTTTTTTTGCGTATTCATGACGTTGAAAGAACAGGTTTTCCCACAGGGGAAAACTCGCAGAATTTAACAAAACGAGCTCGCCCTGTCAAGCATTTAAAAATCTAATTTGCTTTTTTACCTATCTGCCGAAAAAGCTATTCCAAATCGACATCTTCACTCTCTGCAACTGGAGTAGCGCTCATTAATTCGTCAAGTTCCTCATCAAAGCTATCGTCTTCTTCGTCGATTTCTTCCACTTCCGGCAAGCGTTCTTCCGGATCTTCGATCAAGAGGTTCACGCTGCGGTACTTGGAGACGCCGGTACCAGCGGGAATCAAGCGCCCCATGATAACGTTTTCCTTCAAGCCGCGCAGGCAATCGACCTTGCCTTCAATCGAGGCCTGGGTGAGCACCTTGGTGGTCTCCTGAAAAGACGCCGCCGAAATGAAGGATTCGGTCGACAGCGAAGCCTTGGTGATGCCGAGCATGAGCGGCTCGCCAACCGCAGGACTGCCCCCTTCAGCGAGGACCTTCTGATTCTCTTCGTCGAACTGCCAGCGCTCAACCGAATCATCAGCCAGGAAGCGGGTATTGCCAACTTCCTTGATTTTGACCCGACGCAGCATCTGGCGAACAATAACCTCGATGTGCTTGTCGTTGATCTTGACGCCCTGTAAGCGGTAAACCTCCTGGACTTCATCAACCAGGTACTTGGCCAATTCTTTTTCGCCGAGTACGCGCAGGATATCGTGCGGATTGCTTGAGCCATCCATAAGCGACTCACCAGCACGGACAAAGTCACCTTCATGAACACTGATATGCTTGCCTTTCGGAATCAGGTATTCCTTGGGTTCGCCGATTTCCGGTGTCACCACGACCTTGCGCTTGCCTTTGGAATCCTTACCGAAAGCAACCACACCGTCAATTTCGGTAATGACTGCGAATTCTTTCGGCTTACGGGCTTCAAAGAGTTCGGCAACGCGCGGCAAGCCACCGGTGATATCCTTGGTCTTGGTGGTTTCTCGCGGAATCTTGGCGAGGACGTCACCTGAGCTGACCATGGTGTCTTCATGAACCAGGATGTTGGCTCCAACCGGCATCATGCAACGCTGGGCCGTCTTGTTGTTCTCATCCTTGATAGAGACACGCGGACGCTTGTCTGCGGACTTGGATTCGATGATGACTTTGCGTGACAGGCCGGTCACATCGTCGACCTGTTCCTCAACAGTCAAGCCTTCCACCAGATCACCAAAACGGACTTTACCGGACGCCTCGGCAAGAATAGGCATGGTGAAGGGGTCCCATTCAGCCAGGACCAGGCCCTTGGTAACAGGCTCTCCTTCGCCAATCATCAAGCGAGCGCCGTAGACGACGCCATAACGTTCACGTTCACGACCGGTTTCGTCAACCACGGCAACTTCAGCATTGCGGTTCATAACCACGCGTGAACCGTCAGAGTTTCTCGCAGTGGTCAAGTTGATGAACTTGAGAGAACCTTCGGAGCGGGCTTCGAGAGCCGTCTGCTCCGCCTGACGCGAAGCCGTACCACCAATATGGAAGGTCCGCATGGTGAGCTGAGTTCCCGGCTCACCAATTGACTGAGCTGCGATGACACCGACCGCCTCGCCAAGGTTGACAACATGGCCGCGAGCCAGGTCACGACCGTAGCAGGAAGCACAGATGCCTCTTCGGCTCTGACAAGTCAACACCGAACGGATCTTGACCTTTTCAATGCCGGCTTCTTCGATCTTCAGCACCAGGGCCTCATCAATCTCCTGATTGTCCTCAACAAGGACTTCGTCCGTGACCGGATCGACAATATCTTCCAGAGCCTTGCGTCCAAGGATACGATCGCCCAAAGGCTCGATAACCTCACCGCCCTCGATCAGAGAACTGATATTGATGCCGTCCAGGGTACCGCAATCATCTTCCATGATAATGGCATCCTGTGCGACGTCGACCAGTCGCCTGGTGAGGTAACCTGAGTTGGCGGTTTTAAGTGCGGTATCGGCCAGACCTTTACGGGCACCATGAGTCGAGATGAAATACTGCAGTACGGTGAGACCTTCACGGAAGTTGGCCGTGATCGGCGTCTCGATGATCGAGCCGTCCGGCTTGGCCATCAGGCCACGCATCCCGGCCAGCTGACGAATCTGCTGATGACTGCCTCGCGCACCGGAATCCGCCATCATGTGAATCGGATTGAACGAAGGGACCTTGACCTGCTCACCGGTAGGCGAAGTGATCGTCTCAACTGCCAGCTTGGAAAGCATCGTCTGGGCGATATCTTCAGTACATTTGGCCCAGATGTCGATGACCTTGTTATAACGTTCACCGTCAGTAATCAGGCCTTCGGTGTACTGTTCCTGAATTTCCTTGACCTCTTCAACAGACGCAGAGATGAAGGCTTCCTTCGACTCGGGAATAACCATGTTGTCGAGGCAGATGGAGATGCCTGCAATCGTGGAAAAGCGGAAGCCGGTCTCCTTGATCTTATCCGCCAGGATAACGGTTTCCTTGTTGCCGGCAAATCGGAAGCAGACGTCAATCAGCTCACCAACATGCTTCTTGTTCATTACCCGGTTCACATAGGAAAAAGGTACGGATTCAGGGATGACTTCATTCAACAGGATACGACCGACGGTTGTTTCAATAATCTCCGCTTCCTGACCGGTCGCAGGGGACATACGCACCTTGATTTTGGCCTGAAGATCGGCTTCTTCAGCATCATAGGCCATGCGAACCTCTTCCGGGGAAGAGTAAATGCTGTTTTCACCCTTGGCGAAGATCCGCTCACGGGTCATGTAATAGAGACCTAAGACCATATCCTGTGACGGCACGATAATCGGCTTGCCATGTGCAGGTGACAGGATGTTGTTGGTCGACATCATCAGAACGCGGGTCTCAATCTGACTTTCTACCGAAAGCGGCAAGTGGACAGCCATCTGGTCACCGTCGAAGTCAGCGTTGAAGGCCGCACAGACCAGCGGATGCAACTGAATTGCCTTGCCTTCGATCAGGACAGGTTCAAAAGCCTGGATACCTAAACGATGCAGAGTTGGAGCCCGGTTGAGCATCACCGGATGTTCCTTGATAACCTCCTCAAGGACGTCCCAAACTTCAGGGCGTTCGCGCTCGACCAGCTTTTTGGCACTCTTGATCGTCGTACAAAAGCCTCGCTCTTCAAGCTTGTTGTAGATAAACGGCTTGAACAGTTCGAGGGCCATTTTTTTCGGCAGCCCGCACTGATGCAGTCTCAGTTCAGGACCGACCACGATTACAGAACGGCCGGAATAGTCGACACGCTTGCCGAGCAGGTTCTGACGGAAACGACCGCCTTTGCCCTTGAGCATATCAGAGAGCGACTTGAGTGGCCGCTTGTTTGGTCCGGTGATAGCGCGACCACGACGGCCGTTATCAAACAGGGCGTCAACAGATTCCTGCAACATGCGCTTTTCGTTGCGGATAATCACCTCGGGCGCCCGCAACTCCATCAGACGCTTAAGACGATTGTTACGGTTGATCACCCGACGATACAAATCATTAAGATCGGAGGTAGCAAAGCGTCCGCCATCGAGCGGCACCAGGGGGCGCAACTCGGGTGGCAAAACCGGGATGGTTTCAAGGATCATCCACTCCGGACGGTTGCCGCTGTGAATAAACGCATCGGCAACTTTGAGGCGCTTGGCAACTTTTTTGCGCTTGGCCTCGCTGGTCGCCTCGATCATCTCGACCCGCAGTGTCGTTGTCAACTCCTCCAGGTCAATACCGGTCAAGAGTTCACGAACCGCTTCCGCGCCCATGCCGACCGTGAACTGGCCGGCTTGTGTCTCCATCAACTCGCGATATTTTTCTTCAGAAAAAATCTGTCCGTTATCAAGGTCGCTGTCGCCTTTGTCCAGCACGATATAGGCTTCGAAATAGAGAATCCTCTCAAGCTCTTTCAGGGTCATGTCAAGCAGGGTGGCAATCCTGCTGGGCAACGACTTGAGGAACCAGATATGAGCCACCGGGCAGGCGAGGTCAATATGTCCCAGGCGTTCACGGCGCACCTTGCTCGGGATAACTTCGACACCGCACTTTTCGCAAACGATTCCACGGTGCTTCATGCGCTTGTACTTGCCGCAGTTGCATTCGTAGTCCTTGGTCGGACCAAAGATTTTAGCGCAGAAAAGACCATCACGTTCCGGTTTAAACGTCCGGTAATTGATCGTTTCAGGCTTCTTAACCTCGCCAAAAGACCGTTCCCGGATCTTTTCCGGAGAAGAGATAGAGAGACGAATAGCGTTGAAATTCAAAGGGTCTTTCGGTCGCTCAAAAAGGCTGTAAATATCTTCCAAGACGCATCCTCCTTTTCAGGATGGGGGTTCGCTGCAGTAATCAGTCCTCTTCCAGCAACTCGACATCGAGACAGAGTGCCTGAAGTTCTTTAATAAGGACGTTGAAGGATTCCGGGAGACCGGCTTCAAGGGTATGCTTGCCCTTGACAATCGCCTCGTAAATCCGGGTCCGGCCAGCCACGTCGTCAGACTTGACCGTCAGGAATTCCTGCAGCGCGTGAGCAGCACCGTAAGCTTCCATGGCCCAGACCTCCATCTCGCCGAGGCGCTGGCCGCCGAACTGTGCCTTACCGCCCAGCGGTTGCTGAGTGACCAGGCTGTATGGACCTATACTTCTGGCATGGATCTTATCATCAACCAGGTGATGCAACTTAAGCATATACATGATACCGACGGTCACCTTCTCTTTGAAGGCTTCACCCGTACGGCCGTCGTGCAACGTCATCTGCCCACTTAGCGGCATTCCGGCACGTTGCAGTTCGCTCTTGATCTGGTCTTCATGAACGCCTTCAAAGACCGGCGATGCCATGGGGACACCATTACCAAGGCGACGTGCGAGGCTGAGGATATCCTCATCGCTTAATTCATCGATAAAGGTGTCCAGCTCATTATTACCATAAACGTCTTTAATCTGCTTGCGCAGCTTATTCGGTTCCGTCATCTGGTCAATAGAAGCTTGAATCTGCTCTCCGAGACCGCGAGCTGCCAGGCCAAGATGGATCTCAAGGATCTGACCGACATTCATACGCGACGGAACACCAAGGGGGTTAAGAACGATTTCAACAGGTGTGCCGTCGTCACGGTAAGGCATATCCTCTTCCGGCAGGATACGCGAAAGGACACCCTTGTTACCGTGGCGACCGGCCATTTTGTCACCAACGGACAGCTTGCGCTTGATGGCGATGTAAACTTTGACCATTTTGATCACGCCTGGCGGCAGATCATCACCACGCTTGAGCTTTTCAATCTTGTCGGCAAAAACCGTTTTGATGATTTCTTCACGGTCACTCAGGCGCCTGACTGTTTCGTTAACCTTGACTTCGGCATCTTCGTCGGCCAGAGAAATTTCACGCCAGAGACTGAAAGGAATCGATTCCAGCGCCTTGTCAGTAATCTTGCGGCCCTTGGGCAGCAAGGTTTTGCCCTCACGATCTTTAACCGGCACGGAAACCGTTTGGTTGTTCAACAGTCTCGCCAGTTTGCGCTGAGCCGAATCCCGGATGATGCGGATTTCGTCATTCTGATCTTTAAGCAGTTTGTCGATTTCGGTCTGCTCAATGAACTCAGTCCGGGCATCCTTGTCCAGCCCCTTGCGGGAGAAGACGCGGGCGCCAATGACGACGCCTTCAACACCTGGCGGCACGCGCAATGAGGTGTCACGCACATCTCCGGCTTTTTCACCGAATATTGCGCGCAGCAGCTTTTCTTCCGGCGACAGCTGGGTTTCACCTTTTGGAGTGATTTTACCAACCAGGATATCGGTCGGCTTGACTTCAGCTCCGATACAGATGATGCCGCTCTCGTCAAGATTGCGCAGAGCATCTTCACCAAGGTTGGGGATGTCGTCTGTAATCTCTTCCTTTCCCAACTTGGTGTCACGAGCAACACACTCGAATTCCTCGACATGGATCGAGGTATAGCGGTCTTCCTTAACCAGTTTTTCAGAAATCAGAATCGAGTCTTCGAAGTTGTAACCGCCCCAGGGCATGAAAGCGACCATGACGTTCTGGCCAAGGGCAAGTTCACCCCACTGTGTGGAGGGTCCATCAGCGATAATCTCGCCGCGTTTGACTTTATCGCCAACCTTGACAATCGGCTTCTGGTTGAGACAGGTGTTCTGGTTGGAGCGAATGAACTTTATCAGGTTGTAGATCGCGACACCGGTACCGGTTTCATCGACTTCATGGTCATCGATCTTAACGACAATACGTCCTGCATCGACGCTTTCGACCATACCATCATGCCGGGCGACAACGGCGGAACCGGAGTCATGGGCAACGATACGCTCCATACCGGTACCGACCAGTGGAGCATCTGCGCGCAGCAGCGGCACAGCCTGGCGTTGCATGTTGGAACCCATCAGCGCACGATTGGCGTCGTCGTTTTCAAGGAACGGAATCAGTGCGGCGGCCACCGAAACCAGCTGTTTCGGTGAAACGTCCATCAATTCGATCTCGGACTGGTTGACCAGCATGAATTCGCCGTTTTTACGGGCATTAACCAGGTCGTTGACAAAACAGTTGTTCTTGTCCAGGGGGGCATTCGCCTGAGCGATAGCATGACCCTCCTCTTCAAGAGCTGAGAAATACTGAATCTCATTAGAGACTTTACCGTCCTTGACGATCCGGTAAGGTGTCTCGACGAAGCCGTGTACATTGATTCTGGCATAGGTCGACAGAGAAGCGATCAGACCGATATTAGGGCCTTCCGGGGTCTCGATCGGACAGACACGGCCATAGTGGGTCGGGTGAACGTCACGCACCTCGAAACCGGCACGTTCCCGGGTCAAACCACCAGGTCCGAGCGCAGAGAGGCGGCGTTTGTGGGTAATCTCTGAAAGTGGATTGGTTTGATCCATAAACTGCGACAGCTGACTCGAACCAAAGAACTCTTTGACGACAGCCGAAACCGGTTTGGAGTTGATCAGATCGTGCGGCATCAGACTGTCTACTTCCTGCAGGCTCATGCGCTCCTTGATGGCGCGCTCCATGCGTACCAGGCCAACCCGATACTGGTTCTCGAGCAGTTCGCCAACAGCACGGACGCGACGGTTGCCGAGGTGATCAATGTCGTCGATCTTGACCGGCAGCCTGCGAAGATTGCCTTTGTCGTCTTCAACTTCCCACTCATGAGCACCATTGCGCAGATC
>Ga0214472_10009138_pt1 | contig 10336 bp, 6 predicted proteins | sample RVTome_6_FD_207662 | JGI IMG/M metagenome (GOLD analysis project Ga0214472, IMG submission 207662) | Soil microbial communities from uranium-contaminated site in the Upper Colorado River Basin, Wyoming, United States - RVT140D175 | ecosystem: Environmental > Terrestrial > Soil > Contaminated >...
TCGCGATGAGCTCCAATCCGTAAAGTGCCGTAAAGTGCCGTGAGGTGGTGGTTCAACTTCTCATTGCTTCGCTCCGAAGCAATAGACAACGCCATCTTGGGATCCGATCACGAGTCGTCCCTCGGCAATGGCGGGTGAAGCGGAAAAGGGTGCGCCTGCATTGAACTCCCAGAGCTTCTCCCCGGTTTCGAGTGACAGAGCATAGAGTCGACCGTCGTTCGAGCCCACGAAGACTCGTCCTCCCGACACGACGGGAGAAGAATCCACACGAGATCCAGTGCGAAACGTCCAGAGCGCTTCGCCCGTCCGCGCGTCCAAGCAATGAACGAAGCGGTCCCGCCCTCCGACCACGATGCGTCCATCGGTGACCGCCGCCGACGAGTAAAAGGGAAACTGAGCCGCCGGATTCCCATAACGCCAGGCGAGGGTCTGCTTTTCCAGATCGACCGCGATGACCTCGTTGTCGAACGTCCCGTAGTAGGCGAAGCCGTCGACGATCGCCGGCGAGGCGGCGGTGTAGGCGCCGGAGTCGAATCGATGGACTTCCTTGCCGTCTTCGATCCGTACGGCGCGAAGTATCGCATCGCACCCGGTAATGTAGGCCAGGCCGTCGCTCACTGCCGGAGTGCCGTGAATGAATCCGTTGCTCTGAAGCTTCCAGCGGAGCGCTCCGGTCTTTGCGTCCAGAGAGTAAACGTGCTCGTCGTAGGAGCCCACCAGCACGCTGTCTCCCGCGACGACTGGCGAGGACTTAATCTCCCCGGGCGTTTCGAATTTCCAGAGCGCCGTGCCGTTGGCAACGTCTACCGCGTGAAGGACACCCGCCAGATCCCCGACGTAGACGACGCCGTTCGCGACTGCGGGGGACGATTCGCCAATCCCGGCGTCACTCGCAACATACTTCCAGCGAACGGCACCATCGCTCAAACCGAGCGCGAGCAGCTCGCCCGAGAACGTCCCGACGTAGGCGACGCCGTCGGCAATGGCCGCCGAGGAGTCTATGGCTTCGCCCGCCTCCTGGCTCCAGAGGAGCTCCAGGTCTTCCGGCAACGCTGAGTCGGCGACGCCGCTCAGATTAGGAGTCCCTCGAAACTGGCTCCATCTCGTCGGGGCGTCGTTTCCCTGATGGGCGAGCGCGCCGATGAGAGTGAGGAGCAGTGAGATTAGTAAGCCCACCGGTAGATCTCCAGGGCTCCCGTGGCGTCGAAGGGACGAGGATTGTAGCGGCCCGTCCATTGAGCCGCGGCCTCGTCGGCGAGTGTCTCGAGCTCGTTCTCCGGCACTCCGACCGAGCGGAGACGATCGGGAAGGCCACCCGCTTTGGCGAGCTGCTCGAGACGGCGCGCGAGCGCCTCGCCCGATTTTTTCTCCGACGAGGCGTTCCCCGCCAGACTCAAGAGCTCTCGGTAGCGAGAACCCGCCACCCCGGCGTTCCAACGAACGACTTGCGGAAGTAGCAGAGCAATCGCCACGCCATGAGTCGTCCCGTAGTGAGCGGTCAGCGGGTTGGCGCAAGCGTGGGTCGCGCCCAGCATCGAGCTTTCGATCGCAACGCCCGCATAATACGCCCCGAGCTGCATCGCCGCCCGGGCTTCGATGTCCGTAGGATGCGCGAGAACGCGCTCGTAATTCCCTTCCAGTAGCCGCCAGGCCTCGCGTGAGAACATATCGGAGATGGCATTTCTCTTTGCGGTGACGTACGTCTCCACCGCGTGGGCGACGGCGTCGAACCCGGTGATGGCCGTTACGTCTTTCGGCTGGGAAACCGTCAGGGCTGGATCGAGGATAGCGATCCTGAAGGCGGCCTTGGGATCGAGGCAGGCCATCTTGACGTGCGTCGCGGCATCCGTGATTAGGGCCGCCGACTGCGCCTCGCTTCCCGTGCCCGCAGTCGTGGGAATGCCGATCATGGGTAGCATCGGTTGGGCCGCCTTGCCGACACCCCAGTAGTCCTTCATCGTCCCGCCGTTGGTGAGGAGGAAGTTGATACCCTTCGCACAGTCCAGGGAGCTTCCGCCGCCGAGGCTGATGAGGGAGTCGATGTTCTCCCGGGCCGCCAGGTCTCGCCCCGTCTCCACCATCCGCGTGTCGGGGCTCTCACCGAAATCATGGAACCCGACGACGTGGATGCCGGCAGCTTCCAGATGGCCCACGGCGGCGGCGAAGTGTCCGCAATCGACGAGGCCTCGGTCCGCGGTCACCAGCGTCCGGCGGAATCCGAGCTCACGAGCCAGCGAGCCCAGTCTCGAGAGCGCGCCCTCACCGAAAACCAGGCGGGTGTTGGATTGGAAGTCGAAGGGAGTCATCAATCAATGCTCGCGGGCTCCTCGCCCGCTCGCGGCGCTCGCTCCTCGCTTTACGGCGTCGGGGCCCCCCCCAAACGGCCATGCTCCGTCGACTTCGCGACTGCGCATGAGCTCAAGGCTGCGCTCGCGCCTAAAACCACGGCCGCTTCCCTGGGCTGCCGGCTTCCCGCTCCGCTCTTTGAGCTTCCCGCCTTCGCCGAAGGCTTCGGCGAGGTCTAGCCGAAGTTCGCCCACGGAGCGCGCTGGGCGAACGAAGGCTGACGGCGAGGCCTGGCCGAAGCCTTGGCGAAGGCCGGCGCGGCGCCCGCCGCCTGGCTAGGTTGAGTCCCGCGCGACCTATTTTGGCGGCCAACATGACAGCCCACGTTCTCTTCTTAGCGGCCTGGGGCCCCACCCCCAGGCCTGTTGCTTCGGCGACTGCGCGCCTGCGCAACGGCCGACGGCTCCCCGGCCGGCGGGCCTCCGGCCCGCTAACTCCTCGATCGGCTCGTTCGGTCCCTCTGTTACTTGGCGAGCGCGAACAGCTTGTTCCGGCTGGCGATGAAGAGCGTGCCGTTGGCAGGAACCGCCGTGGAGTACACCGAGCTGCCCATGTTCATCTCGGCCAAGACGGCTTCCTCTTTCCCTGGATTGAGAACCACGACATCACCGTCCTCGTCCCCGAGGTAGAGTCTTCCGTCCGCAATGAGCGGCGACGCCCATACTGCGGCAAACGTGTCGTGAACCCATAGCTCCTGCCCCGTCTCGGCATCGATGGCGTGCAGAAATCCGCTGAAGTCGGGGATGTAAACGATGTCGTCCAGGATCGCCGCGGTCGAGATCGTGCGCCGGATCTTCTCGTAGTGCCACACCAGGCCGCTTTCGGTGATGTCACCCCGCTTGGTGGGATCGATGGAATAGTAGTGGCCGACTCCCTCCCCGTGCTCCGGATCCTGTCCGTTGCCGATGTAGACGCGGTTGTTATGGAGCACCGGCGTACTGATGATGTTGTTACGATTTCGGGGCCACACGGAGTCTTTGGGGTTCGTATCGAACTCCCAGAGTTTCTCCCCGGTCTCCGCCACGTATCCTCGGACCCAACCGTCGCCCTGCCCCATGACCACCTGCACGACGCCGCCCAGCTCTCCAACCGCCGCGGAGGACCACTGTCCGTGAAGAATGCGATCTTCGACCGAGTTGTCCTCCCAAACGAGCTCGCCGGTGTTCTTGTTCAACGCGATGATTGCGGGGGCGCGGGGGGACGGGATGTTGACGTGGCTCTCGTCGTGGCCGTTCGACGTGTTGACGAAAATGAGATCCCCATACATGACTGGAGACGAGTTGGCCATGTTGTGCTGGTACGTGCCGACCTCTTCCATCATGTCGAAGCGCCAGACGATGTCCGCATCGCGCTCCGAAGTCCGCGCCTCGTCGGTGAAGGGACCGTCGTTCTCACCGTCCCGGAATCCCTGGATATCCAGCGACATGACCTCCGCGCGGTTCGTGACGTAGTAGAGTCGATCTCCCTCTACCAGCGGCGAGGAGCAGACCCCCTGATAGGGCCAGTCGTTGACCCGTCCCGAGGCGAGTTTCTCCGAGAGGGATTGCCAGAGAAACTCCCCGTCCGACTCGCGGAAGGCGAGTAGTACTCCGGCGTCTTCGACGTGCTCGGGATCGTAGCCACCCTCGTTGTTCGATCCCACGAAGACCATGCCTCCCGCGACGACCGGGTTGCCGTAGCTCTGCGAGCCCAGATTGGCGATCCACTTGACGTTCTTCATGGTGGCGACGTCCCAGGTGTCGGGGAGACCCGTCATCGCGGAAACCATGTTACGAGCCGGCGTGCCGCCCCACATGGGCCAGTCTCCATCGGCGTCCGCGGCACGGGATGGAGAGTTCAGGATGAGTGCGATGGCAAGGGCGGCAAAGAGGCTTACCAGGTAGAGCAGGCGAAAGTTACGATTCTGTGTCATGGATTCTCCGTGACCTCGAGATCGTCGAAGAAGACTTCGTTGGTCGCGTCAGCGTAAATTCCCGGGCTCCCCTCGCGATTGGGAATGGGATCGATGCGTTCGACCGTCCAATCGCTGGGCTCGGGCTCCGACTTAGGCCAAGCCTTTCCCCGCGCCCGCACCGTTCCATCCGCGAGGTTCTCCACCTGGAGCTTCAGGCGGTACCAGGTATCGGCCTGCCACGGGAACGGCTGGGAGACGGTGCGTTGGGTCTCGGGTTGCCACGGCATGAGCTCCAGGCGTTGATGGTTCCCGAAGAGAATCAAGGCGTAGCGTTGGGCGATGACGCCGGCGTCCCCCATCTGTCGTCGCTGTTCGGATGCGCGGACGTCGATCGCGACGGTGTAGTCGGACCAGTCGGACGGCCCGAGGTAGGTCTTGGTGCGTTTCAGAAAGGGATTGTCGGCAAGCTTGACGAGGACCTTATTCCCTTCCTCTTGGCGCACGCGGTATTTACCGGTGGCGCTGACCCAATGTCGCGGAACGCTGTCCACGTCCATGCCCTCGAATCCCTCGCTCCACGGCAGAGGCGGGATCACCCGCAGTCGAGCCGTGCCGGACAGATCGCCGACGGTCGCCTTTATCTGACCGGCTTGTGCCACCGTCTCGGTCGAAGCGGTAAACTCGCCGTCCCCGCCGACGGTACCTTCGAGACCCTCGAGTGTCCAGGCTGCGGCCTCGGCCCGACCCGAAAGACGCCCCTTCTCGTCGAATAGCCACGCCGCGAACTGGACGTTCTCTCCAGGCGACAGGACGAGCTCGGTCGGCGTCACCTGAACGTGTGTCGCCGGGCCGGCGGGGGGCATCTCCCGCGCCGCTTCTTGAACCGTGTCCTCACTAGCCGCGCCTGCTCCGATCGCGTAAGTCGCCTCTTGCGACACGAGGTACACGCGTCCGCGCGCCACCGCGACCGAGGCGATGATCTCTTCGATCTCGGCACCGCCTCCGAGCTCATCTTGGTCCAGAATCTCGCCTTCTTCCGCGCCGGGCCGGATGATGTAGAACGTTCCGTTCGCCGTGCCCACATAGAGTTTCCCGTCGGCGAGAACCGGGGAAGACCGCTGGATCGTGCCGAGGCTGAGCGTCCATAGCCGGTTGCCGGTCTCGAGATCGAACGCAACGAGGTTGGCCCCGTTGTCGATCTGATACACGCGATCTCCATCCATGACCGGTGAGGAGTAGCCGCCGAGGAATCCTGGAACCTCCCACTTGACCTGTTCCTTCTTGATCTCCCCCGTGGCCGTGGCGTCGATGGCGGCAATGAGACCCATCTCGCTGGTATCGATGTTCTCTTCACCTTGACTTACGATGGCGGTGGTCCCGTTCACCAGCGCCCCCGAGTTGATGCCGCGTTTGCTGATCTCGTACCTCCAGACCGGCTCGCCGGTCTGCGGCTTGAGGGCGTGGACCGCCCCGTCACCTCCGCCGGCCAGCAGAAGGCGGGTGCCGCCGATTTCGGTGGTGATGAAGGGGGCGTACGTCGTGTCGTAGGGCTGGCCTCCCGGCGAGCTCACCCACAAGGTTTCCCCGGTCGTCTTGTCGAAGGCGAAAAATCTCTGGCCGCCCCGCGCCTGGTTTCCCCAGCCCGAGTTGAGACCGCTCACGATGACCAGGTCTCCGTCGATGAGCGGCGAGACCGTGCGTCCGCCATGCGTGGTCACGAGACCAAAATCCTCTCCCAGGGAGCGTTCCCAGAGAAGCGTCCCATCGTGGTCGAGGGCGAGTAGATTGCCACCCACGCCGAAGGCGTAGATATTTCCGGTGGCGGGATCTCCGGCCGGAGACGCCCAGGCGACACGATGAGGCGGCACGTCGCTCTGGTAGATGTTGAATCGATGCTCCCAAAGGAGCGCTCCGGTGTCGGCGTTGAGGCACAGGATGCGCTCTTGCAACGTCTCACCTTCGCCCGCCGGGTTCTGTAGGAACAAACGATCCCCCATCACGATGGGCGCCGAGCGGCCGCCGTAGGGAGCCTTCCAGGCGAGATTCTCGCCGTCCGGCGACCAATGGCTCGGGAGTCCGGTTTCTGGAGAGCGACCGTCGCGAGCAGGGCCTCGCCAATCGGCCCAGTCGCCGGTCGGCGCGGCGGAAAAGATCATCGGGGGCGTGGCGCTCGCGAGCAGGAGTCCGGTTAGAAGCAACAGGATTTTCTTGGGCATGATTTCTAGGATTCCTTCACACAGGAGAGCTCGTCGGGTTGCTCCCTGGTTTCAATGACATGGAGCGATGAAGATACATCCTCGGCATCGAGGGGGTCAAGCCTTGGCAGAAGCGATGGGCATTGCAGGCCGCCACCATGTTCCCAGTATGTCACGCCGACGCGAAGCGCGAAGCTCGAGTGTACAACGCTTGAGGGCCAGTACTTTTCGTGACGTTTTGTTACGTTTCGTAACAAAACGTCGGGGCGCGTCTCGCGGTGACCGGAAGCGGTCGAAGATCTATTTGGATATACGGTCCCGAGCCGCGTCGTTGCCGCCCGGTGCCCCGTCTGCACCGTAGCTCGTGATGGTGAGCTCACCATCGCTGGTGCTCAGAACCCAAGGGTTACCCCAAGGATCGGTCGCTGACGGCGGGTCGAGAAAGCCCGCCTCGACCAGCTCATCGATGGTCTGCGGATAGCTACCGCGATCGGCGCGGTGCTTCTGGGCGGCGGATCGGATCTTGATGAAATACACGTTCATCGCGGTGTCGTTGATCTTGGCGGCCGCTCGGTCTCCGATGTTCGGCTGCGGCTCTCCGGAGTCGCAGGAGACGATCGCTAAGAGGACGACCGGAGCCCAAAGCAAGAACTGTCGGCTCATTTTGACCACTCCTTGGTCGGATTGATGGTGTGTTCCAAGTATACCCCGATCCGAACCCTCGTCCATCCGGTGGGTGTCAAAGTCCCGGCGGTCTCGCTTGGTTGTGCATTTGTCGACTGAGGGAGTTCGGATCGGGGTATATAATGATTGCATCCCCGAGAGGAGTGCGATGGCGGTCTGCCGGGGACGCCGTATCAGGACCTTGGACTGGCATCCGGTTTGAATATTCTGAACAGTATGGAGACGACGACCGAGTTGGCAGCCCACATAAGAAGGCAACCGCGGGAATGAGGGCGCGCACGGTGTGGGGGTTCAGCTATCTCGCCCGATGGTATCGGAGTGCCGCGGCGGTTACCGCTTTCTGTCTACTGGTGCCTACCAAGGGGACGGACGCCAATAGCGCGTCGGCGGAACCGAATCGCGAGGTCCAACTCTTCATCGAGTCGATGGCGGAAAAGCACGGATTCGATCTCGTGTCCCTGGAGGGGCTTTTCAATCAGGCCAGGTTTCAACCCCTGATCCTCGACACGATGACCAAGTCCGCGGGGCGTAGGACCTGGGATGATTACCGGGTGCTGTTCGTGAACGCGGATCACGTTCAAAGAGGCGTCCGGTTTTGGGACGAGAATGCGGACATGCTGGCGAAGGCGCGAGAGTCCTACGGCGTTCCCGAGGAGCTCATCACCGCCATCATCGGAATCGAGACCCACTACGGGAAGAATACCGGGCGTTTCCGGGTCCTCGATGCCCTCACGACGCTTGCGTTCCAATACCCGCCGCGTGCCCAGACGTTTCTCGCCGAGCTCGAGCAGTACCTGCTGCTCATCCGGGAAGAACAGATCGGCCCTCTGGACGCTAGGGGCTCCTACGCGGGGGCGATGGGAATCGCGCAGTTCATGCCGGGAAGCTACCGCTACTTTGCGGTGGACTTCGATGGCGATGGCCGGCGGGACCTGTTCGACAATAACGCCGACGCCATCGGCAGCGTTGCCAACTATTTGAGTCGGCATGGATGGCGCGCCGGCGAGCGCACGGTGGTTCGCGCGCGCGTGGCCGGGGAACACTACTTGCCCTACGCGAACTCGGGACTGGAGCTCAACCATCTCGTGGCACAGTGGAAGTGGCTGGGTGTCACGCCCATGGAGGATCTCCTCGGTAGCGAGGCGGCGATGCTCTTCAGCCTGACGAGGCCGGCCGGTCCGGAGTACTGGCTGGGCTTGAACAACTTCTACGTCATCACCCGTTACAACCGAAGCACGTACTACGCGATGGCGGTGCACGAATTGGGCCGAGAGATTCTGTCCCGCCGCGAGCAACAGCAGAGCGCTCAGGCTCCCTGACCGTCGTCTCCCCGTCGGCGTTCCCATTGCGCGACCTTCCACGTTCGAACTAACATCGCGTCCTGCGATGCCTGCCACCGTCACGCTGACTCGAGATCGCGATTGAAGTCGCCCGGCTATCCCATCTGGGTCTTGGTCTCAGTGCCGTTGCTGGTGCTGCTTCACCAGGGGTCTTGGTTCTGGAACGATGCTCGCCTCGTGGGCGGGCTCCCTCTCAATCTTTTCTACCATTCCGTGCTGAGTCTCTTGTTCTCCGCGGTGATGCTCCTCATCGTTTGGTTCGCCTGGCCAGATTACCTCGATAGAGATTGACTGGGTCTCCGGTATGGTCCTCGGCATCATCATCGCCTACCTCATCGTCGTCCTGACCGTGGGAACGCTCGCCCACCGCGCCTTCCGCGGCACCGGGGAAGACTACTTCTTGGCCAGTCGCACGATAGGGCCCTTCATACTGCTGATGACGCTCTTCGGCACGAACATGACGGCCTTTACCATGCTGGGTGCTTCCGGGGAGGCGTTTCGAGAAGGCATTATCGTGTTCGTTCTGATGGGATCGAGCTCGTCGCTCATGATCCCGCTGGTTATCTACTTCGCGGGGACGCGCCTGTGGTGGCTCGGCAAGAAGGAAGGCTACCTGACTCAGGTGCAGTTTTTTCGGGAGAGATACGAATCGGACGCGCTGGGGATATTACTCTTCGTCGTCCTGACGTCTCTCATGCTTCCCTACGTGCTGATCGGCGTCAAGGGCGGGGGAGATGCGCTCCAAGCCATCACCGGAGGACCGGAGCGAGGCGTGGCTTCCTGGATCGGGAGCCTGCTCATTTGCGGTGTCGTGTTTAGCTACGTCACCTATGGGGGCATGCGCAGTACCGCGTGGGCCAACACGTTTCAGACCCTCGTTTTTATGGTCGTCGGATGCGTCGCGTTGGTGGTGATTCTGGGGAACTACGGGGGACTCGAGCGGGCGATGGCGACCGTTGCGGGAACCCACCCCGATTTGCTTGCGATCGGGGAGACGAGCCGCGATCCGGCGCTGCGATACCGAGTCTTCTCCTATATCTTTCTGCCCCTTTCCGTCGGCGCCTTTCCTCATATTTTCAACCACTGGTTGTCGGCGAAAGACGCCCGCGCCTTTCGTTACAGCATCGTCTTCTACCCCGTTTGTATTACCTTGGTATGGGTTCCGATGGTCGTGCTGGGCACGATAGGGAACATCGGATACGACCCGCCGCTCGATGGGCCCATTCTGGTCAAGCTCATCCTCGACCATGCGGGGGGCGTCCTCGCGGGTTTCCTGGCGGCCGGTGTCTTCGCCGCCATCATGTCGTCTCTCGATTCCCAGACCCTCGCTACCGGAACGATGTTCACGCACGACGTCGTGCGCCACTACGGGTTCCACGATCGACTCTCGGAGGCACAACAGGTTCTTTTCGGGCGTCTCTTCGTCATGGTGCTCTTGGCGCTTGCTTTCGTCTTCTCTCAACTGACGGATCAGTCGATTTTCAGCCTCGGCGTTTGGTCACTCACCGGGTATACGGGATTGTTCCCTATCGTCGCGGCGGCGCTTTTTTGGAAGCGCAGCACGAAGGCAGGCGTGACGGCGGCGGTTCTCACCGTCGCGCTGCTTTGGATCTATTTCTATCTCCAATCCTTTGGAGTTCAGGGCGAGTACACGGTGGGTGGAACGGGTATTCTTCCGGTGGTCGTGATCGTGGCCGGCTCTGTATTGGCTCTGGTGATCGGATCGTATCTCACGCGGCCGCCGCGCGACGCGGTGCTCGCGAAATTCTTCTCGCACTTAGGAATGCCCCGACGAAAGCGCAAGCCGTGGGGGTGTCCGCCTTCGTCCGTACTCAGGACGGAGAGAACTTCGGCGGACCAGCCGAAGCTTCCAGCGA
>Ga0214472_10009139_pt1 | contig 10336 bp, 10 predicted proteins | sample RVTome_6_FD_207662 | JGI IMG/M metagenome (GOLD analysis project Ga0214472, IMG submission 207662) | Soil microbial communities from uranium-contaminated site in the Upper Colorado River Basin, Wyoming, United States - RVT140D175 | ecosystem: Environmental > Terrestrial > Soil > Contaminated >...
TGCGATCCTGCCCCCACAGCAGGAACTCGATGGCGTGCCAGCCGGTGGCGACGTTCTCCTCGCCGCCGCGCTCGTTGAGCTCGGCGAGCCGCGCCGGCGTGATCTCCTGCGTGTGGTCGTTGATGATGCCGGTTTCGGGCCGCCCTTCCACGTAGTCGATGTAGACCTCGTCGAGCGGCCAGGCGTTGATCAGGCCCTCGGGGCCCGCCTCACCGTCGATCGGCCCGCCATAGAAGCGGAAGGCCTCGCTCTGGCCGTACGACTCGCGCGCCTCGCGCCACGTCCGGCGGGCCTTGTCGAGGCCCGCCTCGCTGGGCTGAGCGACGAAGGCGTCGACGGCGGCCTGCAACTCGCGGGCGGCGGCGAGGCTGTCCGAGTAGCTGGCGTGCACGATGGCCGCGTAGTTTTCGAGCACCGCCTTGCGGGGCGTCTCCTGGGCCTGGACGGCGCCGGCGGCGAGCAGGCTCATGGCGACGACCAGGCGGACGAGTCGGGGAAGGCAATGGGGCATCGGAAGACCTCTTCTTGGGGCAGCGGAAGCTTTAGAATGATAATGATTCGCGTTTTAGTGTCAATCCAAGACGGCATCGACCCCGGCCTCGCCGCCCACTCGGCGGTGTGCCGCCGACTTGAGCCGCGCCGCGCGCTTCTTTCGCCAGATGTACACGCCGGTCACCGGCAGCATCGCGACCACCAGGCCCATCGCCGAGATCAAGATGCGCCCGGAGTGCACGGAACGTATTCCAACCGGATGCAACGGACCACTTGACATGCGCTTCAGTCACCTTATTATTGCGAATGATTCGCATTTTCATAGGATGTGGCCATGAACGCCAGATCGCATGCCCAACCGGCCTTCCCGAGCCACATGGCCGTCCTTGCCGGCACGCTGGCCCATCTGTCGACCTACCTGCAGACGGGCTGTCCGCGCTCCCTGCATCGCGCCCGGCTGCTGCTGCACAGGCTCGACCGTGAGGCGGCATTCGATCGGGGCGTGCTGACCTTCTGCCGCACCCTCGAAGAGGCAGTCGCGGCGGCCCATGCCGCTCGCCGCCCGACCTGACGTCGCTCGGACTCGAAATCGAAAGCACCTCGGTCGTACTGCATAGAGGGATCTCTCTCGCGATGATTCGCGGGAACCGGCCTTCGACCCGACACCCCCTCACCCAATTCGTCGAAGAAAGGAGCATCACGTGTCTCGCTATACCGGACCCCGTTTGAAGGTCATGCGTGCCCTGGGCACCGAGTTGCCGGGCCTGTCGCGCCAGTCCCTGGGCGAGCGCAACTACCCGCCGGGGCAACACGGCCAGAGGCAGAAGCGCAAATCCGACTTCGGCCTCAGGTTGATCGAGAAGCAGAAGCTGCGCTTCAACTACGGTCTGTCGGAGCGCCAAATCCAGCGCCTGTTCCGCGAAGCCAAGGGCTCGAAGGCGCCGACGGGCGAAAAGCTCCTCGAACTGCTCGAGCGGCGCCTGGACAACTTCGTCTTCCGCGCAGGCTTCGCCCCCACCGCGGTGGCCGCCCGTCAGCTCGTACGCCACCGGCACGTGCTGCTCAACGGCAAACCGGCCGACATTCCCTCCATCCGCATTCGCGCGGGGGACCGCATCACCCTCACCGAGAAGGGGCGCCGGATCCCCACCACAATGGAATGTCTCGCCGAACCGGCGCTCGCCCGCCCCGAGTGGCTCAGCTTCGATGACAAGCAGTTCTCCGCCACCGCGACCCGCCTGCCCGACGCCAGCGAAGTCCCGTTTCCGATCGAGATCCAGCACGTCGTCGAATACTACGCGGTGCGGCTGTGATGGGCGTGCCCTGCCACGAGCGGTGCGCGGCGGCGGCCGGCTCCGAGGACGACGGCGGCCGGGACTACGCGACGCGGCCGCAGCTCGCAATCGCGGCGCTCATCCACCTGCTGTCGCGCTATCCCGCCAGCCGCAAGCCGGCGCTTGCCCACGCCATTGTCGACCACCTGCGCATGATCGGCGACGACCCGCGGCTCGATCCCGCCCTGCGCGATTGCGCCGCCGGCCTCATCGGCGACTGGCAGGCATATGCCGTGCTGAGCGGTGACGGGCCGGCGCTGCCACCACGCCTCCCGTGCTGAGGAGCGGCCGATGCAGGATCTGTCCGAAGCGGGCGCGCTCGTCGCGCCCACTCTCAATGACGCGACACCGGTGGTCGCCAGGGTCGCCTACTCCGTGGGGCGAGTGCCGTGCCCGAGGAGTGTCTCTGCCTCGGCCTCGACCCAGCGCCCGATGTTCGGGTGCGGCATGAGCGGCTGCGCGAACCGGTAGGCAAGCCCATTCAGATCGGCCTCGACCTCCGCTTCGATGCCGCCCGCCGACAGCAACAGCGGGACCACGACCACGACGCCGTTCTCGGCCGCTTCGGCCACCCGCTGGCGAAAGGCCGCCCGGGCCTCGGCCTTCACCGGGCCAGGAGCGTCGTTGCGATGCGTCAGGACGTCGACGCCCCTGAACCCACCCCGCTCCCGCAAGAATCGGGCATGGGCCTCCATGTCGCGCAGCCAGAGACGGTTCTCCTCCGCGTCGTTGGGGCCATGCGCGATGAGAACCACGCTGGTCGTGGCAGGATCCGCTGTAACGGTCAGGGCGCGCTCCAGGACGATTTCGCTCACCAGCGCATGCGCGTCCATTGCACCGGCAAAGCGGAATTGCGCAGTGCTGGACACCCGCTCCAGGTGACGCAGCCGTGTCGTCTTCGCCAACTCCGCCTGCAGCCCCAGGATGTAGCGGAAGTTGCCGATGATGGGGCTGTGGGAGGAAACGAAGAGCGGGATTGCCGCGATCTCCTTGATCCCCCTGCGTTCCAGACGATCCACCGCGGCCTGGATCGACTGCGGGTCCGCCATCCCGAAGGCGACCTCGGTCGGACGCCGCCCGTCGAGGCTGCGCGCCAGGTGCTCGACGTTCGCGTTCCAGACGCCGGCGGCGGAGTGGTGTGCATGCCCGGGATGCGCATGGGCGCCATGCGCCAGCAACAGGATGCCTCCTCGGGCCTCCTCGGCCCGACTGGCCGGCGCCAGCGTGAGGAACACCGCGGCGACGAAGCCCGCGAGGCAGCGACCGAAAATGTTGATCATCAATGCATCCTCATATGGCGCGGGCACCGCTGCCCCGTCAATCCGGCCTTACGATAGCGCAAGTGAGAAGCATTCGCCATTGTGTAGGTACACACGACTGCCCCGCTGGAACCCGCCCGACGACGAGAAGGATTGACGCAAAGAGCGCTGACATAGAGAATGCGAACCATTCTCGCTTGATTCCGCAAGCCAGCTCGTCCGGGCAAGCCAGCCAGAGAGACCGGGTTCGATTTTCTGGAGCTTTCCTTGAGCGTCGCTGCCGTCCCCGCCGATTCCGTTGCCGGGTTGTATCAGGCCCACCACGGCTGGCTGCATGCCTGGCTCAGAAAGAAGCTCGGCTGCTCGCACCGGGCCGCCGACCTGGCGCACGACACCTTCCTGCGCCTGCTCGGCCAGCGCACGGCACCCGACCTCTCCGAGCCGCGCGCGCTGCTCGCCCACATCGCCAAGGGCCTGATGGTCGACCACTGGCGGCGCCAGGACGTCGAGCGCGCCTATCTGGAAGCGATCGCCCACCTGCCGGAGCCCGCAGCGCCTTCGCCCGAGACGCGCCTCCTGGTCCTCGAGGCCCTGTACCGCATCGAGGCCATGCTGCGCAGCCTGCCTTCGCGGACGCAGGAGATCTTCCTGCTGGCCCAGCTCGACGGCCTTACCTACCCGCAGATTGCCGGGCGCCTGGGCACCTCGCTCGCCACCGTCAAGCGCCACATGCGGGCCGGCTTCGTGGCCTGCATGGCAGCGCTCTGACGCCCGCCGCCGTGCCGGCCCGCCGCCTTGCCCGCGATCTCCCGCCGGGCGACCTCGACCACGCCCTGCTCGGCCAGGCCGCCGACTGGCTGGTGCGCTTCCAGTCGGGCGACGACTCCGCGCACACCCGCCGCGCCTTCGAGCAGTGGCGCGCGCAAAGCCCCGCCCACGCCGCCGCCTGGCGGCGGGCGGAAACGGTGCTCGACACCTTCGGCCGGGTCCCGGCCGACGTGGGCCGCCGCGCCCTCGGCGGGCTCGCCAGGCCGGCGCGCCGGCGCGCGCTGCACGCCCTCGGGTTGGCCGCCCTCGCCGCGCCCACCGTCTGGCTGGCGTGGCGGCACGAGCCCTGGGCCGCCTGGCGGGCCGATCTCGCCACCGCCACCGGCGAGCAGAAGCGCCTGACGCTCGCCGACGGCACCCGCCTCGTGCTGGACACCGCCACGGCGGTGGATGTCGCCTTCACCGCCGGCGAGCGCCGCCTGCGCCTGATCAGGGGGGAGATCCTCGTCACCACGGCAAGCGATCCGTCGCCCCGGCCCCGCCCCTTCCTGGTGGATACGGGCGAGGGGCGGCTCCGCCCCCTCGGCACCCGCTTCTCGGTGCGCCAGCGGGCGAACGAGAGCCACGTCGCGGTCTTCGAAGGGGCGGTGGAGATCACCACGACGGGCGGCGCGCGGCGCACGCTCGCGTCCGGCGAGCAGACCGGCTTCCGTGCCGATCGCATCGGCGATGCCACGCCGGTGGACGCGGCCGCCGCCCTGTGGGCGCGAGGCATGCTGGTCGCCCGCGACATGCCGCTCGCCGCACTGGTCGCCGAGCTCGGCCGCTACCGCCCCGGCGTCCTGCGCTGCCATCCCGCCGTGGCGGATCTGCGGGTGTCCGGCGCCTTCCCGCTCACCGACGTGGACGCGAGCCTCGACCTGCTGGTGAAGACCCGCCCGCTCGCCCTGCGCCGCCTGACCCGCTACTGGGTCAGCGTGGAGCCGCGCGCGGACGGCCACCTGCACGACCCTTCGCGCGTCGACTGAGAGCTTGTGAAAGAAGCCGTCGCGAGCGGGCCGAGTGCAAGGCGCGAACGAGCGAACGACGAGACATATCATATAGATAGGCGAGGGCGTAGGCGGGGTTTCGCGAAGCACCGCTTCGCGCCGCCGCAGCCGGCCGGGTGTGCAAACCCGGCCGCGGGCGGAGCGAGTGAGTAACGCAGCAATCGGTCCGCGCAGCAGGTTTATTCACAAGCTCTGACACCTTTTTTCTTCTCGCACGGTGTACCGGGTGAGAGGCGCACCTGTCGCGCCCCCGAGCTACCGCCGAGAGGAAACACACCATGTCCCAGTCCCACGCCGCCGCGGGCGGCCGCCCTGCCCGCCTGCGGGCCCGTCCCCGCGCCCTCGCGCTCGCCGTCCACCTGGCGCTGGCCGGCGTCGCCCTCGCCCTCCCGCCGCACGCCGCCGCGCAGGCGGCCGAAGCGGCCGCCACGGCGCGGCAGAGCTACGCGATCGCCCCCGGCCCGCTGGGCGACGTGCTGGCGCAGTTCGCCGCGATGTCCGGCGTGCGGCTGTCCTTCGATCCGGCGCTGGTGGCCGGGATGCAGAGCGGCGGCCTGCAGGGCAGCCACAGCGTGCGCGAAGGCTTCGCCCGGATCCTCGCCGGCAGCGGGCTGGAACTCGCCGACCTGGGTGGCGGGGCCTACTCGCTGCGCAAGGTCCCGCCCCTGCCGCGCCCCGAGACCACCCTGCCGGCGGTGACCGTCACCGGCGAAAAGTTCGAGCGGCCGCTGGAGGAAACCCTGTCCAGCGTGGCGGTGACGACGGCGCAGGACTTCGCCGAGCACGGCGACCAGACGGTGACGGACGTGATGATGCGCACCCCCGGCGTCTACACGCAGTCGGGCAACCAGAACTGGGGCATCCGCGGCGTCCCGGTGTCCGGTTTCGACGAGCAGGGCGCCGGCACCATGAACGGCGCGGTGACCGTGTTCGTGGACGGCGCGGCGCAGCCGCACCGGCTGGTCACCCTGAGCCCGCTCAACCTCTGGGACGCCGAACAGCTGGAGGTCTTCCGCGGCGCGCAGTCCACGACCCAGGGGCGCAACTCGCTGGCCGGTGCGGTCGTCCTGAAGACCAAGGATCCCACCTTCCGGCCGGAATTCGCGGTGCAGGCCAACGCCGGCCGCTTCGGCGAGCGCGGCGCTTCGGCCGTGGCCAACGGCCCGCTCGTGGACGGCACGGTCGCCGCGCGCCTGGCGGTCGATTACCAGACCGGGGACGGCTACATCCGCAACGAGACGCTCGGCGAGGACGCCAATCCGCTGCGCGCCCTGAACGCGCGCGGCAAGCTGCTGGTTCAACCCACGGACCGGCTCAACATCCTGCTCACCCTGGCGCGTACCGAGCATCGCCAGGGCAGCCAGGCGGTCGCCGTGGTCGACGGCAAGCCCCGCTACTTCTCGCTCTTCCTCAACACTGCGGAAAAGCAGGAGCTGGACCAGGACACCGGGATCGCCAAGCTCGATTACCTCCTTTCGGACGCGTGGACGCTCACCAGCGTCACCACCGGCACCTGGGCGGAGTATCGCTCGGTGCTCGATTTCGATCAGGGCCCCGACCGGGCGCGGGAAGCGGTCCGCAAGCACCGGCAGCAGCTCGCCAGCCAGGAGCTTCGCCTGAGCTACGAGGCCGAGGGATTGACCGGCTTCATGGGGGTCTATTACGGCCGGCACACGAACGACATCGACGATCGGCTCAACCTGAGACTGGGTGGCGTGGAGGATCCGGCGCTGATCGCCAACGGCGACGTGCGCATCCGGAACACGGCGGTCGTCGGCGAGGCGAACTGGGAGTTCGTGGATCGCTGGCAGCTCATCGGCGGTCTGCGCTACGACCGGGAGAAGAACGAAACCGAGTTCAACTACGTCGACCCGCTCGGCTTCGCCACGGTACCCAGCATCAAGGCGGACACGTCGTTCGACGAGTTGCTGCCGAAGGTCGGGCTGAGCCACGAGTTGTCCGACGACCACCTGATCGGGGTGATGTGGAAGCGCGGCTACCGTGGCGGCGGCATCGACCTGAGCACGAACACCGCCCATCGGCCTTACGACCCGGAATACACCGGCACCTGGGAGCTCTCCTGGCGCGGGGCCTGGCTGGACAAGAGGCTGCGCACCAGCGCCAATCTGTTCCACACCGACTGGAAGGACCAGCAGGTCGAGGTGGCGGACGAGGACGGCATCGCCACGGTCGCCAACGCCGCCCGGGCCCGCATGCGGGGCCTGGAGCTCTCCGCGGACTACCGCGTAACGCCGGCGCTGCAGTTGAACCTGGGCGCATCCTACCTGGATACCGAGTTTCGCGAGTTCGTGTTCGACGGGCAGGACCTCAGCGGACAGAAGTTTCCCTTCGCAGCGAAATACAAGGCCACGGTGGGCGGCACCTACACCTTCGGCAACGGCCTGCAGGTGGGCGGCGACATCGTGCATCAGTCCGACAGTGTCACGCTCGTCACCAACGACGACGGCCTCGTGGTCGAGCGCCCGAACGACAGCGTGACCCTGGTGAACCTCAGTGCCACGTACAGGATGGGCAAGGCGTTCAGCCTGAGCGGCTACGTTAAGAATCTCTTCGACGAGCGCTACATCGTGAACAACCAGGGCGACGACACCCTGGACGTCGGCGCACCGAGGACCCTGGGCGTGGCCGCGCGCTATGACTTCTGAGCCGTACGACCGGGGCGAACGGCGCGGCGCGGGTGCGGCGCGCGGCGACTCGTTCGCGCGCAGCGCCACCCGGTAGCGCGCGATGGCCCGGCTCCTCGCACCCGACCGGCGGCGGGCGTGGTCGCTTGCGCACCGCTGGCTGGGGCTGGCGATCGCCGTCTTCGTGACGATCGCCGGCCTCACCGGCAGCGCGATCGCCTTCTGGCGGGAACTCGACGCCTGGCTCAACCCGGCCTGGTTTCGGGTCGAGCCCGGGGAGGAGCGCCGCCCCCTGTCGGCGCTCCTCGCGGACGTCGGTTCGGCCAGGCCGGACAGCCGGGTCCGCGCCCTGCTCCTGCCGGACCGCCCGGACGCGGCGCTCGTCTTGATGCTCTCCGCCGATGCCGGTGGGGCCGACGAACTCTTCGTCGACCCCTACACCGGAACACTGCTGGGCGAGCGCGACACGGACGCGATCGGACTCGGTGCCGGGCAACTGGTGCCCTTCCTCTATCGCCTGCACTACAGCCTGAAGCTGGGACGGTTCGGCGAGTATCTGCTGGGGGTCGCCGCACTCGCGTGGCTCGTGGCGATGCTCGTCGGCCTCGCCCTCGCCTGGCCGCGACGTGGCAAGTGGCGCCAGGCGCTGTCGGTCAAGCGCTCCGCCGGCACACCGCGGATGCTGTTCGACTTGCACCGGGCGGCGGGCCTGCTCTCCGCCGCGGTGTTCGTGGTCGTGGCATGGACCGCCCTGTGGTGGAACATGGATTACGCGGTGCGCCCGGCGCTCGCGGCCCTGCTGCCGCCCACGCCGTGGTATCCGGATACGCTGCCCGACACCGCACCGGCTCCGCACGACGCCGGCCCCGATGCGGCGCTCGCCGCCGCCCGCGCGGCGCGTCCCGCGGGCGAGGCCTATCTGATCGGAATCCTGCCCGAGAAGGGGCTGTATCGAGTGGTCATGAAGCAGCCCGGCGAGATCGGCCTGTACGGCCGCACGGAGGTCTTCGTGTCGATGGACGGCGCGGACGTCGGCGAGCCGGCCACGCACCGTCCCGGCGACACCTACGCGACGTGGCAATTGCCGCTGCACACGGGGCAGTTCCTGGGCCTGCCGGGACGGGTGCTCTGGTGCGTCGCCGGCCTCGCGCCATTGTTGCTGGCCGCGACCGGGACGGCGCTGTGGCTGCGGCGGCGCCGCGTGGCGCGCAGGCAGGGCCGCGGCGCGCGGCAGACAGCGTTCGAGCCTGCCGGGGCGCGGGCGCGCATTGACGCCGGGCAGGGCGATCAGGAGAATAAGAACCATTCTTGATTGACCCCGCCAGCCAGCCCGCCACGGGCAAGCCAGCCAGGGCATCCGCTTTTCCTGGAGCTTGCCGTGAGTCACGCCTGCGCGCCGTCCGATCCCGTCTCCGAGCTGTACCGCAGCCATCACGGCTGGCTGCAGGGCTGGCTGCGCCGGAAGCTGGGCTGCTCCCACCAGGCGGCGGATCTCGCCCAGGACACCTACGTCCGCCTCATGGTGTCCGGCCGCCTGCCCGCGCCCGAGCAATCCCGCGCCTATCTGACGCAGATCGCCAAGGGCCTGGTCGTGGACCTCTTTCGCCGCCGGCAGCTGGCTTCGATGACGGCACCATCGACGCCCGCCGCCCGGCCGACCCGCTCGAGACCGCATGGACCCGCGGCCTGCTGGTGGCCGAGCGCATGCGGCTCGCCGACTTCCTTGTGCAGCTCAGTCGCCATCGCCCGGGGGTGGTGCGCTGCGATCCGGCGGTGGCCGAGCTGGTGGTGTCGGGGGTCTATCCGCTCGACGACACCGACCGCGTCCTCGCGGCGCTCGCCCAGGCGCTGCCCGTCCGGGCGGATTACGCCACGCGTTACTGGGTGACGGTGCGGGCACGGCAGGCAGCCTTGTAGCCCGGATGCAGGCCGAAGGCCGGAATCCGGGAACGGCGCGGGGCCAAGACCGAGCGCCGCTTCCCGGATTCCGCTGCGCTCCATCCGGGCTACGTAGCTGCCCCCATCCCCCGCATCGAAAAAATCGGCGCCGGTCGTAGCACTTTTCCGTTTTCGTCCGGGATGGTCATTGAAGGCTCCTCGATACGAGCCTCCCGACCCTACTCCAACAGGAATCCGCATGAGCATTCCGCACTACGCACCGCGCGTGAGGCGCGCCTTCCCCATCAAACCGCTGTCGCAAGCCTTGCTCGTTGCCTGCCTTGCCACCGGCCTGGGCGCGGCCCCGCTTCCCGTGCACGCCCAGAGCGCCCAAGCCGCTAACCGCTACGACATCCCCGCCGGCCCGATGGACCAGGCCCTCAACCGCTTCGCCGCCCAGGCCGGGATGCTGCTCGCCATCGACGCGAGCCTCACGGCCGGCAAGACCAGCCCGGGCCTCACCGGTACGGTCACGGTGGAGGAAGGGTTCAGGCACCTGCTCGAGGGCACCGGGCTCGAGGCCGCCAAGGGCGACAAGGGCTACGGCGTGAGGAAGGCGGCTGTCGTGCCGCCCGCTGCCCCCGCGCGCTCGCGCGAGAAGACCCTCCCCTCCGTGACGGTGAGCGCCGACGCTGCACGGAAAAGCGCCAGGGGGCCGGTGCGGGGCTACGTAGCGAGGCGCTCGGGCACCGCGACCAAGACCGACACGCCCCTCCTCGAGACGCCGCAGTCGGTGACGGTGGTCACCGCCGACCAGATCCGCGACCAGGCCTCGCCGAACCTGCAGGAGACCCTGCGCACACGGCGGGGGTGCGCAACGAGCTCTACGGCGTCGACAACCGCGGCGACTG
>Ga0214472_10009140_pt1 | contig 10336 bp, 11 predicted proteins | sample RVTome_6_FD_207662 | JGI IMG/M metagenome (GOLD analysis project Ga0214472, IMG submission 207662) | Soil microbial communities from uranium-contaminated site in the Upper Colorado River Basin, Wyoming, United States - RVT140D175 | ecosystem: Environmental > Terrestrial > Soil > Contaminated >...
CGGAATTCCGCGACCCCCGAGCAGCGCCGACATCTGATGATGGTCGATGACGACCAGCGGCACCGGCTTGCGGCCTTCTGTGCATCCATGCGCGCTGCGGCGCAGTGACCGACAACCCGGGCGAAACCAGGCCTCCGGAAACAGCCCCGGCATCCAGCGCAGGACGCCTCCATCCGCTACCGCATTGCCGCCGGCCCCATCGCGGGACGCAAGACCCTTCGCCTGCACACCCCGGGAGTCGCCACTGCTTGGCAGCAGCGCGCCCTGGACCTGGCCCGACAGATCAGCGTGTAGACAGAACACCGCATCCCGATTCGCGCTATCTGCTTGAATCGGCAAGCAAACTCGTCTCGCGGGTGCAGGAACTTCAGGCTAGCTTCAATCCTGCCTGTAATGGATATTTTAAGACCCATGAAAATGTTTAATGGGTCTTAAAATATCCAACTGGTAGTGAAACGATGAGACGGACACGCAGCTACTCCCGCGTCACTAAACAGGCGCTCTCGATCCTCGGCAAGCTGGTCAAGACGGGTCGGCTAGAGCGCGGCTTAACGGCTGCAGAACTCGCCGAACGTGCTGGTATCACCCGCAAGACACTCCGCAGGATCGAATGTGGTGAGCCGGGCGCAGAGATCGGAACGGTCTTCGAGGTCGCTGCGCTGGTCGGTGTCCGCCTGTTTGAGTTTGACGAGCGCACGCTGGCGATGCACAACGCCCGCCTCGATGAAAAATTGACGCTGCTCCCGAAGAGCGTTCGGCCTTCAAAGCAGGAGGTCGATGATGATTTCTAAGATTGCACAGCGCAAAGAGGCGTTTGTCTGGATCTGGTTGCCGGGCGAGACGGAACCGGTCGTTGCCGGCCGCATCGCACAAAGCGAAGACTCCTATATCTTCAACTACGGCACCAGCTATCTCGAGCGCGAGAACGCGATTCCGATCTATGAGCCAGAACTCCCGCTGCGCCGCGGCTTGATCGAACCTACCGCTGGCCTGTCAATGATGGCGCGCTATGCCTCTTATGAAGAGCTTGCCGAGATCATCCGCCACCGTTTCACGGAACCCAAGGAAACTCTTCGGGAACTCTACGCGCGGATTTGCTGCAGTATTCTGTGCGGCAACACCGACGATCATGCCCGCAACCATGCCGCCTTCTGGGATGGCAAGATGCTCACCCTCACCCCTGCCTATGACATCTGTCCGCAAGGCAGAACAGACAATGAGGCGACACAGGCGATGCTCATCAAGGGCAATGCCCGTTCAAGCACGATCGCAATCTGTCTTGCGGCCGCCCCAGACTATCACCTGAAAGAAGCGGAAGCCGCTGCCCTGATCGAAGCGCAGATCGCAACGATATCCGAGCGCTGGCAATCTGTCTGTGACGAAGCTGAACTCAGCCCGGTCGATCGCAAACTCTTCGCAGGACGTCAGTTTCTGAATCCCTTCTGCCTCGAGGGGCTGAACGGTTACAAAGGCCTGCAAGACTCCTTCGTCTCCGCGCGAGACACGCTCATTGCGGGCAGTGTGGCATGACATTCGGGTCTTCGCGGAGCAGTGTGGGTGGAATCGAGCATTTTCGGTAGTGCAGGCAAGAAGGAAGCGATGATCTCGAGCTTCAGGTATTCCACAGCCGCGAGGCGCCGCGACCGAACAGCGGCAGGGCCGGGGTCAGTCGGCTCACCGGGAGGCCGGTCGCCATCGCGCGCGCAGCCTCAGGCGCCCAGCCGCTCGGCGAGCTCGCCGAGATCGGCGGCAGTGATCGTCCAGTTGCCCTGCGCGCGTTGATCCTTCGTCTGCTCTGGGCTGAACTCCTTGCGCGGGATGAATGCCGTGCGCATGCCGTGCGCATGCCGTGCGCGGCCGCGGCCGCGAGGTCGTAGTTGTGGCATGCGACCATCATCGCCCGTTCGGGCGCGACATCGAGCAGCGCGAGCGCGCCGTCGTAGGTCTGTGGCGCGGGCTTGTAGCGATCGAACAGCTCCGCCGTCAGCACGCAGTCCCACGGCAGGCCGACGAGTCTGGCCATCGCGACGGCCCACGCGAAGTCGCTGTTGGTGAGCGTCGCGAGCACGAACTTCCTCTGCAGCCGGTGCAGCGCCGGCAGCGAGTCCGGCCATGGATCGGGCCGGCACCACGCGCGGGTGAACGCGTCGCGCTCGGCGTCGTCGAGTCCGCCCAGGCCGAACTCGTCCACCACCTCGTCGAGCCGGTGGCGATAGATCCGGCTGAGGTTGATCCCCGGCATCGAGCCGTCGTTGACGCGGTCGAAGGTCGCGCGACGCACGCTCTCCCAGCGCTCGAGGAAGCGCTGCCCGTCGACCGACCAGCGCTTGCGCGCCGCCAGCGCGCGGTACTCGGCGAGCAGCGCGCTGCGCCAATCGACGACCGTGCCGAAGACGTCGAACACCAGCACCTCGATCCCGTGATCGGCCATTGCCGTTGCCCCTCGTTCGTGTTCGAAGCGTTCGATCGCATGATCGCGCACACCGGCCGTGCACGCGAGGCGCGGCGGTGCGACCCCGGCTCAGACGCACGACGAAGCGGCGGTGCACACGCCGCGGGCAGACTGCGCCGGCTCGCTCCACCGCAGCAGCCCGATGGCACATTGCTTGCCTGATGTGGCATACGACCATAGGATGTGCCATGCACTGCCTGCTGTCACCGCCGGAGACTCGCCATGTCCGAGCCCGATGCCCACGATCCCCACGCCGATGTGCGGCTGGGCGCGCAAGGCCGCCTCGTGGTGCCTGCCTCCATCCGCAGAGCGCTCGGCTTCGCGCCGGGGGATTCGCTCGTTGCCCGCGCCGAGAACGGCCGTCTCGTCGTGGAAAAGGTCGAGGCTGTAGAAGGCCGGGTGCGCGCGCGCTTCGCCGGCCTGCGGGGCCGCAGCCTCGCCGATGAGTTGATCGCCGAGCGGCGCGCGGAGGCGCGACGCGACGGCCGCCGGTGAGCGTAGTCCTCGACGCCTCCGCTCTGCTCGCATACCTGCAAGTCGAGCCCGGGAGCGACCGGGTGCGGTCGATACTCGACGGCGCCGTCATGTCGACCGTGAACTGGGCCGAGGTGATCCAGAAGGTGGCCGCTGCCGGTGTTGAGACCGCGGGTCTGCGGCGCGACATCGAGATATTGGGGCTCGGAATCGTGGCCTTCACCGCCTACCAGGCCGAGGTCGCCGGCACCCTTTCGAGCCAGACACGCAAGCTGGGGCTCTGCCTCGCCGACCGCGCGTGTCTGGCCCTCGGACTGGACCGCGGCGAGCCGGTCTACACGACGGACCGGGCCTGGAAACGGCTGGACATCGGCATCGCCATTCACACGTTGCATTGATGCGCGTGCGGGCAGGCCGTGGCGAGGATGCGAGTTCGAGCTGGATCATCCTCGGTACCAGCCATGCGGCCTGATTGGGCAGATGTGCGCCACCGCCCCGGTCCGTCTGCCCGCTGATCTCCATGGCTTCAGCATGACGGCAAGCGTGCCGCTGCAAGCCGGTTAGACTGCCGCTCCCCATCCCCCATCCCCCATCTACCACCTGCCATCCCCCATGTGCCTGATCTACCTGGCCCACCGCGTCGATCCGTTCTACCGCCTGGTGGTCGCGGCCAACCGCGACGAGTACCACCAGCGCCCCAGCGCGCCGGCGGCCTGGTGGCAGGACGGCAGCGGCATCCTCGCCGGGCGCGACCTGCAGGCCGGCGGCACCTGGATGGGCATCACCCGCGGCGGGCGCTTCGCGGCGATCACGAACTACCGCGATCCGGCGCGCCATCGCGCCGATGCCGCCTCGCGCGGCCATCTGGTGAGCGGCTTTCTCGGCGGCGCCGAGCCGGCGCTGGACTATCTGGCCCGGATTGCCCGGGACGGCGAGCGCTACAACGGCTTCTCGCTGCTGGTACACGACGGCACGACGCTGGCCTTCTACTCCAATCGCGGCGGCGCGCCGGAAGCCGTGGCGCCCGGCGTGCACGGCTTGAGCAACCACCTGCTCGACGAGCCGTGGCCGAAGGTGGAGGAGGGCAAGCTGGATCTGCTGGGCATGCTCGCGCGCGGCGCCGCCACACCGGCAGGCCTGCTCGGCCTGCTCGACCGGCGCGAGCCGGCCGCGGCAGGCACCTTGCCAGAGACCGGCGTCGGCCGCGTGCACGAACGCGTGCTGTCGCCGCGCTTCATCCTCGGCAGCCAGTACGGCACCCGCTGTTCCTCCATCATCATGGTGGATGCCGACGGCGAGGTGCTGTTTCGCGAGCGCAGCTTCGACGCCGCCGGCGAAGCGCGCGGCGACGAGGTGCACTCGTTCCGCATCGAGCACCGCTGAGTCCCCGCGCGCCGCGGCCGCGCGCCGGCACGGCCGAGGGGGTGCAGTCGCCTGCGGCGGCGCGGATAATGGACGCCGAATCCCGCCAAGGAGATCGCGTCCATGACAGCCGATCCGAATTGCATCTTCTGCAAGATCGTCGCGGGAGAGATCCCGTGCTTCAAGCTCCACGAGGACGCACACACGCTGGCCTTCATGGACATCAATCCGGCCAATGACGGCCACGCGCTGGTGGTGCCGAAGGACCACGCCCGCGACCTCTACGACATCAGCGCCGAGTCGATCGCTGCGGTCGCGACGAGTGCGCGGCGCGTGGCCAGGGCGGTGGATCTGACGGTCAAACCCGAGGGGCTGAACTTGGTGCAGTGCAACGGCGAGGCGGCCGGACAGTCCGTGCCGCATTTCCACATGCACGTGCTGCCGCGCACGCTGAACGACGAGTTGCAGATGAACTGGGGCCTCACGCCCGGTGACATGGCCGCGGTCGAGGGTCTGGCCGAGCGCATCCGCGCAAACATGGACAAATGATTGCGCGGGTGAATCGATCATCACGAGGTCAACGCCGATGCCAGTGAAATTCTCGGGAATCAACGCCTGCGTATTCGATGCCTACGGCACGCTGTTCGACGTGCATTCCGCCGTGGGGCGGCAGCGCGCACGCCTTGGCGAGAACGCCGACAGGATCTCGATCACGTGGCGCACCAAGCAGCTCGAATACACCTGGCTGCGCAGCATCATGGACCGCTACGTGGATTTCTGGCAGGTCACGGGGCACGCGCTCGACTTCGCGCTGCAGGCCGGCGGCGTCGACGACGATGCGCTGCGTGATGATCTCATGAGCGCGTACCTCGCACTGGATTGCTATCCGGAGGTGCCCGAGGTGCTCAGCACGCTCAAGGATGCCGGCATGCAAACGGCGATCCTGTCGAACGGCTCGCCGATGATGCTCGAAGCCGCAGTCGACAGTGCAGGGCTCGGCGGGCTGCTCGACGACGTCATCTCGGTGGATCTGCTGGGCGTGTACAAGCCGGCCATGGACGTCTATCAGCTCGTGCTCGAGCGCCTGGACGTGGGTCGCGGCCAGGTCAGCTTCCAGAGTTCCAATGCCTGGGACGCCGCGGGCGCCGCCACCTTCGGTTTCAACGTGGCGTGGTGCAACCGCTTCGGCCAGGCGCGTGAGCGCCTGCCCGACGGTCCGCATGCCGAGATCAAGACCCTCACGGAGCTGCCGGGGATCGTGCTGCCTTGAGGCGGCCGGGCGATTCGCATCATCAATGAACATTGACGGACATGCAGCGCTCGTGACCGGGGCCGCGTCGGGCATGGGCGCGGCCACCGCGCGCTTGCTGGCCGCACACGGCGCGCGCGTGGCTTGCCTTGACCTCGACGAGGCGGGGGCCGCGCGCGTCGCGGCCGGGATCGGCGGCATCGCCATTGCCTGCGACGTCAGCGACGCCGCGAGCACGCGGGCGGCCGTGGCGCGGGCGCGCGAGGCGCACGGCGCGGCGCGCGTGTGCGTCAGCTGCGCCGGCATTGCGCCCGCCGGGCGCATGGTCGGGCGCGCGGGCCCGCTGCCGCTGGAGGATTTCAAGCGGGTCATCGACGTCAACCTGGTCGGCACCTTCAACGTGATGCGGCTCGCGGCCGCCGACATGAGCATGCTGGAGCCGGTGAACGATTCCGGCGAGCGCGGCGTGATCGTCAACACCGCCTCGGTGGCCGCCTACGAGGGACAGGTCGGTCAGTGCGCTTACAGCGCCTCCAAGGGCGGCGTGGTCGCCCTGACCCTGCCGGCGGCGCGCGAGCTGGCCCGCTTCGGCGTGCGCGTGGTGAGCATCGCGCCGGGGCTGATGGAAACGCCGATGCTGCTCGCTTTCACGCAAGAGGTGCGCGACAGCCTCGCGGCGCAGGTGCCCTTTCCGGCACGCCTGGGCAAGCCCGAGGAGTACGCCGAACTGGTCGGCCACATCATCGTCAACGCGATGCTCAACGGCGAGGTCATCCGCCTCGACGGAGCGATCCGCATGCAGCCGCGCTGATATTCAAGTTGATCGGCGTCGCGGCCGATCCTCTGCGGTATCGAAGCCACGCGCGCCGCACCTTTGCGGGTGCCGCGCGAAATGCAGCCATGCGCCTGAACATCGACGATGTACTGCCGGCCGGCTACTGCCTGCACTGGTACCAGTTGCAGTCGCTGCTCGGCGACGGCGGCTTCGGCATCACCTACCTGGGCCGCGACACCAACCTCAACCAGTCGGTGGCCATCAAGGAATATTTCCCAAAGAGCGCGGCGAAAGCGTCACGGACGCGATCAAGAGCCAGGCCATCCTCACCGATGCGCAGGTGCTGGACCTGTGCCTGCCGCTGCTCGACGGGCTCGAACTGGTGCACGACGCCGGCTTCATCCACCGCGACATCAAGCCCGACAATATCCTGCTGCGTTCCGCGCAGGGCCCGGTACTGATCGATTTCGGCTCCGCGCGCCAGCCGCATCCGGGCCAGTCGAGCGAGCTGACCGCGATCGTGTCCCGCGGCTACGCCCCCTTCGAGCAGTACGACGCCGGCAACGAGCAGCGGCAGGGTCCGTGGTCGGACATCTACGGACTCGCTGCGACGCTGTATCACGTGATGACCGGCGCGCCCGCGGCCGATGTCCTGACCCGCGGCATGTGCCTGCTCAACGGCGATCCGGATCCGCTGGTGCCCGCCACGGTGTGCGCGCCGGGGCGCTTCTCCTCGCGCCTGCTCGGGGCGGTGGACCGCGGTCTTGCCTTCAAGGCCGGCGAGCGGCCGCAGAGCGTGAGCGAGTGGCGCGCGCTGTTTCCCGTCCATTCCGCAGTGCGCTCGCTGCGTCCCACGGTGCGCACCGAGGCGCTGGACAAGACCAGCCAGCGTGAGCAGGTCGCGGCGCGACTGAAGGCGGCCCGTGCCAGCACGCGAGACGCGGCACCGAGCGCGGGGTCAGCATGCCGCTGGTGCTGATGGCCGACGGCGACGAGCGCTTGCTGGGCGCGGCGCGCCACCTGGCCAGTGCGCATGGCTTCACGGTGCTGGGCACCGTGCGCAAGCCGGTCGCCCCCGATCGGCTGGCGCGGGTACTGGCACGCCTGGATCTGGCGCCGGCCGCGACCGGCGGCGCTGCGGCGGGCGCGGGCGCGATCGACGACGATGCGCTGCGCGCGGCCATTGCTGGCGGTGACATCGATCTGCTCTACCTGCCCAAGGTCGTGGTGGCCGAGCCGGAACTGCGTGGCGCCGAGGCGCTGGTGCGCTGGCGCGGCGCGGACGGCCACGGCGTCGATCCGGGACGCCTGGTGCAACGCGTGCAGGTGCTGGGGCTCGCAGACGCGTTCACCGAACTGGTGTTGCACAAGGCGCTCGCCCAGGCCGGTGCGTGGCGCGCCGCGGGTCTGCCTTGCGGCGTCAGCGTGAACGTGTTCGCGGCATCGCTTGCCCGCCTGGACCTGCCCGAACTGCTGGTCGCGGCGGCCGACGCCGAGGGCGTCACGCCGCGCGACGTGACGCTGGAGGTCAACGAGGTGGGCCTGCTAGCGCACCGTGATGTCTCGCTCGAGGTGCTGGTGCGCTTGCGGCTGTGCGGCGCGGGACTGTCGATCGACGATTTCGGCACCGGCAGTTCCAGCCTGGAGCGCTTGCGCCACATCCCGTTCACCGAGATCAAGGTCGATCGCAGCTTCGTCGCAGCGGCCGTCGAGGAACGCACCTCGCGCGTGATTCTGGAGTCCAGCGTGGCGCTCGCGCGCCGCCTCGGACTGCAGGTGGTGGCCGAAGGTGTTGCCGACGAGCGCACCTGGGAGCTGGTCTCCAGGCTCGGCTTCGACACCGCGCAGGGCTATTTCATCGCGCCGCCGCTGCCCGGCGAGAGCCTCGCCGACTGGAGCCGCGACTGGAGCCTTGGCCGCAGCGCCGCGTGCGCGCCTGCGCTTGCCGTGAGCGCGTGAGAATCGACGCCCCCGGGTTGCAACGGCGCTTGATTGACGGCTCGGCACGTAGTAACAATGCGGGCCGCGGCGCTGGCTGGTGCAGCTTCGGCCTCACGGCAGCGAGCCCGGACCGCGTCCAAGAGGGTGCACCCCCTCAAACCAAGACTCGAAGAAGTCCATGCACAACACCAGGCAGGGGATGGGGGTGGATACCCTCGACACATTTCCGAAACTGCTCCTCGAGCACGCCGAGCGTGGCCCCAATCGTCACGCGATCCGCGAAAAGGAGCTGGGAATCTGGAACACCTGGACCTGGCGTGAGTATCGCGATCAGATCCGTGCGCTGGCCTGCGGCCTCGCCGCGCTCGGTTTCAAGCGCGGTGACAAGCTCGCGATCGTGGGCGACAACCGTCCACGCCTCTACGGTGCGATGTGCGCGGTGCAGTGCCTGGGCGGCGTGCCCGTTCCCGTATACCAGGACTCGGTGGCCGAGGAGATGCAGTACGTCCTCGAGCACGCCGAAGTGCGCTTTGCGATCGGTGAGGATCAGGAGCAGATTGACAAGCTGCTGGAGATCAAGGCGCGCTGCCCGCGGCTCGAGCTCGTCATCTTCGACGACGGGCGCGGCATGCGCCACTACGACCAGCCCTTCCTGTCGTCCTACGAGTCGGTGCAGCAGCGCGGCCGCGACTTCGATGCGGCCAATCCGCATTTCTTCGACGCCGAGGTTGCCAAGGGCGCGGGCAGCGATCCCGCGATCATCCTGTACACCTCGGGCACCACCGGGCGGCCCAAGGGCGTGGTCCTGACCAACGACAACCTGCTGATCACGGCGCGCAACGCGGCCCGGGCGGATGGCCTGCGCCCCGACGACGAGGCGCTTGCCTACCTGCCCATGGCCTGGGTCGGCGACAACATCTTCTCCGTCGGGCAGGCGTACGTGATCGGTTTTTGCGTGAGCTGTCCGGAAAGCGCAAGCACCGTGATGCAGGACATGAACGAGATCGGGCCGACCTACTTCTTCGCGCCGCCGCGCATTTTCGAGAACCTGCTAACCGACGTGATGATCCGCATGGAGGATGCGAGCGCGATCAAGCGCAAGCTGTTCCACTACTTCATGGCTCAGGCGCGGCGTGTGGGCGCCGATGTGCTCGACGGCAAGCCGGTCGCGCTCGCCGATCGCCTCGTGTACTGGCTCGGCAACCTGCTCGTGTTCGCACCGCTGAAGAACTCCCTGGGCCTGTCGCGCGTGCGCATCGCGTACACGGCGGGCGAAGCCATCGGGCCGGAGCTGTTCGACTTCTACCGCTCGATCGGGATCAACATCAAGCAGCTCTACGGCCAGACCGAGGCCGCGGTGTTCATCACCATGCAGCCCAACGGCGAGGTCAAGCCGGACACCGTGGGCCGGCCCGCCCCGCAGGTGGAGATCCGCATCGACGACAACGGCGAGGTGCTCTATCGCAGCCCCGGCGTGTTCCACAGCTATTTCAAGAATCCGCAGGCCACGGCCGAGACGAAGACCGAGGACGGCTGGGTGCGCACCGGTGACGCCGGCTTCTTCGACGAAGACGGCCACCTCAAGATCATCGACCGCGCCAAGGATGTCGGAAAGCTGGCCGACGGCTCGATGTTCGCGCCCAAGTACATCGAGAACAAGCTGAAGTTCTTCCCGGAGATCCGCGAGGCGGTCACTTTCGGCCATGACCGCGAGTACGTGACCGCGTTCATCAACGTCGACCTCGTCGCCGTGGGGAGCTGGGCCGAGCGCCACGGCATCCCGTATGCGAGCTACCAGGACCTGGCTGCACGCAAGGAAATCATCGACATGGTGCAGGCCTGCGTGGAGAAGGTGAACGCCGATCTCGCCGCGGACGAGCGCCTGAGCGGCTCGCAGATCAAGCGCTTCCTGGTCCTGCACAAGGAGCTGGACGCCGATGACGGCGAGCTGACGCGCACCCGCAAGGTACGGCGCAGTACGGTCATCGAGCGCTACCAGGTGCTCATCGACGGACTCTACGATGGCAGCACGCGCCGCAGGATCGAAACCGAGATGACCTTCGAGGACGGCCGCAAGGGCGTC